>JAEEGH010022777.1_pt1 | contig 12804 bp, 6 predicted proteins | sample 9134181 | NCBI WGS metagenome assembly JAEEGH01 (sample SAMN16246544, study PRJNA631951) | gut metagenome | biome: gut microbiome; feature: rumen; material: DP-attached | host: Bos | place: Iran: Karaj | collected 2018-10 | reverse complement strand
ATTGACCGTCCAACAATACGATAAAGAAATAATGTTCCCAGTATTTGACGGACTCATTCCAGAGGGATGGCTCCTGGATATAGCATCATCATCATGGAAGATTGACCCACGCGACAGGATGTCACTCTTGATCGCATGCTGCAAGGATTGTATCGGAAACATCAGCGTAAAACCATTGAGCCATGAGTAAATGTTTGTATTGTTATAAAGAGTTAGAAGAAGGTCAGGTGGATTTTCACCCAAGCTGCGCACGCAAGTTCTTCGGAAGTGAAACAGCTCCCATTCTCCCATATACGCGTGATAATATGTCGGAGCTTGCCCATCAGGTTATCCGTACCAGTGCATCTGTAACGGGCGTGCAGGCTAAGATGTCGCTCGACGTGGATCGTGGTAAGAAGAATGAACCTTCCAAATTCACTATCGTAGGTCTTTGGGGTAAGTATATCTTCAAGCCACAAAGTGCCAAGTACCCCTGTCTGCCAGAATTAGAAGACTTAACGATGAAGATGGCCGAAATCGCCCATGTCCGCACAGCTCGGCATACACTCATCCGACTTGCTGATGGTGAACTGGGATATCTTACCCTCAGAATGGATCGGGGACGGCGCGGGGAAAAGATATCCATGCTTGACATGTGCCAACTTACCAATCGCCTTACTGAACATAAGTACTATGGCACCTACTTGCAGTTGGCAGAAACAATCAAGAAATACTCTTCGGCTCCCATGCTTGATGTTCAGCGATTTTGGGAGGTGGTCTTGTTTTCATGGATTACCGGGAACTCCGATATGCACTGTAAGAACTTCTCGCTGATAGATAACGGGAACGGAGAATATGTCCTGTCACCTGCTTATGATTTGCTGGCCGTATTATTAGCCGATCCTCAAGATACAGAAGAGATGGCTATGACATTCTCGGTGGGTGGCGAAAAAAACGGTTTTGACCGTAATACCTTCATGACGGCCTTTACTCAAAGTGGTATTCCTACCGCAGTAGCAAACAAAATAATAGAACGAATGAAAACTTTCGTGCCTAACTGGGAAGCTCTCATCGATGAATCATTCCTGCCAGATAAGATAAAAACCGACTATTATCGATTATTGAGCAAACGAATAGAATTATTATAAATATGATTATCAAACTTTTGATAATTATTATGAAGATTCTATAGATTTCATCATCAACCTAAACTCTGAGCATTATGAGACTCTATATAGTCAAATGTCCGAAAAACAACGCCTGGTATTTTTGGCCATAGCTATGGAAAGAAGAGCAAAAAACATATCTGGAAGTCATTTTATTCACAAATATCATCTCATATCATCCAGTTCTGTTGTCTCAGCAGTAAGAGGCTTATTAGAAAAGGATTTTATCACACAAGAGAACAATGAATATTATGTATATGATTATTTCTTCCAGATTTGGTTAGGGAAGAGAGGATACATCTAATATCACAACTTGATATTTGTATCTGCTGGTTTTGGCTATTGCTGCATAGAAAGTTTTGTGTCCACAATTACTGCAATTCTGCCACCATGTGGATAATTTTTGCCGTTTTTCTTGCATTCTGGCTAAAATTTTTGTATCTTTGCAAGGCTAAATCGATAGCTATAAAAACAAAAAATGGAACAGAAGTACGATTTCAAACAGATACCTTCCGGATGGAGGTATTGTTTCAATGCGCAGTGCCCCATGAAGGACCAGTGTCTGCGCTTTCAGACAGCACTGGCCCTTCCTGACAGCTATGAATGGGGCGAGGCCGTCTTCCCCGGTGCCCTCAAGAATGGCAAGTGCCGTTTCTTCCGCAAGGATGAGAAGGTGTTGCTGGCCACAGGATTCGTCAGTAAGAACCAGCCACGAATGAATGAGATGTTTGTAGCCATGCGCCATCGTCTGACACAATATCTTGGTGGCAACGGCACTTATTATCTCTATCGCAATGGCAAGAAGTGGCTCACGCCTCGCCAGCAGGCCGACATCCGCGCCATCTTCCGCCGTGCGGGTTATCAGGAAGAGGTGGTTTTCAGTGAGACTTGGCTAACCTATGATTTCACATAAAGGTTTAGGAGGAAATTACAAAGGGTTTGTAATGGTGTTACAGATAGGTTGTAATGTTGTTACAACTAACTTGTAATGCTATTACAGATAGGTTGTAATAGGGGTAAGGAATTATCGGAACGATCCGTACGTGACTACTGAACGCCTGTTACACGGTATCAGGAACAACATAAAAGATCATCACTATGAAAGTAACATTGATAAGAACAGACAAGAAGAATGTGCCGCACGTCACGACCTCCACTATCGAGAAACTCATCACCCGTATTCAGACGGACACGAAACATCAGACGGTGCAGGATTTGCGCCGCCACTTGCCGATGCTCGTCAGTCTGGGGTGGCAGTTTAAGGACATGCACCTTTTGCCGCGTGTCTATCCTGCAGTGGAACTGACGAAAGCCTCCAATGGCGACTTGGCATTTAAGACCTGGAACGGACTGGTGCTGTTGACCATCGGTGGCATTGATGACTGCGAGACCGCAGAGCAGGTGAAGACAGCAGCCATGGCACTGCCTTCCACGTTGGCGGCTTTCCGTGGGAGTAGCGGGAAGACGGTTAAACTGCTGGTACGCATCACCTCCGTAAACGGTCAGGAGCCTACAACCGATGAGGAGGCCGACACCCTTTATCAGGCGGGCTATGTCTTTGCCGTAAAAGTGTATAGTGGCTTGTTCCACGGACAAATAGTGCAGCAGGAAGCCTCGGCAAAGGCCAGTTTCCGTATGACACTCGACGAACAGCCTTGTTTTCGCCCCAAAGCAACGCCATTGGTCGTTCCCGATGAGATCGACCTGTCAGGACTTCACAATCCCTCAATGGACACGCCTGTCCAGAAGAAAGTATCTGTCCAGCGCAAGACAGACTATAGCAAGTACAGCGATTACGAGTATCTCTACCGGTCGGCGTGGGAGCAGGTCAGGGAGAAGATGGGGAGCCGCTTCGATGATGATCCCCACCGCGAAGAGGCCTTCCTGACGGAACTCGCACGGATGCTTCGCCAGTTTGATTTCCCAGAAGAGGAGGCGGTGCTCCACATGCGTTCCCACCTGTGGACACGTGAGGAGGATGCCCATATCCGCGCCATCGTCGCAAGTGTCTATACGGAAGAGGAAAAAGGGAAGCAGCAGTCCAACCCGCTAAGGATCCGCAGTCACCAGCAGCAGATCATTGACTTTCTGGAATCACGCTACGTGTTCCGTTATAATACGGTGATGGGCTATAGCGAGTACCGTCCCAACAACACCTGGGTGCAGCCGTATCAGCCTGTGGATGAGCGTGTCCTGAATCAGATGGCCATCGAATGTCGGCTGGCAGGGGTGGATGCATGGGATAAGGATGTGCTGCGCTATGTGCGTTCCACCTATGTGCCGACCTACAATCCTGTAGATGAATATCTCAGCCAGTGCCGTGGAAAGTGGGATGGGAAAGACCGTATCCGTGAACTGGCACGGCGTGTGCCCACTCAGAACAGCCATTGGGAGGATTGGTTCTATACATGGTTCCTGGGAATGGTGCGCCAGTGGAGGAGTTCGATCTACGACCGCTATGGTAATCAGGTGGCACCGTTGCTCATCTCCCGACAGGGCTGGAACAAGAGCACCTTCATCCAGTCGCTGTTGCCGCCGGAGTTGCAGTGGGGCTATACCAACCAGCTTGATGTCTCAGAGAAACGTCAGACACTTCAGGCAATGAGTCAGTTCCTGTTGATCAATCTCGACGAGTTCAACCAGATCTCGCCCACTTTGCAGCAGGGCTTCCTGAAGAATATCATCACCCTGCCGTCGGTGAAGGTGAAGCGCCCCTATGGCAAACATGTGGAACCTTTCCCGCGTCTGGCGTCCTTTATTGCAGCCACCAACCAGACGGATGTGCTGACAGACCCCTCCGGCGGTCGCCGTTTCCTCAGTGTGGAATTGTCAGGCCCCATTGATGTGTCGCACCGCCCGAACCACGAGCAGCTGTTTGCGCAGGCACTTCATGCGCTGGATCATCATGAGCCCCATTTCTTCAATGAGGAACAGACGCAGCAGATTATGGAGTCAAATCGCCAATATCAGTTGCTGACACCTGTAGAACAGTATTTCAACGACTATTTTGAGGTTGCAAAAGATGAGTCTGAGGGGCAGTACCTCATGGCAAGTGCCATTTTTGCCCATATCAAGAAGATGGTTGGAGCCGATCTGCGACTAAATTCGCTCTTTTCTTTCGGCAGAACACTGACAAATATGCCAGAAATGATCAAGAAACGTACGAAAAACGGTACAGAATACCTGGTAAAAATGCGAAAATAGCCACTTACTGCCACTCTGCCACCCTTACTGCCACCAGATAACCGTCTTATAATGAGACGGTTATTTGCATGGTGGCAGAATGGCAGTAATAATGGACACAAAACTCTCTGCGGGAAGTTGAACAGACAAACGTCCATCTGTCACCTTCAGCAGGCGCACTTCGGCATGGCTGTGACTGTTGGTGACATAGACAGCCACTTCCTTTGTACTGGCAGGCAGTCCGGAAATCACAGCCTCGCACGATGCGCCATTGTTCACCAGATGCACAGCCCACTCTCCCGTAGCCTTCTTGGTAAAGGCTGCCGCATTGATATTCTCCTTGTTGCAGACAACGGGAACGGCAAAGGCATTTTCGGGTGTCATGGCAAGCTGTTTCAGATTGAAGAAGCGCTGAGTAGGACGCAACGGCCCTGTTGACTGATAGATGCCGTCGCCCCATAAGAGCGAGTAGTCGGAGGTAAGCTGCCACTGCAGGATACTCCATGGCTGACAGACGGCGCAGAGTCGTGTATAGAGGTTGATCTCGTAAAGAGCGAATGTTGATTCATTGAAAATGGCTGGGTACTGGTGGGCAGCCGCATCTGTGCTACCTTCTCCGACGATCAGCGGCACATTGATCAGTCTGGAAGCATCTGCCCATTTCTTCAGCGTCACATCATCACATCCACGCCATGAGTGGAAAGAGATGGCACCAATATACTTGTGTGCTGCCGGATCGTGGAGTGCTGGTAGGATAAAGTCGAAGGTGGTGGCATCTGAATTGTCGCCGAGCAGCAGGAGCGTCTTCAATCCCCGGTCTGCCAGATACTGTCCAAAGGCCTTGATGAAGTCGCAGTGTTCCTGAGGCGTAAACACAACGTCAATGCCTAAGTCCGACTCGTTGAAAGAGAAGTAATCAGCTTCTACCCCATAGTCCTTCTTTAGGAACTCCAGGTAACTGGCGAGCGACGCGAAGATTCTTTGTTGCTCGGTGGATTTTAGGTGGAAAGCCCGTACCGTACCGTCTGAACGGGTTGTCTGATCACCGGCCCATGAGGGCGGGAACCAGCAGCTGACAATGACGGGCATACCAATCTCTTTCAGCCGTCGGGCCATTTCCGCGCTGTGTTTGACATGGGGTGCCTCTGCACCTTGCATGTCCCATACAGCCCAAGGCATTTCCACACGACCGAATGCCACACGCATGTTCCTCAGACAATAGTCGATGACTAATGGATCCTTGGCGGGATTCTGGATGCGGAAGTTGCCGCCAAATCCTGCGAACACCCTGCCAGGCTTTGTGAGGTCGATGGCAATCTCTGCGGTCTCATGGTGGCGCATGCCGTCAACAGTCATCGTAGCAGCAAGCTCTGCCGTGCTGCCTTTCTTGAGTGCCGGCAGTAAGGTGATGTAAATCGCCTTGTTGCCTTCCTCGTCTTTGGTTATCGCCGTGACAGGTCGGTCAAAAGAAAGCGTTATTTTGCGTTCAGGTGCTATGATGGTGATTTTACGCTTCTGGATGTTTATTTTTGCCTTGGCATAGTGGCTCGAAGGTAAGGTCATGCAGAACCATGCACCTTCGTCCAGATCCGCCTTTGCTTCAGCCTGCCAGTGCAGGGCAACGGTCTGCTGATCCACGTCGGTCACCGTCTGAGTGAACTCTACGCCATGCATAGGAGTGATGGTCTTCTGCGTATGTCCGTCACGGGTGTATCTGATGTGCTGCTGTTTCTCCCTACCGCTCTTTTCCATCTCTCCACCCATCGTGCCGACTCTCAGCGATGACTCAAAGTCGATCAATTCACCTTCCAGGCGAACGCCCGTTATATTGCTCCATGCCATGACCTCCGTATGGACCAAAGCAGGTGCCAGACGCTCAGCCAGTTCAAAGGCCATGCGGCTGTTGTGGTAAGGACAGTTCCAGTCGCTCACCTTTGGCGCATTCAGAGGCTGTCCGTCCTCTGTGAGATCCTTGAACCAACCGCCATGCACTTGATCCACAAAGTGAGATTTCACGTATGTCCAGGTCTTGAGGGCTGCATCGAGGAACGACTGATCGCCCGTCAGCTGCCATGCGTTGACACAACCGATGATGGCTTCACATTGTGGCCACCACGCCAATCTCCGGTTCATACCTTCCGGCGACTTCTCATAGAGCATGGCACCATCGGCGTTAAGTCCCTCCTTTAATGCCGTCCGTGCCATTTTGACGGCTTGCTCATCGACCTGTTTCTTCAGGACAGGATCTCCTACGACTGCTGCCGCCTCAGTCATCAGCCATGAGGTTTCGATGTCATGTCCGTAAGAGTCGATTTCCCCGATGGGGTTCCAGTGATCATCACAATACAGGATCAGATGGTTGGTACGTGGATTGTAGAGTTTGGTCTGCAAGATGCCGAGCAGTTCCTTGAGGTTTTTCTTCAGTCCTTCATCGGGCCACACCTGATAAAGAGTTGTATAGGCTTCCAGGATATGGATATGCGTGTTCATCGTCTTCGAGGCATTCGCCTGACCATCCACGCCTTTCAACGGTGCTTTCGTATAATCGCGCCGAAAGGATTCTATATAACCTGCTTCTCCCTTGTCGTGTACTTTCTCTTCTAAGGTCTGATAGAGTTTCAGAGCAGCCTCCAGACTTCTGCGGTCGCCTGTCGCTCTGAAATGTTCCGCCAGTCCGTAGATACCGAAGGCGCAAGCATAGGTCTGCTTGGTGGTTTCCTTGGGGTGACCTTCACAGTCAAGTTGCCAGAACACACCCCCATATACAGGATCGATAAAATGACGGATGTAATAGTCGGCGGCGCGATCGGCCATCTGTTTATGCACTTCCAGTCCGTCCTGTCGATAGGCTCTTGAGAAGGTCCACGTGATACGAGCGTTGAGCACAGCACCTTTCGGCGCATTCTCGATGGCTTTGCCATCATTCAACACCACCCCATAGAATCCGCCTTGGGGATCTACGGTTTTCTCCATCCAGAACGGCAACAGGTTTTCCTTTAGGTTTTTAGTGGTCTCTGTACGCAGGATCTCTGCGGTATCAGCACTGGCGGCAATAGCCAGGACCAGCAATACGGTTAGCGTTACGATTTTTTTCATTGTCTTGTTTGCTTGTTGTCGGTGCAAAGATACAAATATTATTTAATGTAACGAACAGATTAACAAAAAAAGGTGCCGAGCCTTGCGACTCAGCACCTCCACTGATGGAAACCAAAGCTTTGGTTTATACTTTAATTATTACCAGCGTAAGCAGGATTCTGCTTCAGCAGGCTATTCTTCAGCAACTCAACAGCTGGGATAGGCATATCCATCTTGTTGATGTCGAAGGTGAAGGTACGCTTGGTCCAAGGATAGTGTGCATAGTCATTACCACCATCGTCCTTCGGATAGTTGTAGTCGATGTGATCCTCGATATAACCAGACTTGATCATATCCGGGCAGAGACACCACTCAGAGTTGAACTCCTTACGGCGCTCCTCGTTCACAGCCACCTTCCAAGCCTCAGACTTATGGGTGTAACCTACACGGTTTGGTGTAGCCTGCAGCTTGGTGTAGTATTCCTTTGCAGAAGGAACGGTAACAGGAGCCTTCAGCACACCAACAGGATACTCGGTCATGGTGATAGACTTGCCATTGCCAGAATATACGGTGTTGAAGTGAGCAAAGTACTTGCTGTAGTCCTGACCGATGGTCAAGTTACCCCAAGCGCGGTTACGGAGGATATCAAGTTGTTTCCAGCCTTCCTCATCCTGACCGGTACGGAAGCAGCACTCAGCATAGTCGAGCAGCACGTTGGCATAACGCTTTCCGTAGATAATGGTCGGAGACCACATCTGTGTACCCCAAGAGTTACCGTCAGCATATGCATTACGCCAGATCTTAGTGGTCCAGATAGCAGGTGCGAACTCACCATTGGTAAAGTGGAACTGCATAGTCTTGGTACCTGACTCTACACCCTCAGGATTGATGAAAGGCTTAACCACCTGACCAGCGTCATTCTTCACACCGAGAGAATCCTTCAGGTAAGGATTGAATCCCCAAACAACCTTAGACTTCTCGATACCCCATTTTTCCATCTGATCAGCTGGAACAGCACCAGTAGCGCAAGAAGCGTCACGACGGGTGTCACCGGGCTCATAGCTGTCATACCACTCCCAAGAGAGGTACTCAGCACCCCAACCGCCGTTCTCAGGACATGCGCAGAACCACTTCAGCATGTTTGGATTACAGAAGGTAATGGTACGGTCGCCACCCCAGCTGCTCCATTCGCTACCTTCATCAGAGCACAAAGCCCAGATACACTCCTTGTTCCAGAATCCTGCGGGATCCCAGTTGGTTGCGAAGTTGGTAGAGAGCTCATAAGTACCGCTGTCGATGATGCTCTTCAGCTCAGCCTTAGCCTTGGCGTAGCAGTCAGCAGCCTTGTCTGGGCAACGGTAAGCCTTCCACATGTAGGCGTCAGCCAGGTAAGCCTTCGCCATACCCTTGGTGCAACGGCCATACTCATTGTTGTATGGTGTCCACTCCAGGAGCTCGGAAGCCTTCTGGAAGTCCTCGATGATGAAGTCCCACATCTCCTCGTAGGTCTCAGCAGCAGCCTTTTCAGGGGTGTTACTGAAGTCCTCACCGGTAGCCAGCATCGGTACACGACCGAAGGTGGTAGCCAACCAGGTGTAGAAATAGCCACGGAGGGCGCGAGCCTCACCTTCACACAACTTCTTGGCATCAGCGCTGACACCCTCTGCCGTCTCCAGTCCTGCCAGATAGAGGTTGGCACGGCTGATAGCTGCGTAGGCGTGTGCCCAACCCTGACCAAGCTCACCGACGTTGGCATCCCAGGTCTGGTCGAGGAACTTCACGTCCCAACCCGTACACTGGGTATCCATGGTCGGGTGAGAGCCGGTAAACAGATTCGGCTTGAATCCCCAACAATCATCCTCTTTACTAACATTATTGTAAACATAGATACCGTTCAGACCGAGACGGGCGTTGGCGTCACCCTCAAACTGAGCATCAATGCTCACAATGTTATACTGCGGTACGTCCAGGAAGTTGTCGTTGTTACATGAAGACAGTGCAACGACTCCAAGACCTGCCAATGCTAAATATTTAATTGATTTTTTCATAATGTATTTCTTTTGATGTAATTAGAATGTGACATTAAGACCAAACTGGAATGTGCGAGGTGTAGCGTAACGACCAGTGTCAAGACCGGTGTAGATCACGCTACCCTGACCAACCTCAGGATCACCGTACTTGGTGTAACCAGCGATGGTGAAGAGATTCTGCACTGCGAAGTAAACACGAGCAGCATTGATGCCGATGGTGTGGAGCAGAGGCTTCGGGATGTTGTAACCAACCTGGATGTTGCTAACCCTGAAGAAGTCGCCGTTCTCAATCCAAGCATCGCTGATACGGGCGTTCTTGTTGTTGTCAAGACGGGTCAGGCGAGCCAGTGAACCGCCAGGATTGGTGGGGCTCCACATGTTGTTGTAGCTCTCCTCCAGCAGGGCTGGTGTCCAAGAGTCGTCAGAAGGATTCATAATGCTCATACGCATCTTAGAGTAAGAGAGGATCTTCATGCCGAGTACACCATTAGAATAGATGCTGAAGTCCCAGTTCTTATAGGTAGCACTGATATTCAGACCGAAGTTGAATGAAGGCAGACCATTGCCGAGGATGACACGGTCCTGCTCGTCCAATACACCATTGCCGTCAACATCCTCAAAGAGATAGTCACCCATTGCAGCATCCTGCCCCTGAGCTTTTGCCTTAGCCAGCATAGTCTCGTCGGTGATGACACCTGCCACGCGCCAGCCGTAGTAAGAACCTACAGCCTCGCCCTCACGGCAGAGAGAGTGGTCGTTCCACAGGAAACCGGTACCATTGACAGCACCCATGTTAGAACCGTCACCGCTGTCTTCTGCAGAATAAGTGCCGTTGCTACCGCTACAGGTTGAAGGATAGTCAACACCCATCTTCTTGATCTCGTTCTTCAAGGTAGAACCGTTGAATGCTACGTTGATACCCCAGTCCTTGTTCAGACGCTTGTTATAGTTAACAGAGAACTCGAAACCGTAGTTGTTGATCTGACCGAAGTTGGTGTAGATAGAGGTGTTACCAGCAGACGGACGGATCTGACGGTCGATCAGCAGGTCCTTGGTCTTACGGGTGAAGTAGTCCAAAGTGATGGTCAGGTCGTTGTTGAGGAAGCCGAGGTCCAAACCGAAGTTCAGCTGCTCGTTGGTCTCCCACTTCAGGTTGGTATCCACCAGAGGTGCATAGAAGCCCTGTACACGGTGGAATGAACCGTTAGGACCACCACCCATACCGAAGTCATAGAACTGGTGCTTAGTGTTCTCAGAAGACAGGGCGTATGTAGAACGGCCTGCGATACCACCGGCGTTACCGGTCTGACCCCAACCCACACGGAGCTTCAGGTTGTCGATCCATTTCACATCCTTCATGAACTTTTCCTCAGAGATACGCCATGCACCGGCTACTGATGGGAAGGTACCCCAACGGTTGCTTGATGAGAAGTTTGAAGAACCGTCACGACGTACGGTACCTGTGATGATATAACGATCGAAGAGGCTGTAAACCAGACGAGCATAGTAAGAAATGGTACGAGTCTTAGCGTTGAAACCACCATTACTTGGGTTGATCGTCTCAGCCAGAGAGATCTGACGGTTGTCCTTTGACAGGAATGTGTGACCACTGCCGCTTACCCATGAACCCTCATAGTCGCTGACAGAGTTACCGACCATGGCTGTCAGGTTGTGGAAGTCTGTGTTCCAGTTATAGGTCAGGTAAGTCTCGATGCTCTTTGAAATACCCTTGCTCTGACCAAGACCGAAGTTGTAGTACTCCTTGTCACGGCCTTCGTAGTTGACCTTTGTCCACTTACCACTGACATAGTTGTAGCGCTCGTACATACCAGAGAACTCATCGTTGTCTGAATTGGTCTGAGTCCAAGAAGCGATTGAGTGAAGGTTCAGCTTATGCTCCTTCAGCTTGAGGAATGTGATGTCGATGTAGGGGTTCACAGAAATGCGTGAGTTACGGGTCTCACGGCCGATTTCCATCTGTGTAGCGTATGGGTTCTGGGCACCGGCGGTCATACCTTCCCAACCGTCAGGTGTAGGAGCCTTACTACCACCGAATGTGCCGTCAGGATTCACAACGTTTACCTTTACATGCTCACCAGTTACGTCATCAATGTAGTCGAGAGACGGAGCCATCTGGGCGATATCACGCTGAGAAGACAGGTTCTGGTTGTTACCAAGGCCGATGTTGTTACCCTGAATAGTAGAATAGGTATAGTTGATGTCACCACCGAACTCGATGTAGTCGTTCACCTGAGTCTTAACGCTGGCGCGTGAAGTCAGACGGTTGTACTTGGTGTTCACGATGATACCCTTGTTGTCGAGGTAACCGATAGAGAAGTTGTACTGGGTCTTATCGTTACCACCGCTGGCTGAGATACCATACTGCTGCTTCAGACCGGTACGATACATCTGATCCTGCCAGTCGATATAGTTGCGCTTGCCGTCGTATGCCTCATTCCAGATCTGGTTGTTCAGAGTCTGACCATCGTTAGCCTTTGACTCGCGGATCGAACGGGCATAAGCATCACCCTTCAAGGTCTTCAGCTTGTAAGGAAGGGTCTGAATACCGATATCGGCGGTGATGTTGATGTTCATCTTACCCTTCTGACCGTGCTTGGTGGTGATCATGATCACACCGTTAGCACCTGCAGAACCGTAGATGGCAGTTGCAGAAGCATCCTTCAACACCTCAATGCTCTCGATGTCGGCTGGGTTCACGAAGTCAGCATTGGTACCAACCTGCACACCGTCAACTACATAGAGAGGATTAGCGTCACCATTGATAGTTCCGACACCACGGATACGGATGGCTGATCTTGTGCCAGGCGCACCGTCCTGATTGGTAACCATCACACCGGCAGCAGCACCCTGCAGGGCCTGGGCGATGTTAACAGGCACCTTGCGCTCCATCTGCTCCTTGTTGATGGTTGCAACAGATCCGGAAATGTCGCTCTTTTTCATGGTACCGTAACCGATAACCACGACGTCATTCAGCATCTGAGTGTCTTCCTTCAGAACGACTGTAATGTCGCTTTTTCCAGCTACTTTTACTTTCTGAGTTACGTAGCCGACATAAGAAATCTCGAGAGTGGCGTTAGAAGCAGCCTGAACAGAGAATTTACCGTCGAAGTCGGTAATAGAGCCGGCGTTACTTCCACTTACTTTCACAGTCGCACCGATGATCGGCTCGCCTGCTTCATCATTCACTGTTCCCTTTACAACGTTCTGAGCCAGTGCTCCCATAGGGAACAAACAGAGCAGGAACAGAGTTACTAATGGCTTTTGCAGCGATTTAAGAATTCGATTCATACTTTAATGAGATTTAATTGTTCATACTTAAGTATTTTCTATAGATTAATTGGTTTGTAATA
>JAEEGH010022776.1_pt1 | contig 12804 bp, 7 predicted proteins | sample 9134181 | NCBI WGS metagenome assembly JAEEGH01 (sample SAMN16246544, study PRJNA631951) | gut metagenome | biome: gut microbiome; feature: rumen; material: DP-attached | host: Bos | place: Iran: Karaj | collected 2018-10 | reverse complement strand
ACAATCCCTTCATCTACTGGACGCTGGGCTTGCTCATTTGCCTGGTCAGTCTGCTCGTCTCGGTCTACATTCTCCACCAGAAGACTTCGCTCTGGGCGTCGCTCACGGGCAAGTTGAAGAAGCGTTTCCGCAAGAATGGCTGAAGTCACCGTCCTCGTTGCTGTCTACAATGCGGCGGCGTTCCTGCCCCGCTGCCTCGACTCGCTGACAGGCCAGTCGATGAGCGACATACAGATTGTGTGCATCGACGACGCCTCGACCGACGGCTCGCTCCAAGTGCTCAGCGACTATGCCCGCCGCGACCCCCGCATCGAGGTGGTCCATCTGGCCGAGAACGGCGGACAGGCTCATGCCCGCAACGTCGGACTGCAACGGGCCCAGGGGCGCTACGTCTGCATGGTCGATGCCGACGACTGGCTGTCGGCCGACGCCCTGGAGCAGCTCTGCACGGCCTTCGATGCCGAGACCGACTGCGTGCTCTTCGATGTGGTGAAGGTCTATCCCGACGGCCGCGAGGAGCCATACCCCATGCCTGACTTCGCGACACTGACGGGCCAGGAGGCCTTCCGACTGAGCCTGACATGGCAGATTCACGGCCTCTACGGCGTGCGGCTGCCTATTCATCAGCAGTACCCTTACGACGAGACCTGCCGGGCCTACAGCGACGACAACACCACCCGCCTGCACTACCTCGCCTCGCGCCGTGTGAGCCGCTGTCCGGGCCGCTACTACTACCGCCAGCACGCAGCCTCGGTCACTCATGCCGCCACCGTGCGCCGCTTCGACTACCTGCGGGCCAACGAGAGCATGCGCCGCCAGATGCTTGAGCAGAACGTAGAGCCCGCGCTGATTGACCTCTACGAGAACCACCGCTGGCTGAACCTCGTCGACGTCTATATGTTCTACCACGTCCACGGCCGCCGTCTGCCGGCCGCCGACCGCCGCTACGGCCTCAGCCTGCTGCACCATACGTGGGCCACCATCGACCGCCGCGCACTACGAAAAGAGACGACAGCCAAGTTCGGCTATCGTCCCTGTTCAACCTGGGCGTTGTTCCGCCTCCAGGAGTGGCTCTACTTCACCCTCCGCGGACTTTTAGGCAGAAATTCGTAGCTTGACGTGACTTCCTGGATTCTGTTCTTAATCGTCAATATCGATAACCTGGAAATAACTATTGAACTCCAGTTCCATGCCGTTATTCAACTTCACATCGTATGTGCCTCGACGGTCACGATCAATCTTGACGATAACGGCTCCTGGGAAGGTCTTCTCTACGCCGGCCTTGATCTGCTCAGGGATAAGGGCAGTGGGTACAGCCGACATCTTACAGTCGAACTCTCTCCAGTTCCCTCGTTTGTCAAACTCTGCCTTCTCACCACTCTGGAACCTCACTGTGTAGTCGTCCCTGTCTACGGTGACAACGAGGGGCACCTTGTGGGCGAAATTCTTCTTCAGCAGTGTCTGTACCTGTGCGGGCAGCTGCTCGAAGGTTATTACTCGGTCGCTATCGGCCATTGCGGGGGCAAACATTGTCAGCACTAAAGCTAACAGAACTAACATCTTTTTCATAATTGTAATTTTTTTATTGTTAATACTTTTGTTTCTTAATTGTGATGCAAAGTTACGGCGGTTTTCAGCTCGTTCCAACTTTTTTCTTGTTTTTTGCTTTGGGTTGTTGCGACATACATAGGTTTTTTGTGACAAATTCGGGGGAAGTTGTCATATTTGTCGCGTCTACCGCTACGCCCTCGGAGTGTATAACGAACTTTGCATGGCACTTGGAGGCCTAACCTCGGAAAGGGCACAGAATGCATCAAATTACTGCTCTCACAGGCCTCAAAAGACATGTATGAACCTCTGTTTCCGATGCTTTTCCCCTCACTTGGTGCACATATCAGCGATGCGGAATTTCAGTATCCTGACCGCAGTTGGAAGGAAATGTGTGGATTAATGACCCAACTGGTGGGCGATTCGGGCGATAACAAGTTGAACATTGAACGTTTAACATTGAACCCTCAACGTTCTTTGCAAGCAAAGCGAGCAAGCTCCCGGTTGCAAGGACTTCAGCGACTACTATCTGCAGACAAAAGCATAACCACTTTATTCCGACCACCCCCCCCCCCCGCGTTTACCCGGAGGATCCCCCCCTGAGTCAGGGGGGCCAGAGGGGGTCTGAACATGCGTATTGCTTTTGTGCTTGTTCGGATCTATCTAATGGCCATCCAGTCGGGATTGGGCGCATTGGTGGGGGTGCCGAGCTGTTCTGTGAAGTGCTCGCAGTCGGCCTTGGTGGATTCTTTGCCGTTGATGTAGTAGCTCTCATCGGTGACTTCCTCGGCTTCGTCGTCAAAGATGTCCCAGTTTGTCTCCTCCCAATAGCTGTCGGCCAGCTTACTATTCTTCACCACTTGCGCACCCTTACACGCCCTGCCTGGTGAGTAGTAGGCATCATAGGCAACGGCATTCTTGTAGTAGGTGAGGTCGGTGCATCCGTCGGCATAAGCCACGAGTTCCAGCTTACTGTTGTTCAGGACATAGATGGCGAGATAGTTCTGGCCGGGAGCGCGTACCCACACCTCGTCCTGACCATCGCCATCGATGTCGTAGAGCGCATACTCCGATAGTTCGAGGTCGCCGATGCCGTAGCGCAGTTCTGGATTATCACTCATCTCGTCGAGATAGTCACTTATGTTGAAGGGGGCAGCGTCGGCCTGCTCGTCGCCGGCGTCAGCGACTGGCTCCTGAGTGTTGGCATCGGTGGCCTGTCCCTGTGTCTGTTTCTGTTGGCAGCTCAAGGTGAATACTGCCAGAACGAATGCAAAGAATACTTTTTTCATGAATATGGGGGCATTTGCTACACTTTTCGATGGTACGAATTCTACGTGCGCCGAACCAGCAGTACCACGTTCTCGACGTGGGGCGTGTGCGGGAACATGTCGACGGGCTGGACGGCCATCACGCGGTAGTCGGCGTCTAAGTCGTGCAGGTCGCGGGCCTGGGTGGCGGGGTTGCACGACACGTAGACGATGCGCTGCGGGGCGGTCCTGAGGATGGTCTTCACCACGTCGGGGTGCATGCCGGCACGCGGCGGGTCGGTGATGATGACGTCGGGCCGTCCGTGCTCCAGGATGAAGTCGTCGCTGAGCACGTCCTTCATGTCGCCGGCGTAGAACAGCGTGTTACCGATGCCGTTGATGTCGGAGTTGACCTTCGCATCCTCGATGGCCTCGGGCACGTACTCGATGCCAATGACCTGACGGGCCTGCCGGGCCACGAAGTTGGCGATGGTGCCGGTGCCGGTGTAGAGGTCATAGACCAGCTCGCTGCCTGTCAGGGCAGCCAGTTCGCGCACGACGCTGTAGAGGTGGTAGGCCTGCTCGGTGTTCGTCTGGTAGAACGACTTCGGGCCGACCTTGAAGCGGAGGTCCTCCATCAGTTCGAAGATGTGGTCGGTGCCCTTGAAGGTGAGTATCTCCTGGTCGCCGATGGTGTCGTTGCACTTCTGATTGTCTAAGTAGAGTAACGACGTGATTTCCGGGAACTTATCGGCTATATGCTGCAGCAAGGCTTTGGCCTTGCATCCGTCCTCACTCAACCAACGAACCTCCCCCTCTTCGGGAAAGGCTACGGGTAGGCGAGCTCCGCTCGGGAATGGGGGCAGGGGGGAGGCTCCTAAGTGGAACTGAATGATGACCATCAGCTCGCCGCTCTTTGAGTTGCGGAAGATGATGTCGCGCAGCAGTCCAACCTGCGCCCTGAGGTCGAAGAACGACAGGCTGTTCTGGATGGCATAGTCGCGAATTTCGTTGCGAATGCGGTTCTGGACGTCGTCCATCAGCCAGCACTTCTCGATGGGCAGAATCTTGTCGAACGCTCCCGTGATGTGGAAACCGATGGCGGGCGTGTCCTTAGCTCCCTCCGAGGGGAGGCTTTCAATCTCCACCTTCGTCAGCCAGCGCTTGTTGGCGCAGCCGAAGTCGAGCTTGTTGCGGTACTCCTGCGTCCTGACGCTGCCGAGGATGGGGCGAAATTCGGGCAGCTCGACCTTGCCGATGCGCGTCAGCTGGTCGAAGACCTGCTGCTGCTTGAACTTGAGCTGCTCGTCGTAGGGCAGGTTCTGCCACTTACAGCCTCCGCAGGCACCGAAGTGCTGGCAGAAGGGCACGGCGCGAACCTTGCTCTGCTCGACGAAGCGCACCACCTCGCCCTCGGCAAACGAATGCTTCTTGCGCCGTATCTGGACGTCACAGACGTCGCCCGGCACGCACCAGGGCACAAAGACCACCAGGTCGTTCCAGTGGAACAGGCACTTGCCCTCGGCGGCCACAGCCTCAATCCTGACGCTCTCGAGCAGCGGCAGTTCCTTCTTCTTTCTTGCCATAGTTCAAAAATGCTCAGATCTCAAAGTCAAGACAGCTGCGCTGCACGGTGTAGGGACGTACCTTCGTGTTGGCCACGGCCACGTGCTCGGGGTGCTGGGCATAGCCGCGCAGCGCCTCCGCCGACTCCAGGGTAGAGTCGAGCATCACGTCGGCGTTCGACGAACTGAGCCTTCCGTCGATGTTTACCTTCACGTCAATCAGTCCGGGCACCTTGCCCACCAGTCCCTCGAGTCCGGCCTTGATGCCGGCCTTCACGGTCTGCTTCTCCTCCTCCGTCAGTTCGGGGTTCAGAGTCCAAAGAATAATGTGCTTTACCATATTATATAAATGTCTTGTTCCAAATGATAATTTGTGCAAAGGTACGAAGAAATTTCCAAATGGCAAAATATAATTCCCGTTTTCTTTGAAGCAGTCGTCCCAGTACACGAAATTCAGGAAAAAAGGCTGGCGTGGAAAAAAAACATCTGTTTTCTTTGGTGGTCTGCAAGAATTGTTGTATTTTTGCAGAATTGAAGCCGGAGCGCATTCGAATACCAATAATTGAAAACATATTAAAAAACCGAAGAACTATGAAGTATTACATCAAACAACTTGTGTTTCTGTTGGTCCTGACCGCCTCAATGGCAGTACATGCCGACGACCGCGTGCTAAAGGTCTGGCAGGCCGACGGCCAGGTGCTGACCATCAGTCTGGCCGACGAGCCGCGAACAACCTACAGTGACGGAAACCTGATAATCACGTCGGCGAAGTCGACCGTGACGCTGCCCTTGGAAAAGGTGCGCCGTTATACCTACGAGTCGGCTGCCAATGGCATCGACGAGGCAAAGACCCTGCGCGCCGCCTTCTCGAAGGACGGCGAGACGCTCACCCTCGCTGGTCTGAAGCCCGGCACCGCCATCTACCTCTACAACGTGGCAGGTCAGCTGCTGCGCACCATCGACAGCGGCACTCAGCCTGAGGTCGTCGTCTCCGTCTCTCAGCTCCCCGCCGGCGTCTACGTTGTGAAAGCCAATGATGTAACCTATAAAATCACGAAGCGATGAAAACGAGACTGCTTAAAACACTATTGGCCCTCACGCTGGCCCTCATTGCCCTTCCGATGATGGGACAGGACTTCATGAACGTGTATTTCAAGAATGGCGATTTCCGCAAGTTCTACATGAAGAACGTGATAGAAATCACCACTTCTAAGTTTGACCAAGAGGGTGTCAAGCATGGTGACTATGACTACCAGCATGTAACGACCAAATATGATAAATACGTCTACAGCCTTGAAGATGTCGATAGCATCACATTTACCAAGATAGATGAGGAAAAGGCTGAGCAGAACTTCATATCGGCAATGCCAGTAGTTTTCGAAGCCATCTCTGGCTGTGAATCAATAAAGGATGTTGAGGCAAAGATAGAGCAAATAAAGAAAACGGAAGGTATAACTGATGCATGGAGTGACGGGCATGAGTTATATATCTCTATAGCAGAAGATGAAACATATTCCTTCCATTTTAGTCATGACACAAAAATGGATACAACATCCATAGAAGACATTGCGACTCATGTAAGAGCATTACAACCACAATTGGCAAATGTTATAAAACAAGACGGATCTCGTTTAAAAGCGGTTATTGCAAATCAACAACATAAGGATGAAAATAGAAACTGGCATAAGACATCGTATTTCAATCCCTTAAAAAAGACTTTTTCTTCGTGCAATATTGATGTTGACTATGTTGAAGAACCTACTGTTGATTTCTTTGTAAGCAATTCTTCAGATCCTAATAAGTTGAATTTTTTTGATTATGATTTAGTATTTTTAATTACACATGGTAGTTATGTACCTCTTTCATGGCATAACATAATGTTTTATGTTTATAGTACTGGTGGGTATCATAAAATGACCACATCTGAAGATTTAGTTTTTATTCCAATTACAAAAGATAATTCTGAAACCCCATCAGATAATGATTGGGATGAATGTAAAAAAGCATTTAAACAATGGCGTAAGAAATCAGAATATAAGGATGCTACAGATAAGGAAATCCCATATGGCTTCACTGAAGAGAAACGGAATGGAGTATGGTATTGGGTTGGACATCCAAGTATTACAGAACACTTTATCCGAAATATTTCATCAGGTTATTTTTCGAACCCCAATTCAGTATGCTTTAATCTTGCATGCCAGTCTCTTATGGGTGATGAAGGAGCCCCTTCGTTTGTGTTTGCAGATGCACTCATATCACGTGGATTAGGTGTTTATTTAGGCTATGATGAAACAAATGAAGAAGGGCAACATGCTGGTTTTAATTTCTTCAATAATATGTTAAATGGATCGTCCCTTCAACAAGCTTACAATAAATTATCAGAAGAAGAAAGGCATGATCATCTAATTGAAAACGAAAAAGAAATTGTTGCGAATTTGTTATTATATCCTCAGAATGATATAGAAAAGCAGCAATTATTCCTTTTCCGACCTAATACGGAAGAGATTAACGAAGATGCTGCGAATAAAGAATACAACAAAAGTAATGCGGTAACGATAAATGGTGATGTCACTCTTGCCGATCTAAATGGTATTGAAGGACTTGGTTTTACATTATCATATTATGACCCTGTAGAACATACAGCAAAGGTGAAAGCTGAAATAATACCGGCATCATTTAGTAATAATATAGTCAAATTTTCTGCTAAATTAGAGAACCTGAAAAGAGGTAGGAAGTATTCATATCGTGCCTACACCTACGACGGACTTCATTATAATTATGGTAACACAATAAATTTCACTATTCAGTATGTGGACCTCAAGCTGTCCGCCGGCTCGTTCTGCATAGATGAAGGCAAAAGTACCACTATAGAAATAACGGGCAACGGAGAATATGACATTTTCAATGGTAATGAAAAGGTGACAAAGGTCACGCTTGAAGGCGAGAAGCTGACAATCGAGGCTATTGGGGCCGGTGAGTCAACCATCATCGTGACCGACAAGAAGACAGGTCAGACAGCTCCGTTAGAGGTGACCGTCTGGGCCAGACTCTCTATCGCCATTATCGGGAATATCGACCTTGAAGTAGGTGACAAAGCCAATGTCAGGATTATGTCAGGCAACAATGACTACACCCTTGATAGCGACTACCCCGAGGTGGCAACGCCCACTCTTATTGGTGAGTTCGTTTCTGTTGAGGCTCTGTCAGCAGGCAAGGCCACCATCACCGTGACTGATAATAAGACAGGCCAGACGGCCAGCTTCACGGTGACCGTCACGGACTCTACTCCTGTCGACATGCCTGCCGCGGCTGTCGATCTTGGTTTGCCCAGCGGCACCCTGTGGGCTAACAAAAATGTGGGAGCTGCGAGTCCAGAGAAAGGCGGTCTCTATTTCGCCTGGGGAGAGATTGTGGGTTACGGCTCAGATGCCAATGACGGACGCTTGTTCGACTGGGATTCCTACAAGTGGGACAATTTTACAAAGTACTGTTCTGCTTCTTGGGTTGCTGAGCTGGGAATGGGAATAGTTGACAACAAGACCATTCTTGACCCTGAAGACGATGCAGCCACTGCTAATTGGGGCGAAAACTGGCGCATGCCCACATACGAAGAATTTAGGGAACTGCTGGAATATACAACCAATGACCATACATACATGAACGGTGAAGGCGGGCGCGTCTATAAAAGTTTGACAAACGGCAATTCCATCTTCCTTCCTTATACAGGATACCGTGCCGACGACTTCGTTCAGGAGGGATGGGCCCACTATTGGTCGTCTACGCAAGTAGCCGAAAAACCCGACCTTGCATACAAATTGACGGTTGATGCAGGCCATACCCAATGTGGAACTGATTCACGCGTCCGAGGCTTTTTGGTCCGTCCTGTTTTCTGTGGCAGCGGAGGCCTGCAGCCAACCTATGACAACCTGAAGTTGTCGACCTACGACCCTATTACCATGAATGTCAATGCAGGTCTCACGTTCATGATATTATCAGGCAGCGGAAGCTATGCCGTTGGAAGCAGCAAAGAGTCAGTGGCAACAGCCACGCTAAGGGACAACTACGTCGATGTCAGCGGTGTGGGTGTTGGTACTGCCACTATCACCGTAATCGACACTAATACTGGGCAAAAGAAGACGAGAGAAGTGACAGTCCTTGACAACACGCTGCCGGATACTCCTGCTGAAGCTATTGACCTCGGACTTCCCAGTGGTACGTTGTGGGCAAGCTTTAATGTAGGGGCAACCAAGCCAGAAGAATATGGCGGCTACTATTCGTGGGGTGAAATAGTAGAAAAGGACAAGTACGAATGGAGTGATTATTTATATTGTGATGGTTCTATTAATACTTGTAAGGAATTAGGGATGGATATTGCTGGTACCCAGTATGACATAGCTCATGTTAAATGGGGAGGAGATTGGCGTATGCCAACATATGATCAGCAACAAGAATTAGTTAACAACACTAAATTCAAATATGTTACTTCAAATGGGATAAAAGGATATGAGCTGGTTGGCCCCAATGGAAATAGTATCTTTTTACCGGCATCTGGAATTATTCAAGGAAACAGTCCCAATGTCGGTTCTCTTGGGGGGTATTGGTCTTCAACGAGAGATCCTGAGGATCCTAATTATGCATGTAATTTATTATTCCGAAACACAGGATCATATGAGGTGTTCTATTACCGTTGTATAGGTCTCTCTGTCCGACCCGTTATCAGTAGAAGCCAGCAGTCGGTGCCCAACTTGGTTTTAGAGAGCACAGATCCCCTGAACCTTAAGGCACGTCAGAAAACTGGCATCAACATCATTTCGGGTAGTGGCAGCTATACCGTAAAAAGCGATGATGAATCAGTAGCAACGGCCGATATATCCGACTGGGTCAGTCTGGAAACTGGTGAAAAGGGAAAATGCGTCAACGTGAATGCTGTTGGCGTTGGCACGACAACCGTCACGGTGACCGACGTACAGAGCTTTCAGCAGGTATCGATAACGGTAACAGTGACGCAGAATGTTGACCTGCTGAAACTCTCCGTTTCTTCTTTGGAATTGAAGGTGGGTGAAACCGGCGATGTCGTGATTACGTCCAGCAGCGGTGCACAGTACTTGGTTGCAACAAGTGATGCAAGCGTAGCAACTTTCTCGGTAGACAAGACTACAAACACAATCAAGGTATTTGCTGTTGGAGTAGGAACATGTAATGTAACCGTTAACGACTCCGAAACGGGTGAAATGGCAACGGTAGAGATAGAAGTTGTTAAGAATTCCATTGACCCAAATACTTCCGGCTGGGAAAATCTTATCAGTAATAGTGATATGGAAGGCAGTGATGTTAGCTGTTTCTTTGAAAGAACGGGCACATATGAAAAAGATCCATACCCTGCAACCATTTTAGATGGCGTTGGTAAGAATGGTAGTCGAGGCATTAAGGTTGCAGCAACGGCAAGAAAAGAGGAGAACTATGATAACCAGTTCTGGTTCCGTATGAATAAACCAGTCAGTGCAGGTACAAAATATCGTTTCTCTTTCGACTATCGTGCCGACAAGAAAGCATCAGTTGATATGGAGATGCATTGTGAACCAGGAGAATACATTACTTATAATTCTTCTTGGGGATTAGAATGTACGTCCGGTTGGAAGACCTATACTGTCGAGGGAATTGTGTCTTCATCGGAATCTCCTGAAGAAACTCCATTGCGTTCTGTTGCTTTTGACCTTAGTACGTTTAGTGCTGCAAACAATTACTATTTTGACAATATAAAGTTTGAGGTGGCAGAATCATCTGCCGGTGAAGATGGAAGTTTCACTGTTTATGGTGTTAAATTCAATATGATTTCCGTTCAAGGTGGTACGTATATGATGGGAGCCGACGATGATGATTCAGAGGCATCTGAGGTTGAGCGTCCCCGTCATGAAGTGACTGTCAATGACTTTGCCATAGGTCAGACCGAAGTGACGCAGCGGCTTTGGAAAGCTGTCATGGATAACAATCCAAGCAATTTCGTGGGGGATGACCTTCCTGTAGAAAACATCACTTGGGATCAATGTCAGACTTTCATATCAAAGTTAAATGCATTAGGTCTGACTAATGGTGTGTTCCGCCTGCCGACTGAGGCGGAATGGGAATTTGCCGCTCGCGGAGGTAATAAGAGTAAGGGCTATGCGTATTCAGGCAGCAATAGTGTTGGTGACGTGGCTTGGTATGGTGGAAGCACAACTCATCCCGTTGGTCAAAAAGACTGCAATGAATTGGGACTATACGATATGAGCGGTAATGTGTGGGAATGGTGTCATGATTGGTATGATGAAGAATACTATGCTTCTTCACCAAAGAATAACCCGACAGGTCCCTCATCAGGCGAATTTCACGTCAGACGAGGCGGAAGATGGGACCATACTACTAAATGCTGTCGGGTTTCCAGCCGTAATGATGGTCTGTCTGAAGGAGAGAGTAATTATGACGGCAGCGGATTTCGACTTGCACTTGTGAAGTAATTATTAAAAGTTTCAGCTGAGCTTGCTTAAAAAACCTAAAAACGGCGGGCGGAAAGAAATTTCTGCCCGTTTTCTTTTGGAATGTGCAAAAAAAGCTGTATCTTTGCACGATTAAAACGAGATTGTGCATAAAACAATATTGTTAACGTAATAAACATCAAAACTAAAACGTATGAGTCAAAAGAGAGTTTACCTCTTCGGCAACGGTAAGGCCGAAGGTAATGCAAAGATGCGTGAGGAACTTGGCGGCAAGGGTGCTAACCTGGCCGAGATGAACCTCATCGGAGTGCCCGTTCCCCCGGGCTTCACCATCACCACCGACTGCTGCAACGAGTACTATCAGGTGGGTCAGCAGAAGATCATGGAGCTGCTGAACGACGACGTGATGGCAGCCGTGAAGCACATTGAGGTGCTGATGAACTCGAAGTTCGGCGACAAGGAGAATCCTCTGCTCGTCTCTGTCCGTTCGGGTGCCCGTGCTTCAATGCCTGGTATGATGGACACCATCCTCAACCTTGGTCTGAACGACGAGGTGGCTGAGGGCATGGTGAAGAAGACCAACAATCCTCATTTCGTCTATGACAGCTATCGCCGCTTCGTCCAGATGTACGGTGATGTGGTGCTCGAGATGAAGCCCGTCAACAAGACCGACATTGATCCGTTCGAGGAGATCATTGAGAAGGTGAAGGAAGAGCGTGGCGTGAAACTCGACAAGGACCTGAACGTCGACGAGCTGAAGAAGCTGGTGCAGCTGTTCAAGGCTGCCATCAAGGAGCGCACAGGTAAGGACTTCCCCAGCGATCCTATCGAGCAGCTTTGGGGTGCCATCTGTGCTGTGTTCCGCAGCTGGATGAATGAGCGTGCTATTCTTTATCGTAAGATGGAAGGCATCCCCGACGAGTGGGGTACTGCTGTCAGCGTGATGGCTATGGTGTTCGGTAACATGGGCGACACCTCTGCTACTGGCGTTTGCTTCAGCCGTGATGCAGCCAATGGTGAGAACCTGTTTAACGGTGAGTACCTTGTCAATGCACAGGGTGAGGACGTGGTTGCAGGTATCCGCACACCTCAGCAGATCACGAAGATCGGTTCACAGCGCTGGGCCGAGCGTGCTGGTATCTCTGAGGAGGAGCGTGTAGCTAAGTATCCTTCAATGGAAGAGGCTATGCCTGAGACCTACGCACAGCTGAACCAGATTCAGGAGAACCTCGAGAACCACTATCACGACATGCAGGACATGGAGTTCACCGTACAGGAAGGCAAGCTCTGGTTCCTCCAGACTCGTAATGGTAAGCGTACTGGCGCTGCTATGGTGAAGATTGCCATCGACCTGCTCCATGAGGGCAAGATCGACGAGAAGACTGCCATCATGCGTTGTGAGCCTCAGAAGCTCGACGAGCTGCTGCACCCCATCTTCGACAAGAAGGCCCTCACCCAGGCCAAGGTCATTGCTCAGGGTCTGCCTGCCAGCCCCGGTGCTGCCTGTGGTCAGATCGTGTTCCATGCTGATGATGCCAAGGCTTGGCATGAGGATGGACACAAAGTGGTGCTCGTACGTATCGAGACCTCTCCCGAGGACCTCGCTGGTATGGCTGCTGCTGAGGGTATTCTCACCGCTCGTGGTGGTATGACCTCTCACGCTGCTGTGGTTGCTCGTGGTATGGGTAAGTGCTGCGTCTCTGGCGTAGGTTCGCTGAACGTCAGCTATAAGGACAAGACTGTTGAGATTGACGGCGTTGTCTATAAGGAGGGTGACTACATCTCTCTGAATGGTACTACCGGTCAGGTCTACGCAGGTGAGGTTCCCACGAAGGCTGCTGAGCTCAGCGGCGACTTCAAAGAGCTGATGGATCTCTGCGACAAGTACACCAAGCTGCAGGTTCGTACCAATGCTGATCCTCCTCATGATGCACAGGTTGCCCGCAACTTTGGTGCTAAGGGTATCGGTCT
>JAEEGH010022774.1_pt1 | contig 12806 bp, 12 predicted proteins | sample 9134181 | NCBI WGS metagenome assembly JAEEGH01 (sample SAMN16246544, study PRJNA631951) | gut metagenome | biome: gut microbiome; feature: rumen; material: DP-attached | host: Bos | place: Iran: Karaj | collected 2018-10 | reverse complement strand
CCGAAATCTTCACCAAGGAGGTGGACGCCTTCTATGTGGCCGACGGTCACCACCGCACGGCTGCCGCCGCCCGCGTGGGTGCTGAAAAACGCGCACAGAACCCTCATCACACCGGAAACGAAGAATACAACTACTTCATGGCCGTGTGCTTCCCCCAGAGCCAGCTCGCCATCATCGACTACAACCGCGTGGTGAAAGACCTCAACGGTTTCAGCGAAGAAGAGTTCCTCAATGCCCTGGAAGCCGATTTCGATGTGGCACTTGCCACCAAGCCGCGTTGCGGCCGCCCGGCAAAGCCCTACGCTCCGGCAGCCCTTCACAACTTCTCCATGTACCTTGGCGACAAATGGTACAGCCTCACCGCCAAGCCCGGCCGTTATGACGACTCAGACCCCATCGGCGTACTGGACGTTACCATCCTGTCAAACCTTGTGCTGGACAAGATTCTCGGCATCAAGGACCTTCGCACCGATAAGCGCATCGACTTCGTTGGCGGCATCCGCGGCCTTGGCGAACTCTCCCGCCGCGTAGACTCCGGCGAGATGAAAGTGGCCTTCGCCCTCTACCCCGTGTCCATGGACCAGCTCATCCGCATCGCAGACACAGGCAACATCATGCCACCCAAAACCACATGGTTTGAACCCAAACTACGAAGCGGACTCGCGATTCATTCGCTGGATTAAGCGTGGCAGCTAAATAGCTGACGCTTAGCCATATACAGAACGTTCCCCTGGTTGTTTTTCACCAGGGGAACGTCTTTTAAAATATTATGGCTCAGCGGCTTAGCCGCCAGCCATAAACTAGCCTTCCCAGGCGAGGGCCGAGGCGCCGAGAATGGCGGCGTCGGATTCCTTGAGCTGGGAGTACACGAGCTTCACCTTGCCGCGCCACAGAGGGAGGACGTTCTCGTCCATTGCCTTCTGGATGGGCTCGGTGAGGAACTCCTTGGAACGGGCCAGGCCGCCGAAGAGGACGATGGCTTCCGGAGCGGAGAACTCGATGAAATCGGCAAGCTTTTCACCAAGGATGCGGCCGGTGAACTCGAAGATCTTGATCGCGAGTTTGTCGCCTTCCTTGGCAGCATCGTACACGTCTTTGGAAGTAATGACATCCAGGGCGCGCAGAGCTGAGGGTTCGTCTGTCATTTCCAACCATTCGCGGGCGGTGCGGGCGACGCCGGTGGCGGAGGCATAGGCCTCCAAACAGCCGGTTTTTCCGCAACCGCAGGCGCGGCCGTTGTGGCGAACGGCACAGGTGTGGCCCAGCTCGCCGGCAAAGCCGTCGTGGCCGTATACCACATTCCCGTCAATCACGATACCGGAGCCGACACCGGTTCCGAGTGTGATCATAATGAAGTTCTTCATGCCGCGGGCGGCGCCGTAGGTCATTTCACCCACAGCCGCTGCATTGGCGTCGTTGGTGAGGATAACCCTGATGCCGTCCATCTTTGCCGACAGCATTTCCGCAAAAGGAATCACTTTTGCCCCGCCCCACTTGAGGTTGGGAGCGTACTCGATGGTGCCGGTGTAGTAGTTGCCGTTAGGGGCGCCTACGCCGATTCCGCAAATCTCGCCTTCAACGCCGGCTTCCGCGATGATGCGGCGAAGGGCCTCTGCAAGATTGTCCACGAACACTTCCACGTCTTCCGTATCGTCGGAACGGATAACGGTTTTTGCGAGAACTTCGCCGCGGCGGTTAACGATGCCGCATTTGGAGGTTTGGCCACCGATGTCGATGCCAATTACATAATCTTTTGCCATATCCAGTTAGTTCTTTTTAACTTTTGAGCCGATAATTGCAAAGTACAGGATGAATGCGACGCCAAGGACGAGCACCCAGTAACTGGTCATGTACCCGGCCTTGTCGGCCACGAAGTTCTGGATCAGCGGGAGGATACCGCCGCCCACGACCATTGCCATGAAGATACCGGAAGCCTTTTCGGTTGCAGTGCCGAGGCCTTCCACGGAAAGGTCGAAGATTGTACCCCACATAACCGAGGTGCAAAGGCCGCAGAGTACCAGGAGAATTGCAGCAACGGGGATATTGGCGGGCACTTTCTCCTTATGGGTCGATACCGGCGCGGCGGCAGCGGCCTCTTCGCAGTGCTTGTCGCATGCAGCCTTGTCTTCGCAGCAAGGTTTGTCGCAGGCTTCGCCTTCCTGGCAAGCCTTTTCGGCCTCGCAGCATTCCGCGGGTTTCTCACCCTCCGCGCAGCATTCCGCAGGCATTTCGCCTTCAGCGACGCCCTCTGCATTCTGAGCCTCACAGCACGCAAGCTTGGCCTCTGCCTGGCAGCAGTCGGGAGCCTCGATTACGGCCTCCACCTGGTCTTCCACGTCAACGGCGATGTTCATCTTAACGGTTGCGCTCTTGGGAAGAATGATGGCCGCGATGAGAAGGAGCAGAGCCACGGAGGAAACGCAGGTGAGCTGAGTCTTGGAGGAAACCTTACCGGAGATAACGCTGGAGGGCAAACGGCCAACGAGCATGAGCAGCCAATATACACCGGCGATAACGCCCGCGATCTTAGCGGCAAATGCAGGATCCAAACCGGCACCTTTGGCGCTGGAATCCGACAGATAGAAGTTCAGGGTTCCGGGGATACCGACCTCAACACCCACATACACGAAGATGGCGATTGCGCCAAGCACAAAGTGCAGATACTTCATAGGGTTCTCCACCTGGCCTTCCACCTTCTGGGCTTCCGGGTTCTGGATGGGGACGAAGAGCAGGATTACGAATGCAACTGCAAACACGCCCATTGCCATGAACAGGAGGGTGTTCACATCGGAAATGAGGGTGTCCTTGGTGAGGGTGCCGATCATGGCGCCAACCAGCATGGGAGTGAGTGTTCCCATAAGGGAGTTGAAGGAGCCGCCGATCTGGATGTACTGGTTGGAACGCTTGCCGCCCAGAATCTTGAGCATGGGGTTCACAACCGTGTTGAGCATACATACGGAGAAGCCGCAGATGAATGCACCGAGCAGATACACGATGAAGCTGGCGGGAATCTTGCCGATGAGGGCTCCCTTGAACAGAACGCCGGAAAGGAACTGTACGAACACGCCCAGAAGGCCCACCAGAAGGGCGGCCTCTGCGGTGAACTTGTAACCTTTCTTCTTCAGCAGTGCGCCGGCGGGAATACCCATGATGGCATAGGCAAGGAAGTTCATCATGTTACCCATCATGCCCAGGGTGTTGGATCCGTCGATACCGGGCTGCATTTTCCAGATGTTTCCGATCGGGGCCGCAAGGTTGGTCACGAACGAAATCATGCCGAACAGGAATATCATCGTAATGACTGCAATGATATTGCTGTTTTCTTTGGTTTTAGTCATATCGTTTGTGTTTTAGAGAATAATTGTCAAACATCTTCCAAATATACGAATAATCATCGACAAAAACTACAGGAGTTTTGTGAGAGCTTCATAATAACGCTTGGAAACAGGTATGGACGGCAATCCGGAGCGCCTGAGCTGTGCAACCGCATACCCGGCCGGATCCTTCTTCACCAGTTCCACATGCTCCGGATTGATGAAGTATGACCGGTGGCAGCGGACCAGGCCGTGCCGGGAGAGATTGTCTTCCAGCGCGCGCATGGATGACCGCAGGCAGAAATCCTTTACCTTGTCGTTATCCACATGCAGGATATGCACATAATTTTCCTCTGCCTCGATATAGAGGATTGCCTTCGAGGAAACGATGAGTTTGATCCGCTTGGCATCGTCGTAGAAACGGATGAGCGTTTTGTCGTCTACCTGGGGGGCCGATGCCGCCTGCTTCCCTACCACCACCAGCTGGATAGTGAGGTTGATGATCGCATAGGGATAAACCATTATCGCGGCAAGATACCCAATACAGCGTGTCATTACCGTGAGATATGGTATCTGCCCCGACCAGCCGATTCCAAGCAGTATGGACAGGAACATCCCGGAGAACACAACCTCCATCACGCACCATAATATATAGGTAGCCCAGTTGAAGTCCAGCACCCTCCGCAGAATGAACATGAGCATTCTGGACAGCGATAGCACTCCCAGCACAATAACCGTCATCAGAATGAGATTCAGTGTATAGTGCCCTCCGACAGCAAGGAATTCGTCCATCCCGAAAGGATGGTACAGGAGCGTGAACAGGAAAAGGAAAACCGGTATTCCTATGAAGTGGGTGCAGTGCGACTGCATCCCGTAAAAAACGCTTGAAATATGTTTCATAAAAAAGCTTTCGGGATTACAAATATAGCAATTTCGTCCCGAATACCGCACTTTTATCCCAAAAATGCCGATTTTCGTCCCAGCTTCATCCCGCGATTGCCATTTCATGTTTTTTTCGTATTTTTGCGAGTTAATTCTAACCTGTATGGCATACTACGAACTCAACGAGCAGGAGCAGGGCCGCAGAGAATCCCTTGCAAAACTGCGTGAACTTGGAATCAATCCATATCCGGCGCCACTGTATCCGGTCAGCGCCACGACAAAGGAAATCGCGGAAAACTTCAAGGAAGGCGACACAAGCTACCAGGACGTCTGCCTTGCCGGCCGCATAATGAGCCGCCGCATCATGGGTGCGGCCTCCTTCATGGAACTGCAGGACAGTGAAGGCCGCATCCAGGTGTACGTCAAGCGAGACGAAATTTGCCCGGATGAAGATAAAACGATGTACAACACCGTGTTCAAGAAACTCCTGGACATCGGCGACATCATCGGCATAAAGGGCTTCGCCTTCTTCACCCAGACCGGCCAGCTCTCCATCCATGCCAAGGAACTCACCGTCCTCAGCAAATCCCTCCGCGTCCTTCCCATCGTGAAGGTCGATGCGGACGGCACCGTTCACGACAGCTTCGAAGACCCGGAGCTCCGCTACCGCCAGAGGTATGTGGACCTTGTGGTGAACCCGCAGGTGAAAGACGTGTTCGTAAAAAGGGCCAAGATCATCGCCACGATGCGCCGCTACTTCGACGAGGCGGGCTGCCTGGAAGTGGAAACCCCCATCCTTCAGCCCATTCCCGGCGGTGCCACCGCTCGCCCCTTCATCACCCACCACAATGCCCTGGACGTGGACATGTACATGCGTATCGCAAATGAGCTCTACCTGAAGAGACTCATCGTGGGCGGCTTCGCAGGCGTATACGAGTTCGCAAAGGACTTCCGCAACGAGGGCATGGACAAAACCCACAATCCGGAATTTACCTGCGTGGAGCTCTATGCCGCATACAAGGACTATTTCTGGATGATGGAATTCATCGAGAAGATGCTGGAGCAGGTGGCGGAGGCAACCGGCGGGGTGAACAAGACCATCATGGGCAACGAGATTTCCTTCAAGGGCCCGTACCGCCGCCTTCCCATCCTGGATGCCATCAAGGAATATGCGGGAGTGGATGTAAAGGGAATGAACGAAGAAGAGCTTCGCGCCACCTGCAAGAAACTTAACGTGGAGGTTTCTCCCGAAATGGGAGTTGGCAAACTCATCGACGCAATCTTCGGCGAGTACTGCGAGAAGAACCTCATCCAGCCCACTTTCGTCATCGACTATCCAGTGGAAATGTCGCCCCTTACCAAGCGCTGCCGCCACGACAACACCCTCACGGAGCGCTTCGAGCTCTTCGTCTGCGGCAAGGAACTGGCGAACGCCTACAGCGAGCTGAACGACCCCATCGACCAGCTGGAACGCTTCGAAGAGCAGGCCGCCCTCAAATCCAAGGGCGACGACGAAGCCATGTACATCGACTATGATTTCGTGCGCGCACTCGAGTACGGTATGCCTCCAACCTCCGGCGTTGGCATGGGTATCGACCGCCTCACCATGTTCATGACGGGCGCAGAAACCATCCAGGACGTTCTCTTCTTCCCCACCATGCGTCCCGAAAAATTCTAGGCCGATGGCGGAGCTCATCACGTCGGCCAAAAACACTAAGTTCAAGAACTTGCTTCTGCTGCAGGAGAAATCCAAGGCACGGCGGGAGCAGGGGCTCTTCGTCGTGGAAGGCCGCCGCGAACTGCAGCACTGCCTCGAAGCGGGCTACAACGTTAAGACGGTGTTTATATGCCAAGAAATTGCAGGTAATTGTCATTTCGAGCTTGCCGAGAAATCTGTAATAGAATTATCCCCAGATCTTTACAAGAAGGCGGCTTACCGCGAGGGAACTGAAGGGATTATCGCAGAGGTGGAGTGCAGGAGCCTCTCATTGGAAGACCTATGCCTTCCGGAAAACCCGCTTATCGTGGTGCTGGAAGCCGTGGAGAAGCCCGGAAACCTGGGTGCCGTCCTCCGCAGTGCCGATGCCGCCCGGGCGGATGCCGTAATCGTGTGCGACCCGCTCACGGACCTATACAACCCCAACCTTATCCGCGCCAGCATCGGCGCAATCTTCACCGTTCCCACGGTGGCGGCATCATCGGCCGATGCAATCGCCTTCCTCAAAGAGCGCGGCATCCAGATCCTCACAGCTCAGCTGCAGGACTCGTCGCTGTATTACGATGTGGACATGACCCGTGGCACCGCCATCGTCATGGGCACCGAATCTACCGGGCTCACCGAGATCTGGCGAAAGGCGGCATCGGCCCATATCCGTATTCCAATGCTGGGACGGCTGGACAGCCTTAACGTTTCCGTGAGCGCAGCCATCCTCCTGTTCGAAGCGGTTCGCCAGCGTGAAATATAAATCGCTGATTATAAAGCAATAACACAATTTTAGGTGGGGAATATTCCCACCTAAAATTGTATAGATAACAGTGAATCAATCACTTATATTTCACGGCAAAACCGCGAGGGGTTCCTCTTGACTTAGAACGGAAGATCGTCTTCAGGAGCGGAGGCGGGGGCTGCCGGCGGCTGATAAGCCATTGGCTGCGCGGCCGGGGCGCCCTGATAAGCAGGGGCCTGGGACTGATAAGCCGGACCCTGTGCCTGCGGAGCCTGCTGATAACCGCCCTGCGCGGGGGCGACGGGAGCACCCGGGCCGTCCGGACGCCTGCCCAGAAGCTGGATGTTCGTGGCTTCGATTTCAGTGGAGTAGCGGGTGGCGCCAGTTTGGTCTGTCCACTGGCGGTTGCGGAGTTTACCTTCGATGTACACCTGGGAGCCTTTCTTCACGTTGCCCTCCACAAACTCTGCGCTGCTGCGCCAGGCAACGATGCTGTGCCATTCCGTATTTTCGCGGACTTCCCCGCTACGGTCTTTGAAACGTTCATTGGTTGCAAGGCGGAAACGTGCAACGCGGGCGTTCGCGCCGGGATTCTGATTGTCGAGGTAACGGACTTCGGGATCGTTTCCAACGTTACCGATAAGCATTACTTTGTTCAGTGACATAATACAAATATTTTGGAATTAACAAGAATTTTTCTTTCGGAAAAAAGACTCATCCAGATAGGACCAGATTCCAGCCACGGCAGTTGCTATCACCTGAGTTTCATGTGTGAGCGTGGCAAAGATCATGGCCGTGCCGAAGGGAATGCCCCAGACGGCGGAAAGCACCCCGGACACCACGGCATGATATGCGCCGAAGCCACCGGGAACAGGGATGATGGAGCTCACCGAGCCGGCGAACATGATCAGGAGTGCGTCCGAAGGCTGCAGCGCCGAAAATGCTTCGATTCCGGAAACCGCGTGGATAGCGCACAAGCACATGAACCAGTACAGCACCCAGATAAGGACGGTATAAACTATGAACAGCCAGCCGTGATGCATGTGAAGGCATGACAGAACGCCGTCGCGCATGCCTTTCACGATATCCCATACTTTCGCCCAGAACTTATTCTTCTCCCGGAAACGCCATGCAAGATACACTGCCGCACCGCAAATCACCAACACGCCCAGCACTATCCACAACACGTTCACCTTGCCAAGAAGCGCGCTGAAGAGCGAATCCTTGAAGAAGGAACCGGACTTGTCCCACATCGAAAAGGCCACTAGAAGGGCTACTATCAGCAGCGAAAGGATATCCCACACCCTGTCCACCAGCATGGTTCCCAGGGCCTTGTCCAGCGTTATCCTGCGCTTGCCGTTTTCATCGACACTTGAGCGCCTTACCACATATCCGCAACGGACAACCTCCCCAACCCTTGGCAGGATGAGGTTCACCACCATGCAGATATTGTATGCATTGAAACTGGTGCGAATGCTGGAACGGCTGTCGAAAGGTAGCAGCTGCATTCTCCACCGGAGGGCACGAACATAGAACACGGCTAGCGCCGCGCCAAATCCCACGGCAATCCAGGCCCAGTTGCACTGCGATAACGCTTCCCCGAACTGCTTCCAGTCCACGCTGCGCAGCGACAGCCATACCAGCACTACCGCAAGCACAAGCCAGAATGCATAACTGAGGATATTTCGCGTTTTCTTCTGCATACTCTACAAAGTTAGTGTAAAATCCACAAATAATGCATAACTTTGTATACTAAAATTACACCTTATGAAATCCATCCTTGGCATCGGCAACGCCCTCACCGACATTCTGGCCGTTCTCCCGGACGACGAACTACTCAGGAAGTATCATCTGCCCCTGGGCAGCATGCAGCACGTAGACATGGAAACGGGAGACCGTATCTGGGACGCCCTCAAGGAATACGGTGTAAAATACGTTCCCGGCGGAAGTGCGGCCAACACAATCACCTGCACCGCCATCTTCGGCATGCCGTCCAGCTTCCTTGGAAAAATCGGCAATGACGACCTTGGAAACCTCTTCAAAAGCACCATGGAGCAGTACGGCGTAAAGGCCCAGATGCTCTACAGCAAGAAATCTTCGGGCCGATGCATGGTATTCATCACAGGGGCCAATGCCGAACGCACCTTCGCAGACTATATGGGTGCCACCCTGGAGCTTGGCCCGGAAGACCTGAAACCGGAATACTTCGAAGGCTACGACTACTTCCATATCGAAGGCTATCTGGTGCAGAATCAGGAACTCATCTCCACCGCCGCCAGGATGGCAAAGGCCGCCGGCTGCACCATCTCCATCGACATGGCATCATATAACGTGGTGGAATCCAACGACGCCTTCTTCCACAACCTTGTGGAGAATTACGTGGATATCGTCTTCGCCAATGAAACGGAAGCCAAGGCCTTCACCAAGATGGAGCCGCGCGAAGCCATCGACGAATTGGCAAAACACTGCCAGATCGCCGTCGTTAAGGTTGGCAAGGACGGGTCCATGGTGCGCTCCGGGAACGAATTCCATATCATCGAGCCCTGGCCCGCAACGCCCGTAGACGCCACCGGCGCGGGAGACACATACGCGGCCGGCTTCCTCTACGCCCACTCCCTTGGCATGCCTCTCAAGGTGTGCGGAGAGGTTGGTTCCATCATCGCCGCAAAGGTGGTGGAGGTAATCGGCACAAAAATCGACGTCCCCCGCTGGAGAGACGCCAAGGCGGAGATCCGCGAGCTCATCGCGGCCAACACAAAGTAAGATATGCCACTGACGGAAAAAGTAAAGCAGCTGTTCAGGCGTGGAAGCCTGAAAAAATATTCATCCACGGACCCCACGGGCCTCATGCCGCTGGAGGAGGTTCGCTCTGCAGTGGCGTTCATCGACGTGGTTGACACCTCGTTCAACGAGTGCAAGCAGGCCCTTCTGGCCTTCTTCCGCGAGAATAACATCAAAGGAGACATCTTCTTCTTCGACTTCCGCAAACTGGACCAGGGCGAAAGGCTCATCACCAGCATCACCACGACGGTGCTGAAAAAAGACCTCAACTGGTTCGGCAAACCCTCGCAGGAAAAAGTGAACCTGATGCTCGCCGGGGAGCCGGATTTATTCATCTCCCTTATCCCGAATGCCGATTTTCCCATCGAATTCATGGCCAACTGCTCCCGCGCCCGCTTCAAGGCCGGCCGCGTGCAGCTTCCCGGCAACGTATTCGACCTTGTGGTGAAAGACCCCTCAGACCGCAGCCTGTCCGAGGCCGAATTTTTCACGGAACTGTATAAACTCCTCCAGCGCATCAAATGAAAAGGACACTGCACTACCTGATGGTCTTCCTCATCTCCATGGTCCCTCTCATCGAGATCCGCGGAGCCATGCCCTATGCCGTGGGATTTGAGCTGCCCCTGGTGCCGTCCATCATCGTGGCCGTAGTGGGCAACATGCTTCCCGTGCCTTTCATTTTCCTTTTCGCCCGCAAGGTGCTGGTATGGGGTAAGGACAAGAAAGTTATCGGTAAATTCTTCACCTGGTGCCTGGAGAAAGGCGAAAAGGGCGGGCAGAAACTGGAAGCCAAGGCAGGAAAGGGCCTGTACTGGGCGCTCTTCCTGTTCGTGGGCATTCCCCTACCCGGCACCGGCGCCTGGACCGGCACCCTTGCCGCCAGCATCCTGAACATGGACTTCAAAAAGAGCACCCTCGCCGTGGTTGGCGGCGTCCTCCTCGCCGGAGCCATCATGCTCCTCGGCTCCCTTGGCGTCTTCGGTGCAATAAACCTTGTGAAATGAAATTTATCTCCTGGAACGTGAACGGCCTGCGCGCCGTGGCCGGTAAAGGCTTTGCCGATATTTTCGCACAACTGGACGCGGATTTTTTCTGCCTCCAGGAAACAAAGATGCAGGAAGGGCAGCTGGACCTGGAGTTTCTCGGCTATCAGTCGTATTGGAACTACGCAGAGAAAAAAGGTTATTCCGGAACAGCGATCTTCACCCGGCATGAGCCCATTAGCGTGAGCTACGGCATCGGCATTCCGGAACACGACACAGAGGGCCGTGTGATCACATTGGAATATCCCCAGTGGTATCTGGTATGCGTATATGTTCCCAATTCGCAGGACGGGCTTCGGCGCCTGGACTATCGCATGACGTGGGAAGACGATTTCCGCGCATATCTCCGCGGCCTTGGAAAACCCGTTATCGTATGCGGCGACATGAATGTGGCCCATGAGGAAATCGACCTGAAAAACCCTGCGACCAATCACCTTAACGCCGGTTTCACCGACCAGGAAAGGGCCAAGTTCTCCGAGCTGCTGAAAGCCGGATTCGTGGACACCTGGCGCTACCAGCATCCGGAAGAAGTGAAATATTCCTGGTGGAGCTACCGCATGAACGCCCGCGAGAGGAACGCCGGGTGGCGTATAGACTATTTCGTGGTATCCGAAGCGCTGAAAGAAAGAATCGTGAGCACGGAAATCCACAACGAGATTTTCGGCTCGGACCACTGTCCCGTGGAACTGGTCCTGGACTGAAAGTCCGTTTTTTTTACGATATTTGCGAGTTAAAACAATCTGATTATGCGTCCGCTGTATCTTACAAATACACTTTCCCGAAACAAGGAACTGTTCAAGCCCATCCATGAAGGCCGCGTTGGCATGTACGTGTGCGGCCCCACCGTGTATGGTGATGCCCATCTAGGCCACGCCCGTCCCGGAGTCACCTACGACGTGCTGTTCCGCCTTCTTAAGTATCTGGGCTACAAGGTGCGCTATGTGCGCAATATCACCGACGTGGGCCATCTGGAGCAGGATGCGGACGAAGGAGAGGACAAGATAGCGAAGAAAGCCCGCCTGGAGGAACTGGAGCCGATGGAGGTTGTCCAGTACTACACGGAGCGCTACCACGAAGCCATGCGGCTCCTGAACGTGGAATCCCCTTCCATCGAGCCCCGCGCATCAGGCCACATCATCGAGCAGATTGAAACCGTGAAGAAGATTCTTGCGGCGGGTTATGCCTATGAGTCCAACGGCTCGGTGTACTTCGACGTGGAGAAATACAACAAAGACCACAAGTACGGCATCCTTTCCGGGCGCACTCTGGATGCAACCCTGGAAGGCACCCGTGCCCTTGACGGCCAGAGCGACAAACGCGCCCCGTACGACTTTGCAATCTGGAAAAAGGCGGAGCCGGAGCACATCATGCGCTGGCCTTCCCCCTGGAGCGACGGCTTCCCCGGCTGGCACCTTGAGTGCTCAGTAATGGGAGAGAAATACCTGGGCGAAGAGTTCGATATCCACGGCGGCGGAATGGACCTGATGTTCCCGCACCACGAATGCGAAATCGCCCAGAATGTGGCCTCCCGCGGCACTCAGGGCGTTCATTACTGGGTGCACAACAACATGATCACCATCAACGGCCAGAAGATGGGCAAGAGCCTTGGCAACTTCATCACCCTGCCGGAGCTCTTCAGCGGCAAGCACCCCAAACTGGAGCAGGCATATAGCCCCATGACCGTACGCTTTTTCATCCTCCAGGCCCACTACCGCGGCACCCTGGACTTCTCCAACGAAGCTCTCCAGGCGGCGGAAAAGGGATACAAGAGGCTCATGGCGGCATGGCGGGCATTAGACGGCGCGCAGCAGTGCTCCGAGGCTCCATCGGCAGAGATCACATCTCTGAGAGACAAGGTGGAGGAAGCCCTCTGCGACGATATGAACACCCCCATCGCCATCGCGCATCTGTTCGAAGCGGTGAAGCTAGTGAACGGCGGCAACCTTTCCAAGGCCGATGCCTGGGCACTCAAGAGCCTTTTCGACGAAATCGTGGGCGGCGTGCTTGGCCTTCGCGACGAAGATGCCGCAGCCTCCGGCAAGGCGGAAAAAGCCCTGGAAGGTGTAATGGAACTGGTCCTTGAGAGCCGCAGCAAAGCGCGTGCGGAAAAGAACTGGGCGGAAAGCGACCGCATCCGGGATCTTCTCGCCTCTTACGGCATCACCGTAAAAGACACCAAGGACGGAGCAACCTGGACATTGGAATAATATGGCAACAATACTGGACGGGAAAGCGCTGGCCTCGGAAATCAGGGGCGATGTGGCGCTGAAGGTATCGGAATTATCACAGAAATACGACAGGGCGCCGCATCTGGCGGTTATCCTGGTGGGGGAAGACCC
>JAEEGH010022768.1_pt1 | contig 12809 bp, 12 predicted proteins | sample 9134181 | NCBI WGS metagenome assembly JAEEGH01 (sample SAMN16246544, study PRJNA631951) | gut metagenome | biome: gut microbiome; feature: rumen; material: DP-attached | host: Bos | place: Iran: Karaj | collected 2018-10 | reverse complement strand
AATCATGAAAGAAAACAAGGCGCATTATTTTATATTTACTGTGTCTTTGCGAATACTCCGAGATCTATCCGAAGTTATGGGCACTTCTGGATTTTATGCCACTCGCAAGAAAGTATGGATTATGAGGGCATTTCTTCCAGGGTGAAGAAGGCCATTTTTTCATTGAGGGTTTCTGCCATGTCACGGAGGTCATTGGCAGCACTGCTTATAAGAGAGAATGTTGCGTTGAGCTCCTCCATGGAAGCATTTGTTTCCTCTGTTGATGCTGCATTCTGCTGTGATATTGCAGAGAGCTCTGTGATAATGTCTGAAAATCCTGCCTTAAGCTCGTTGAGCAGGTGAATCTTTTTGGAGATGAGCTTTGTTGAGCTGTCAACGTTATTTACGTTTTCAACTACTACGTCCATATCATCCTTTGTTGTGTTGAGCTGAGTGTTCTGCTCCTGCATGCTCTTGCCAAGGAGTTCTATTGTCTCAACATTTTTCTGTGACTCAGCTACGAGTGACTCAACAATCTGCTTGATTGAAACAGCTGCCTCTTTTGACTGCTGTGAGAGATTACCGATCTCTGTAGCAACCACTGAGAATCCTTTGCCGTACTCACCGGCCCTTGCAGCCTCGATAGAAGCATTGAGAGAAAGAAGATGAGTCTGCTCAGCAATTGCAGTGATCATATTTGAAGCTTCTGCAATGTTTTTAACTGAATCGTTTGTTGTGCGGATCTGGTTGTGGATGTCCTGCATTGAAGACATAACGCCCTGGTTTTTGTCCATAAGGTCGTTAAGTGTTTCAACAGTTCTCTGTGCGCCGGACATCATCTCATTTGCAGCATTTGAAAGATCTTCAATTCTACCTGTGATCTCGTCAATGCTGTCACCCATCTGGTTTGTGTTTGCAACTGAACTTTCCATGCTCTCAGCCTGGGAAGCAGCGCCACGGCTGATATCTTCAACAGCAGCTGTGATCTGTTCAGCGACGTTAGATGCTGATTCAGCAGAAGTAGCAAGCTTTACACCTGAATTTGTAACATCTTCTGAGAGTTTTTTGGTTGCACTGATAACATCCTGCAACTTATCACGAACCATAGCGGAACTTTCTGCAATTACACCAAGCTCGTCCTTGCGGTTGAATGTACGATCATTGATGTAGAAAGAAAGTTCACCATCTTCCAGATTCTTAAGTCCTGAAACAATGTCACGTATTGATCTTGTTGATGTGCTTATTAAATAGCGGGCAACACCAAAATTAAATAAAAAGAAGCATACAAAAGTTATAATGATAGAACGAAGCGCTGCGTTCATATTTGCTTTTACGATAGTAGTATCACGTCCTGCAAAAACCATACCAACAACAGAACCATCAGAGTTCTTAAGTGGAAGATAGTATGCGTACCAATCCTGACCTGCAATCTCAAAATTTGAAGCAAGATATTCGTTACCGCTATTAAGTACTTCGCTAACTACAGTTTCAGAAGCTTTTGTTCCTTCCATACGCTGACCTGTAGTTGCGTCTGTAAGAGATGTAACAAAACGTGTATCACCATAAAATAATGTATAGTGCATACCAGTTTTCTCATGGAGTGCATCAAGCTGTGCCTGGTAAATGTCGTGAACTGCGACGTCACCTTTCATGAGCTGGCCATCTGCTGAAAGTGACCAGTCTCCCTGAAACTGATTTGAAACCTCATCATCAAGAAGAACTGCAGCGGCATGTAATCCTTCTGAAAAAGATGTGAGATAAGCTTTCTGGATGTTTCTAAATCCAATTATGCCTACACATGCAGCCATAAGCAGTGCAAGCACCGATGCAATAAGTATTATGGTACGAACCATATTCCTGTTCTTTGTTTTCATTTTTTTCCCTTTCCTCTAACAGCTGCTAAAAAGCAGTAAAATAAGCGCTATATCAAAACCCTTTCCTTTTGATACAAAAAAGCATGGGACAAAATGTCCCATGCTCAAAAATAAACCTTTATAAAGGTACAACTGGCTGACATTTTAAAGTCCCTATAGCTTTGCGCCACAGGCTTTCGCCTGCTTTGCCAAATGTTAAATTTTAGACTATGGAGGATTATAATGTAACAACCACCTTAATGCAATATTTATTTTTTGTTTATAAAAAATTTATATACTGTATTACATTACTTTGGCGCTTAATCGTTTTAGTATAGTAATGTTGCACAACGTAGAGTTGTGTGCGCAATTAAGACAATAGCATTGTTTATAGTGATAATTTAATTATGTATTTCCGGCATTTGCCACAAGTTCGCCATTTGCTACGTCAAAAGTGATAATATCGTGTGGTTTTACTTTATCTTCTAGAATAATCTTGGCAGAAAGTGTCTCCACATATTTTTGTATGTAACGCTTGAGAGGTCTTGCGCCATATATCGGATCGTAGGCGTTATCAATTACATAGCTCTTTGCAGCATCTGTGAGCTTTATGCTGATCTCTCTGTCGGATAGACGCTTGTTGAGGTCATCTATTACAAGATCAACGATTCCACCAATGTTGTCCTTGGTGAGAGGCTTGAACATTATTATTTCATCAAGCCTGTTCAGGAACTCAGGTCTAAAGTGAGAACGCAAATCTTCCATTGTGGCCTTTTCAGCATCTTCACTTATTGAACCGTCATCTCTGATACCATCAAGCAGATACTGAGCTCCAATATTTGAAGTCATTATCAGGATAGTATTCTTGAAATCTACAGTTCTTCCCTGTGAATCAGTAATTCTTCCGTCATCAAGCACCTGAAGAAGAATATTGAATACATCAGGGTGGGCTTTTTCTATCTCATCGAAAAGAACTACAGCATAAGGTTTTCTACGAACTGCCTCAGTAAGCTGACCACCTTCCTCATAACCTACATATCCTGGAGGCGCTCCTATAAGCCTTGACACACTGTATTTTTCCATGTATTCGCTCATGTCAATTCTGACCATGTTGTTCTCATCGTCAAAAAGTGACTGGGCAAGACTTTTGGCAAGCTCTGTCTTACCAACACCTGTTGGACCAAGGAATAGGAATGAGCCTATAGGCTTACTTGGATCCTTGATACCGGCTTTGGATCTCATAATGGCTTCAGATACTTTTACAACGGCGTCATCCTGACCAATTACTCTCTGATGAAGCTCATCAGGAAGATGAAGAGTCTTGTTTCTTTCACTCTCTGTAAGCTTGTTCACAGGGATGCCGGTCCATCTGCTGATGATTCCGGCAATCTCGTCCTCTGAAACTTTTTCGTGTACAAGGGCACCGTCTGCCTCTTTTTCTTTGGCTTTTTCCTCAGCCTCTTCAAGCTGTTTTTTGAGAGCGGGGAGCTTTCCATACTGGAGCTCACCGGCTTTCTCATAGTCGCCATCTCGCTGGGCGATGGCAATCTCTGAATTGATGGTATCAATCTGTTCACGCATTGCTGCAAGTTTATCTACAACTTCTTTTTCATTGGACCACTGAGCCTTTCTGGTATCAAAGTCTTCCTTAAGTTCAGCCAGTTCTTTTTGCAGGTTTGCAAGTCTCTCTTTACTTAGGGAATCATCCTCCTTTTTAAGAGCAGCTTCTTCAATCTGCATCTGCATGATCTTACGGTTAAGCTCATCGAGCTCGGCGGGCATTGAATCCATCTCAGTCTTGATGAGAGCACAGGCTTCATCCACAAGGTCGATTGCTTTATCAGGAAGGAATCTGTCTGAGATGTATCTATTAGAAAGAACAGCAGCACTAACAAGAGCACTGTCCATGATCTTAACGCCGTGGAAGACTTCATATCTCTCTTTTAATCCACGAAGGATACTGATGGTGTCCTCAACTGTAGGCTCTTCAACCATAACAGGCTGGAAACGTCTCTCAAGAGCGGCATCCTTCTCAATATACTGTCTATATTCATTGAGGGTAGTAGCGCCGATGCAGTGGAGCTCGCCTCTTGCAAGCATTGGCTTGAGCATATTGCCGGCATCCATGGCACCATCTGTTTTACCTGCACCTACAATAAGATGAAGTTCATCTATGAAAAGAATTATCTCTCCATCGGAGGCCTTGACGTCCTCAAGGACTGCCTTTAACCTCTCCTCGAATTCGCCTCGATACTTGGCACCGGCTACCAGTGCACCCATATCAAGGGAAAAGATCTTTTTATCCTTAAGAGCAGTTGGCACATCGCCACTGGCAATTCTCTGGGCAAGGGCTTCTACGACTGCAGTCTTGCCGACACCGGGTTCACCGATAAGAACAGGATTGTTCTTGCTCTTTCTGGACAGGATCCTGATCACATTACGTATTTCTGTGTCTCTTCCTATTACAGGGTCGAGCTTTTGCTTTTTGGCTTTTTCAACCAGCTCTGTTCCATATTTACTTAAGGTGTCGTAGGTTGCCTCAGGGTTGTCAGTTGTGACATTTCTGTTGCCTCGTACCTCTGAAAGGACCTGAAGGAATCTGTTTCTGTCGATACCAAATTCTCTGAAGATCTCTTTTACTTCTCTGTTGGGCTTCTTAATAAGAGACATGAACAGATGCTCGACGGATACGTACTGATCTCCAAGAGCCCTGGCTTCATCCTCAGCAGACAAAAGAGCTTTGTTGAGATCGGCTCCGATGTAGGGCTGCCCGCCGGAAACTTTGGTTCTCTTTTCAATGGCGGAGATTATCCTGTTTAGGAAAGCTTCCTTATCTATGCCCATTTTCTCTATGAGCTTGGAAATAAGGCTGTCCTCAATAGTCATGAGAGAGTACAGAAGGTGTTCCTGTTCAATCTCCTGATTGCCATATTCAATAGCCACTTTTTCGCAGCCATTGACAGCTTCGATAGATTTTTGTGTGAATTTCTGTATATTCATAAAGTTCCCTCCTCATAAAAAAGGATCAATATACAATTGTTATCGTTGTTCTATTACAACTATAACACAGAAAATGATAATGTCAAATCCTATTTTTATGAAATACCAGGAAGGGAGCAGAAATTTGTAAAGAGGCAATAAAATACAGGGGCTGCGATGAGTGCAGCCCCTGTATTTGGGGTGAAATATATGAACGTTTAAAAGGGGTCCATTATTATATTATTTAAGAAGAGTTCTTTTTCCTGACTTTCTGATAACTGTTATTGCTGTGAGCCCTGCAAGAAGGAGAACCATAACTCTTACAGGAGTATTGGTTGTATCTTCTGTTGAAGCTCTTCTTGCACCAAGAACTGCTGCTTCATTTGTATCTCTGCTTGCGCCAAGAACTGCGCCCTGTTCAGGAACTGCTGCCAAAGGAGCAGGAGCTTCTTCGATTGTATGTGCGTTTCACCTTTTTGTTAGGGTCATAATAACAAGAGCGCAATCATGAAAATTATCATAATTACGCTCTGAAATGTTTATTAACCAAATGTTTATGATGGCTTTATTTTTGGGTTATATTTTGTATTGAATTTTTAGAAAATTAAGAAAATTTATTGTTGACTTTATCGTATATATAGCCGATGCCTTTTAGCTTAGATACAATATCTTGTAATTCATCATTTGAAATATCGAGGCCTTCCTGAAGGGCTTCAAGGCTTCCATATTCATCTCGAAGTTTCATGTTTATAAAGCTAAGTAGCATTACAGGGTCCTGTGGAATCATTATTATTCTCCTTTATCTTATTTGTTATGTATTTATTGGAATCTTTTTGACATCATTTAACAGTTTATCATTATGATTTTTTATCATCAAGAATGCGTAATTTGCTCGACCCAACATATTGGTTAAAATTTTATAAATTACCACAGTATGTTGAAACGCCTAAAAATAAAGGTGTATAATTATTTTGATATATCATATATTTTTGTGCGGTCATACGAAAAAGCTAAAAAGGTAGATGGTAAATGCAGACTTGTATTGATATTCATTGTCATGTAATGCCTGGAGTTGATGATGGTTCGCCTGATATGGAAACGAGCCTGAAAATGCTGCAGATAGCTGAAAAGGATGGCATTGTGGCCATGATCCTGACACCGCATCATAAGCCTATGCATCATAATGTAAGCCCTGCGCACAACGCATCTTACAAAGATTCTCTTAAAAGCAAAGCCAAAGATCTTGGATTAAAAATAAAGCTTTATTCCGGAAACGAAATATATTACAGCGAGAAGGTTCTTGAAGAGCTCGAAGAGGGTAAGATATGTACTCTGGCTGGATCTGATTATGTCCTTGTTGAGTTTCATCCAACCAATCCCTATAAAGCGATTCATAATGCAGTTTATCAGTTACTTGGAGCGGGATATATTCCTATTATTGCCCATGTTGAAAGATACAGTGACATAGTGTCGCACCCGTCTTATATAGAAGAGCTGATAAGTATGGGGTGCTATATACAGGTGAATGCTTCCAGTGTAATGGGTAAATATGGTTTTGGTATAGCTCATTTTACTAAGAAGTTATTGAAAAAACATCTGGTCCATTTTGTGGCCACTGATGCACACGATACAAACAAAAGGGCACCACATTTACAGGACTGCAGGAACTACGTGGATAAGAAAATAGGCGCTGATTATGGTCAAAGGATTTTTTGCGATAATCCATTAAGCGTTTTAAAAAATGAAGTGATATAAACTGTGCAGCTGATAACAAGTATCAGGGGAGATTTAGTGTGAACAAGAGAGATGACATCATCGAAATTAATCTTGGGGAACTGTTTGCAATCCTTTTGGGGAGAGCTTTTGTGATCATAACCGCCGGAATCTTTTTTGCCCTGGCGGGACTGTTCGTCAGCAAATTTGTGCTTCACCCTGTATATGAATCGACAACCAAGATTTATATCCTGAACAAAGAAGAAAACCAAACGGTTACGTATTCTGATGTGCAGATATCCACACAGCTCACACAGGACTACGCTGAACTTATAAAAAGCAGATATGTTTTGGAAGAGGTTATCCAGAGGCTCAATCTGATAGAGATGGATTATAAAGACCTCTCAGATGTTTTAAAGGTTGACACACCATCTGACACCAGAATTGTTGCAATTACGGTAAAAGACGAAGATCCTCTCATGGCAATGAAGATTGCAAACTGTATCCGCGAAGTTGCAAGTGAACATATCACAAACGTTATGGATATTGACGCCATAAATGTGGCAGAAACAGCCAATGTCCCCACAGAGAAGGCAAGCCCCAGCGTAGGCAGATGGACAGTTTTTTCAGGCTTTATCGGAGCGGTTATGGTAGCGTTTTTTGTAATACTTGGTTACCTTCTTGATGACACAATTAAGAGTAATGACGATGTAGAGAGGTATCTTGGACTTAGTACACTGGCACTTGTTCCACTGACTTTAGAGGAACAGGATAAAAAGAAAAATAAGAAAAAAGCAAAGAAGAAGTAAATGGGGGATATATGCAGAACGCGAAGCTTCATTTTAGCCAGTCAGAGAATAATTATCAGATAAAAGAAGCCTACAAGACGCTTCGAAGCAATATAGAATTCAGCGGACAGAATGTAAAGGTTGTGTCTGTAACAAGCTGCACTCCTGGTGAAGGAAAGACCACGGTCGCAATGGCGCTGGCAAGAGCCTTTGCTGAAGCGGGAAAAAAGACTGTGCTGGTTGATGCAGATATGCGTAAGTCAGTGCTGGTAGGACGTTACAAGACCGGATCCGTCAGGCTTGGACTTACCCACTGCCTTGTAGGTCGTGAGAGGCTCTCAAGCGTTATCTGCGAGACGGATACTCCTAATCTATATGTGATTTTCAGCGGACCGGTTCCTCCGAACCCCAGCGAACTTCTTGGGGGCAGGATTTTCGGAAAGGCCCTTGAGAACATGAAACAGGTCTTTGACTATGTGATAATCGACACGCCGCCTCTAGGAAGTGTTATCGATGCAGCTGTTGTTGCCAAGCAGTGTGATGGCACGATTCTTGTGGTGGAAAGCAATTCCATCAGCTACAGATTTGCCCAAAGGGTAAAGGACCAGCTGGATAAGGCCGGTGCCAAGATGCTTGGGGCTGTACTAAATAAGGTAGATATCTCCGGAAAGGGCTATTATGGCCACTACGGAGCTTACTATGGCAAGTACTACGGTAAGTATTACGGCAAGTACTATGGCAAGTATGGGGAAGATAATGTTGATATTCCTGCTGCAAGACCCACTGTGACCAAGCAGGAAACTGAGCCGGATGAAGATGATCTTGATGAGCTTAATTACCTGGCCGGTGTTACCAGGAAAGACTAAAAAGCTCGGGAGGAGTTCGTGAGAGGAAATATTTTTGGAATTCTTTTTTCCATATTGAGTGGTGTTCTGATCTTTTTGATCGTTGTGGCTTATGGCAGGAGTGACAGGATTGAGCCTGAATTCAGGTTTTCTGCCACAGATACGATCTATGATTCGGCCACCACAGACAATGACCTGAAGGTTGGGATCAATGCCTACGATGCGAAGGATGGAGACCTTACCAGCAGGATTGTTGTAGAGAAGGTAGTACTTAACAGGGAAAAAGAGACTGCGGTTGTATATTATGCAGTCGCAGATTACAGCGGAAACGTCACCAAGCAGTCCAGAGTTTTTCCTGCAGACATTGCAGACATAGACAGCTTCGGAGATTCCTCCGAGACCATGGAGGATCCGATGTTTCCAAACATAGCTGCGCCTGATGTTGAGAACTTATCAGGTGAAGAAGAGACATCTACAGGAGAACAGGAAGCCGGCCAGGAAGCTTCATCTACTGAAAATTCAGCCGGCAATCAGGAGCCGTAAACATGCGAGGAAAAGGCAGAGTCTTTCTCATTATCTGGGCCAGTGTCATGACACTTATCGTGCTTGTCATGGCAGGGTTTGAGGCAGTGAGATTCTTTGGAAAATCGAATCTTAGTTCCAAATCTGCAACCAGCACACCCATGCTTGTGCAGGGAGAAGAACCTGTAACTGAAGCTGCGGGCGTAGCATGGCAGTCGGACTGGGTGCGATATGACGGCTCTGTTTATGATTATAACGAGAACATCACAACCTTCCTTATTATGGGAATAGATAAAAAGGACGAGGTTGTGACTCCGGTCGCCGAGGGAATGGACGGAGGACAGGCCGATGCGTTGTTTTTGCTGGTTTTAAATCCCGACGATGAGACCATAAAGATAATAGGCATTAACCGTAACTCCATGACCAACGTTGATATCTATGATGAATACGGAAGATATCAGAACACAATTGTGGCGCAGATTGCGATCCAGCACGGCTTTGGCGATGGAATGGAAAAGAGCTGTGAATATCAGGTCAAGGCTGTTTCAAGCATGTTCTATCAGCTTCCGATCCACGGCTACGCGGCCATCAACATGAGTGCGATTCCCGAGATCAATGATCAGATTGGCGGAGTTGATGTAAGTGTAATAGAAGACATGACCAAGTGGGATAAGTCTCTTTATGAAGGCGCGCAGGTTCACCTGACGGGAGAGCAGGCATTTACTTATCTTAAGAGCAGAGATATGTCCAAGTCCGGCGGAAGCGACAAAAGGCTTGAAAGGCAGCGCCAGTACCTCAATGCCTTTATTGATGCAGCCAGGGAAAAGAGCCTTCAGGATCCCAATGCGGCTGTAGAACTGTTTACGGCTATTAAAGATAAGATGGTTACGGATATAACGGTGGACGAGATCAGCTATCTTGCACCGGACCTTACCAAATATAAGTTTGATGACACTGATTTCAAGATGATAAAAGGAAAAACACAGATAAATGACATCTATGATGAATTTATCGTAGATGACGACGACCTGTACAAAACCATCATCGAGACATTTTACAAAAAAATTGATTACCTGGACTAAACTAATGTCGAAAATATGCCGATACAAACATATAGATAGGTATGCCTTCGGGAAAATACTTGCTGTACTTATGGCGCTATCGCTACTTGCAGGATGTGCAAAGGGCGCAGAAGCCACAGTACAAGATACACAAGCAGAAAACGGTGAGGAAAGCCACGTTGATATCGCTAAGCTAAGAGAGACCAATGAAGATATCTTTGCATGGATAAACGTTCCGAACACCTCAATCGATTATCCTGTTCTGCAGAGCTCCGATGGTGATGACTCTTTTTACATAAACCACAATGTGGATAAAGAGGCAGATCCAAAGGGCTCCATATATACCGAGTGCGCAAACCTGAAGAACATGTGCGATTTCAATGAAGTTCTTCATGGCTCAGCACCTGAGGACGGAACCATGTTCGCGGATGTTGAGAAGTTTCTCGACAGAAAGTATTTTGAAGAACATCCTTACATATATGTGTATATGGAAGGAAATGCACTTATATACTATGTCTTTGCAGCCTATAGCCGCAGTAATACAAGGCTCTTGCAGGAGTACGACTTTACCTGTGCATCAGGCTGTCAGGCATTTCTGGATGAGATATATAACTCCAGGTCCATGACCAAGAACATCCGAAGCGGATGGGAAGGGGCTGTGACACCTGAGAATTTCATCATAACCCTGACTACGAGCAGCAGCACTGACCCCTCAAAGCAGACCATTGTTGTGGGATGTCTTGTGGGTGATGTAATGGGCAAGATAGACAGGGAAATAGATTACTCTGAGCCGGAATGATATTACTTATCATGGGAATATAGATTCTAGAAAGAAAGTATGGAGGCGCGAAAATGAAAAAAATCATAGCACTTGCACTTGCATCGGTTCTGTTTGTCACATCATCCATCTGCGTATTTGCAGCTGATGAAGTAAGTAGTGTACAGAGTCCAACGCCAAAAGAGATCATGGAAAAGCTCGAGGAGCTTGAAAAAGAAAATGCAGAGCTCAGAAAGAGTATCTCTGATCTTACCAAGGCTGTACAGGCAAGCAGAGGCGGCGGTGGCGGCGGATCATCAAAACCATCAGCTCCATCAAGCGGTGGAAACTATGTTAATTTTGGCGGAACCATGACATATCAGGGTGGCAAGATTGAGATAAACGGTGGCAAGAGTAATGTTACCTTTACGATCAAGGCACCTGCAGGAGGAACAATCACATCAGCAAACAGTCTTGCAGGAAAGGTTGGCGGAACCCTTCTTAGCTGCATCGAGACAAGTTCACCCGGCGTTGCATTCAGAACAGCTAAGGTTAACTTCTATCTGGCAGGCGTTCAGCCCGGCGACAACATTGCTGTATATCAGGCACAGGGCGGCAACTGGGTACAGCTTCCTGTTGTAGAGATTCGTACAGACCATGTAGTGGTTAATATGTCACGCCACGGAAGTCTTGCATTTGTCAGAGTTCCTGTAATGGCTTCAATTACACAGTAAGATTGATTATAAAGAGGGCGCAGCCTATGTGCCCTCTTTTTTTGTACTATCTTGACAGCTTTTATTCAATCCCGTAATATTAATTTTGAAATCGGTTTCAAAGAGCTTATGACGGAGTGATTATGGACAAAGACAAAACGGGCAATGGCAAGACGATTACGATTTACGACATAGCAGAGGAGGCGGGTGTTTCTGCGTCCACTGTTTCGCGTGTGCTCAACGGAAGTGCTTCTGTGCGCAAGGAAAAGAAAGAAAGAATACAGAAGCTCATTGAGAAATACAACTTTAAGCCCAATGCTCTGGCCAAGGGATTATCTGATACTGCCACAAAGAACATCGGTATTATAGCTGCGGATGTCAGAAACCCTTATTATTCCGCACTTTTTGTGGCCTGTGAGCTGGCTGCCGAGAAGGCCGGTTACAGCGTTGTGCTTTCTAACAGCTTTGGCGAAATTGAAAGAGAAAAGGCTCAGCTTGATATCATGCTGCAGCAGAAGGTTGACGCCATCATACAGATGGGCGGAAGAGTTGACGACCTTATTACAGATGAGGACTACGCCCTTAAGGTGAGAGGGATCTGTGAGAAGACCCCTGTCGTTGTTACAGGCAAGCTTGATAAGACTTCTGTACACAGCGTTGTCATAGATGAATCCGGAGCTATGGATACTGTAATGGAACACCTCATAGGCCTTGGACATCAGAAGATTGCCCTTGTAGGCGGAGAGATGAGGGTTACCTCAACTTACAACAAGTACCTGAAATATCAGGAAGTCTTAAGAAAGCACGGAATCAAGGAAAAAGGTGAATATGTAATCAACGGTACATACGACCCTGAATCGGGCTATGATTGTACCAACAGGATACTTGAACTTGAAGACAGACCGACAGCCATTATAGCGATCAACGACTTTGCTGCCAGTGGTGCTGTCAGAAGTATCCGCGAACATGGCCTTAGAATTCCGGAAGATATATCGCTGGTCAGCTTTGATAATACTTATATTGCAGATCTTACCATTCCTAAGCTTACCAGTATTGACTATGATTATGAGAACTATGGAAGAGTTCTTATTGATACAGCGATTGCAGCTGCCAGGGGAGAAGAGGTGGAAGCGGTTCAGATCATTACTCCAAAGCTCGTGATAAGAGAGAGCTCCGGAGAGGCAGGCAAATAATATATACATACGATTTTTTGATATTGTAAATAATTACGGCGAAGTCAACAAAATGACTTCGCCTTTTTGTTGCATATCGCCAAAATTGCAATCGGTTTCAGAAATACTGTTGACTTTTATAGTGCAAACATGATTAAATCAAAATATGAAATCGGTTGCAAAAGGTAATAATGCACAATATATACAGCAATTTGTGTCGGCGGCCGGAAACATGGCAGTGGGAGGAAGATATGAGTAACAAGAGTAAGAAGGCTTCTACGGGAGTTAAAAAGCGTGGAGTTTTAGAGACACTCTGGAGATACAGAGTCCTTGAACTTATGTGTCTGCCTGCAATTGTCTTTTTCTTTATGTTCAGCTATATGCCAATGCCCGGTATCTGGGTTGCTTTTGTAAAGTACAACTACCG
>JAEEGH010022767.1_pt1 | contig 12810 bp, 12 predicted proteins | sample 9134181 | NCBI WGS metagenome assembly JAEEGH01 (sample SAMN16246544, study PRJNA631951) | gut metagenome | biome: gut microbiome; feature: rumen; material: DP-attached | host: Bos | place: Iran: Karaj | collected 2018-10 | reverse complement strand
CTGCTGGGTGGAGGTGGCGCGCTCGTGGACGTAGGTGTGTCCATCGATATCGAAGCCCATGGGACGCCAGCGGTAGGGGCAGTTGAAGGGGCCAGCGCCGAGGTCTTTGGTCATATCCATGGCGGTGCCCTCGTAGTGGTCGCGCATGAGGTTCATCACCTCGTGGAGGTCGACTTTGTGGTCGGGCTTAACCCAGAGGGGGAGACGTTCGGCTTTGGCGTCGCCCATGGCGTATTTCTCGTAGCGGCGCATATCCTTGGCAACGCGGTTGAACATGGCGTAGACGCGGGCGTCGCAGCCACGCATGCCGCTGAAGGTGAGGGGTGCGTAGGTGTCGCAGAAGGAGAAGTCCTCGTCGTTGCCGTCGAACCAGCCGCAGGCGCGGGCGTAGGTGATGACCTCGCTGCTGTAGACGCATTCGACTTCGGGTTCGAAGAGGTAGTCGAGGTGGGCGGAAGAGATGACGGTGTGGAGGCCTTTACCCTTGGCTTTCTGGAATTTCTTGGGTTCCTGGGGGAACTGTGTGATGCGGGCCTGGTTGGCGTGGCCGCAGACGTAGCCGTCGGGGATGCGGCGTGCCACCCACACGGCGCCGTCGGTGTAGTTGTATTTCAGCTTCTTGGCGAGCTCGGGCTTGACGGTGCCGGGGCGTTTGCCGATGAGTTCGAGGATCCAGACCTCGTTGGGGTCGCAAATGGAGAAGCTCTCGCCCTCGCTGTGGTAGGGGTAGTCCTTCATGAAGCCAGCGAGAACCTGGATGGCTTCGCGGGCGTTGCGGGCGCGCTGGAGGGTGAGGTAGATATAACTGCCGTAGTCGATGCCGCCCTCAATCTCGTTAGCAAGTTCGTCGCGGCCGCCATAGGTGGTCTCGCCGATGGCAAGCTGATGCTCGTTAATGTTGCCCACCACGCTGTAGGTGTGTTCCACCTGAGGAATCATGATGAGGGGTTTGCCGCTGTCCCAGTCGACAACCTGGAACATGGTGCCGGCGGGGCAGGCGGCGGCGCGGCGGTAGTAGAGCTCGCCGTAGAGCGTGTGGCTGTCGGCGGCATAGGTGATCATCGTGGAGCCGTCCTTAGTGGCGCCCTTGGTGAAGAGGAAATTGGTGCAGGCGTCGGCGGTGGCAGCGGCCAGGATGGCCACACCGAGGAACGCTGCTGCAAAGATACGGGTTGCTTTCATATTGTGTGTTGTTTTATTGTTTTCGAAATGCAAAAGTACGAAATAATTCTTATATGGTATAAAATATTTGTCGGTGTCAGTTGCGTGTGATGATGAAAACCATCCATATCATGATGGCTATAAGGCCCAGAAAGAACAGCGCCGGCAACAGGCGGGAGAACAGCATGAGGACCGCCAGGGCGACAAGTACCTTGACAGCCAATTGCTTGACGGGGGTCATGCCCTGCCATGTAGTGCGCCAGCGGCGGCCGAAGGCCTGCATGCGCTGGCGGCCGGCACTCACAGTACGGCCCTTGTCGTCGACAGTTTCGGCCTGCGTGGTGGGCATCTCGGCAACACGCACCTTGATAGTCTTGGAGTAGTCGTGTCCGTTGACGGTGGCGGTGAGGGTGAGCTTGGTCTTGCCGCGGGAGCGGTTGAGGCGGAAACGCTTGGTGCCCGTGAGGTCGAGGGGGATGGCCGTTGTCTTGAAGCCGTTGTCGATGGTGAGCTCGACGCGTTCGGCTTCGTGGCAGTCCCAGGTGATCTCTATGATTTCGCCCTCGGTGAGCGAGGTGCGGTCGGTGGTGAAGGTCATCTTTTCCATAGACAGAAGGGGTAGTTTATGTTCAGGGTCTTACTTCGGTGCCCCACATCAGCTTGTCGCGGATGGCGGAGAAGAAGTTCTGTGTGTTCATACGGATGAGGCTGATGGTGAAGGGGGCCCGCTGGAGATTGAGCTCGACGGAGCCCTGCTGCTGGCGGCGACGGGAGTCCATGCCGAGGGTGAACTGTCCGCCGTTCTCGACGCGGAGGAGGATGCGGGAGGTGTCGGGCACTATGATGGGGCGGAGGGTGAGGGTGTGGGCCGAGATAGGCGTGATGAGCAGGCCTTTGGAATTGGGTGTGAGGATGGGGCCGCCGCAGCTAAGGGAGTAGGCCGTGGAGCCTGTGGGTGTGGCGACGATGACGCCGTCGCCCGCATAGGTGGCAACATAGTCGCCGTCGACAAAGACCTGTGTGCGGAGGAGCGAGGACTCCTCGCTACGGTGGAGGAAGACCTCGTTGAGGGCGTAGGCGTCGCCGTTGATTTGCAGCAGGGTGCGCTGCTCGAGGGAATAGTGGCCGGCCTGGAGGTCGTCGACCATGGCGTCGAAGTTTTCCTTGCCGACGGTGGTGAGGAAGCCGAGGTGGCCGAAGTTGATGCCGAGGATGGGCGGGAAGGCTGCGGGGTTGCTGCTGCGGACGAACTGCACGGAGCTGAGCAGGGTGCCGTCGCCGCCAATGGAGAAGAGGAAGTCGCCGCCATCGACGGAGACGCCGTCGGTGACAGGCTGGACGGCGATGCCTTTGGAATGAAGTGCCACGACGAGCTCGTCGAAGACGGGCTGCGAGGCATGGTCGATATGACGCAGGTAGAGTGCTATCTTCATATTTCGGGGTCTATTTGATTACTATTACAGTGCCGGCATAGGTTTTGATGCCTTTGAGGAAGCCCACGCGGAGGACGTAGGCGTAGCCGCCCTGGGGCACGGAGGGAGAGGGTGTCCAGCCCTGCTGGGCGTCGGTGGTGTAGAAGAGCTGGAGGCCAGTGCGGGAGTAGATGGTGAGCTCGTAGAGCTTGCCGCCCCAGCCGTAGACGAGAGGCAGGAAGGTGCCGCGGTCGGGATCGCCGACAATGATGGCCGAGGGTGCAGACATCTTGGGGTCGGGGGGTTCGGGCACGACGACACAGCGTGTGGGGGAGTACATGGGGTTGAGGTCGCAGGCGTCGGTGACCGAGAGCTGGTAGCAGTGCTGCTTGCCGTTGCGCTGGGGCGAGCGGTCGACGAAGGCGGTGTAGGGCTCGGTGGGGTTGATAGTGGCCAGTTCGCGCCAGGGGCTGCCCTCGATGCTGCGCCAGAGGGTGTAGCGGCCAGAATGGAAGGCGGTGTCGGTGTGGAGGGAGAGGTGGACGGCTGCGTCGACGCTGTCGTAGAGCACCTCGGCAATCTCGACGAAGGCAGCGCTGTCGACGGTGAGGCGTTGGACACTGACGACGTTGGACTGCGAGACGAGGGTGTGGGCGCGGTTGTAGGCCAGGACTTTGAGGTGGACGCGTGTGGCGCCGTCGGGCATGTCGAAGGTGTAGGATTGTGAGCCAGCGCTATCGGTGTAGAAATACTCGACGAAGTCGTCCTCGTAGGGTTCCTGGCGCACGAGGAGGGAATAGCGGCCCACGCCCGAGGGCATGCCGACATAGGGGGTCCAGGAGGCGGTGACGGTGGTGGCGCACTCGGGCACATCGGCAGAGAGCACCATGTTGCCGAAGGAGGGAGTGAGCGAGCTGACGTTGTAGCTGCTGTCGAAGACGTGGAGGCGGTAGGTATGCTGCTGGAGTGGGTCGTGGTCGACGCAATAGTAGGTGGTGTCGAGGCGGCCGAAGACGGTGTCGTAGTCGAGGCAGGGGGAGCCAGTGCAGATGTGGTAGCCCATAGTGGCGGTGTCGGCGCTGGGGCGCCAACGGAGCATAATCTGCTGGGTAGGTTCGTCGACGGTGGCTACCCAGTCGGTGACAGGGGATACGGGGTGCTGGGCGTGGAGGGAGGTGAAAGGTGAAAGGTGAAAGGCGAGAGGTAGGCTGGCGCATAAAAATATGCGCAGCCAATGCTTGATGCCACTTCTATGACTTTCCTTTTTCAACTTTACAGGGTTTGGAGTTTGACGAGGTCGGCGTAGCGGCCACCGAGGGAGATGAGCTGGTCGTGGGTGCCGAGTTCGACCACGGCGCCGTGGTCGAGGACGGCGATGCAGTCGGCATTGCGGACGGTGGAGAGGCGGTGGGCGATGACTATGGCGGTGCGGTCGCGGAGGAGGGAGTCGAGTGTTTGCTGGAGGAGGCGCTCGCTCTCGGTGTCGAGTGCGGAGGTGGCTTCGTCGAGGATGAGCAGTTCTGGGTTGCGGAGGAGTGCGCGGGCGATGCTGATGCGCTGGCGCTGACCGCCGCTGAGGAGGCTGCCGCCCTCGCCGAGGTTGGTGTTGTAGCCCTCGGGGAGCTGGAGGATGAAGTCGTGGGCTTGTGCTGCGCGTGCGGCTTGCTCGATTTGCTGCTGAGTGGCGCCCGGGCAGCCGAAGGCGATGTTGGCTGAGACACTGTCGTTGAAGAGGAGGGTGTCCTGTGCCACCACGGCGATGCGGCTGCGGAGCTCGGAGAGGGGCATGGCGTTGACGGGCACGCCGTCGAGGAGGACCTGGCCATGCTGGGGGTCGTAGAAGCGGCAGACGAGGTCGGCGATGGTAGACTTGCCGCTGCCCGAGGCGCCTACAAGGGCGAGGGTTGTTCCACGTGAAACATTGAGGCATATATCCTTAAGCACGGGCACCCCTTCGTTGTAGGAGAAATCGACGTGGCGGAGCTCGACGGCGGGTGCGTTGCTGTCTGCCTCGGGGCTGGTGTTTTTTGCGGGCTGGGCGTCGCCCTCTTCGGCCTCGGCGAGGAAAGCCTCGATGCGGTCGACGCAGGCGCGGCCTTTCTTGATTTGGGAGAAGCCTGTGGAGAGCTCCTTGGCAGGAGGAATCATGAGGACGAAGAGCATGACGTAGGAGATGAAGAGGTCGGCTGTGAGGCCGTTGTCGCCGCCCATGACGAGCCAGGAGCCGAAGAGGAGGATGCCGATGACGATGACGGTGCCGAGGAACTCGCTGACAGGCGAGGAGGCGTCGATGCGGCGGAGCATGGCGGTGCGGCGGCGAGCGTAGTCGCGGTTATAGTGGCGGAAGCGGCGGTTGGAGAAGTCGATGGCGGTGTAGGCTTTGATGACCTTGACGCCGCCGATGGTTTCGTCGGTCATGGAGATGAGGCGTGAGTTCATTTCCTGCACCGTCTGTGAGCGCTTGCGCAGGCGGCGCGAGAGGCCTGCGATGACCAGTGCCACGAGGGGCAGCATGCAGAGGACGAAGAGGGTGAGCTTGACGTTGAGGTAGAGCAGCATGGCGAGGTAGAGCACCATGGTGATGATGGAGGAGAGGAGCGCCTGGACGGAGCCGAGGATGCTCTCGTCGTACTCGATCATATCGCTGCTGAAGCGCGAGAGGACGTCGCCCTTGCGGTTGCGGTCGTAGTAGCCCATGGGGAGGCGCATAGCCTTGCGGAAGAGGCTGTTGCGGACGTCGCGGACGACGCGTGTGCGGATGGTGGCTATCTGGACGGCGGCGAGGTAGCCGAAGACATTCTTGAGGCTATAGAGGACGAAGATGATGACGGAGAAGAGGAGGAGAGCGTTGAGGCGGCCGAAAGAGATGAGCCAGGCGTAGAGGCCGTCGAGCCAGCGTGAGACGAGGTTGACGGAGGGCACGGCGGCGGCATCGCCCTCGCCGAAGAGAATCTTGAGGAAGTCGGCTACGCTGAGGGCTGTGGCCATGGTGAAGAGGACGCTAAGCACCACTAAAAGCACATACAGCACACCACGTGTGCTGTATGGTTTCATGCGGCTGAGCGTGAAGTTCATAGGCTGTAGCCGATATAGTTGTGGGGGGTAATCTTTTTAAGGCGCTCCTTGACCTCAGGTGCGACGTCGAGGGTGTCGACAAAGGCACTGATGGTGTCGGCGGTGACCTTCTGGTTGGTGCGTGTGAGGGCTTTGAGGGCTTCGTAGGGGTTGGGGTAGCCGACGGAGCGGAGGATGGTCTGGATGGCTTCGGCGACGACGGCCCAGTTGTTCTCGAGGTCGCGGTAGAGGGCCTGCTCGTTGAGGAGGAGCTTGCCGAGGCCTTTCTCGAGGGAGGCGAGGGAGATGAGGGTGTGGGCTATGGGGACGCCGATGTTGCGGGAGACGGTGCTGTCGGTGAGGTCGCGCTGGAGGCGTGAGACGGGCAGTTTGTGGCTAAGGTGCTCGAAGATGGCGTTGGCGAGGCCGAGGTTGCCCTCGGCGTTTTCGAAGTCGATGGGGTTGACCTTGTGGGGCATGGCGCTGGAGCCGACCTCGCCGGCTTTGATGCGCTGCTTGAAGTACTCCATGGAGACGTAGGTCCAGACGTCGCGGCAGAGGTCGATGAGGATGACGTTGATGCGCTTGCAGGCGTCGAACCAGGCGGCCATGGTGTCGTAGTTTTCGATCTGTGTGGTGAGCTGCTGGCGCTCGAGGCCGAGGTGGTTGGCGACGAAGTCGTTGCCGAAGGCGCGCCAGTCGATGTCGGGGAAGGCAGCGAGGTGGGCGTTGAAGTTGCCCGTGGCGCCGCCGAACTTGGCGGTGAAGGGGATGCGGGCGAGCTCGTCGAGCTGACGGCGGAGGCGGTAGGCGAAGACGCCCCACTCCTTGCCGAGGGTGGTGGGCGAGGCGGGCTGGCCGTGGGTGTGGGCGAGCATGGGTATGTCTTTCCAGTCGTTGGCGCGCTCGTCGAGGAGGGCGAGGATATTGCGGTAGGCTGGCAGGAGCACCTCGAGGGCGCAGTCCTTCATGGAGAGGGGCACGGAGGTGTTGTTGATGTCCTGGGAGGTGAGGCCGAAGTGGATGAACTCCTTGAGGTCGGCGAGGCCCATGGCGTCGAACTTGCCTTTGAGGAAGTACTCGACGGCTTTGACGTCGTGGTTGGTGACTTTCTCGATGTCCTTGATGGCCTGGGCGTCGGCGTCGGTGAAGTTGCGGTAGATGTCGCGGAGGGCTTCGGCCATGGGCGCGACGGCGGAGAGCTGTGGCCGGAGGGCTTTGAGGCGGTCGGCGAGGGCGATGAAATATTCGACTTCGACGCGGACACGGTATTTGATGAGAGCCCCTTCGGAGAAGTATTTGGCGAGGGGTTCGCACTTGGAGCGATAGCGCCCGTCGATGGGCGAGACGGCATTAAGACTGTTCATAACTGTTTACAAAAGGGTGTTGTTCAAAAAGGTGTGTTTCTCGAGCACTTTCTCGACCTTGCGGTCGCGGCTGAGGTCGCTGAGTGCCTGTGCGTACATGGTGTTGTGGGTGTCGGTGCCCAAGAATTCGACCCAGCCGCGGTCGAGCATCTCGAAGGCTTTGCGGCGAGCCTCGTCGCCGTAGAAGCCGCCGAGGGAGAGGACGTTGACCTGGAAGAAGACGCCCTGATTCTTGAGCTGCTCCATGCGCATGCCCTGGACGTTGAGGTAGGGGTAGCGCTCGGGGTGGGCGAGGATGACTTCGTAGCCTTTCATCTGGAGGTCGAAGATGAGTTCGTCGCTGCCCATCATCTGCTGGTGGAGGGAGAACTCGACGAGGACGTACTTGCCAGCGACCTGGAGGAAGCGTGGGTTTTCGAGGCGGGGTGCGAAGCCGCTGTCGATGCGGTATTCGCCGCCGATGCCCGCAATCTCGATCTGTACGCCCGCTTCACGGGCTTTCTGGCAGACTTCGTCGTAGCGGCGGACGATGTCGTCCTCGGTGTTTTGGAAGCGGGGGTACTGGAAGTGGGGTGTGATGATAACTTTCTTGTAGCCCACGGCGCTGAGGGTGTTGAGGCACTCGATGGTTTCCTCGATGCATTTGGAGCCGTCGTCGACCTTGGGGATGAGGTGGCAGTGCATGTCGACGCCCAGGGCGGCGAAGATGGGTGAGGGCTTGAAATTGCGTTTGAAAAGGTTGAAAGGGTTGAAAGCCATATTGTAGTTAGTGTTTTGATTAGTGTTTTGATTAGACTCTACGGATGTCGGCGCCGAGACGGCGGAGGCGGTCGTCGATGTGCTGGTAGCCGCGGTCGATTTGCTCGATGTTGTCGATGCGGCTCTGGCCTTCGGCGCTGAGAGCGGCGATGAGCAGTGCGACACCGGCACGGATGTCGGGGGAGGTCATGCGGACGCCGCGGAGCTTGTGCTCGTGGTCGAGGCCGATGACTGTGGCGCGGTGTGGGTCGCAGAGGATGATTTGTGCGCCCATGTCGATGAGTTTGTCGACGAAGAAGAGGCGGGATTCGAACATCTTCTGGTGGATGAGGACGCTGCCTTTGGCCTGGATGGCGACGACGAGTGCGATGGAGATGAGGTCGGGGGTGAAGCCTGGCCAGGGTGCGTCGGCGACGGTCATGATGCTGCCGTCCATGAAACGTTCGATTTCGTAGTGTTCCTGGGGGGGTATGTAGAGGTCGTCGCCTTTTTGCCAGACTTCGACGCCGAGGCGGCGGAAGACTTGGGGGATGAGGCCAAGGTGCTGAATTTGTGCGTTTTTGATGGTGAGGTCGCTTTGTGTCATGGCTGCCATGCCGATGAAGGAGCCGACCTCAATCATGTCGGGCAGGAGGCGGTGTGTGCAGCCGTGGAGTTCTTTGACGCCGCGGATGGTGAGGAGGTTGGAGCCGACGCCGCTGATACGGGCTCCCATGGCGTTGAGCATGGTGCAGAGCTGGTAGATGTAGGGTTCGCAGGCGGCGTTCATGATGGTGGTGGTGCCTTTGGCGAGGACGGAGGCCATGACGATGTTGGCGGTGCCTGTGACGGAGGCTTCGTCGAGGAGCATGTAGCAGCCTTTGAGGCGTTTGGCTTTGACGTAGTAGGCGGAGCGTTTGTAGGTGACTTCGGCGCCGAGGTTTTCCATGCCGATGAAGTGGGTGTCGAGGCGGCGGCGGCCGATTTTGTCGCCTCCAGGCTGTGGCACGACGGCCTGGCCGAAGCGCGCGAGGAGCGGGCCGACGAGCATGATGCTGCCGCGGAGGGTGCCCGCCTGTTCGTGGTATTCGGGGCTGGCGAGGGCGTCGAGGTTGACCTGGTCGGCCTGGAACTCGAAGGTGCGGCCGCTTTCGCAGAGGGAGCTGTGGTCTTCGCGGACGTTGACGCCGAGGAGTTTGAGGAGGTCGATGAGTTTGTTGACGTCGCGGATGTCGGGCACGTGCTCCATGCGGACTTTGTCGGGCGTGAGGAGCACGGCGCAGAGTACCTGGAGGGCTTCGTTTTTGGCCCCTTGCGGCACTATCTCGCCATGCAGGCGGCGGCCTCCGGTGATTTCGAAACTTGCCATTATTTTTTCTTCTTTTTCTTCTTTTTCTTGGCGTCGGCGGTGTCGCGCTTGGCGGAGGAGATGGCGTCGACGAGTGACTGTGAGGAGTGGAAGCGGAAGCCTTCGGGGAGTGAGAGGCGGCCGGAGCTGAGCTCGGTGAGCTGCTCGGCGATGAGGGAGTCGTCGACGGTGTCGCGGTTCCACTGCAGATACTGGCGTTTCATGGCGTGGGCTATCTGGGTGGTGAGGAGGGTGCGTTCGTCGCCCGCGGGCATGGCGGAGACGGCGCGGATCAAGTCCTCGAGGGCGCGGCCGTAGTGGCGGTAGCGGATGCCGCCTTCGGCATAGTGGAGGCGGTTGGGGTGGAAGGAGGCGCTTTCTTCGCGGTTGACGGGGTAGGGGCTGTCGACGTCGAGTTGGTAGTCGGCCATCATGAGGAGGTGGTCCCAGAGGATGTGGCGGTAGTCGGTGCGTTCCTTGACTTTGGGGTTGACGTGGGCCATGACGTCGATGATGGCGTTGGCCATGGCTGTGCGTTCCTCGCGGGAGGCGAGGGTTTTGCAGTAGTCTATCATTTTGGCCACATGGCGGCCGTAGTCGGTGATTTTCAGTTGTTCTCGTTGGGTGTTGTATTCCATGATGGGGGATGGGGGCTAGAACGGCCAGGGGCCGCTGTAGAGTTCGAGGTTGGGGGTGAATTGGCCGTACCAGGGGTGTGCGAGGAGGCCTTCCATGGCGGTGCCGTAGTGGTCGTGGACGAAGTGGAAGTGGAGCTCGAGGAGGCTGCCGCGGGGGAATTCGTAGGCTAGGCCGCCGCTGACGGCTGTGAGGCCGATGGGCAGGGAGCCGTCGAGCCAGAGGGGTTGGCCGTAGCCGCCGAGATGGAGGACGGAGGCCCAGAGCCAGAGGTGGTCGGAGGCTTTGTATTCGGCGGAAGCCCAGAGGGCGCCGAGGCTGGTGCCGTGCTTGCGGGGGGCGAGGCTGGAGGGGGTGTAGCCGTGGACTTGGTAGCCGCCCAGAAGGTTTCCAGCGGCGGCGAAACCGCCGTTGACGCGGAGGCGGTCGCTGAGCTGAAGCTGGAAGCTCGGTGCGACCCAGGAGAGGGACTGGGTGCGGCCGAAGCCGGTGGCCACGGTGGTGCCAAGGCTGGCGTGGAAACGCAGACGCGAGGTGTCGGCCTCCTGGGCGTCGGCACAGGCGAGGGCGATTATCGCAAGCAGCAGTATGGCGACCTTTTTACGCATAATGTGTTCCTATAACGGAGGATGTATAATATTATTGCGCAGATTGTAAAAAATCTTTCCCGAAAGGGGGTGGAAGGAGGGTCGTAGGAGGGTGGAATGAGGAGTAGAGGAGGAGTAGAGAAAGAGTGGAGGAAGAGTAGAGAAATGGGGCTCTTTTGCAGGCTGGGCAAGGGAAAAGTGAACGCCGTGGTAGCCAAGATGTTGGCTGCCACGGCGTTAGGAATGTGGAAAATTGCTTACTTGAGGTCGATGAAGGGAACGGAGTTGCCGAGCATGTACTGGGGCATCTTGCCGTCCCACTTCTGGACGGCTTCGTAGCTGACCAGCTTGGGGTTGCGCTCGAGGGCGTTGGCCTTGATGCGCATGGCCTCGGCTTCGGCCTCGGCGGCAATCTTGGTCTGCTTGGCTTTTTCCTCGACCTGGATGGTGACGTTCTTGGCCTTAAGGGCAGCCTGTTCGGCGACCTGCTTCTCCTTGATGGCGGTTTCGAACTCGTCGTCGAAGTCGATGTCGACGAGCTGGAACTGGACGTTGGTGAAGTAGTTGCTGTCGAGGGTGTGGCGCAGGGTGGCTTCGATCTCGCGGCGGACGGCGTCGCGGTTCTCGACGATGTCGGTGGCGGCATAGTTGCCGAAGCTTTCCTTCATAGCCGAACGGATGAAGGGCACCACGATGCGATTGTGGTAGTCGTCGCCTACGTTCTTCATCAGCCTGCTGACGTTCTCGCGGACGAGGTCGTAGTTGATGGTGTACTCGACCTCGGAGGTCTGGACGTCGCGGGTGTAGCTGTTCTCCTTGCCGTCGAACTTCTTCTGCTGGACGTTGACCTTCTTGATGGTCTGGATGAAGGGGATCTTCAGGTGGAGGCCGTCCTCGACCACCTGGTCGCTCATCTTGCCGAAGGTGGCGAGCACGCCGCGCTCGGTGGACTTGATGGTGTAGAAGGAGGAGAAGAACACGATGATTGCTAAAAGCGCCAAAGCGCCCCAGAGGATGTAGCGTCCTGTCTGTTTGTCGTCTTTGAATTGACTCATGATGATGTTGTTTTTATTGTTGTTTGATTGTTTTGCAGCAAAAATGGTGCCAAGCTATAATTCCATCAGTTTAAGGAAGCTGGCTGGGATGGGTGTCTCGAACTTGAGGCGGCGGCCAGTGACGGGGTGCGTGAAGCAGAGGCGGAAGGCGTGGAGGCAAAGGCGGTTGACGGGCGAGAGGTCGTCTTTGTAGCCGTACATGGGGTCGTGGACGACGGGGTGATGGAGGTCGCGGAGGTGGACGCGGATCTGGTTGCGGCGGCCAGTGTCGAGCTTGAGCTCAACGAGGCTGTACCGCCGCGAGGTCTGCTTCACTTCGTAGTGGGTCACAGCGAGCTTGCCGCCGTTGTCGGTGGGCGAAGAGAGGACGCAGTATTCGCCGTCGGTGAACCATGACCGCACCTCTCCCCTACCCGGCTCTATCTTGCCCCAAGCCACGGCGACATAGCGGCGGTCGAAGACCATGCCCTTCCAGTCTTCCTCGAACTTCTGGGAGACTTCCTTGCTTTTGCTGACCACCATAAGGCCGGAGGTGTCGCGGTCGAGGCGGTGGACGATATGGGCGTGGCAGCGCTGGTGCGAGGCTTCGAGGTATTGGTTGAGTACGGTGATGACGGTCTTGTCGTTGGGGTTTTTGCTGTAGCTGAGCAGCCCCTCGTGCTTGTTGACGACGAGCAGGTGCTGGTCCTCGTAGACGATGTCGAGGTCGCGCGGACGCAGGCGGTCTTTTCCAGTGGCTTTCTCTATGGAAACCTTCATTCCCTTTTGCAGGGGGAAGTTGAACTGCGACGTGCGGCGGCCGTCGACATATACGTTGTGCGCCAGCAGTTCCTTGACGCTGGTGCGGCTGCTGTCGGGCATCTGTTTTATTAGGAACTCGAGCAGTTCCTGGGGCTCTGTGACGGTGTATTCTTGTTTCTTCATTGTTTCACGTGAAACATTGATTTTACTGCGTTTTCAACAATTCGGGTCGTACAATTCAACAACCTCATAGGGGTTGCCAATCTCCTCGATGAATTTCAACATGTCGTCGCGAGTTATCACCAAAGAGGCCCTATTATCGTTGGGATGAAAGCTCACCTTCTCGGCATTTATAAGGTTCCTGTCGACAAAGAGTGTCACCTCATGATTGGCGTCGTTGACCAGCGTGAAAAGCGAGACGCTGCCTGGCTTGACGCCAAGATACCGCATCATGCGTTCGGGGCTGGCAAAAGAGAGCTTGCCCTGGTGCAAGCGGTGCTCCATATCGTGGATGTCCATAGGGAAGCGGCTGTCCATAATGACGAGATAGTGGCGGTTGCCCTTATGGTTGCGGAAGAAGAGATTCTTGCATAGAGTGGTGCCCTCGCCGCGGTAGAACTGGGCGGCAATCTCGATGGTAGGCGCCTCGGGGTGTTCGTAGTAGTCGAAGGGGATTCCCATACGCTCTAGAGCCTCGTATACTTGCGGTTG
>JAEEGH010022762.1_pt1 | contig 12812 bp, 10 predicted proteins | sample 9134181 | NCBI WGS metagenome assembly JAEEGH01 (sample SAMN16246544, study PRJNA631951) | gut metagenome | biome: gut microbiome; feature: rumen; material: DP-attached | host: Bos | place: Iran: Karaj | collected 2018-10 | reverse complement strand
ATTAGCGTGCAGGGTCGTCAACTCCTGCTCAATGGTCGTCCGCTCTTTCTGCGTGGCACAGTCGAGAACTGCTGTTTCCCCACTACGGGCTATCCGCCCACCGACGAGCAGGAGTGGCTGCGCGTGTTCCGAAAGTGCAAGGAGTACGGTCTCAACCATGTGCGTTTCCACAGCTACTGTCCGCCCGAGGCAGCTTTTGCGGCAGCCGACCAGCTGGGCATCTATATTCAGGCCGAAGGCCCCACATGGCCCAATCATGGTGTGAAGCTGCGTCGCGGCATGAAGATTGATCAGTACTTGATGGAGGAGTCGAAACGCATCATCGATGAGTACGGTCATCACCCCTCGTTCGTGATGATGGCAGCAGGCAACGAACCGGCAGGCGACTGGGTGAGCTATTGCAACGACTGGGTGAAGGAGATGAAAAAGTACGACCCCACCAAGCTCTATGCCGGAGCATCCGTTGGTGGCGGCTGGGCATGGGACAGCGAATCGGAGTATCACGTGAAGGGCGGTGCACGCGGACTGGACGACTGGAATCGTCGTGCTCCATCGAGCGATGACGATTATTACAATGGCATTCTTCATCCGAGAAACTACAAAGGTGAAGAGCCCAACCAGTCGCCTATCGTCACCCACGAGAAGGGTCAGTGGTGTGCTTTCCCCGACTTCAACGAGATTCCTCAATACACAGGTGTTTATAAGGCAGGCAACTTTGAAATCTTCCGCGACCTGCTGCGCGACAACGGCATGGAGGGCATGGGCAGCAAGTTCCTGCATGCCAGCGGCAAGTTGCAGACGCTGTGCTATAAGTACGAGATAGAGCGCAACCTGCGTACCAAGGACTATGCCGGCTTCCAGTTGCTCGGTCTCAACGACTATAGCGGACAGGGTACGGCTCTTGTGGGGGTGCTCAATGTGTTCTGGCGTGAGAAAGGCTACTGCACCGCCCGCGACTGGCGCGAGTTCTGTTCGCCCATCGTGCCGCTGGCACGTTTCCCCAAGTTTGTCTATACCAATGACGAGCAGCTGCAAGTCCCTGTTGAGCTCTACAATGCCTTCCGCACGGCTGTAGGTCAGCTCAACGCCACCTATAGCATCAGCGACGATCAGCAGCATCTCCTTGCTCAGGGCCTCCTTTTCACAGGTGTAGTTCCTGTGGGCAAGAACATACCGTTGGGCACTGTTCAGTTCCCCCTCGACTCCATCACCCAGCCCACCAAGCTCACGCTTGCCGTGCAGCTCTCTGGTCGCATGCAGAACCACTGGGAGTTCTGGGTCTATCCCGCTAACAACGGATCCTCACAGGTGAATGAAGGAAACATCTATGTTGCCGACACGCTCGATGCCAAGGCACTGAAGACCTTGAAGAAGGGCGGCACCGTACTGCTCACCGCAGCAGGGCGTGTCACCTTGGGCAGCGATGTGAAGCAGACCTATCTGCCCGTGTTCTGGAACACCTCGTGGTTCAAGATGCGTCCGCCTCACACCACCGGAGCCTATATTCACAAGGAGCATCCCTTGTTCCGTCACGGCTTCCCCACCGACGACTGGTCGAACCTCAACTGGTGGGAGTTGCTCAACAAGGCGCAGGTCATGAATCTCATGGAGCTTCCAGCCAACTATCAGTCGCCCATCCAGCCCATCGACACGTGGCATGTGTCGCGCAAGCTTGGCATGCTCGTTGAGGCCCGTGTGGGCAAAGGTCGTCTGCTCATGACCACGATGGACATCACGCGCGATCTCGACCACCGTCCTGTGGCCCGACAGATGCGCAAGGCCATCCTGTCCTACATGCAGAGCAACGACTTCCAGCCCGCTCTTGAATTGTCGGTAGAGCAGATACAGCACTTCTACACCGAGCAAGCACCGGCAGTGAACATGTTCACCAACGACTCGCCCGATGAGTTGAAGCCGAAAATCAAGTGATTCTTTTTTAATCCTCTCCTTTGAGGTGTTCGAGCATAAGGTCTTTCTCTGAAAGGCCTTTTTCTTTAGTTGAGCCTTGCATAAAGTCATCAACGCGCCATTGGCCTTCCTCCCATTTCATAATCATGCATTGAGGCTCATGGTAGGTCTCTGGCTTTCTCACATAGTCAGCCCTCACCACGAGGTCGAGGGCTATGATGGCGCGTCCGTCTTCCATGATCTCGCACTTGCTGACGGTGGCAGAGTCGATGCTGTGAAACTCCTGACGCAGTCCCCAGTGATCGCTGTTGAAGAAGCTGAGTCCTTCGGCCCTGTTAGCCTTGTCCATGGAGTCCACCTGCTGATACAGTCGGTAGTATTCCTCTGTGACGTATGGCACCTTGTTGAACTTGTCCAGACTGGTGTAGTCGCGTGTTTGTCGTTGAGTCTTACATTCGTCAATCAGTTTCGCGTACAGTTCCATCGTCTGATCCTCAGCCACACATGCTTTGATGGCATCCTTCTCTGAGCTCATGTTGACGAAGTCGTCGATGTGCCAGTTGCCCTCCACGTCTTTGCAGAGTGTCAGTGTGATGTGCTCCTGTCCTGTGCAGTTGCCACTGTGAGTGATAGTGATGGCAACTGAGGGGCGCCCCTCACCGATGCTCACACTGTCTATCCGCATGCTTACTTGGTCCCAGTCCTGCCCTTGAATCCAGTGGTCGCCGTCGGGACCAACTATCTCCCCTGGGTATTTCTTAGCCACCTTCTCCAGTTCCCCTTTCCACATCAGAAAGTCGGGTGAGAGATATTTCTTGTCGAAAGCCTCCACGTCGGGGTTCCCCTCACGTTGCTTGTTGTAAGCGCTGAGCACGTCTTCGTATGCAGTCTTCAGGAAGGTGACAATCTCAGTGGAGTCAGTTGTCACGGTGTTCTCAGTCTCCTGCTCCGTCTGATTGTTAGCTTGTTTGCAGCTGGCCGTAAGCAGTGCTGCTGCAATAAGAAAATGATAAGTCTTCATAGTCTCCTTTTCAAATAATTTCTGCATGCAAAAGTACTACATTTTTTCCAATATCATGTATCCGCATCCGAAAAGAAGTCATAGCCTCTCCACTATTATATAGAAATCATGAATCCTGATATTCTATATGGCCAGGCTCGCCCAGAGAACTTTCCTCATGTGAATGACTATCTATGGCTTTTCGCCTGTAAGCGATTCTGCCGTTTGCTTGAAGTCATCGACAATGGCTTCGATCATAGGGTTCGTGTTCTCAACTATAATCGCAGCATAGAAGCCTTGACCCTCAACGGTTGCATTTGCTGTTTTCATCGTGAAACGATCAGGAGTGGCAAATTCTTTAAACCATCTGACGAACAAACGATTGCGTTTATCTTCACGTCCATCACTGGTGTCACAGATGTACAGCAAAACATTGGCATTCTCAGTAAAGAATTGTTCTATGATGGCAATCAAAGCGTCTTTTACATGCGCATCATACCCCGAATGGGTGTCCTCTCGCTTTTGAAACCCGAACTGATATGTATCACACCCACCAAGTGGTACGTCTTCAAGGAAACTGACACTATATCTTGTGCCCGAATCAGTGGTAAAATCAAAGTCGCCATTGTTGAGGGTAACCTCGTATGGCGACTTCCAATTGATATCTTCAAGAGTAATCTTTATCATACCAAAGCAATTTTCTGCTGGTCTTCATTAGCCCAGCGCTCAGCAACTTTACGTTCCCATTCGTGTTTGATTTCAAGCGAATGTTTCCATCGACGTAATGCCTCTTCGTGTGTGATTTTCTTAACATCCATAATGGTAATCTATTTGATTTCAACTGCAAAATTAAGCGTGTTTTCCGAATAAAACAAATAAAAGCAAGATAAAATGAGCAAAGTCGACAAGAACAGTCCCGTTAATGCTGATTATATACCGACCAAAAAAATATCATAATTTCATGTTGTATTTGTCAAATATTTAATCATTTTTATTAGAAAACTATCAGGGAGAATCAGTGAGACAATGCTATTTCGGGTATTTGATGTTGACTAATCTGAATTATTCATGAACATTATAACATTCATGGTATATCTTCTTTGCCTACGGCATAACACGAATAATCATGAATGATCATCAATTAATCATTAATATTTATGAAACATTCGTGGTTATTCATGGCTATTTATGTTACGCCGTAGGCATAGATTATTTCCATGAATAATTCAGGCTAAATCATGACATGATATAGCCTAAATCGTAACATGATATAGGCTAAATCGCAACATGATATTGCCTAAATCGTGACATGATATAGCCTAAAACTCACTATGATCTTGCCTGCGTCATGCTGTGAATGGTTCAAGATGGTAAAAGGGTGGGGCAGACCTCATGAGGTGGCATACTATATACTACTGAAAAAAGTTTGCAAAACATCTGTTTCATCTGTTTTCGTCTGTAATGTCTTGACTTTCAGGTGCTTGGTTGTAAAGCAGATGGAAGCAGATGGAAACAGATGTTTTGCAAGATTAATCGACTATCTGCAGTAACATAAATAAATAATGTAGAGAGTGTGTGCAGTTTTTGAAAAAAATCTTATCTTTGCGGTGTCAAAAACTATAAATCTATGAGAACAACACCAGAGTATATCACAGAACTTCAGCCGGGCGAAATATTCGTGTTCGGTAGTAATCTTGAAGGAATGCATGGCGGTGGAGCCGCTTACTTGGCTTACCGCAAGTTTGGAGCCATCATGGGGCAGGGCGTAGGACTGCAAGGGCGTAGCTACGGCATCCCGACGATGCAGGGTGGGGTGGAGACCATTCGCCCGTATGTAGATGAGTTCATTCGTTTTGCAAAGGAGCATCCCGAACTGACGTTTCTTGTCACTCGCATTGGCTGTGGTATTGCTGGCTTCAGAAATGAAGAAATCTCCCCCCTCTTTGCCGATGCGCATGGAGTAGCGAATATCGTGCTGCCTCCAGGGTGGTGATATCTTATTAGCAAAGCGCTCTGATTAGTGGGCATTACCTACTTCTTGTTAATCTGCTTTTGCTGGTTTCCGAAAGTGTGCAATACTTAAAACACTCGATTTTAGGTATTGCATACTTTGATTTTTCGCCTTACTTTTGCACCTGATAAACACAACAGAGAAAAATGAGAGCTTCAACAACAATCCCAACAGAGATGAAGGTGCTGATGAATCACATCTATGAGTTGCACAAGGGAGTGCGCCAGATGGTGCTGTTCACTTGTAATAAGAGATATGGTGAGCAGGCAGTGTCAAGGCTGGAGAGCCAGGGCATTCCGTACATACTACAACCCGCAGGACAGCAGAACATAAATGTTTACTTCGGACGACGGGAATGTCTTGAGGCTGTCAGACTCATCGTGACTCGTCCGTTGAACCAGCTCACACCCGAGGAAGACTTTATCCTCGGTGCCATGCTTGGCTATGACATTTGCGCTCAGTGCGAGCGATACTGCAAGCGTAAGTGCGAGTGCAAGGGGCATTGCGATGGAAAGTGCATCAACAAGAACTGATACTGAAAGGATACTTGTAATCATCATAATTTTATTTTTTTAAAAACAACAACAACATGAACACAACAATCGTGATTTATGGTTCCTCAACAGGAACCTGTGAGACTATCGCAGAGAAAATAGCCTCGAAACTGGGATGTGATGCCTTGAATGTGCAAGAATTGACGGCTGACATCGTCAGCGCTCATCAGAATCTGATTCTCGGAACCTCAACATGGGGCGCTGGTGAGATGCAGGATGACTGGTATGACGGACTGAAGATTCTGCAAAGTGCCGATCTCAAGGGGAAGACTGTTGCCTTGTTCGGCTGCGGTGATTGCTCCTCTTATAGCGACACCTTCGTGGGCGGCATGGGTGAACTCTACAATGGCATTAAGAACAGCGGAGCTCACTTCATTGGAAGCGTGGAGACCGACGGTTACACCTACGATGACTCTGAGGCGGTGATCGACGGGAAATTTATCGGATTGCCTCTCGACGATATTAACGAGGACGATAAGACCGATACGCGCATCGAGGCTTGGATTGCCCAGATTTCGCCCAATCTGTAATGGCAGTTTTGAGCTGCATGTCGTGAAAAAATGATGGAAGATGCTGCCGATTTCATTTTTTCTTCCTATCTTTGCGGTTCGATATGGAAAAGAAAGACTTTATAGATGCCTTGCAACGGCATGCTGAACTGATAGAGAGGATACGGCAGTCGGCTCATGACTTGCATCAGAGTGTGAATCAGACGTATGGCGCTGACCTGCCCTACGGCTACCATCTCGACATGGTGGTGACCCTGGCTCGTGAATATGGGCACTTGGTGTGCGTGCAGGAGGAAGATGTGGTGCCGATGATGTTTGGTGGATATTATCATGACAGCATTGAGGATGCCCGACTGACGTATAACGACGTGAAGAAAGTGGCAGCTCAGTTCATGAACGCTGATCAGGCGCTGATGGCTACCGAGATTGTCTATGCGCTGACCAACGACAAGGGACGTAACAGGGCCGAGCGTGCCGGTGAGAAGTATTATGCGGGTATTCGCGCTACGCCATACGCTCCTTTTATGAAGATGTGCGACCGTGTGGCTAATATCACTTTCTCTTGTTCGGGCGACGATGCCGACAATCAGCGCATGAAGGAAATATACAAAGGTGAGGTGCCTCACTTCCTGGAATCAATCGATCCGCATAGCGATGATCCTCGGATGAAGGTGCCTGTTGAACTGGTGGAGGTGCTGGCCGAACAGCTCATTGACGATATGGAGCGCGAGGAGTGGCTGGCTGAAACAATAGGTAATCATTAATCACACTCCGTGTAATGGAAGAACAGATGAAGCGAGCAGTGGTGGTTGGCGCCTCGTCGGGCATAGGCCGCGAGGTGGCACTCCTGTTGCTGAAAGACGGTTGGAGCGTGGGCATAGCAGCCCGAAGGGAAGACCGGCTGCTGGAGCTGAAAGGGGAGTGCGAACGGAACAGCGGAAAGGATATAGCCCGAAGGATAGAGGTGCAGGCGCTCGATGTGACCAGCATTGAGGCTCCGCAGCAGTTGCGCCAGCTGATAGACCGCTTGGGCGGCATGGATCTCTACTTCCATGCCTCGGGCATAGGCAAGCAGAACCGTGAGCTGGCTGAGGACCCCGAACTGCAAACCATGCAGACAAATGCCGTGGGGTTCACGCGTATGATAGGCGAGGCTTATCGCTATTTCGCATCGCAGGGCAGGGGGCATATTGCTGCCATCACCTCCATAGCAGGAACGAAGGGACTGGGACCTGCTCCGGCTTATTCGGCTACGAAGGCTCTGCAAAACGTGTATCTGCAGGCGCTGGAACAGCAGGCGCATCAACGCGGACTGCACATCACGTTTACCGATATCCGTCCCGGCTTTGTGGATACGGCTCTGCTGTCGGGCGATTTCCACTATCCCATGATGCTACGCCCTGAACGGGTGGCGAAGGAGATCGTGGCTTCCATCAAGAAGAAACGTCACGTCAGGGTGATTGACTGGAAATACAGAATCCTGACTGCCCTTTGGCGCAGGGTGCCTCGATGGATTTGGAGAAGAATACGTATATGAATAGTGAAAAAACGTCACTCACGGCTTGTGAGTGGCGTTTTTCATTTGTAGTGGGAATACTGTTCACGATTTGATGTTAGGCTCTTCCAGTCCGAGACCCTTCTTCTTGTCGATGCCCTTCAGCACGAAGCCGAGCAGCAGTGCTGCCACACCGAGGCAGGCGAGCATCACCAGCGGAGCGGTGTAGTCGAGCTCGGTAGCGCTGACACCTTCGGGATTGGTGCTGTCGAGCACTTTGCCGATGAGGAGCGGGAACAGCCACAGTCCAATGTTCTGAATCAAGAAGATGAGGGCATAGGCCGAGCCGATGACCTTGGCATCGACCAGCTTGGGCACTGAGGGCCATAGTGATGCAGGCACCAGTGAGAATGAGGCGCCGAGCACCAGAATAGTGGCGTATGCAATGACGACACCACCCACAGCACTGCCCTTGAACAAAGGCAGGATGAAGGCAAACGTGAGGTGACAGCCGATGAGCAGCAGCGAACCGAGCACCAGCATCGATACGGCCTTGCCATGATTGTCGAGATAGTTGCCGAGGATGGGGGTGATGAGCACAGCCAGCAGGGGGAACACAGCGAAGATGCTCTCAGCCGTCTGACGCATGAAGCCCATATAGCAATAGGTGATGAGCGCCAGGATGGAGAGACAAAGCAGACCGTAACGGCGCGACTTGTCTTTCTGGAAGTTGCTGGCGAAGCCTGTAGCTGCCACGATGAGCATGATGATGTACTGAACGATGGTCACACTCTCGCTGGCCCAGAACGAGTCGGCAGCAGGAGCAGTGAGCGTCAGGTTGCACTGCAGCATGTTTACGGCATACTTCTGGAAGGGGAAGATGGCCGAGTAGTAGAGCACACAGAGCAGCGCTACAATCCAGAACCCGCTGTCGGTCAGAATCTTGCCCAAGTCGCTGATCTTGAATGGATCGTCCTTTTCCTCGGCTTCACCAGTCTGGCTGTCGAGCTTCTGATCCATCACGAAATAGACGATGGTCATGATGAGGGCGATGCACATGAGCACCACGCCGAAAGCCACAGAACGACTCACGCTGATCTCGCCACCCAGACGGGCAAAGAAGGGCGAGAAAATCATGCAGGTGGCTACACCCAGACGGGCCAGTGCCATCTCGGAACCCATAGCCAGTGCCATCTCGCGACCCTTGAACCACTTCACGATACCACGGCTCACGGTGATGCCTGCCATCTCGCAGCCGCAGCCGAAAATCATGAAGCCGCAGGCGGCAAACTTGGCCGAGGCGGGCATGCCCTCATAGAAGGGTGCTACGCCCAGTTCCTGAAACAGTGGCACGTAGTTGAGGTGGGTGTTGAACCATGCCTCCAGTTCGGTGCCTATGAAGGAATCGCTCACGGCATACCACTTGATGCAAGCACCAATGAGCATGACTGCAGCTGAGAGCACTGCGGTGAAGCGAACACCCATCTTGTCGAGGATGATGCCGGCGAAGATGAGGAAGAATGCGAACACGTTGAGGAACACCTCAGCACCCTGCATGGTGCCAAAGGCTGTTGAGTCCCATCCGCGCTCCGTCTGCATCAGGTCCTTGATGGGTGACAGGATGTCCATGAAGATGTAGCTGCAGAACATGGCGAGCGCCAGCAGGAGCAGAGCAGTCCACCGCATAGCGGCAGAGTCACGAAGGGTTTTTTGAATTGCTTGTGTCATAATTATTAATCTTCAATTTTCAATTTTCAATCTTCAATCTTCGAAGTTTTCAATTTTCAATCTTCAATTTTCAATTTTCAATCTTCAATTTTCAATTTTCAATCTTCAATTTTCAATTTACTTCAGCCATCTCTCCAGCCAGCTGAAGTAGGTGCGCTGCCACAGAATGCCGTTCTGAGGTTTCAGCACCCAGTGGTTCTCGTCGGGGAAGATGAGCAGCTGTGCTTCTATGCCGCGCATACGGGCAGCATTGAAAGCCGACATGCCTTGAGTGGCATTGATGCGATAGTCTTTCTCGCCATGGATACAGAGGATGGGGGTGTCCCACTTGTCAACGAAACGATGGGGAGAGTTGGCATAGGTGCGGCGTGCATTGGCAGTCTGATCCTTGTTCCAATAGGCATCGTCGTACTCCCAGTTAGAGAACCAGTTCTCCTCAGTCTCCGTGTACATAGCCTCCAAGTTGAAAGCTCCGTCGTGAGCGATGAAGCACTTGAAACGGCCCTCATGATGGCCAGCCAGATAGTAAACCGAGAATCCGCCAAACGAGGCTCCCACACAGCCCAGTCGGTCTTTGTCAACGTAGGGCAGGGTGGTGGCATCGTCGATGGCCGACATGTAGTCCTTCATGCACTGTCCGGTCCAGTCGCCGCTGATCTCCTCCAGCCACTCTTGTCCGAATCCTGGCAGACCGTGACGGTTTGGCGCTACGATGATGTAGCCCTGTGAAGCCATGATGAAGAAGTTCCAGCGATAGCTCCAGAACTGAGAAACGGGACTCTGAGGTCCTCCCTCGCAGAACAGCAGTGTGGGGTACTTCTTTGTCTCATCGAAGTTTGGTGGCAGTATGATCCATGTCAGCATCTCATGACCGTCGGTGGTCTTCACCCAACGCTGCTGCACGGATGGTTTGCCCAGTTGGTCCAGGATGTGCTTGTTCTCTTCTGTGATCTGTGAAACGATGGTCTTCTCCGGCTTTTTTGAGTTAGGTGTCACCAGATAGAGGTCGGCAGGTGCCGTGTAGCTGTGGCGCTCGGCCAGCAGCTGCTTGCCATTGTTCATCATCTGTATTGAGCCGAAGTCAGCCCATGTGTTCGTGAGCTGCTTCACCTCGCCTTTCCAGTTGATGGAGTAGAGATTCTCTGTAGCGTGCCACACGCCAATGAAGTAGATCTGTGCATCTTTGGTGTTGTCGCTCCAGCAGAAGTCATCGACGTGCGAATCGAACGACTCGGTGAGGAACTGGTGTTCGCCTGTTGCGAGATTGTAGCAGCAGAGGCGCTGGCGGTCGCTCTCGTAGCCGTCGCGGCTCATGGAGATCCAAGCCACATACTTGCCATCGGGCGAGAACTTCGGGTTCTGATCGTAGCCGGGCAGGTTCTTCAGGTTCTCCTCGCTGTTCACCGATTGTGTCTTCAGTGTCTTGGTGGGATCAACTGCAGGAGCCTTGTAGTTGGCAGGCTTGCAGAGATTCTTTGTCTCGCGCGTACCGATATTATATAGATAGATGTCAGAGTCGGTAGAGATGGAGTAGGCCACTCCCGTCTTCTTGCGACAGGTGTAGGCTATCTGCTTCGAGTCTTTGCTCCAATCTAGCTGCTCTATACCGCCGAATGGCTCCATCGGACATTCGAAAGGCTCACCCTCCAGGATGTCGATGGCTGTAGTGGCAATGCCATCGGCAGTCACTTCGGCTATGAAGGGGTGCTGAATGGTTTCCACGTAGTGGTCCCAGTGCCGATACATCAGGTCGGTGACCAGTCGGCCCGTGGCCTTGGGCAGGTCGCTGGGATTCTCCTTGATGCTGCCGTGATAGGGGATAGACTTCAGGAGGATGACCTTCGTGCCGTCGGGCGAGAACTTATAGCCCTCCACCTCGCCTTTAGTCTGCGACAACTGCTTGCGTGCCGTTCCGTCAGTCTTCATCGACCACACCTCGCCCCCTGTGAGGAAAGCGATGGTCTCGTTGTCCAGCCACTGTGCGTCGGTCTCGTTCTTGCTGCTCTCGGTCAGGAGCTTCTTGCCGGAGCCGTCGGCATTCATCATGTAGAGCACGTGGTGGCTCTTGTTGTACTTCACGCTGTAGTAGCCCACCTGATAGACGATGTGCTGTCCGTCGGGTGAGGCGGCATAGCTGCTGATGCGCCCCATAGCCCAGAGGGCTTCGGGCGTCATGCGGCCTTCGCTCACGGTAATGTGTTGTTTCCCAATCTTCACTTCGTTCTGTGCTTGAGTGGTTGTGATGCCCGTAAGTCCGCAAAGGACTAACAGGAAAAATGATAACAGATGTTTTTTCATAGACCTTATTTTTTTCTTACGGGGTCGCAAGTCAGGCCGCAGCCTAACTTCTTGAATATCTTGCGGTCCACCTCGCTGAGCATGACTGTGGAGTGAACCTGACATCCGCGCAGTTGCGGCAGCTGTGCAAGTGCCCTACGGCATTTGTCGGCCAGTTCCGTGTCCCATTGTCCTGAGCGCTCGTCGTGCTGCGACAGCACGGAGAGTGCCACCAGCACCTCGTCGGTGTGCAGGCGGGGGTTGCGTCCTCCAAGATATTCGATTTTTGTCTTCTGGATGGGTTCAATCATGCTTTGCGGAATCAGTTTCTCTTCATGGGCGATGCCTGCCAGATGCTTCATGGCATTGAGCAGAAGAGCGGCTGAGCAACCCAGCAGGGGCGAAGATTTTGAGGTGATGATGGTGCCATCGGAAAGTTCGATGGCTGCTGCTGTATGTCCGCTCAGTTCCTGCTTAGCGGTAGCAGCTACAGTCACGCGACGGTAGGCTGTGGTGATCTTGGCCTGATTGAAGAGCAGCAGAATCTTGTTGATCTCTCGCTCGCAGTCCATGCCGTCGGCCAACTTATTCGTGGCCTCGTAGTAGCGGCGGATAATCTCGTCGCGGCTGGCCTGACAGCACACCTCATCGTCGGAGATGCAGAATCCCACCATGTTCACTCCCATGTCGGTGGGCGATTTGTAGGGGTTCTCTCCGTAGATGCCTTCGAAGAGTGCGTTCAGCACGGGGAAAATCTCGATGTCGCGATTGTAGTTGACGGCTATCTTGTCGTAGGCCTCCAGATGGAACGGGTCTATCATGTTCACATCGTTGAGGTCGGCTGTAGCAGCCTCGTATGCAATGTTGACGGGATGCTTCAGTGGCAGGTTCCACACGGGGAACGTCTCGAATTTGGCATATCCGGCACGTGTGCCTCGCTTGTTCTCGTTGTAGAGCTGGCTCAGGCACACTGCCATCTTGCCGCTGCCCGGACCCGGAGCCGTCACTACCACCAACGGACGGGTTGTCTCCACAAAATCGTTCTTGCCGTAACCCTCGTCCGAGTCAATCAACTCCACATTATGCGGATACCCCTCAATGGTGTAATGATAATAGGTCTTGATATCCAAACGCTCCAGGCGCTGACGGTACGCATCCGCCGACTTTTGTCCGCTGTAATGGGTAATCACCACCGAGTTGACCTCAAAACCGCGACTCATGAACTCACCACGCAGACGAAGAACGTCTTCGTCGTAGGTCAGACCATAGTCCTGACGCACCTTGTTCTTCTCGATATCCAGTGCCGAAATGACTATCACTATCTCCAACG
>JAEEGH010022761.1_pt1 | contig 12813 bp, 13 predicted proteins | sample 9134181 | NCBI WGS metagenome assembly JAEEGH01 (sample SAMN16246544, study PRJNA631951) | gut metagenome | biome: gut microbiome; feature: rumen; material: DP-attached | host: Bos | place: Iran: Karaj | collected 2018-10 | reverse complement strand
CTGGATCTGTTCGCATACATAGGCATCGCGATGCTGTTCAGTGCACTGATGAAGAAGTCGAGTTCGGCATCGATCCTGACATTCGTCTTCATCCTGCTGGTCCCCGCGATCATCCAGATCGTGGTAAGTGTCGCAGGCAACATCGACGCGTGGTTCATGCTGAATTACGCAGAAGCTGCAATGATGTACAGCATCTCCGGAACCGGATCATACGACGGACTCAGGGATGCATTGGTCATGCTCGTCTGGGGAATCGTCCCCCTGATAGCATCGTACTTCCTGTTCAGAGGAAGGCAGGTCTGAAACCGGACGGGAATCATCCCGTCCATTCACAGCCTTTTTACATTTTTGACAGTCAGAGTGTCCTTCTCCACTGTGAATGAGACATCATAATCTGAGAAATGCATGGCATACGTTCTGTCATCGTCGTGATATGACGGCCTGGGATCCATCTCCAGACATCCGATCAGTGCTTTTCTCTTATCATCGGGGATCTGAGAAAGGAGACCTTCGGAATCGTTCACGGACAGTTTCGGTCTCGTTGCGGTCTCGGTGAAACCGGATACGGCGTCCGCATGGCAGTCGGAACGTCTGATGTACGGTTTGATGTCATAGATCGGCGTGCCGTCCAGAAGATCCGCGCCTTCTACTGTGAGCACCATTCCTTCATCGGTATCGTCTATCGATACCAATCTGACGGACGACAATCCCAACGAGTTCGGACGGAACGGCGATCTCGATGCGAACACGCCCACCTTCTCATTGCCGCCGAGTACCGGAGGGCGTACCATCGGGTCCCATCCGTCGCGGTGATTCTCGGAGAAATCGAATATGAGCCAGATGTGCGAAAAACCCTCAAGTCCGCGCAGCGCATCCGGATTCCTGTATTTCGGTTCGAACACTATCCTGCCGATACATCCTTCCACGTAACCGCTCTGTCTCGGGATGCCGAACTTCTCCTTGAAATCCGTTCTGATGTGCGCAATCGGCTCGATCTCCATGTCCCGTCACCGCTATTTACAGCCATATGGATGGGTCTCGCTCTTATATCACGATGTGCATAGGGCAGATGATGAATTCCAGGAACATCCCTCTGCTCTGCGACTATTACGAGTATACTATGAGCAACGGGTATCTCGAGAAAGGCCTCGAGGACCGTATCGTCTACTTCGACATATTCTTCAGGAAGGTCCCCGACAACGGAGGCTTCGCCATAGCGGCGGGACTGGAGCAGCTCATCAGCTACATCACCGAGCTGCATTTCGATGATTCCGATATCGAATTCTTCCGCTCCAAAGGGATATTCGGGGAGAAGTTCCTGAACTATCTGAAGGATTTCCGTTTCACAGGGGATGTGTGGGCAGTGCCTGAGGGTACTCCTGTGTTCCCCGGCGAACCTCTGGTCACGATCAGGGCGCCTGCCATGCAGGCACAGATGCTGGAGACATTCGCGCTTCTTACCATCAATCACCAGACGCTCATTGCCACCAAGGCGAGCCGTATCGTCAGGGCCGCCGAGGGAAGGGTGGTGCTGGAATTCGGTTCCAGACGCGCACAGGGTACCGACGCCGCCATCCTGGGGGCGAGGGCAGCATACATAGCGGGATGCGGAGGCACCGCATGCACCGTCAGCGACAAATGGTACGGCGTACCGGCAAGCGGAACCATGGCCCACTCGTGGGTGCAGATGTTCGATTCTGAATATGATGCGTTCAAGGCGTTCTGCGAACTGTATCCCGACAACGCCACGCTTCTGGTTGATACATATGACACGCTCAACAGCGGTATCCCCAATGCGATAAGGGCGTTCAACGACACGATCAGGAAGACAGGCAAGGGCAAATGCGCCATACGCCTGGATTCAGGCGATCTCGCGTTCCTCACCAAGAAGGCCAGGAAGATGCTGGACGATGCGGGATTCCAGGACTGCAAGATCATAGTCTCCAACGCACTGGACGAGTGGCTGATCAGGGATCTTCTGAACCAGGGTGCCTGCATCGACGGTTTCGGTGTCGGGGACAATCTCATAACATCGCACAGCGACCCCGTCTTCAACGGAGTTTACAAGGTGGTGGCAGTCGAGGACAAGGACGGGAACATCACGCCGAGGATCAAGGTCTCCGACAATCTGGAGAAGATCACCACACCTCACTTCAAGAGGATCTTCAGGCTGTACGATTCCGACGGCAAGGCGATAGCCGATCAGATCTGCGTGTACGACGAGACCGTCGATGACACCAAACCCCTGAGGATATTCGACCCCGATGCGACATGGAAGTCCAAGGTCATCAGGGATTTCAAGGCGAAGGAGCTGATGGTCCAGGTCATCAAGGACGGTAAGGTCGTGTACGACATGCCCACTCTGAAGGAGATTCGCGAACACTGTGCCAGACAGATGGATACACTGTGGGAGGAGGTCAAGCGTTTCGCCAACCCGCACCAGTATTATGTCGACCTTTCGCAGAAGCTCTGGGATGTCAAGGACGATCTGCTCCGCAGGTCGAGACAGACCGACCCCGAATGATATTCCCAGTTCTGACACAGGGTTTCCGCTAATCTGTTTTTTATATTTTTTACACGATAGCGAAACGTGAACAACAGGGCGAGACGTGAGTACAAATACAGTACGAAACCAGCGTTCTTTCTGGGTCTGATGATGATCGCCGTCGGCGTCACCATGTCCTTCCTGAGATTGTTCGAGGTCAGTTACGGCGAGTCCGTTTATTTCGTCGAGGATAACTGGTTCGGTCTGATCGGAAGGGCCATACTGATATTCGGCGGATTGGTCATCATCCTGTTGAAACACAAAGGGAATTATTTCGCCGTCGGTGTCTACGCCCTGACACTGGGTCTTTCGAGGGTCATAAGGTCGCTGCCCGGACTGGTCGCCCAGAGCGATCTGACATTCTACATCTCGCTCGTATTCCTTGTTATCGGCGGTAATCTGGCCTGGGGAGGGTACAATCACCTCACGGTCAAGACCAGGAACCCTGCGACCATGAGGTTCACCGCACTGTTCCTGCTGTTCGTGGTAGGTCTGCTGTTCGGTTACATGATCTATTCGGACATGGATGCTGTGGAAACATTCCTCGAGAACGTCAACATGTTCGGATACCTTCCGCTGTATGCCGGTCTTCTTGTCATCCTCTATTCCAGGGAACTGATGGAGAACATACCTCTTGCACGTGTCAGCGGATTCCTCAGAGATGTCTCAGCGAACGCATACGCAGGTGACACGCTGATGATAACCGAGGAGGATGCGAAGAAGATCGAGGAGGGTTTCTCCGGTGCGGAAGGATGGTCGGAGATACATGTCGGAGCCCTGACGATCAAGGAAGCCAGCATCTCGTTCCATGCGCACAACGGTGTGAAGGATGTCCTTCTGGAAAGATGGCCCGACCACGACGATCTGTTCGTGAGCCTGGTCAATGACAGGACCGATTCGTTCATCGGAGGTCAGAGGATGAAGGTGACCGGTTACGAGATCGAGGACGGCTGGATGTACCTATTCGATTCGCAGGGTACCTGCACCATCATGAAGATAGGGGGTGCAGCCCAGTGAGGGAGGACACGTACGAGAAGTTATGCCTCAGGCTGGCTCTGTTCATCCTGTTATATTACATCGTCGTCTCACTGTACGAAGACATCAATATGGTCATAGAACTGATGGATGACGGGTACGAGTTCTCCGATTTCATAGAGGCGCTCCGTTACGAGATCGTTGAGTTCATCGTGATAATCCTCGGCATCGTCGTTCTGATAAAGATGAGGGGCAAAGGCCTCCCGTATATTTTGGGCGTATGTGCATTCCTGATAGCTTTCGACTGTTCCCTGGAAGCGTATCTTCTGCTCTTCGATGTGAAGGAGTACATCTCAGGATTCGATCTGTTCCTCAACGGCGCACTGAGTCTGATAGTGGCTCTGATGCTGTTCTTCAACACCCTCATCTTCCTGAGAGGTCTCTCCAAGAGCGTCAATCTCATCAGATACGGAGTCCTCATCCTGCTGGCTCTCCAGCTGCTGTCCATCATCGTCGGCCTCCGCGAGGGCAGCAGATTCGGGGACCTGGTGGATTTCAAGACCTCCACCGTCCCGCTGCTGATGCTGCTGTTCCTCGTCCTGTTCATGACGTCATCCAAGACCATCAAGCAGATATCCATGATGGGTAGCATCGGTCTCTCCATCAAGGACATGAGGAATTCGCTCATGGAGGAGGGAATAGGTGTGGACCGTGTCACAGCCCGCAGATTCGCGGATTTCAATGAGAAAGGAATGTGGTGCGAACAGTATTCCTTCCTGATGAGCTCGTTCACAAGAAGTCTCTATGCCGTCACGTTCAAGAGGGCAGGCGATAAGAACGTCGTCAACATCACGTCCGTGGCCAACCATTCGGGGATGAACAACTTCAGATTCGTCGTTGCGGGCGTATGGTTCGATACCGGCGACGTTTCGACATGCGATGTGATGAGGTTCTACAGCAATGACGGTCTGTTCATACAGATAATCGTCAGGGACATCTATGTCCCCAAGCCGATCAAGATCCCGAAGATAGGCGCGATCGTGCTTCTCAGCAGAGAGGTCGGAACGACCACCAACAGGATCGTCATTTGGGCGGCCGAGATAGGTTACAAGATCATTGATAAGATCAATGGATTGAAATCTAAGAATAAGAAGGATTGAAAGGGGGAGTTCCCCCGTTCATGCGTTTATGTCGTTGTGGCGGACGAAGTTGACGAAGAGCCTGAGGATACCTTCGAGGTACTCATCGAGGTTCGCGTTCTCGTACGGGGGGTTCATGTACTTCTTGACGAAGTCGATGAGCTCCGTGCTCGTACATCCGTCCTTGTGGTCCTCGACGTACTGAGCCCACACCTTGGAGTTGATGCGGAAACCCATCGTCTGCTTCAGCTCTCTTATCTCATCCTGTGTGATAGGGTATGAATCCATGATGGGGGTATGCTCATAGGACCCTATATGAAACTATCGGTATCCGCCACCGATTAGTGCGCAGGGGATACCGAACGGCTTCAGTGGGAGTGCCCGAAGACCGTGAACACGACCGCTGCGATCAATATACCTGCAACGAGGAACACGAAAGACCTGAGGTCCTGATTCTTCCTGTGGAAGGCCTCGGGGATCATGTGGCAGAATGCCACGTACATGAACGTACCCGCCGAGAATGCCAGCGGGAGTCCGACCATACCGTCCACTTCGACCCCGTTGAAGACCAGGAACGATATGAGCGCCGCCACGGGTGTGATCAGCGAGAATCCGATGAGGTACTTCATCACCGTGCCCTTGTCTTCATCCGAAAGGAGGAATGTGGATGACAGCGAGAATACCTCCACATACTTGTGGATGCACATGCCTGCGAGCGCGAGCCATGCGATGGTGCTGTCCGCGATGAGTGCGGTGGCGAGGACAAGACCGTCCACGAAAGCATGGACCGAAAGGCCGACGAATGCTGAGATGGAACCCATCCTGTGCCTGTGCTCGTCCTCATGGCATTCGCAGGGGCATGAGACCATGTGGAAGTGCTTGATGAGTACATCCGTGAGCAGGATCGCAAGGAATCCGCAGAGGATGGTGATCATCACGTAGAGATCCTTGATGTCCCCTTCCTCGCTCTCGTGTATGGCTTCGGGGAGCAGGAGGAAGAACAGGATACCGAGGAATATACCGGCACTGAGGGCCACCAGAAGATGCACCTGCTGATCAGTGAGCTTCCTGATGTACGGGGTGTATGCTCCCAGCAGTGCGATGCCAAACAGGGCGATTATGTAGATGGTCAGGGTCAGTGCGGTTTCCATGGAAACGGATTATCGGAGTTGATTATTAAAAGATTTGCATAATGTTAATAACTTTCATATCATTTCACCGTTCATTGTTAATAACCGAGGGACAGCATGTCGATAGTGAGCATATCGTTGACCGATGAGAACATCTCAGCGCTTGAGAACATCCAGAAATGCTACGGGCTGACCGGAAGGAGCGAGGCCATAAGGCATTCCATCAGGGCCGCCGAGAGCGAGATCAGGGAGATCTCCGACATGGACGGAGTGGTGGAAGGCGTGCTCGTCATAGTGCACAAGGACCACGGCGACACATGGATGGGGCAGATACAGCACAGGTACGAATCGGAGATAAAGACCCAACTGCACTCGCACCTCAAGGACAGGAAGTGTCTGGAAGTGATGATCATCTCCTCCAACGGAGAGACGATGAAGAGCATGCTCAAGGACATACATTCCGTCGGAAAGGCGGACTATGTCAAGTTCGTGCGCAGTTAAGAAACGTGTTCGTGCGACTAGTTAAGACAGAACCTTTATTAACTTAGATGCCCATCATTCTTACGGATGGGATATAATGGGTTCAGAGAACTCTACAGATAGCGTTAGCTGCGCTTCGATGGCCTACAGGCTGAGGGCGGGGCTTCGCACAATTGCAAGGGCAGTCTACTCGGCCGCAATGCGCGTAGCACGCAGGCCGATACCGAGAATTGAGACTGAGAAGAAGGAGAAGTTCGTCATCGCGACCGAGAGGGATTCCTTCGTATGGAACGTCACCCGCGGAAGGAAGGGTTCCTCGAATGAGGATCTGCCTCCGATGTTCGTACGTGTCGAACCCGACCCGGTCATCGAGCAGTCCGAAAAACAGGAATGGCCCGACAAGCCGATGGCCAAGAAGGTCTACAACACTCCTTCATATTCAACGATAACACCGACATCATCCGGAGCGGTGATGTTCGAATTCTCCAGCAGCAGGTTCGACATGGACATGCTGAATCTTGAGGAATCCGACGAGACGGAGGTCTACGAGGCACCCGTGTTCAAGGACTTCTACGAGAGCGAGGAGGAGAGGCAGGAATTCGAGTCGATCTACGAGGACCTCACGGTCGACGCAGTACTCGAGTACATGGATACCATCGATATCTACGGATTCGACTACGAGTCGCTCTACGAGGATCTCACCGTGGATGCAGTCCTTGAGTACATGGATACCATCGACCTCTACCACGCCGACAAGGCATTCGTTCCCGATTACGTGATCTCGGAGATCGAATCGCCTGAGGAGTGCGAGACAACGATCACCGTCGAGCCCAGGTTCGTTCCCGATTACGTGATCTCGGAGATCGCATCCGCGGAGATGTGCGAGACGACCATCGAAGTTGAGCAGCCCGCAGCCGAGGTGCCCGTCGAGATGCCTGCAGAGCAGATCGATGTCGCTACCAAGAGCATCATGGCGCAGTTCATCTTCGGATTCGACGCACCCGCGAAGGCATCCGCAGGACCTACCAAGTTCAGGTTCATCGCAGGTACCGAAGAGGAGCCCGAGGAAGACATCGAGGACATTCAGATCATGACCTACAGCGGCGATGCCGCAGTGTCAGCACAGTCCTTCTCCAACGGGCCTCTGGCACTTTAATCACACTTCATCAAACCTCTTACCCATCCACTTTTCTTTTTTCATTCTTAACCGCGGGATAGTATTTTATTTAAAACGGGATATAGGGTCTCATGGCGTTCGAGACAGTCCTGCTGATGCTCTTCGTGGTGTTCTGCTGCGCTAAGGCGGCATCTTTCATATTCAACAGGATAGGTGTGCCCGGTCTTGTGGGTGAGATCCTCGTCGGTGTGGTCTTTGCCACGGTCGCATTCGGGGACAGCACCATTGCACAGCTTCTCGGACTGCATAACAGCGCCGGCGAAGAGACCGATGTCTATCATGTTCTGGAAGTGTTCTCCGAGCTCGGAGTCATGTTCCTGCTGTTCTCGGTCGGTCTCGAGACGCGTGTGAAGGACCTTCTGTCCGTCGGCAAGGCGGCGTTCCTCGTCGCTCTGCTGGGAGTTATGATCCCCTTCGTGTTCGGATACGCATATGTGGAGTTCTTCTACGACGGCAACATGTATCACGCACTGTTCCTTGGAGCTGCGATGGTGGCGACCAGCGTGGGTATCACTGCGCGTGTCATCAAGGATATGCGCCTGACCGATGTGAAGGAATCGAGGATCATCATCGGAGCAGCGGTCATAGACGATATCCTGGGTATGATCGTGCTCGCGATCGTATCAGGTATGGCGGAATCGGGCGGAGTTGATATCGGAAGCATCGTCACGGTAACTCTGCTGGCCTTCGGATTCGTCATCATAGTGATGCTGTTCTCCTACTTCGGAGTCCCCTGGATCAAGAAGAAGGTCCAGGAACGCAATGATGCGAAGTTCGAGAATGACAAGAACTACATCCCGACGAAATACAACATGATCATCCTCGGTATCGCGCTCTGTCTGGGATTGGCATACCTCGCCGAGTACATCGGTCTGGCAGCAATCATCGGTGCGTTCCTCGCAGGAATGATCTTCGCGGACTATGCAGTCGTCTGGGGCCTTGAAGAGAAGGTAGAGGCGATCAACTCGCTGCTGGTGTCATTCTTCTTCGTCAATGTGGGAATGAAGGTCAGTCTCGACGGTATCGACGGGGACATGGTTCTGACGATCCTGATAGTCATTGCATTGGCCATCATCGGAAAGTACATCGGATGTTCGATGGGTGCCAAGATCGGTGACAAGACGCTTGAGAAATCGTCGATGAACATCATCGGTATCGGTATGGTCCCCAGAGGAGAGGTCGGTATCATCGTCGCATCCATCGGATTGAGGGGCGAATACCTTTCACCGGAACTGTACACGGTCGTGGTCCTGATGTCCGTCCTCACGACGATCATCGTTCCCCCGCTGCTCTCCATGGCGTACAAGAAGAAGTACAAGACGGATTACGTCGTGCAGCCTGACGACCAGATGTGATCATCGGTTTTCACAATGACAGCGTGAGCTGTCCTTTCAAAATATTGAAAAATGAACTGGATCAGTTCATCGGGAAGAATGTGTTGAGGATGATGATGCCGACCGCGAATGCGATGGCGATCCCGATGACGAGCCTGGGGCTGAGCTTGAGTGACTTGTCGTTCTCGGTATCGAAGTACCTGACGAGTCCCGCCTGCGACTGGAATGCTCCGTCATTCTTTTTTGCCATGGTGCAGAGGTTATCTGTAGAGTATATTTATAATTATTTGAACGGAGGTCCGACAACCCCTTTTATATTAGTTCTCTGATGAACGGCGCGGTAAGTATGCACTGGGCAGATGTCATAGCCAAAGAGGTCTCAGAGAAGAACGATCATCCGATTATCGCCACCGGTATCAGTCCCACCGGTATCCTCCACGTGGGGAGCCTGAGGGAGGCCATCACCGGAGAATCCATACGCAGCGCCCTGAAGGAGCTGGGTTCGGATGTGAAGCTCAACTACCTCATCGATTCTTTCGACCCTCTCAGAAGGAGATACGAGTTCCTTCCCGAGGAGTTCGAGAAGTACGTCGGCATGCCCATCTGCAACATCCCCTGCCCCTGCGGGAAGCATGACAACTACGCTCACCACTTCATCCAGCCGTTCCTCGATGTCGTCGAGTCGCTGGGAGTTCACTGCAACATCATCTGGACACACGAGCTCTACGCCCAGGGCAAGTTCGCCGAGACCATCGACCTGTCCATCAAGAAAGCAGACGAAGTGAAGAAGATCCTCACTGAGGTCTCCGGAAGGGACAAGGCATTCATCCCGTACAACCCGCTCTGCGAGGAGTGCGGACGTTTCACCGAGCCCATTCTGGACACATACGAGTTCCCCTATGTGGAGTACCAGTGCAAATGCGGACACCACGGAAAGGCTGACGTCCGCAAGATGGAAGGAAAACTGCCGTGGAGGCTGGAGTGGCCGGCGAAGTGGAAGATCTTCGGAACAGCCATCGAGCCCTTCGGTAAGGACCATGCGGCGGCAGGCGGTTCATACGACACCGGAAAGAGGATCGTCAAGGAGATCTTCGGCGGAGAAGCCCCGTATCCCGTGCCCTACGAGTTCGTCCAGCTGAAAGGTGTCGGACAGATGCACAAGTCCACAGGATCCCCTGTCACCGGACTGGATGCCATCGGAATGACGCCTCCTGAGGTCCTCAACTACCTGTTCCTCAGGGTCAACCCCCAGAGGGCAATCGATTACGATTCTGGTATGGGCATACTCGACATGTCCGACGAATACGACAGGATGGAATCCCTGTTCTTCGACGGCGGAGCCACCGAAGTGGAGGAGAACTCCGTCCGTGCATACGAGATCGCACAGCACAACGATGTGCCTAAGAAGAAACCGCTGCAGATCTCATGCAGGCACCTTGTGAACCTCGTCCAGATGGCGGATGATTTCGACGGCGTGGTGGACATCCTCAAGCGCACGACCGATCTCTCGGGAGCAAGCGACCTCGATATGCAGAGGCTTAAGCGCAGGTCCGAGTGTGTCAGATACTGGCTGAACGGATTCGCGCCCGAGATGGTGAAGTTCTCGGTATGCAAGTCCATGCCCGAGGTACAGCTGTCGGACGACGAGAAGAAATACTTCGCAGACCTGGCAGAAAAGCTCAAGGGAGCGGACTGGAAGGCACTGACGATCAACGAGATCATCTCGGAGACCGCCAAGGCATCGCCTCTCGGTTCCAAGAAAGGCTTCCAGGCGCTGTACAAGATCCTCATCAACAGGACCGCAGGCCCCAGGCTCGGTGCGTTCCTCGAGTCCATGGATAAGGATTTCGTAATCGGCAGACTCGCCGAAGCTTCCAACTGAAACCACATGACCCAGACGGGTCATTTCTCTTCTTTTTTGTTGATACGGCAGACAGGCCGCTCCATGCAAACCGACGGTTTGTTATACGATAAACTCAAAGATTACTATGAAATTCGTAAAAGAATAAATATTGTAATGAAAAAATCGTAAAAATTCTTCAAATTCTGACAGTGTATGTTTACTTATATCCCAAAAATGACAGTATACTTTATATGGGTTCAGCCCGATGCACACCGAGGTTGTCTACATGGACATGGAAATATGTTGGCATGGAAGAGGCGGACAAGGAGTTGTCACCGCCAGCGAGATCCTCGCAGAGACCGTTGTCGGGGAGGACAAGTACGTCAAAGCATTCCCTGAGTTCGGTCCCGAGAGGATGGGTGCGCCCATCAGGGCATTCACCAGGATTTCCGAAAAACCGATAAGGGTACACACACAGATCTACGAGCCCGACATCGTCGTGGTCCTCGACGGCACACTGATCGGAAAGGTCGATGTCGCCAAGGGACTCAAGAAGGGCGGTATCATCCTCGCGAACTACCCCGGTACACCCGCCGAGCTCAAGAAGAAGCTCGGAACGGACGCGGAGTGTCACACACTCAACGCCACCAAGATCTCCATGGAGGAGATCGGAAAGCCTGTGGCGAACACATCGATGCTCGGCGCACTGATCAAGCTCTCGCCCATCGTTTCGTACGAGGCACTGGAGTTCCAGATCATGTCCAAATTCACAGGTAAGCTCAGCGAGAAGGCCATCAAGGCCAACCTCTCAGCGCTCAACAGGGCATACAAGGAGGTGCAGTGATGGATCACAACGATATGATCATCGGTTCACGCGTCGCGGGAGGTTCCGCAGCGAAGTTCGAGACAGGCGACTGGAGATCACTCACGCCCATCGTCGACAGGGACACATGCATCGACTGCATGACCTGCTGGATCTACTGCCCCGATGACTGCATCATCGTGGAGAACAACAAGATGGTAGGCATCAAGCTCACACACTGCAAGGGATGCGGTATCTGCGCTAAGATGTGCCCCAAGAACGCAATCAAGATGTCGGAGGAGTAAAAATGGGAGATTTGGCAATCAACGGTGACAGTGCAATCGCACTCGCATGGAAACAGATCGACCCCGATGTGTGCGCGGCATACCCGATCACACCTCAGACCATCATCGTGGAGAAGTTCTCCGATTACGTCGCCAACGGCGAGGTCGGAACCGAATTCGTCTGCGTTGAGTCGGAGCACTCGGCACTTACAGTCTGTACATCATCATGCTCTGCAGGAGCAAGGACATTCACAGCGACATCCTCACAAGGTCTCGCATACATGTGGGAGATGCTCCCCATCACATCGGCGATGAGGGTTCCCCTGGTCATGGCAGTCGCCAACAGGGCCATCAGCGGACCAATCAACATCCACAACGACCACGGAGACGTGATGTCTGCAAGGGATACCGGATGGCTCCAGATCTTCGCAGAGAACGTTCAGGAGGCATACGACAACGCCATCATGGCACCCAGGATCGCAGAGCACCCTGACATCCAGCTTCCGATCATGACCAACCTGGACGGATTCATCCTCACACACGCTATCGAGAGGATGACACCCCTCGCGGATGAGGTCGTCAAGAAGTTCGTCGGAGAGTTCAAGCCCCTGCACCCGCTGCTCGACTACAAGCACCCGGTCACACACGGACTCATGGATGCACCCGACTTCTACTACGAGCACAAATACCAGCTCGTCCAGGCCATGGAGAAGGCATTCAAGGTCATCGAGGACGTCTTCGCAGACTTCGAGAAGATCTCCGGAAGGAAGTATAGCATCGTCGAGAGCTACATGTGCGACGACGCTGACTACGTGGCGGTCGTACTCGGTTCATCCTTCGGTACCATGAAGGAGGCAGTCGACCAGCTCCGTGCAAAGGGCAAGAAGGTCGGAGTATGCATGCCCCGTATCATGAGACCCTGGCCCGCAAAGTACCTCGCGAAGGTCCTTGCAGGAAAGAAAGCCGTTGCAGTCATGGACAAGCACCTCTCTGTCGGTGCGTACGGACCTCTCTACCCCGAGGTCGTCGCAGCCGTCGTCGAGGGAGGCAAGGTGCCCAAGATGGTCAACTACATCTACGGTCTCGGAGGAAAGGACGTGAAGG
>JAEEGH010022759.1_pt1 | contig 12814 bp, 6 predicted proteins | sample 9134181 | NCBI WGS metagenome assembly JAEEGH01 (sample SAMN16246544, study PRJNA631951) | gut metagenome | biome: gut microbiome; feature: rumen; material: DP-attached | host: Bos | place: Iran: Karaj | collected 2018-10 | reverse complement strand
AATGTTCATTGGCGATATTCCGAACTGCCTTCAACTCCACTATAATCTGATCCTCAACTATAAGATCTGCAAAATATTCACCGAGACAGAATCCATCATTGTCATAGACCCTCAACGGCTTTTGAGTCTCAACACGAAATCCGTCCTTTTGAAGACGATGTGCCAAACCGTTTTCATAGACCTTCGCCAGCAGCCCCGTACCAAGGTAAGCATGTAGATCGTAGGCGATCTGTCGAATCCGCGCCACCAGCATTTTGATGTCTGTCTCTTTCACCTATTCTCCAATCTCTATTCTCCGATCTCTACATTTCTACACTTCTACACGGCTATTTCCCCCACGGTAATCTTCACAACTGCTTGACCCTCCCAAAGTAACGTTCCTCCAAGACGATGTTCTTCGCTGTGCCGCCATCGACGTTGCCGCTTGCGTAGATCGGCGGCTTAACGCCGCGCGCCTCGGCCTTCCTGGCGCCATCGATGAGGACCGAGTTGAGAATGAAGAGCGAAGCGTAGGTGGAGAGTCCTCCCATCTTCGCGTCGCCAACGCCGATCACGGCGTCGCCGTACGGCACCTTGCAGTCGATGGCGATGTCGGCCTCGTCCAGCAGCGTCGCGCCGTGCGCGCGATAGGCCGAAGACGAGATGGCGACCGTCGTCACGCCTGCCGCCTTCGCCGCGCGAAGCATCTCCACGGGCGCGGCGTTCTTGCCGCTCGCGGAGATGACGACGAAAAGGTCGCCCGGCTTCACGCCCTGGCGACGATACGCCTCGGATGCGATCCCGGACATCTTCTCCATTCGGCTCGACTTGGCCGCGCCATTGTGGAGCATGAGGTCTTCGTCCAGCACGGGAGAGACGCACGCCAATCCTCCCGCGCGGTAGAAGGTGTCGAGCGCCGCGAGGTGGGAGTGCCCGCAACCGAACACGTGCACAAGCCCATCGCGGCAGATGACATCGGCCACCATGTCCGCAGCCCGCGCCATCGCCCCTGCCTCCTCGCGCTCTATCCGAGCCAGAAGCTCCGTTATCGCATCCAGATACTCGCTCACGCTATGCGCCTTCTTGGTTTTCTTAAGTTCTTCGCCTGTCCGCCTCAGTTGCTCCACCACGCCGGCGGAATCTGGTTGTTGAGGTAGCCGGTGTCGAGGTAGTCCGTCACCTTCATGTCATGCCCCACGAGGCGGAGCGAGCGCTGGAACGACACGCCGTGCGATACGGGCGAACCCCACGCGGCGTGCCCGGCGCCCATGTACATCTTCTGCCAGTCCTTGCCGTACAGGTGGTGCCAGGTCGTCGCGATGAAGCCGAACCCTCCGATCTTCACGAGATGGTCCGCCATCGGCTTCATCGACGTGTCGTTCATCCACGGACAGCCGGCCACGGCGAATCCCTGTTCCTTGAAATACGTCATCGTGGGCCATGAGCAGCGAACGCCGCCCTTCGCCGTGTGGTCGCCGTACTGCCAGTCGCAGATCACGATGTCCTTTGGCAGGCGGTCGAGGATGGACGGCGCCTCGGCGTCGCCGCACACGGTAAAGCCCTTCCAGCGGGGATCCTTCTTGTCGAGCAGCATGTCGTGCCACATCATCGCGCGCGCGCCGCGCGACCTCACGAACTCCGCAAGGCCCGTGATGTGCCGCAGCACCAGCTCGCTGTTCGGCGTCTTGACGCAGTCGGGACAGGTCTGCCGGTCGGCCTCGTCGCAGCCGATGTGGAAGTAGGGCGGATTGCCGAAGTTCTCGTGCATCTCCGCGATCAGCTCGCGCAGGACGCGCTGCGTCTCGGGATTGGAGAGACACCAGTTCCACCCGCTGCTCCATCCGTCCGGCTCGAAGAGCGGCTCGTACTCGGGGTGGAGGTCGAGCGCGCTGTGCTTGAGCGAACGGCCGCGCGCGGACGTGGCGTGCCCGTAGCAGTTGATCTGCGGGATGAGCGTGATGCCGAGATCGCGTCCGATCGCCACGAGACGGCGCACCTCCGCCTTCGTCATGTTCGCCTGCGGCCAGCACCACCACGGGTGCTTCTCGCTCTTGTACATGCCCCACGGCTCGATGATCGCGTAGTTGAACTTCAGGAGCGCGGCCAGGCGGATCGCGCGCTCGATCTGCTGCGGACGCACCTCCGGGAACCAGCACAGGTGCACCGCGCGGAACGCGAGGTGCGGACGGTCCGAAATGGTGAGCGCGGGAATGATCCATCCCTCGGTCTTGAACGTGCCGCGCTTCGCGATCACGAGCTGCCGCAGCGTGTACGCCGCCCACCGCACGCCCGCGAGCGACCGCGCCGCGATCTTCGCGCCGTCCGCTCCCGTTTCCGCCGCATACGCCTCATCGCCTTCGGGAGGGGCGCAATTTATTGCGCCCGCCCCGGTCGCAGCAAGCTGCGACCCTCCCGCCACCACCTTCGGCGCATACGCGCCGTACCACTCCTCGAAATGCTTCGTAAGCCATTTGACGGCGGCGGGATCCGGACACTCAACCGTGACCGTCACCGAGTTGTCGAACGGCACGTAGTTCTTCTTGTCCATCTTGAACGTCTGGTAGGGCGCGGCCGTGACCGCGAGGCTCGCCGCCAGAACGGCGCAGCAGATGATTTTGATTTTCAGCATGTTCAGTTCTCCGTTTGATCTTGTATCAGCGGCAATAGAGCGGGTATGCCATAGAGCGGAATATCCTCTATGCGCGCGCCTGACGTACGTTTCTGCATCGAAACTCTCAGCTCAAACGGCGGTGCATACCGGTCGTAGTAGCTCTTTAAACTCGCCGCCCTGAGATTGGTCTCCGCCTTTGCCTCGAGCGGATAGACGCCCCTCTCGCCCTGAACAAGGAACTCTATCTCCGCCCTTGCATTATCCGGAGACCAGTAGTAGGGTTTTACGTCAAGCGCCGTCAGCTCTTCCAGCACATACTGCTCGACAAGCGCCCCCTTGAAACAGGTAAAGACATCCGTCTTTTCAAGAAGTATTGAGCTGGGAACGTCGCACATCGCGGCAAGGATGCCGACATCGTGGACATAGAGCTTGAAATTCCCGAACTCCTCATGCGCCTTGAGCGGCATTGCCGGTGTGCTCACGTTTGCGACCGTATGCACAAGCCCCGCATCCCGAAGCCACGCCAAGGCGACTTCGTATTCACGGGCTCGCGCACCTGGTCTTAACGCGGTGTAAATGAACTTCTTGTTCTCCTTGGCAAGCTGCGAGGGAACTGCATTCCACAGGAGACGGATCTTCGCGAGGAGACGTGGCTTCGCATGCTTGGCGAAGTCTTCGTCATAGTCCCGCAGAATGCGTTTCTGGATGCGCCTCACCTCGGAAAGATCACCAGTTTCAGCATACGCCTTGACCGCCTCCGGCATTCCCCCGACAAGATAGTAGCGCCGTACGAGGTCGGTCAGCTCCTCATGGAAACTCTCAATGGCAGACCATTTCTCCGCCGCGATGTATTCGGCTTTCATCTCTTCGCCAATGGCCCAAAGAAACTCTTCAAAGGTCATCGGCAGAACATCAAGATACTCCACCTTGCCAACAGGATATGAGGCCTTGCGGCTGTCCGACCTTTCCGCAACGTCTTGATCTTCCTCCTCATCATCACGTCTGACGGCCAACCCCAGCAGAGACCCTGCGACCATCACGGCCAGATCCGGTTTTTCCTCCTGAAGATACTTCAACGCCGTCAGTGCGCGCGGTGCCTCTTGGATCTCGTCTATGAGAAGAAGCGTCTTCCCTGGCGTAATCCGCTTCCCCGTCGCCAACTGAATCACATCAATCACCGAATCAGAATCAAGGTCAAGAGTGTCAAACCGCGACCGCAGGGACTCGTTTTTCATGAGATTGACCGCAACGGTATTCCCTGCATACTTATTACGTGCAAACTCCTCCATGAGCCATGTCTTTCCCACCTGCCTCGCCCCCATGAGAATCAATGGCTTTTTATTCTTCTTTTTGTCCCATTCGAGAAGTTTTTTATAAACCTTGCGTATCATAGTTTCTCCAATCGGCGAATAGAATATCACACTTTATGAACGTTGACAAGACAGCAGTCTCACGTTTTATGAACCTTAACTCCACAATATCTTCACGTTTTATGAACCTTAACTCTGTTGTTTTGTCACGTTTTATGAACCATGATACGCAGAATTTCTATCATTCCTTCGTTAAAACCGCCGATACGGCGGCGAGCTCGCCCAGCACGCGGCGCCAGTTCTCCGGCGTGCGCGGGAGCGTGGGACGCATCTCGGCGAGCGAACGGTGCATGCTGCGCTCGCGGTAGCGGTCCTGATTGAGCGGCGGAATGGGCGACTTGTCACCCGCCGCCGCGCGCTCCGCCAGCATGTTCGCGAGATCCGTCATCGCGGGCACAGCCCAATGCTGCGCGACCTCGTACTGGTGCGAACGGCAATAGCCGCAGGAGGCGTTGTCGTAGAGCACGTGCTCGAAGTCCGGATTGCGGATCTTCTCTACCGCATCGAGCCGCAGGTACGATTCGTAGAGCGAATAGTCCGTGTGGAGCGCGAGGAGGTCGGCGAAGGCGTGCCCGAGGGCGACGTAGGCGGAGGCGGCGGCCTTCACGTCGGCGGCGGTCGCAATAAATTGCGACCCTCCCGATTGCGACCCTCCCGTTGAGGCCTTCCAGCTGTGGTAGGTGGCGAGGAGCTTTATGCGGGCGGCGGAGGAGAGGCGGTCGGCCGCCGTACGCGCGAGGTCCACGGCGTCGCGGCGGACGAAATCCCCTTCCCAGTCAATCGCGGCGAGCGCCTTGAAGAGACGCGGCGTGCAGTCGAGTTCGGCGGGGAACGGCTTCTTCCAGGCGGCGGGGTCGTTGCGCTTCGGGCAGCCGTCCACGGCGTCCGTGATGCATCCGCCGCCCCAGCCGAGCAGGCGCGAAAGCGGGATCACGTCCTTCCAGCAAGCCGCGAAGGCGTCAGCCTGCTTGCCGTAGCGGTCGCGGCAAAACTCGGACAGGATGGCATCGACATCCATCTTGTCTGCGCGCCAGGCGTTGGCGGTGAAGTAGCGGAGAAGGAGAATGTCGGTGTGCGACGACTCGGGCCAGAAGATGTACCCCTTGCAGAACGGGTCGCCCGCGATCGCTCGCTGGCGTTCGAGGATGAGCGGGTAGTTGGCGCGGACGTCGAGCGCCTTCTCGTAGGCGATGAAGAGTCCGAACGTGTAGGGGAACTTGCCGATCACGTCCCAGCGCGTGAAGTTGTTCGCGCCCTTGATCTGGTTGCCGAGCAGGTCGTTGCTCACGGCGTCCACCTCGTAGTCCCACACGATGGTGGACTTGGGGTCGAGCTCCTTGAGAAGGCCGGAGACCTCTTCCGGGTGCCAGGTGAGGTAGAAATCCCAGCCTGCGAGGAGGATGCGACTGTCGGGATAATGGGATTTCGCCTTCGCGATCAGGCGCTTCAGCACGTCCACCTTCAGGCGCAGGTTGGCCGCGCGGTCCTTGTAGCAGAGACGCTCGCCGAGGCCGATCGTGTGGAGGAGGTCGGGCTTGCCGTAGGCGGCGATGGAGGCCTCGGTGAGCTTCCAGTAGGCGTCGAGCCACTTGTCCTCGCGCACGTCCCACACGCGGTCCGTGGGGTGTCCGTAGCACCCGCCCTCCTGCGGCAGGAAGTCCGGCTTCACGGTGTCGAGGAACTGGTACGGCGTGCGGGAGTACCAGTGGCTCATCGTGCCGAAGTCCTCGGGCACCATCAGCCCGCGGTCGAAGGCGTAGTCGAACACCGACTTGCGCAACAGCCCGCGGAACTGGAGCGACCAGAAGAGCGAGCGGTTGTTGTAGCCGGGCATTGCCTCGGGGAGCGGTTTCGCGGGATCGGGGTAGTCCACCACGTCGGGATACGCCTTCTGGAACGCGTCGTCCATGCCGATGCGCGGCATGATGAGGTTGAGGCGGCGCTTGACGCACCAGTCGATCTCCTTCTTCCAGTCCTCGAGGCCCCAATGCTCCGCCTGGAAGCGCGTAAGGCCGCGATGCGCGAAGTAGCGGAGTCCGCGGAATTCGAAGGACGACTGCTCAAGCACGTCGAGGCCCGCGATGTCCGGCGCGGCGCCCTTCGGCACCACGTCGCCGTCCCAGAACCAGCGGCAGCCGCCGCGCCTTTCGAGGAAGTCGTAGACCGCGTAAAGCGCGCTGCGTCCGTTGACGGCGGCGAGCTCCAACCCTTTCGCATCCGACTTCATCCGGTACGCATCGTACCCATCCTTCGCCTGCGGCAACACGGCGAATCGGATCGCCTTCTCGCCCGGCGTCGCGGCAGAAACAATCGCCAGCTGCTCGCCGCAGATTTCCTGCCAGTAGCGCGCCAGCTCCTTGGCGGCGATCCGATGCGCCTTCTCGCCGCACGCGGGCGGCAACACGATTTGCAACGCCTGTATCTTTTCGACGAGGAATAGACTCGCGAAAAGGGCTAAGACGATTGTTTTACTTCTCATATCAGTTCCTTGTATTTCCAAAATGCGTGAAATGTACGAGAACCGCACCTTTGGCCACGAGGACGTACTCCCCGTTGCGTTTGGCGTAACGCGGTTCACTGTATTCGATCGTCACTTGAATGTCGCCGATCTTTCCCTGGCACACGAAGAAATGGTTACTACCACCGAGATCCGGATCGTCGCCCGGAACCGCAACACCGTGATTCCTCCGCGCAAACATGTTCCTTAAGTAATCGGACGTGCCCGGAATCTTCACGCCGGCTTCCGTCTCAATCCGTTTCAGCACGGCCGTCGCCGCAGTCTTGAGTTCCTCATTGGAGACGTCTCCGTCAAACACCCGGCGCAACTTGGCCTCAAACAGCCGGCCTGGACGTCCTGGCATGCCCGTAAAAAGCAACTGGCGCTCGTCCAATCCCTCCACAGGCTTCGCCAACTTAACCCATGGGTTTGGCAGCACCCTTCTCCCGTCGGGCTGCGCGCAATCGAAATCCACGTCGAACAGGCGCTTCAACGCCGAACGAAGCCCTTGGCTCTGCGTGGCTCGGAAAGGTTCGTCGCGACGTTCCGCCTCACGGGAAATCACCCAAAGACGCAAGTCGGTCATGCGCGGACCGTTCTTCTCCCGAACGGCGGAAGTAACCGTCACCATGACACGCATGCCATTCACCGTGTTTCCGAACATCCACAGGTGCTTGACATCTTTCGACTTCTGCGGAGCGTCGTTGAACTTGACGCCAAATTCCCGTTCCAGCCGTTCTCTCAAAGCCTGGGCACGTTGCGCGTATTCGTCAAAGCGATCTCCCTTGTCGCGCACTTCAGCAGAAGCAGAAGCAATCCGCTTGGTCTCCGTCAGCTGGAGTTCAACTGTCTCGAAGCCGAACCATTTGTTTGTCACAACCGCGACAAATGCCTTGCCTCCCATGTCATTGATGGGCGCAAGGGATCGTGGCGGCGCACACGCCCCTTCCCAAACATCTCCCCACTTGAGATTGTTCGGCAGTGGAATGTCTTTTGCCCACGCGGAAACGACAGAGAACGCCAGAAGGACGATTCCCCACTGTCTGAAAAAACGCGTTGATGTCTTCGCCATTGTGCCTTGTCCCTTCTGCCGCTGACCCAACATGCCTACCCCTTCTTCTTGGGCTCGTACAGCAGCCCGCCCAGGCCGGCGATTATGATGATGAGCTTCACGGGATGGATTTTACTTGGTGCCGCACAAAATGGGGCGGATCACCTCGATGCGGTCGGAGAGGACGAAGTCGACGCCGAGGGCGAGAAGCTCCTTTGCCTTTTCCGGCTTGTCGCACTTGAAGTAGGAAACCTTCACGCCGGATGCGTGCATCATCTCCACGTCTTCGCGAGAGCAGGGATAGAGCAGCTGGAGGAACTGGCACTTGTTCTCCACCGTCTGCTTCGCGTAGAGCGTGCTCTTCTCCGGCGGCCAGGGCTTGTGGTAGGCATCGAGGCCCTTGACGGTCCGGCTCATGTTGCAGGTGAGGATGTCGGGGACCGCCTTGCGGGCCTCGGCGATGGCGGGAAGCGACGTGGCCACGAACGCCTGGTGCAGGCGCCCTTTCGCCTTGATCTTCTGCGCCACCTCCACGGCCACGTTCCCAGCGCTGTGGCAGTTGATCCACACGCCCTCGGTGGGCAGGCAGTCGATCGCCTCGTCGAAGGTGGGCACCTTCACGTTCGCGTCGGGATGTCCGGGCCACTTGACGGTGAGCTTGCGGATCTCGTCGAAGGTGAGGGCCGACACTGCGCCCTTTCCGTTCGTCGTGCGGTCGACCGTGCCGTCGTGCATGATAACGAGCTCGCCCGTCTTGCAGCGCTTGACGTCGAACTCCACCATCGCGGCGCCGAGGGCGACGGCGTTGGTGAACGCCACGACGGTGTTGGCGGGCTTGCCGCCGCCGTTGCCCTGGTGGGCGCAGACGCCGCGCGACGGCATGGGCGGCGCGTCGAACGTGCCGCACACGAGACGCAGCGTGTGGCCGGTGTCCTCGATCTCGAAGAGCTTCATGCGCTCGGCCTCGCCGGAGTTCGGCTGGTGGAGGGTGAGGAGCAGCTTGCCGTCGAACGCGCGGAAGAGCATGCCGTGTCCGCCGTTCTTCCCGTAGAGGATCTCGTCCTTCGTCCATGGGCCGGCGATCTTTCCGGTGGTCGACTTCCGCAGCAGCACGCAATAGCCATGCCCCTTGATGAAGTTGGACCAAATCATATACAGGTCGCCGTTCTTTGGCGAGCGGTAGAAAAAGGGACCGTCCGTCACGTTGCTCGCGCCGGGCATCGCGTCGCGCGCGGCGAACATCGTCTTCGGCGGCGCAGTGAACGAGGCGAAGTCCTTCGCGAGGGGCGCGTAGCACATCCGGCCGTTGTCGACCTGGCACCACTCGTGGCAGAACACCATGTAGGGCTGGCCGTCCTCGACGTAGAGGGTGCCGTCGAGCGTCATCCACTCCTTGGGCGGGAGCGGCCCCATCTTCACCGGCTTGAACGGCCCGAGCGGACTCTCCGCCTTGAACACCCACGTGCCGCGCGGCGTGAGGTGCCCCTCCTTTGCCTTCGGGTCCATCGCCTTGATCAGCGCGGATCCCTTCTTCTCCGTAAGGGTGGTGAAGAGGTAGTAGGCCCCCTCGTACTTGTGGACCTCCGGCGCCCACACGGCTGTGACGGGCACACCTTCGGGCACGACCATCGCGGGCATCTTCTCGCTCCAGTGTTCGAGATCTTTGCTCGTGCGGACTGCGACGCCCTTACCGCCGGACCACGGCTTGGACTCGTAGAGGTAGTAGGTGCCGTTGTCCGCGAGGACGAACGGGTCGCGGATGCGGAAGTCTTTCCGCTGCTCCACGTTTGCCGAAAAGGCGCATGCGCCGGCCAGTACGGCGGCAAGGGCTAGCTGTGCTTTCATGGAAGCTAGTATATCAAAATCCGCGTGCTAACGCTTGCGGATGGTGAGCATGCGGCAGGCGCGCGAGGAGGCGCGGCGGTTCCAGTCGCGCAGGAACTGGAAATAGTCCGCCGTGAGCTGCGTGGCCCGGGCGCGATGCGCGCGCCGGCGCACCGTCACGTGGAGCTGACCGCCCACCACCTTGTGCGACACGTCGTGCGTCATCCAGACGTCCGATCCGTCCGCAGGATTCACGAGGCGCAGGTTTTCCGGCAGGTGCTCGATCTCCGTGTAGCCTTTCGGCAGCACGATCTCGTACGTGTCGATCGCCTCCGACTTGCCCATCACCGCCAGGGGCGACTTCCGCAGGGGGCCGCCCACGGAGAACAGGTTGCCGGAGAAGTCGGGGATGGTCAGCGTCAGCATCCCATCCTGCAGGACGGCGAAGTCTGCCACGTAGGCCGAGAATGCGATATACGTGGGATATCCCTTCGTCTCGGTGGCGAGGTCGGACGTGGCGGTGGCGTTTTCGGAGAGCTTGCCGACGAGCTGCTGGAAGAAGCGGCTGCGCATCTCCGGGCGCATCTCCTCGAACTTCTTGCGGATGCCGCCCACGCCCGCGCCGTACGTGAAGTTGGTGATGTCGAAGTCCGCCGAGCCGTTATCGCGAACCGTTATCCTGCACCAGGAGTCGTCGCGGCTGCGCCATGGGGAGTCCAGCGGCACGTCGACGATGCCGAACGTGTCGGCGGCCGGGTCGTAGAAGTCGTCGCCCTCGCGCGACGTCGTCTCGGGCGGCGTGTACTCGTTCTCGCCCGCCACCCAGAAAAGGCGTCCGTTCGCGTCGCGCGCGCGGATCACGAGCGCGTCGAACGACGACGGGCGCGGCACGCGGCGGCGTTCCTCCTCGGTAAGCGTGAAGCCGTGCACCGTGTCGGCGGCAAAGACGAACGAGCAGTCGAAGCCCGCTCCCTCCAGCATCGCGAATAGCAGGTTCATCCGGTCAGCGCCGGAGGCGTAGCCGTCCGCCAGCGCGCGGTCTGGCGTGGAGAAGGCCTGATCGAACGGCAGCTCGAAGATGCCGGGGCCCGTCACGCGCAGGTTGTGCGCGAGGTACTGTCGGATGGCAGTGATGTCCGCAAGCTCGCGGCCCTTGCGGCGGGCGGCATCCGATCCCCTCGTTCGCGCGAGCGCGAGCGAATCCAGGAGAGAGGAGCCTTGCCCCTTCCAGTCGGCGGCAGACACGGTGAAGGCTGGCCGCCAGCGGGAGAGCGGCGGCCGCGAGGGCTCGTCAGGCACGCGCGGCGGGCGCGTCGCCGTCCAGCGGTAGAGACCGGCCTTAATGTCCTTAACGACTTTAAGGCCTTTAAGGTCATTAGGGTCAATAGAGACGTTAGAGCTTTTAAGGTCGTTAAAGTTCTCGAACACCTTGAAGACATTTCGCATTGTGGGCGGCACGTGGTACTCGTAGCTCTCCAGTCCGTAAGGCTCCTCGCCGCCGAAGGTGACGACGCCGTTGAACGCGGTCGGCGCGTTCGTGACGGCCCGTGCGATCGTGGTGCGGATCACGCTGCCCACCTCCACGCCCGGCAGGTTCACCACGAGAATCTTCGATGCGGGATAGCGCGGCGCGCTCGCCGCCCAGCCGCAGTCCATCGTGTTGATCTCCTTCGGCGTGACGGCGAACACCTTGCCGTTCCTGTTCGACACGGTGGCGGAGACGACCTCGACCGACCGCGTGCTTGGCGCGTAGCCGAACTTCATCTCGGCGTTCGACTTCTTGCCGCGGTACGTAAGGATCTCCTTTTCGACCGTGTTCGTCGACACCCAGCTCGTCGGCGAAGTGAAGTGCACGACCGTGCGCGAAGATATGATCTTCACGTGCGCGTTGTCGTCAAGACGGGCGGCAAATACGGGCTGCGCCCGCTCGGCGGTCTCCACCTCCTTGCGCGCGTTCCGCAGCGCGTCGTAGTCCTTCACCTCGAAGTTGATGTCCGTGACCTTCATCGTGCGCGAGGCGGTGAGGACTCCGTTCGTCACCGCCACCGTGCGCGCGAACATGTAGCCGGCGGCGTTGGTGACGCAGCACAAGGGCGGCAGCGACCGCACGCCGCCGAGCGCCTCCTCGCCGAGCGCGAGTGAGATCGTCTCCACGGTGCCGGCCGTGGAATCCAGCACGAGCGGGAAGCGACGCGTCTCGAGCGAGGTGTTCTCGTCCAGCAGCGCGTTCGCCACGCTAAGCCCCTCCGTGATGAACGGCAGCGAGAGAGTATCACGCGTCTCGCCGCGCAGGACTGCCTCCGGGAGGCGCGCGACGGTCGTGGCCGACAGATGGCTGTCGGTGTCGCGCAGGTCTGCGGGCTGCAGGTCGAGCGACAGCAACTCCGTGCCCGGCGCGACCGCGCGGATGAACGACTCGAAGGCGCGGCGACGCTCCTCGGACGTCCGCTTAAGGAGCGCATGGCGGATAGCGGTATCGTTGATGCCGTCGAAGGAGAACTTGCTCGTGAGCAGGATGGCGCCGTCGGGGGAGAGCGTTCCCGTGGAGTCGATGCGAAGCCTGTTCTCCGAGACGGGCTTCACGGGCGATGTGCGAAGGATGTCGCCGCGCGGGGTCGCAACGAGGTATGACTTGTCCGAAAGGTACGACGGCAGCAGGTCGCGGCTCGACTCGTCGGTAGGATCCATTAATTGAAGATTTGAGATTGAAGATTGAGGATTTGAGATTGAGGATTCATCTGATGTCGTTTCAACGGCGACGATGGCGTGGTTGAAGTAGGGGATCGGCACGTCGGGGTCCATCTTCGCGCCGGCGTGGATGAGTACGGGATAGGCCGGGATGCCGGCGATGCGGAATAAGGCAACGAGAAGAGCGGCTTTATCGCGGCAGACGCCGTAGCGATTGTCGAATGTGACGTTCACGTCGTGCGGCTCGTAGCCTGGTGCGTCATCCTCCAGCGTGAGGCCCATGTAACGGATCTCCTGCGAGACGAATTTGAAGAGAACTCGCACCTTGGCGTCGCGCGAGTCACGATCCTTCGTGAGGTCGCGTACAAGGTTCGTCATGGCGGGAGTGGTGGCGGCGATATGCGGCTCGCACAACCTCCAGTACCATCGCGAGACGGATGGCCAGTCCTCCGCCGTGGAGAGCCACAAGCCCTGCACGCAACGCGAGAGCGGGGGCATATTCGGCTCGGGGAAGGCTTGGGGCACGTCTCGCGCCGTCCAGCGCAGAAGCGTGCGCCCTTTTCCAAGCGGCACGTCAGCAGCGCGAATCACGGTGTTGCCGCAGGGGTTACGGAGTACGGCGTGGCGGACGGGATTAGCGTCTGGCTGATCCACGGTGACCACAGTGGAGAGGATGGGGGCGGTGTACTCTAGCGCGTTGTGGTCGGCCCACGTGCCCTTCATCCTCGGCTTTCGCGTGCGGCGCGCGTAGCGCACGTGGCGTATCTCGCCCACGGCGAGGCCGGAGACGGTGC
>JAEEGH010022753.1_pt1 | contig 12817 bp, 11 predicted proteins | sample 9134181 | NCBI WGS metagenome assembly JAEEGH01 (sample SAMN16246544, study PRJNA631951) | gut metagenome | biome: gut microbiome; feature: rumen; material: DP-attached | host: Bos | place: Iran: Karaj | collected 2018-10 | reverse complement strand
TTATTTTAATAAAGGGGCGTATCCTAAATTAAAAATAGTTGCATATTTTACTATCTTATATTTTGTTGTAAATATATTATTTACTGGTTTTATTGTACTATTATACAATTTTGAAATTGATTCACGATTGTTAAATATATGTTCATTTATTTATTTTATGTTATGGTTATTTATTGGTATAACATTGAAATTAGTAATTATGAAAAAAAAATAGTTTTAATGCTAATTTAGAATATGATGTATTAGGTGGATTGAATCTATGGACTTATTGTAATAATAATCCTATCATGAATATTTAAAGAATGAGAATGGCAATAAGGACATTCTCTAGATAGTATATTAAGATGAATGTATCCTGTAATTTTACTGTTAGTTGAATCAACAGTAAAGGTTGATTTTGAAGTATCTATATTAGAGTTATCTAATAATAGTAATTTCAGTAAATTAGTGTTATCATTATCCATGGGACCTCCTTATGTTTTTATGTATGCAAACCTATAATAACATGAGGTCCTTTTTTAATTCTATAATATCAATACGAAATCAAGGGGTTAATCATAACTAATCTAACCACTCAATTTCGCATAGCGATATCAATCTCACCTATATTCGTACTTTACTATAATAGACCAAATGTACAAGTTTGGTCTATTTTTTTATCTTTATGTGGGATTTTCTATTTAATATTTTAAAAAAATAAGTTATAATGAATTTAATAGTTTACACGTTTTATAGAAAGGAAATTTATATATGGCAGGAAACAATATTAGAAACGTTGTTGTTTTAGGCCACCAAGGTAGTGGTAAAACAACTTTAGTAGAATCTTTATATTCTACAGCAACAGGAAAGGCTAAGGGAGCAGTTGAAAAAGGAACAACTGTTAGTGACTACCTTCCTGAAGAAAAGGACAAGCTTTCATCAGTTAGATTAAGTGTTGTCCCAGTTGAATATCAAAATTATAAGATTAACCTAATTGATATTCCTGGTAATGATGATTTTATCGGAGAGGCAATCGCTACGATTGGTGTAGTTAAGGGTGCTATTTTAGTATTAGATGCTACATCTGGTGTTCAGGTTGAAACTGTAAAGCATTGGAATATGCTTAGAAAGAAGGGTATTCCTACAATTATCTATGTTAATAAGATGGATAAGGAATCTATTAACTTTGAAGCAGTTTTAGATGAAATTAGAACTAAATTAGGTAAGAATGCAATTCCATTCTGTTATCCAATGGGTCATGATAATACATTCGATGGTTATATTAATGTAGTTACATTAAAGGCTAGAAAATATAATGGTAAGGAATGTGAGGACGCTCCTATCTATGATGATAAGAAGCAAAAGGTATTTGAGCTTCATAATACAATGGTTGAGGCAGTTGCTCAAACTAGTGAAGAATTATTAGATAAGTTCTTTAGTGGTGAGGTTTTAACTAATGAAGAAATTCATGATGGTTTAAGAAATGGTGTATTAGCTGGTGATTTAACTCCAGTATTAGTTGGTTCAGCATTGAAGAACATTACTGTTCATACAGCTTTACAAATGTTAATTGACTATTTACCAAATCCTAGTGATTTAAAGCCTATTATCGCTGTTAATGAGCAATTAAATGAAATTGAGATTAAGACTTTAGATGAAGAGCCTTTCTCAGCATTTGTATTTAAGACAACTGTAGATTCATTCTCTGGAACTACATCTATCTTTAAGGTAAATTCTGGTGTTTTAAAGCAGGGTGATTCTGTATATGTTCCAAATTTAAAGAAGACTATCGCTGTTAACCAATTATTTACTTTATGTGGTGCTAAGCAAAATCCAGTTAGTGAATTACATGCTGGTGATATCGGTTGTATCAATAAGGTAGATGGATTAGAGACATCTATGACATTATGTGATCCTAAGAATAAGGTTATTTATAAGGAAATTGAATTCCCAACTGCAGTTTATTATAAAGCATTAGTAACATCTAATAAGAATGATGATGATAAGCTAGGTACAGTATTACAAAAGATTATGCTTGAGGATAAGTCTGTTGAGGTTAAGAGAAATCATGAAACTAACCAATTGTTAATTGGTAGCTTAGGATTAGGCCATTTAAATTTCTTATTAGAAAGAATGAAGAATTCTTATAAATTAAATGTTCAAACAGAGGATTCTAAGGTAGTTTATCGTGAAACTATCAAGGGCTCTGCAATTGGTGATGGTAGATACATTAAGCAATCTGGTGGTGCTGGATTCTATGGTGTTGTACAAATGGAATTTAAGCCAGCTGATGAGAATAAGTTCACTGAAGAGGTATTTGGTGGTGCCGTACCTAAGAATTACTTCCCAGCAGTAGAAAAGGGATTCTTTGAGGCTTGTGAAAAGGGCTTATTAGCTGGATTCCCAGTAATTGGTGTTCATGCTATATTAAAGGATGGTAAATACCATGATGTTGACTCTAATGAATTAGCATTCAAAAACGCAGCTATCCTAGCATTTAAGGATGCTTATATGAAGTGTAAGCCAGTTATTTTAGAGCCAATTATTAAGGTTGTTGTTACTGTACATCCTGATGATACTGGTACTATCTTATCAGACTTAAATACTAGACGTGCTAAGATTATTGGTATGGATGTAAATACAGCTAAGGATCAAAAGATTACAGCTTTAGTTCCTGAATCTGAAATCCTAGAATATGTTAATGACTTAAAGTCTATGACACAGGGTGCTGGTTATTTCAATAGAACATTCAATGGATATGAGGAAGCTCCTGCGTATGTTCAAGAAAAGATTTTAAAATCAATTGTTAAGTAATTAAATAATGATGAATGGTAATCTTCAAACTAGATTACCATTTTTCTTTTTTTCTTTTTAAAATGTGGTAAAATACTAGGGTGTAAATTGGAGATGCTATTATGGATGTAGTATTAATTGTCGCTAATGTATTATCATTTATTGGAAATACATTATTTACCTTATCGGCATTATTAAAATCAAAAAGAAAAATATTGCTATTTCAATCAGGTAATTATGTCTTAGCTATCGTTTCTGAGGCTATGATGAGTGCTTATAGTGCATTAGCACAAGAGGCAGTATCATTAACAAGAAATATGATTTTATTATTTTTGAAGGTTAAAAGTGAAATAGTAAAATTAGTGTTAAATATTATCTGTGTTATAGTTGCGGTTACAGTTGGTGTTTTATTAAATATATTCTTAAATGATAATGTATGGTATGGATATTTACCTATATTAGGTAATATATGCTATTCATTTGGTGTCATAGTTGCCTTTTTGATTAAGGATAATCCTTTAAAGAGTGAAGCTTTTATAAAGGTATGCTTATTAATTAATTCAGTTTTATGGGCTATTTATGGATATTATGTTGAGCTATATCCTATATTGATTTTCAATATTATAAACATTGTATTTTGTATTATTTCAATTGTTAGAATTATTATTTTATCTAACAAGGCTAAAAATTACGAAAAAGCAGAGTAATGAAGCTATTAATAATTGAATTTTAATTATAATTACAATATAATAATATTAATGTTTACGAATGCTTAAAGGGGTGTTTTTAGATGTTTTTAAATGCATTTTCAGATTTAATAAATGATTTAAGTGAAAAGACAGGAATTAATTCAAAGGATTTAATATTCTTTGCCGCAATTATTTTTGTCATTTTAGTTATTGTTATATGGGTAAGTGTAAGTGCTATAGTTGGTAAAAAGAAAGCTAAAAAGGCAATTATTGCTAAAGAAAGCTCACAAGTTGAAGAGGATAATTCTGCCAAGGTAGAAGCTAAGCCTGAAGAAACTGTAGCTCCAGCTGTAGTAGCCACTACAGAAGAAAAGGTTGAAGAACCACAAGAAGAGGCTAAGGCTGAGGAAGCTTCTGTCATTGAAGATGTTCAAGAGGAAGCAGCTCAAGATACTGCTGAACCTGAACAAGAAGCTAATGAACCAGTAGAAGAGCAATCAGTAGAGGAAACTCAAGAGGCTCAGGAAGAAAATTCTGAAAATAACGAAGAATTAGCTGAAGAAAATAATGAAGATGCTACTGAGGATGTAGTTGAGGAATCTGCTCAAGAGGAAGTTGCTGAGGATGTAGTTAAAGAACCAGAAGAGGTTACTGAATCAGTAGAAGAAAATGAAACAGCTGAAGAAGAAGCTGAATCTACTGAAGAGACTAAAACTGAGACAGAGGAAGCTACAACTGAAGAACAACCAGTAGAAGAGACTCAATCAGAGGAAACACCAGTTGAGGAAGTTGCTGAAGAAACAGTGGCTACAGCTGTAGTAGTTGATACTTTAGAAGAAAATGAAGACGAAACAGAAGTTGAAGAACAACCAGAGGAAGCTAATGAGCCTATAGAAGAAGCTGAAACAGCTGAAGAGGTTGTTGAATCTGAGGATGAAACTGTTGAAGAAACAACTGAACCTGAGGCTAAGGAAGATGATGTAGTAGTTGTTCCATTTGAGGATGAATTATTAGCTGAGGATGAACCTGAAGCTGAGGAGGAAACTCAAGAAGCTCAAGTTGAAGAAACAACTGAAGAAACTCCTACTGAAGATGTTGATATTTCATTAGATGATATTACTGCTGATTTAAATGAAGCTGAATTTGAAACTAAGAAAAAAGAAGCTATTGAAACATTAGAAGAACTTTTAGAGTTCCTTGATGAGGAATAGGAGGTTTTAAAAATGGCTAAGTTAAATTCAAGTGTTAATAAAGAAGAATTAAAAAATGATATTGAAGCATTAAAGAATGCAAGCTCTCAAGCTGAGGTTGATGCTATTTTAGCTAAGTATCATGACTCAGTTGATGAAATGAGAAAGGCAAAGGATAAGCCAGCTAAGAAGGCCACTCCTAAGGCTACAGCTAAGCCTAAGACAACTGCTAAGAAGGCAACAAAGGCTAAGGCTGAGGAAGCACCTAAGGGTAGATCTTATAATGGTAAATATGAGGTTTATGAAATTGGAGATGGATTCCAATATCATTTAAAGGCATCAAATGGTGAAATATTATTCGTATCTGAGGTTTATACAACTCGTGAGGGTGTAAGTAAGGCAATAGATGCGTTAAAGAAGAATATTGAAACTGGAGAATTAAGAATCTCTAAGGATAAGAAGGGATTATTTAAATTTAAATTAGTAGCTAAGAATCATAGAGTATTAGCTATAAGCTCAACTTATCCACAGGAAAAGGGTGCTCAAAGAGCTTCTGAATCATTTAAGAAATTCGCTGTTAAGGCTGATATAGTAGATATCGAATTTGAGGATGCTGATGTTAAAACAGCTACTCCAATTGAGGTTAATACTAAGGAAAGAAAAAATGGTGGTAAATTCGAAATCGAAAAATTCGATGGTGAATATAGCTGGGATTTAAAAGCATCAAATGGTCAAATCTTATGCCAAGCTGATGGTTATACATCTAAGTCTGGTGTAATGAATTCTATTGATTCCTTTAAGAAGAATATCAAGGAAGGCACATTTAAGTGCGTAAAGGATAAGAACAATAATTATTGCTATAAGCTATATACTCAGTCAGGTCGTGTTTGTGCTGTTGGTGAATCTTACACAACAAAGACATCTGCTGAATCTGCAGCTAATTCTGTAGTAGCGTTCTATAGAGATGCTGAGGTTATTGAAATTCAATAATGTATTTTTTAGGGGGTATTATATATACCCCTTTATAATTCGAGGTCTATATGGAAAATATAATGATTCCAAATGGAATAATAAAGGGTATTATTTCAGGTAAAAAGAAAAAGGATAATAAATATGAAAAGGGAAAAATTCAAAGAATTAACATTAATGGTAATGATGTAATTCAGGTTTCTCTTTTTACTGATAAGCAGGTATTTCATACAAATTATAATGATGATGAAATAAATAATGCTTTAATTAATTTATTAGATGAATATTTTAATAATTTAGAACTAACGACAGATGAATATACTTATAGCTATAGAATAACATCTAAGGGTAAGGTCTTATCAAACAAGCATAAGAATAAGGAAATGGTATTTGTTGAAACAAGCTTTAATAGAAAGAAGAAATATATCATAGAGGAAGGTACTGTTGTTCCTGCATTAGTTGATTTAGGTATTATGACTAATGATGGTAAGGTAGTTAAGGCTGGATATGATAAATTTAAGCAAATCAATAGATTCTTAGAAATAATAGATGATTCTATTGGCAATGAGAAGCATCTAAAGATTATTGATTTTGGATGTGGAAAGAGCTATTTAACATTTATTCTTTATTATTATTTGGTTGATATTAAGAATATGGATTGTGAAATTATAGGCCTTGATTTAAAAGAGGATGTAATTGACAAATGTAATATGATTGCTGAAAAATATCATTATGATCATTTAAAATTCTTTAAGGGTGATGTTGCTAAATATAAGGATTCAAATGTTGATATGATAGTTACACTTCATGCATGTGATACAGCTACTGATTATGCTTTATATCATGCAATTAATATGAAGTGTAAATATATTTTCTCAGTTCCTTGCTGCCAGCATGAAATTAATAATCAATTAAATGCTGATAAATTACATGTTATTAATAAATTTGGTATTTTAAAGGAAAGATTTTCTGCGATTTTAACAGATTCTATTAGAGCTAATATTTTACAATATTATGGCTATAAAACTAATGTAATGGAATTCGTAGATTTTGAGAATTCTCCAAAGAATTTATTAATAAGAGCCGAACTAAAGCTAAAGCCTGGAAATGAAAAAATAAAAGAAGAAATTGATGAAATGATAAAAGAGTTTGATATTAAACAAACTTTATATGAATTGGTATTTAACAAATAGTATTAAGTATTAGTAATACTTACAATACTTGATTTATTATTATAAAGATTATAAAATTATATAAAACTCTATGGAAAGGAAATAAGTTCTATTTTAAATAGTCTTATTGAATGGTACGGAGAATGGTTATTAAATTAGAAAATCTATGTAGAGATATAGAGAAAAAAGAAAATGAAAAGCCAACAGTAACTATCAATGATATTAATGTTGAGCTTGAAAGTGGATCTATTAATGGTTTAATTGGACCAACATTTAGTGGTAAGTCATCATTACTATTTTTGATTGCTGGTCTTTTAGAATCAACTAGTGGTTCAATATATTTTGGCAATAAGGATGTTACTAAATTACCTGCTGAAAAGCGAGAGGTTGGATTTGTATTCCAAAATTATCAGCTATATCCACATTTAACAGTATTACAAAATATTATGTTCCCTTTATTAGTTAAGAAGGTTCCAAAGAAGCTTGCTAAGGAAAAGGCATTGAATATTGCTGAAATAATGGGATTAACTGATATTTTAGATAAAAAGCCTAAGTCTTTATTAGTTCATAAGAGAGTACAGGTTGCTATTGCGAGAGCTTATGTTAAATCTCCTAATATTGTATTATTAGATGAACCATTATCTCATTTAGATATTAGATATAAGAATGAGACTAGAGATTTAATTAAGAAGATTCAAAGAGAAACAAAGATTACAACAATATTCGTATCTCAAAATCAGGAGGACGCAATTTATATTTCTGATTACTTAATGCTAATGAACGAGGGTGCATTAAAGGCATATGGTACTCCTGAGGAATTATATGGAAATCCTGAAAATCAATTCGTTGCTGAATTCTTAGGTAATCCTGCAATTAACATTATTAAGTGTCAATATAATGATGATGAGGAATCTGTAAAGAAGGCACAAGAATTAAATAAAGAAGAAAAGGTAGAATCTGAAGTTGTTGAACCTGTTTCTGGAAAGAAACCAACATTACTAGATGAGGATATTGATTTAGCTGAATTAGGCTTAGGATATGGCAAGGCTTCTAATGAAGCTAAGAAGGAAGAAGAGCCTAAGGAAGAATTACCTGAAGATGAATTAGAAGAGAAATCAGAGGAAGAAAAGAAAATTGAGGCTGAGGTCCCAAAGGGTATCTTATCATTTGGTGATCAAATCTTCTTAGATGATAAAACACCAACATTTGGTGAAAGAATGATTTTAACAAAGGATACAAGACTTGCTGTTAGACCTGAAGCATTTGAATTTAGTCCAAATGGTAAATATGTAATGCATGTTGAAAGCTTTGAATTTACAGGAAGAGAAAATCTTGTTAGATTTACATTACCTGGAATTGATTATGTATTTAATTGCTTAGCTCCAATTGAATTAAAACTAGAGCCAGGAATGGATATTAAATTTGATTTTAAGAGATATTTCATCTTTGATATTATTGGTAGAAGAATTAGATAAAAATAGATTTATATTATTATAGAAAGACTACCTTATGATAGTCTTTTTATAATTTCACATATTTTTATTAAAATAAATTGTGTATAATTTAATTGTGTGAGAGGAAAGGTAAAATGACAGAAAGGATTAAGCAATTTTTAAAATTAAACAATCTTAATATTGATAAGCCAATTGTTTGTGCTGTATCTGGTGGTGCTGATTCTTTAGCTTTAATCCAAATTCTTTATGAATTAGGATATAAGGTCATTTTAGCTCACGTAAATCATCACAAAAGATTAGAATCTGAAGAAGAAGCTATAGCTATGGAGGCTTATGCAAGAAGCCTAAATATTCCATTTGAAATCTTAAATTATCACTATTCTGGCAATGGTAATTTCCATGATGAATCTCATAATGCTAGATATGAATTCTTTAGAAATGTAGCTAAAAAATATAATACTAACATTATCGCTACTGCTCATCATGCTAAGGATCAATTAGAAACTATTCTAATTAAAATGATGGAAGGCTCTAATTTATATGGATATGGTGGTATGCCAGTATCATATGATGATGGTGAATTTATTGTAATTAGACCTATTTTATTATTAACTAAGGAAGAAATATGTAATTTCTTAAATGAAAGAAATATTAAATGGTATGAGGATAGCTCTAATTATCAGGATGAATTCTTAAGAAATAGATTACGTCATCATGTTATTCCTTTATTAGAAAAGGAATGCCCTGATTTATATAATAAGGTTATTCAATATTCATCTTTATTACATGAATCATTTGATTATATTAGAGACGATTCTAAGAAATATTTAAATGATAATGATAATATGATTAATATTGATACGTTTAAGGATTTAAGAATTGCATTAAAGAAGGATATTATTTCATTAATGCTTGAGGGATATAATATCCAAAAGAATAATGCAATTATTGAGGATGTATTAGAATTAGCATCTTCAGATAAGGGCTCTAAGGATATATCCTTAAAGGATGGTTATTATTTCATAAAGGAATATAATTTGCTTTATATAAGTAAAAAGGAAGAAAAGAATATCGAGAGTGTTTCTTTATCTTTAGATGATGTTGCTATATTTGGAAATAAATATAAGTTTTATTTTTCAAAAATAATACCTAACAATAATGCAAAATATATTAAATTATGCTATAATCAACTAGAATTGCCGTTATTAATTAGAAATAGGAATGATGGTGATTTTATAGCTTTAAATAATGGTAATAAAAAGGTATCTAGAGTATTAATTGATAGGAAGGTTCCTAAATATAAAAGAGGAGAGGTTCCTATTGTTGTTGATAATCTAGGTAATATCTTATGGATTTATAATTATTTAAAGAGCGATATAGTCTATAAGCAGAAGGGAAATTCTGATATTTATTTAGTTTGTGAGGTGCTATAAGTGCTAGATTGTATTGAAAGTATTTGCTTTTCAGAAGATGAAATCGCAGATATAGTTAAAAAATTAGGTAAGGAAATAACTAAGGATTATGATGGTAAGGATCCATTAGTAATTGGTTTATTAAAGGGTTGTATTCCATTTATGAGTGACTTATTTAAGAATATTGACACTGAAATAACTCTTGGTTATATGAAGGTTTCATCTTATAAGGGTACTGAATCTACAGGTACTATTAAGATTGATGGATCTATTCCTGATGCTAAGGGAAGACATGTAATCATCGTTGATGATATCTTAGATACTGGTAGAACATTAAATGCTATTAAGAATGTGTTTATGGATAACGGTGCTTTAAGTGTAGAGGTATGTGTCTTATTAGATAAGCCCGAAGGAAGAAAGGTTAATATTGTTCCAAAGTATTGTGGAGGTAAGGTTCCTAATGCTTTCGTAGTTGGATATGGATTAGATTATGAAGAGCATTATAGAAATCTTCCATATATTGGAATATTAAAAAAAGAAATATATAGTTAGGAGTAATTTGTTATGCAAAATAATGATAAGAATAACAAAATGCCAAAGCGTAGATTCGATTGGATGTTCATTATCATCATAATTCTTGCAATAGTAGGTATATTCTTATTAATCAGAAGTATGGCTAATACATCATCTACTGAGAAATTAAATTATACTACTTTAATGCAATATATTACTGATAAGAACATTAAAGAGATAACTGCTGTACCTGTTGGTGGAGAGAATTATTTAATGTACAAGGTTACTGGTACATTTGTTGATGGTTCAAATAATACTAAGAACTTTGTTGCTATAATTACTTATGGTAATTTAGAGAAGATAATGACAGTTGATACTGTTAAGGTTACATTAGAAACTCTTACATCTAATACTTGGTTATCAATTCTATTATCAATAATTCCTTATATCTTGGTTGGTATAATTTTATTCTGGATGTTTAGATCTATTATGAAAAGCCAAGGTGGAGCTGGTGGAGCATTTGAATTTGCTAAGTCAACTGCGAAGAAGTCAGCATCTAAGGTAACATTTGCTGATGTTGCGGCATGTGATGAGGAAAAGGAAGAATTAGTAGAAATTATTGATTTCTTAAAGAATCCTCGTAAATATAATGAAATTGGTGCTAGAGTACCTAAGGGTGTCTTATTATTTGGTCCTCCAGGAACAGGTAAGACATTATTAGCAAAGGCAGTAGCTGGTGAGGCTGGTGTTCCTTTCTTCTCAATTTCAGGTTCTGATTTCGTTGAAATGTTCGTAGGTGTTGGTGCATCTCGTGTTAGAGATATGTTTAAGACAGCTAAGGAAAATGCACCATGTATAATCTTCATTGATGAAATTGATGCTGTAGGTCGTCAAAGAGGTGCTGGTATGGGTGGAGGCCACGATGAGCGTGAGCAAACATTAAATCAGCTATTAGTTGAAATGGACGGCTTCAATGGTAATACTGGTATTATAATTATGGCTGCTACAAACAGACCAGACGTATTAGACCCAGCATTATTAAGACCAGGTCGTTTTGACCGTCAAATTACAATTGCTAATCCAGACGTTAGAGGAAGAGAAGCAATTTTAAAGGTTCATGCTAGAAATAAGCATCTTGAGCAAGGTGTTAAGCTAGGCGATATCGCAGCAAGAACACCAGGTTTCTCAGGAGCTGATTTGGAAAATGTATTAAATGAGGCAGCATTATTAACAGCTAGAGGTAATCGTAAGGTTATTTCTATGAAGGATATTGATGAAGCAATCGACCGTGTTATGATGGGTCCTGCTAAAAAGAGTAAGAAGTATACTGATCACGAAAGAAGGCTTGTCGCTTATCATGAGGCAGGTCATGCTGTTATAGGTATTAAGCTTGAAAATGCATCAGAGGTTCAAAAGATTACTATTGTTCCAAGAGGACAAGCTGGTGGTTATAACCTAATGATGCCTAAGGAAGAAACATTCTTCCGTACTAAATCACAAATGCTAGAAACTATCACTGGCTTCTTAGGTGGTAGAGTTGCAGAAGAGATTATGTTTAATGAGGTTTCAACAGGAGCTTCAAATGACTTCCAAAATGCAACACAAATTGCTCGTAGTATGGTTACTGAATATGGTATGAGTGATTTAGGTCCTATGCAATATGAAACTCCAGGTGGTTCTGTATTCTTAGGTAGAGATTACTTAAAGGAAAAGAATTTCTCTGACCAGGTTGCACTTGAAATCGACCGTGAGCAAAGAAAGATTATTGAAGAATGCTATGCTAAGGCAAAGGATGTCATTTCTTCAAATATGGATTTATTAACTAATATTGCAGAATACTTATTAAAGGTTGAAACATTAACTAAGCCAGATATCGAAGAGATTTGTAAGACTGGTAAGCTTGCTTGGTGTGATGCTGAGGAAGAAAGAAAGTCACAGGAGGCTGAAACTAAGGCAGATGCTGAGGCAGCATTTACTGAGGAAAAGGCTGAAGAAGCTAAGACAGAGGAAGCACCAAAGGAAGAGGTTGCTACTGAAGAGACTCCTAAAGAAGACACTAAAGTAGAAGCTAATGAATCAACTAATGAAACAAAAGGTGAATAATCTTGAGATTAGATAAATATTTAAAAGTATCAAGATTAATTAAAAGAAGAACTCTTGCAAAAGAGGTTGCGGATAATGAGCGTGTTTTAGTAAATGGTAATCCTGCTAAGCCCTCTAAGGAGCTTAAGATAGGTGATATTGTAACAGTTGAATTTGGTACAAAATCAGTAAGTGTCAAGGTTGTATCATTAGATCCTAAAACAAAAGCACAGGATGCTACCTCAATGTATGAATTCATTGAAGAAAAAAGAAAATAACAAAAAATACTGCTACTTGTTAAAAAACAACTTGTATTAGTTTTTTTTATTATTGATTGTGTTATATTATAATTAGTTTTGCATTATCATTTGTATATTCTTGGCAGGGGGTTAAATTAAAATAGCATATGAAAAAATTATTTGCAGCTTTAATTAGTATAATATTAATAGCATTCATGCTTGTTTTGGTTGGATGTGGAAAGGATATTAAAAGTATCAATGATTTTTCAAGCTTTTCTACTTTGAAGCAGGATGCTGATAAAATAGAAGTAACATATGATAATGG
>JAEEGH010022747.1_pt1 | contig 12820 bp, 10 predicted proteins | sample 9134181 | NCBI WGS metagenome assembly JAEEGH01 (sample SAMN16246544, study PRJNA631951) | gut metagenome | biome: gut microbiome; feature: rumen; material: DP-attached | host: Bos | place: Iran: Karaj | collected 2018-10 | reverse complement strand
TTGCGGCCCTCAAACAGGCAGTAAGTTTTAATAATGAACTGGGTTTATTTGATTATTGCGGGACTCTGTGAAGTTGGGTTCACTTATTGTCTCGGCCGTGCCAAAAGCGTGGAAGGTGCGGAATGGTGGATGTGGATAAGCGGATTTATTGTTATTTCCATATTAAGTATGACATTATTGGCTAAAGCCACACAGACGTTGCCTATAGGGACCGCCTATCCGGTGTGGACTGGCATAGGAGCTGTTGGGACTGTACTTGTGGGAATATTTGTATTTCATGAACCTGCCACTTTCTGGCGGTTGTTTTTTATCACCACGCTGATCGCTTCGATTGTCGGCCTTAAAGCATTGTCGTAAGCTGTGGAATTCAGAGATTTATTTTCCTTCGGCTTTAGGCTTGAACGTGGATTCCGATTCGTGTGCAACGCTTACCAATTGTCCATAAGAAATACTTTAAAAACGAAACTTTAGTAAAATAATTAACCCGTCGCTCCGCTCCTACTATTGGCTTCGCCGATAATCGGAGGCGCCTCGGCAGAGATTGAGTAAACTCATCTCTGCTCTCGGCTTGCACGAAATTGGCTTCGCCGATAATCGGCTTCACTCAACAGAGCTCAAGCAAGCTTGGCTCTGTATTCGTTTGCACGAAATTGGCTTCTCCGATAATCGGCTGCACTCAACAGAGCTCAAGCAAGCTTGGCTCTGTATTCGTTTGCACGATTATTGTGTGACAGGGCGAACCAATCGACCGACGTACCGTTCGTCGTCGTACCAATACGTGTCGCGGAAGCCGAAGTAGAGGCCGTACGCGCCGAAGGAGTCGATCGGGTACTGCGTGGACGACCAGTAGTAGCCGAACCTGCCGACACCGCTCGTGTAGTCATCCCTGTGGTAGCCCGCAGCGGGCAGGAAGATAGAACCGCCATTGGGAGCCGTGAACTTTCTACCGTTTATGTCATTGACCTCCGTCCATTCGTTGGAGCAGTATAAAAGAAGATCAATTTGATTGAAGCTTGGCATACGCCATTTACCGCCCCATTTCACATGGGCGACGTCGTACTGGGTACCTGCGATGTCGCTGCCGAGGTTATGACAAGTTGAAGAATTTCCGTCGCAATGAATGTATGAGCCCCAGTTGTAGGTGGTTTTCTCCTCCGTCTCGCCCCAGGCGTAATAGCCACCGTACTCCCAAGGAGCAGAAGCGTCCACATTGCAACATGCCCATTTTCCAGCTTTTCCCATGTCGATGATGTGAGGATGGTATTTGTCAGGGCAAAGGCCTGCCTCAACAGCAGGATCATTGATTTCAACACCTCCGTTGGCGATGATAATGATAATCGCCACGATGTCGGAAATATCGATTGTTTTGTCACCGTTCACATCAGCGGTGGACTTGTAGGTTGTATTGCCCGCAATCGTGTTGATCACTGCCACGATGTCGCTGATGTTATCCGAACCATCTCGGTTCACATCGCCCTGTTTGTGGGTCTGGGCCATGGCACTGCCACATACAAACAGCAATATGGCTATAAGAAAAGAATGTATTTTCATATCTTTATTGGTATTTAGTTGCAATAAATGTGAAAAAAACTGATATCTTCTGTTTCATTTTTATTTGGCTTAGATTCTTTTTCTGCAAATTAAATAAAAATTTCGCAGATTATAAAGATTTATCAGATATTTATAAGAAAAATTGCTAACTTTGCATGATTAATACTGTCAAAACGCTTGATTATGGCAAATACAAACTTGGCTAACGCGAAAGCGGCGAAGAACGACGAGTTCTACACGCAGTTTGCCGACATACAGAAAGAGATAAACGCTTATTTGGAATATGACCCGGATGTTTTTCGGGGAAAGACGGTGCTGCTGCCTTGTGACGACCCCGAATGGAGCAACTTCACAAAGTTCTTTGTGCTGAACTTTGAAATGTTTGGACTCAAAAAACTGATTAGTACAAGCTATGCAGTAGAGTCAAAGAAGATTAAGGAATGGCAGCCAACGCTATTTGAAACTGAAAGCCCGTTTTATGATGCGGACAAAAGTCGCACACACGGAAAATTATTCGTGCTTGAAAACGATATCAACGGAGACGGGCATTTCAATATGGAAGATTTGCAATGGTCGTATCTTGAGGGAGACGGCGACTTCCGAAGCGACGAGGTAAAAGCTCTGCGGGATGAAGCGGATATCATAATCACAAACCCTCCGTTCTCGCTGTTCCGAGAATTCTTCGCTTGGATCATGGAAGCCAATAAGAAATTCGTTATTATTGGAAACATGAACGCTATTACTTATAAGGAGATTTTCCCATTTATAAAAGAAAACGAGGTTTGGCTTGGTGCAACTGGTTTTGTAACAGATATGGTATTTGCCGTTCCTGAAGGCACTATGGTTAAGGAAAGTGACAAGATGAAAGCGGAACGTCTTGGGTATGTAGGCAATTATACAAGATTAGGAAATTCTTGTTGGTTCACCAACATTGATCATGGTCGTCGCCATGAAGAACTTCCTCTTATGACAATGGAAGACAACATCATGTACTCAAGACATAATGAAGTAAAGGGTAAACAATATAGGTATTATGATAATTATGATGCGATAGAAGTTCCTTTTACAGATGCCATACCTTCTGATTTTGAAGGAATAATGGGTGTTCCTACATCTTTTTTGGATAAATACTGCCCAGAACAATTTGAAATAATAGGAATTGCTGAAGGTGATTCAGGAAAAGAGCTTGGATTAAAACCTTATCCAAGAGAATTAAAAAAACTGAACAAAAGTCTTAGAGATGGTCAGCTTTATTATATTGACGAGAAGGGAATACCTCAAAAACCATACGCAAGAATATTAATCCGTAAAAAACAATAACCATGCAAACTACTTTATTAACCGACATAACTATAAAGGAAATTTGTGAGGGATTCATATATAATGAATTTGAAGCAAAGGGACTGTATGGATGGTCAGGCAAGCTGACCATTCAGCCCGAATATCAGCGTAACTACCTTTATGCTGATAACGACGGTAAGAAAGAGGTTGCAGTCATCGACAGCATATTAAAGAACTATCCTTTAGGACTGATTTATTTCAACGAGCCGGAGGAAGGACGGTATGAGTTACTCGACGGTCAGCAACGTGTAACAAGTATAGGACGTTTTGTCACAGGGAAATTTGCTATCAAGAACAAGTCCGGAATTGAGCAGTATTTCAACGGATTGACGCAAGAGGAGAAAGAGAAATTCCTCAACTACAAACTCCTGATCTATATCTGCAAAGGCTCGGAGAAGGAAATCAAGGAATGGTTTGAAACCATCAACATTGTGGGTATTCCTTTGAACAAGCAGGAGCTTCTGAACGCTACATACAGCGGACCTTTCGTCACAAAGGCTAAAACGGTTTTCAGCAACTCCCGCAACCCGCACTTGCAGAAATGGAGCTGGTATGTGAACGGCAACGTGAACAGACAGGACATTCTGCATACGGCACTGGCATGGGTGGCTAAAGGAGAAGATAATATAGGAAGCTACATGAGCCAGCACCGCTCAGACAATAATATTGATGAGCTGAAAACCTACTTCGACTCCGTTATTGAATGGGCGAAAATCTTATTCGGAGAGCCTAAGAGCGAAATGCGTGGACTGGATTGGGGTGCCCTATATGAGCAATACCATTCCAATTCTTATAATCCCAATCTTCTGCAACAACGGGTGGAAGAACTCTACGGCGACGAATATGTCAAAAACAAGAAGGGTATTTTTGAGTTTCTCCTCGGAGGAGAAGTGGATAGGCGGCTGCTGAACATCCGCATTTTTGATGAAAACGTAAAGACCACCGTCTATACACAGCAGACGAAAGAGGCAAAAGAGCTCGGCATTTCCAACTGCCCGGAATGTGCCAAAGGACATGAGAACGTGAAATACCGCATCTACAAAATCACAGAGATGGATGCCGACCATGTTACGGCATGGAGCAAAGGAGGATCAACCGATATCAGCAACTGCCAAATGTTGTGTAAAACGCATAATAGGGCGAAAGGTAACAGATAAATTAAATTTTTTCCGATTTTCAAATACGACATACGAAAAATATTTCCTTACTTTGCAAATACTTAATCCTAATAAAGAACACGATGATAGATGTTGATTTTGATGTTCAAACTGACAGTCATGGTAAAGACCCGGATTCTGCAAGTGAAACTCTAAAAACATATCATCAAATATTATGGAGCAAACAACTTCCCAATGGTCAAAAGTTACAACTTTTAAAGGGTAAGGGCTTCTATTTGAAATGGAATGACATGTATTTCGGAAGCGACTCCATAACATGCAGTTTTCATTGGCAACTCAAAGATATAGTTGATTAAAGTTTCTGATGTAAAAAAATAAAACAAAAAACTTCTTTTTCAGAATTATAGTGTCTGTAAGGTTCATAATTGTTGTTGAAAAACAGTAGCGGTTGAAGTGACAATTAAAGTAGAAGCATGGAAAAAGAAGCAAAAAGCAGTCCAAAATGGACTGGAAAAAACCGCTTCGCGGAAAAAACCATCCGGACGGTTTCCAAGTAAGTGTCATTATATCAGCATATAATTAAAGCCGAAAGTTGAATTATTATTATAACGTGGTGTGTTATTTAATTATCATACCACTTTTTTATATTCATTCAAAGATTATTACTAACTTTGCATCTTATACGAATAATCGAAATAATTTGAACACTGAAATTTCGAACTTCTTAAAAACATGAAAGGAAATATTTTATTACCAATAGTGGTGTCACTATGCCTAATAGGATGTAAGAATGAAATGCAATCAGAACATTCAAAACAAGAAATAACTGCAGAAAAGTTGGCAGGAAAAAAACAAAATAGTGATTCTTCAAAATTCAATAATGAAGAAACTATAGACACAATTCTCCGGCAAATAAAGGAATTATCATTCTTCGGCCACACGTTGATTCTCAACAACGAGGACTCAATATATCTTCAGCTGGAAGACATCGCAAAAAAAGACAGAATGCTATCCGTAGAAAAGAGCGGAGATGAGAGCCCTTTTGTATTGACAATTGGGAATGTGAAATTTGGTGTCAACACAAATAATGGTTTCATGTTAATGACCAGCACCCACCCCAACGACCCTAAGATGAAGACAGTAATCAATTATCTCGATAAATATTATGGAGAGTCGGAAGATGAAGAATACGACAATTTAAAATGGGGGTCATTCGAGAAGGATGCATCTTTTCCATTAGGATATGTACATCTTCGTCGAGTCCATAACGAAGAAGGAGGAATGGTAATTATTTTCAATCCTTGAAAGATTAATAGTTGACGAATAGCATTTCTTATATTAATACAAAATAAAGCTGATTTATGGCACATTGTGAACAAGCGACAGTTGTTTTTTTCATATCGGAATTTCAGCAATTTATTTCATGATAACAAAATAATTCGTAACTTTGCAGAGAAGTAAACGTTAATTGTCTATGACAGATGTATGAGAACAGGAATATAGTAAAAATGGTGACCTCTCATTCGCAGAATTAACTCCCCAAAAATAAATTGGTTTTATTTTTAGCAAAAACTGAACAATATGAAAAGATTATTATCAGCAATTGTGTTTTCTTGCCTCACACTCTCTTTGATGGCACAGAATGGTATTAAAGTGAACTATAAAGGTTCGAAGCCCACAGTCACAGATTTTGCATGGGCTGCATTTCCTTCTTTGAACTATGAAGGCGAGGAAGAGAGTGGCGACCGCCCTTGGAGGACATTGGAAAATGCCATGAAACGTCACCGCAACGGTCTTCCGCAGGAAGCTGGCGACAAGTTGACCATCGACACAAAAAACGGATACATCCTTTTTGAACAAGCCGGCAATGAAGATGAGGATTACATTTTCAGGCTGGAAGTATGTTTCTGGAACGAGTCGGACGGGAGACATAAATTAATCGCGTTCAACAACATGGCAAGCTATGCAGAGGGCAGGCCATGTATGACCGAATTGAGTGACATCCGTTTCTATCGGTACGACAATAACACGAAACGTATGGTTGCATGCGATCCTCCAGGGTTTGAAATTGAATACAGTGGCATATATAGCATGCCGCGTGTCGGGAAGAACATCATTTTCACTCATTGGAACGACGACGGCTCCACAACGGAGAAGGTGTTGAGGTGGAACGGCAGAAGATTCAGCTTCTGAACCGACTGCAGCTTTGTTTCTCCAGTTTCTGATTTAGATTATTTGTTGATATATGATCATTTAGCGGATGGTCGTCCGTAGGTTTTTTTCCGTGTCACTTAAGTGTCGGATTTGGAAATCAAAACAAAAAAACTTCTTTTTAGTTGTAAAACGTTTGTGGGGTTGATGCTTGCAGCAGATAACAGAGACGAAAGAAAGGATGACATCGTGTCTGACATTTAAAAAGAAGAAAAAAGCAGTCCATTAAATGAACTGTGAAAAACCGCTTCGCGGGAAAAACCATGCGGACAATTGCCCGCCAAGTGTGTTAAGATCAGTATATAATCTAAATGCAAAAGTTGAGTTAATTGAATAATTCTATATATTCCTGTAATTCTTGTAAAAAATCCGAAACTCAATTATATAGATAATCCGTTATGAAAAAGTTATTCATATTGATGTTTTCTTTGTTGCCGGCAGTCAACATGCTGGCGCAGAATGTGGAATATCTTGACGCCGACGGTAACCCGCAGACGGCATCATCAGGTTCATACACCAAGTTTACCGGACAGACCGAGCTGAGCGACGGCTGGTATGTGGTCGACAGCGACGTGACTGTTGACTCGCGTATTAACATCTCCGGAACTGTTCATCTGATTCTGACCGACACCCATATGCTGACAGCCAAGGTTGGCATCTGTCTGGCCGATGGTAACGAACTTAACATTTATGGTCAGAGCAAAGGATCCGGAACGCTGAACACAACTGGTGGAGAAAACTTAGCCGGTATTGGAGGTAATGAACATGGTAATGCCGGTAAAGTTGTAATTAACGGTGGCTGTGTGTACGCTTATGCCGGGTTCAGTGCTGCCGGAATCGGCGGTGGTGCGCAGGGCTATTGGTCTGGTGACTATGGTCATGGAGGAACGGTTATCATCAATGGCGGAAAAGTGCACGCTGTTGGAAACGGCTTTGGAGCCGGAATTGGCGGTGGTGGTAATTACAAATACGATGACAGTGCGATTCCAGGTAAAGGCGGCACAGTAGTCATTAACGGTGGCAAGGTCACTGCCATTGGCGGCAGCGACGGCGGATATGGCATCGGTCCTGGTAAGTCAGTAGGCAATGAAGGTTGGCTCGGTACGCTCTCTCTGGGATGGCGGAATAAATCGGACCGTATCCGCATCTCTTCAGTAAAGGCTACGGTAAACCTGAATTCCACTTTCATCAATGTAGATACTCAAGAGGAAGTATCAGCCAATAATATCGACGGAATCACACTTGCCCCTCCGGGCGCTTCAGATATAATCGAAGAAAGCGATATCACCTTACTGAAGGCTATCAAATCCAACGGTAAGCAGTACTTCAACACCAATTATATCCATAAGGCTAACACCCGAGTTGAACTGGACTGTGAGGTGGAACAGGACCACAGTTCAAATTGGGAGGCTTTGTTGGGAGGCAGACTGGGAAATTTCCAGAACAACGCTTTCTGCTTTTTCTCCCGTACCGATGGCGAGGACATCCCCTGCTTCAACCGCACCGGTAATGAGCCACGTGGCAGCGGTTTCATCTATGGTGAGCATATCTTGTTAAAGTGTGAAGGCACAACAGCCACATGGTACAGATATGATGACCTTAACACCGAAGCAGGCAGTGTGACCACCACGGGAACACCTGATTCAGGAAGGACTCCGATGTTCCTGTTCAATCTGAACACTGCATCCACAGAAGGTGGTCTGAAAGTAGACACATCACCTTCGTATATGACACTTTATGGCTGCAAGATTTATGAGGGCAATACTTTGATCCACGATTTCATACCCGCTGAATATGAAGGAGAAGTGGGACTGTACGACCGAGTTTGCAAAACTTTCGGCAGTTCAGGAACAGCTAATTCGTTCGAAGGAATAGAAAAAGAAGATGATGGTGGTGATGATAATTTTGAGAAGACGACTTACGAGGTCAATGGTGTGAAATTTTCGATGATACCGGTTAAGGGAGGCACGTTCGTGATGGGAAAGATTGGTGAGAGAGAAATTAAAGGATATCACAATGTGACCCTCTCAGATTACAGCATCGGTGAGACTGAAGTGACCCAGGAATTATGGACTGCCGTGATGGGAGAAACAAAGTTCTTCTATAAGGGATCCGATCAGACGCCCGCCGAATTGGTCTCAGGGGACGAAATCCAGGAGTTTATTTCGAAGCTGAATGAGCTGACAGGACAAGAATTCCGCCTGCCCACAGAGGCTGAGTGGGAATTTGCCGCCCGCGGCGGAAACGCAAGCAAAGGCTACCTTTATTCTGGCAGTAATACTCTTGACGAGGTCGGTTGGTACAAGGATAATACCAGTGGTAAACCTCTTGAGGTCAAATTGAAGTCACCGAACGAACTGGGTATTTATGATATGTCGGGCAACGTGAGTGAAATGTGCCAAGACTTTTGGGCAAGCTACTCCTCTGAAAGCCAAGTAAATCCTCAGGGACCAGCCGAGGGTGAATATGGTGAATATCTAGTTGTGAGAGGCGGTGACCATGCCTCTAACTCAAGGATGTGTGAAAATGTGAATCGAGATGCCAGGGCGATAAAATATGGCAGATTTAGTGATATTGGATTCAGACTAGCATCAAGAACACCAGCCAATGCCTTGAAAGGCGACGTGAACAACGACGGCAGGGTGGATATCTCCGATGTCGTGGCTGCCATCAACCATATCGCCGGCACCGCTGTCTTTGAATGGGCTGACGTGAACGGAGACAACGAGGTGAACATCTCCGACATCGTCGCGATTATCAATATTATCGCCAACGGAGGCAGTGGCGAGGAACCAAAACCCGAAGACGACCCCGCAGTGGAAGCCGGATGGTGTCCCGACGGCAACCATCCTCATGTCATCGATATGGGAGCTGCTGGTAAATGGGCATGTTGCAATGTCGGCGCATCTGCTCCATGGGAATACGGCGGCTACTACGCATGGGGTGAGACCGAGGAGAAGGATAGATACTATTGGGACAACTACACGCATTGTGACGGCAGTTATGATACCATGCACGACATCGGCAACGACATCGCCGGCACACAATACGACGTGGCTCACATTAAATGGGGTGGTCAATGGCAAATGCCAAACCAAAATCAGCTGCAACTCCTGTTGGACAACAGCACTCGTGAATATATCACTTTCAACAACATAGGTGGTCTGAAAATCAAAGCGACTAATGGAGGAATCATTTTCCTGCCCGGTTCCGGCTATCGTTGGGATGACATGTTTAAAGGGTATGGAATCGGCTGCTACTGGACATCCCAATTGTACGATTTTTTCTTAGGAGAAGGTGAGACAGCATACGACCTCCGATTCGGCAACGTAAATAGTGGAAAAACAATGCAAGAAGAACGCCGATATGGTCAGTCCGTTCGTCCTGTCGCAGAATAATCGTGAAAGCCTCAGCAGAGCTGAACTTGTTCAAGCCGTTGGCAATCCATGCCAGGCCATCCGCAAGACAAATCAGAACTGATAAGAACATACCTGAATAATGAACCTGAGAATCATTCCTTTGGAACTTTCCGTCTGCAAAGTGTCGGACTACTCACAGATTGACTTAACAAAGCCCTTCGTCTTCACTGGATCTACCGACGAAGAGAAGTCTTTGGTCTGTCCGACGGCTCTCGTCCCCCGGAACACTACGGAACGGGAGGATGGATGGAGAGCTTTCAGAATTAAGAAACCACTAAATTAATAATCCATGAACAGATTTGTTTTAACATGCATCGTGATGCTTCTCGGAAGCGTGAACGCCTTGATGGCACAAATTAAATTGCAAGAAGACAATGTGGATGAAGTGCTCAAAGCCATGACCCTGGAGGAGAAAGCCATGCTCGTGGTTGGAGGGAACCGCCGCACTGAGTCAGCTGATGCCAATGGTATGCTTGGCGCACATGCCAAGAGTGTGCCGGGAGCAGCGGGTGCCACGCAGGCCATACCACGGCTCGGAATCCCTTCCACCGTGCTGACTGACGGACCAGCCGGAGTGAGGATTCAACCGAAACGAGAGAACGATCCCAACACCTATTACTGTACCGGATTCCCGGTGGGTACGGCTCTTGCCTGTACGTGGAACACACAGCTCGTGGAGGAAGTGGGCCGCTGCATCGGCAACGAAGTGCTTGAATACGGGTGCGACGTGCTTCTCGCCCCTGGCATGAATATCCACCGTTCTCCTCTCTGCGGACGGAATTTTGAGTATTATTCCGAAGACCCGCTCGTCACCGGCAAAATCGGTGCCGCTTATGTGAAAGGCGTGCAGAGTCAGGGCGTGGGCACGTCTGTCAAGCATTTTGCCGTCAACTCACAGGAGACTAATCGCATGGGCGTGGATGAGGTGGTGTCGCAGCGCGCATTACGCGAAATCTATCTGAAAGGATTTGAAATTACAGTCAAGGAAGGAGCACCTTGGACCGTGATGTCGTCGTATAACCGCCTCAACGGACCGTTTACCCAGGAAAGCAAGGACCTGCTCACCACCATACTTCGCGACGAGTGGGGCTTCAACGGAATCGTGATGACCGACTGGACCGGCCTGCGCAACACAGCGGCACAGATTCAGGCAGGCAACGACCTGATGGAGCCTGGAAACGAATCGCAGATAAAGGACATCATCGAGAAGGTGAAGAGTGGTGTGCTGTCAGAGTCTGACCTTGACATCTGCGTGAAGCGAATACTGCAATATATCGTCAAAACACCGGCCTTCCGCAATTATTCATTTAGCAATAAGCCTGATTTGAAAAATCATGCGTCAATCACCCGCCGCAGTGCCACTGAAGGAATGGTGCTACTGAAAAACGAAGGAGAGGCACTTCCGATGAAAAACATCAAAATGCTCTCTGTTTTCGGCAACACCTCATACGATTTTATTGCCGGCGGCTCAGGCTCGGGCGATGTCAACAAAGCATATACCATTGACCTGATGCAGGGGCTGACAGAGGCTGGGCTTGAGGTGAACCCCAAACTGGCAAATCTATATAAGAGCTATCTGGCCTATCAAAAGTGTCTGAGAGAGGCAAGTCAGACTAGAGGCGGATGGTTCTGGGGCAGAGCACCGTCGCCTGAGATGGAGGTGAGCCGCACGATTGTAAACCAGCAGGCTCAGGAGTCGGATATGGCTGTCATCACCATCGGACGTCAGGCAGGCGAAGGTAGCGACCGCAAAGATGAGGGCGACTTCATGCTCACAAACGTGGAGCGGAAACTCATCACCGATGTGTGTGGGGCATTCCATCTGGCTGGAAAACCAGTGGTGGTGGTGCTCAACATGGGTAATGTCATGGAGACGGCATCATGGAAGAGTATGCCCGACGCTATCCTGCTCGCATGGCAGCCCGGACAGGAGGGTGGATATTCCGTGTCCGATGTGTTGACAGGAAAGGCTTATCCTTCAGGTAAACTCACCATGACTTGGCCGAACAACTTGACGGATTTGCCATCCAGCCAGAACTTTCCGAATGTCAGACCGACAGCTCCGCGCGGACGGGGGAATAACAAAGTGGAATTTCAGGACTTCACAAAACACGTGGAGGGTGTCAATGTGGGCTATCGCCACTTTGTCACCACCGGTAAGCCGGTGTCTTATCCGTTCGGATTCGGACTCAGTTATACCAACTTCACATACAGCAAGCCTGTGGTGAAAGCCACGAAAGACGGATTCACTGCTTCTGTCAATGTGGAGAACACAGGCACCAAGGCTGGGAAGGAGGTGGTGCAGCTCTACGTGAGCGCACCAGCCGGAGGCCTTGAGAAGCCGGCACGTGAGCTGAAAGCCTTTGCCAAGACCAAAGAGCTGATGCCCGGAGAGAGCCAGACAATCACCATGGACATCTCGCTCTACGATCTGGCTTCTTACAACGAGGCCACACAATCATGGGAGACGGCATCAGGCTCTTACACAGTCGGATTCGGCGCCAGCTCCGAGGACATTCGTGTCACGGCTCCTTACAACCTCACAAAACCGTTTGCTGTGAAATGCCACGATGTGTTGCGTCCGAGCATGGAGCTGGCCGGAAAATAAAAAGTCTGAAGTATCCGAAGTTCTTGAAAGCTTGATATAACTTGGGGGCACGGTCAGGATGACCGTGCCCCCAAGTGTATTGCATCAATGCCTGAAAGGTAAACTTGAACAACAAGCCTTATCTTCTGATGTATTTCTGGCCATCCTCAATGATGATGCCACGGTAGGAGTCGTTGGCTGGAGTGCCGCTGATGGTATAGGAATACCGCTGCGCTGCCGGATGAGGCACAATCTTGACAGAGTTGATGTCGTCAGTCTCTCCTTTGAGCCGTTTGAATTCCTCCTGAGCGGCAACGAGGTCAGCCAGATATTCAGGGCATGTGTGCAGACGTGCGAAAACACCGGCTGCCAAGAGACGTGATGCGTCGACATCGCTCTGCCAGTGATAGCCAGCGATCACACGGCTCTGTCCCCATTCGTAGCCCAACTTGAGCAGGTCGTCCTGACGCTCGGGATTAATCTCACAGAGCACCAAGGCGAGTCCCCATCCGCGGATGGTGTGACCTGAAGGATAAGAGCCTGTGTTATACTCTCTTTCCTCATCCCATGGAATTCCGGTCGGTTCGTTGAAA
>JAEEGH010022743.1_pt1 | contig 12823 bp, 8 predicted proteins | sample 9134181 | NCBI WGS metagenome assembly JAEEGH01 (sample SAMN16246544, study PRJNA631951) | gut metagenome | biome: gut microbiome; feature: rumen; material: DP-attached | host: Bos | place: Iran: Karaj | collected 2018-10 | reverse complement strand
TTGGCCATCATAAGGCCCTGCCTGATGGCTCTGTAGGTGGCCTGCCTGAAGTCGCCGCCCTCGGTGTGTTTTTCATGGGCTCTTCCGGTAAGGAGTGTGATCCTCATGTCGGTTATTTCCGATCCGGTAAGGACTCCCAGATGCTTCTTTTCCCCGATATGGGTCATGATAAGGCGCTGCCAGTTAAGGGACAGCTGGTCCGTACTGCAATTGTTGGCAATAGTGATGCCGCTTCCGGGTTCTGTGGGCTCCAGAAGAAGATGAACCTCCGCGTAGTGCCTTAGGGGCTCGAAGTGTCCCACGCCCTCTGCTGGGCCTGCTATTGTCTCGCGGTAGAGGATGTGTCCCGGTCCGAAGCCAACCTCATATCCAAAGCGGCTGCTGATCAGGTGCTTGAGGATTTCCTTTTGCACCTCGCCCATTATCTGGACTTCAATGTCGCCGGTCTTTTCATTCAGATTCAAAAGGAGCATGGGCTCCTCCTCTTCAAGGAGCTTAAGCTGCCTGTAAACCACCACGGTGTCGCATTCCTCCGGCAGTATCAAAGTGGAGGAGAGGATTGGCTGCAAAACCTCGGAAACCGTGCTCCCTGCAAGGCTTCCAAGCCCCTGTCCCGCTCTGGTGTCTGAAAGTCCTGTGATGGCGCAGACCATGCCTGCCGTGGCTTCATTTACGGTGGTGAATTTATCGCCGGAATAAAGGCGGATCTGGTCCACCTTGCTATCGCCGATGACTTCTTTTACCTTGAGAGATCCGCTCTCAATCTTGATATGTGTAAGCCTTGCTCCTGCAGCATCTCTGCTGATCTTAAAGACCCTTGCGCCGAACTCTCCGGAATTGGAGTAGTGGGGCTGTGCATATTCGCGGGTGAGATCCAGCAGCTCTTTTACCCCCTCCATCTTAAGGGCGGAACCGAACAGGCAGGGGAAGAGCTTCCGCTCTGTCAAAAGAGCTTCCGCAGCCGCCTTGGTCACAGGCTTACCCTCAAGGAGGCCCGAAAGCAGCTCGTCATCGCAGACAGCGATCTCCTCCTGAAGAAGGTCATCCTCCAAAGGCTTGGAAAAATCAACGATGTGGGGACTGAGGTCCTTTTTAAGAGACTGAAGGATGCTGTCAGCCGGCTCTGTGAGCTGGTCCATCTTGTTTACAAAGAGGATCACCGGAACCTTGTAGTGGTCAAGAAGCTTCCAGAGAAGCTTAAGCTGACTGGTGACGCCGTCAGGGGCGCTGACCAGGAGAATTGCAACGTCCAGAACCTGCAGGGTTCGCTCCATTTCGGGAGAGAAGTCCGCGTGGCCCGGAGTGTCCAGAAGAGTGAATCTGGTATCTTCGTATTCAAAGAGAGCCTGCTTGGAAAAAATGGTTATTCCGCGGGCTCTTTCAAGTTCATATGTATCCAGAAAGGTGTCCTTGTGGTCCACCCTTCCGAAATTTCTGATGGTGCCTGAGAGGTACAAAAGTCCCTCTGAAAGCGTGGTCTTGCCGGCATCCACGTGGGCCAGGATGCCTAGAGTTATATCCTTTTTCATGGGGTTATGTTAAGCTCCTTAAGAATTTTCAGGGCATTTGGCACCTTGGATGAGAAAGCGTCAAAGAGAGCCTTCCGCAGAGGCGCTATTTCTTTTGCCAGACCCAGCTTGCTTGCGGTCTTGCCGGTGACGTGCTCGATATCCTCAGCAAGTCTTGCGGCGGCGCCCTCATCGCTCATGGACATGGTACCGAAGATGGCACTTCTAAAGCCCTTGGAGCCGATGGTGCTGTCGATGTAATACTCGGCAAAGGAGGCCAGCTCAGGGATCGGATCACTGCCTTCATCTATGGGAAGACCAAAGGCTGTGAGGGATTCTCGAGCCTCTCTGGCAAGCTTTTTGGAATTTATGAAATTGATGCTGGTCTGGCCTGTGACCATCAGCATCATATATGCCTTCATCATGGGAGCGAAGAGCTGCTCCGGGGATCTTGAATCTTGTTCCATGTTATCCTCGTTTCTCCAAAGCCCGGGGGCGGTATAAAAAAAGCGGAGACCGGGTGGCCTCCGCTGATGAGCTAGTCTTATTTGGAAAGCGCTGACTTTCTGTAGATAATATCTGTTCTGGAAGGTCCGTTACTAACCATTGTAACAGGATATCCAATCTGCTGCTCAATAAATTCGATATATTTTCTGCAGTTCTCAGGAAGATCTTCGTAGTTCTTGATGCCTCTGATGTCGCATTTCCAACCGGGAAGAGTCTCGTATACGGGCTTAGCCTTGTCCAGGAGGTGAGTTACAGGAAATTCTGTAGTAACCTCGCCGTCGATGTCATAGCCTACGCAAACAGGAATCTCATCCAGATATCCGAGAACGTCAAGTACAGTGAAGGCTACATCTGTTGTGCCCTGGAGTCTGCAGCCGTACTTGCTGGCTACGCAGTCATACCAGCCGACTCTTCTGGGACGACCTGTGGTTGCACCGTACTCGCCGCCGTCACCGCCGCGTCTTCTAAGTTCCTCAGCCTCATCTCCAAAGAGTTCGGAGACGAAAGCGCCTGCGCCTACTGCTGAAGAATAAGCCTTGGATACGGTAACAACCTGCTTGATCTCATAAGGAGGAATACCTGCTCCGATAGCGCCGTAGGCTGCAAGAGGTGAAGAGCTTGTAACCATGGGGTAAATACCGTGATCGGGATCCTTCATGGTGCCCAGCTGACCCTCTAAGAGAATGGTCTTACCTTCCTTGATGGCCTTATCAAGATAGAGAGCAACGTTGCCGATGTAAGGCTTAACCTGTTCTCTCCAGTCAATTATCTGCTTGAACAGTGCGTCCTGATCGATGGGATCTGAGTGGTAGAGGTTTACAAGGAGAACGTCCTTGATCTCAGCAACTCTTGCGATCTTCTCCTTGATGGCTTCGTCATCCTGGAAGAACTCGTTGATCTGCCAGCCGATCTTGGAATACTTATCTGAATAGAAGGGAGCAATACCTGACTTGGTAGAACCAAAGGACTTACCTGCAAGTCTTGCTTCCTCGAGTGTATCAAAGAGTACGTGATAGGGCATCATAACCTGTACCCTGTCAGAGATCATGATCTGCGGAGCGGGAACTCCCTTGGATGTGATCTCATGAAGTTCGTTCATGAACTTGGTGATATCAAAAGCAACACCGTTTCCGATGATGTTCATTATGTTCTGATGGAAAACTCCCGATGGCATTGTGTGAAGAGCAAACTTGCCATAGTCGTTGACAATTGTGTGACCTGCATTGGCACCGCCCTGGAAACGGATGACTACATCAGCCTGTCCTGCGAGGGTATCGGTGATCTTGCCCTTTCCTTCGTCGCCCCAGTTAGCACCTACAACAGCTTTTACCATTTTAAAATGCCTCCTAAATTAAAAATCGCATATTGCATTAACACTATACCCTAAAGAAGTGTAGAAGTAAAATAGTTTCTTCAAATAATAGGAAAAAGAGAGCTGTAAATCCCGGAAAAACCGATGAAATGCATTAACTTTCTCGAAATTTTATATAATTTTATACATTTTTTTGACACTATTGCGTCAAATGGCCTTACAATAATATGTACAGGTTACAATTTGTCAATGAAACAAATATTCAGGAGGGAATTATGGCAGGCGTTCCTAAACCAAATGAATTCCAGCAGGAGAGCTTCAAGAAACTTAAAGTATCTGAAAAGTTTAAGAAGGTCTTTGGACGATTAAGACTTAACCTGATTGTTATCTTTGCGGTAATACTGATTATTGATCTGGTGGCAGTCTTAAGCCTTCGAAATATCTATAAGGTATACTACGAGCAGAACTCTCAGCAGGGTGAGGTCCGAATAACCATTCAGGCCCTTGCCAAATACTATCTGTGGGCCCTCGCTGCAGAAGAAGAGGATGACAGAAATGAGCAGATGGCAGGCGCTGCCGAGAAAATCCAGGAACTCAACGATGGACTTGGAACTCTCAGCAAGGTATACAAGGGTGACCTGACCACTGTTTATAATCATATCAACGACATAAGTGTTTCGGCTCAAAATCTGTCAGGCATGTTCAGCAGCGGTGCCGGACACGATGAGCTTTACAGCTACTATGTAAATAATACCAACGAAGCCATCAAGGTGGTTGTTAAAGACTTCAAGGAGATCGGTATTTCAGCCAAAGAGCAGGCTCACAGAGCTTACATCATGGCACTGGTTGTAGTCAGTGCAATGACACTTGTGACCCTCCTTGTTGTAATCTACGCCATCCTTTATTCCGAGAAAGCCAAGAAGGGGCTTACCGGTAGCGTCCTCGGACCTATCGAGGCAATATCATCTGCGGCTGACGACATGGCCAAGGGTAAACTCGAGATTGAGATTCAGACAGATTCTCAGGATGAGCTTGGCAAGCTGGCCGGCGACATTATGCAGTCAACCAGTGTTATTGAGAACATTGTACGCGATATAGATGAGACCCTTAAGAGAATGTCGGCAGGTGACTTCTCCGCAGGTTCCAAGAATGAGAAGCTTTACATAGGTGACTATCAGGCCATCAGAAATGCTCTCAACGATATTTCCGACAACCTCTCAAGCACACTTCTTGAAGTTAGAAATTCCTCGTCCCAGGTTTCCCAGGGAGCAACCAACATGTCCCAGGGAGCAACAGATCTGGCAGAGGGCGCAACAGACCAGGCAGCTGCTGTAGAAGAGCTGACAGCTTCCGTCAATTCTATCACCGAGCAGACCAAGCAGCTTGCTGATGTGGCAGAGAGAAGTAAAGAGATGGCAACCTCTGTTCGTGACAATGCAGAGACCAGTGCCCGCAAGATGCATCTTGTTACCGATGCTATGACCAGGATCACCGAGGCTTCCGCAGAGATTGAACAGGTTACCAACTCCATCGAAGCCATCGCCAAGCAGACCTCACTCCTTGCCCTCAACGCTTCCATCGAGGCAGCAAGAGCAGGCGAGACAGGAAAAGGATTTGCAGTCGTTGCCGATCAGATCGGAAAGCTGGCTGACCAGAGTAGCGAAGCTGCCAAGAATACTCACCAGCTCATTGCAGACACCATGGATGAGATCAATAACGGTAACAACGTAGTGGCCGAGACCACAGAGGCCCTCGATGAGATGCAGCATAGCGTTGAGGAGATCACTTCCATGATCATCGAAACAGGAGATCTTGCTGAACAGCAGGCCCAGAGCATGGAAGAGATCGACAGAGGAATCGAGATGATTTCCAACGTTGTACAGAACAACTCTGCTACAGCTGAAGAATCCAGCGCAGTATCTCTCGAGCTTTCCGAGCAGTCAGAAAGTCTTAACAACCTCATCGGTCAGTTCACTATCAGCGAATAAACTTTATAACCATAGCTTCGCTAAAAAGCCTTTTGCGTGTGGCAGGTCCCGCGCGGGGGGCTTTTCTTTTTTGCGCTGTTACGCGTCGCGTGGTGGCGGCTCCCGCGAGCGCGCTACAATGTTGTGCCGGCCCGGTAAGATGGATTGTAGCATAGCTCCGACTTGCGTCAAGGACTAAAGCGAGCGCACCTGCGGTGCGTCCTTGACGCAGCGCCCGGCGCTATGCTACTTGGTCACTAACCCGGTCCGGCGCGGAGGAGGCTTTGCATGCAAGTGCCGCGTGCTACTGCTACGCGGCGCATTCGGTGGCTGGCCAATGGTAGCGGCTCCGCAAGAGGCCATGTCACGCGTCGCGGTGGCTTTCTGTGGCTGGCCCAGACCGGCGGCTCTGCAGGGGGCTTTCTGTGACTGGCCCGGGCCGGCGGCTCCGCAGGGGGCTTTCTGTGGCTGGCCCGGGCCGGCGGCTCCGCAGGAGTGCGTTGGTTGGCTTGGGGCGGGCGGTAGCTCCGCGCGGTTTGGGTGTGTTGGTTAACCGGAACCAGGATTAGCTTGTTTGCCTGGTTTACGGATAAGATGGCCTTTAGCAGATTTGCTTATCCGTAGATTTTAGGGGTTTTTGGTTGGGGAGACCGGGGGTACGGATAATTAATTCTTATATCAATCTTCTTATCCGTGAATTCCCTGCTGCGAAGGTCGTGAAGAGCCAAAAGTACAGATAAAATCATGGTTTGAGTCTTATCTTATCCGTACTCCACGGGTCATCCCTGTAGGATGCACCGCCCAGATTCGCTTTTCCATTTTGGGCGGTGCGGTTTTTTCGAAAAGTCACCGTCCAGATTCACTTTTTTCATTCTGAGCGGTGCATTTTTCGAGAACAAACACCGCCCATATCCGACTTTTCTATCTGAGCGGTGCATTTTACCATTCTACTCACCGCCCAGATCAATTATCTGTCATCTGGGCGGTGCGCTTGTCCAATTTTTCCACCGCCCAGAATCGCATTCTCAGATCTGAGCGGTGCATTTTGCATTTTTACCCACCGCCCAGATTCGTATTCTCATTCTGGGCGGTGCTTACAACGTTTTTCACAAACAGCAGCCGCACCCCAAGAGAGACCGCATTCAGCACACCCCAACCGCGCGGAACTGCGGAGCCACCAACCACGCAGCGTAGCAGTCTCCCGCGAAGTCGCCACTAGTGGCAAGCCACTGCAGGCGCTCGTGGAGCCACGGCATGCGGCCCGCAGCATCTCGTTCCGCAGAGCAGCCGACGCTTGCGGAGCCACCAACCACACAGCGCAGCAGTCTCCCGCAAAATCGCCACTAGTGGCTAGCCACCGCCACGTGGCGCGAAGCAGCGAAAGCTCCGCGGAGCCGTTGGCCCGGGCCAGCCACCGAATGCGTCGCTGAGCCATTGCCCCGGGCAAGCCAAAGCCCCCCTCAGCGCCGCCCCGGCTTAGTGACTAAAAAAGCATAGCGCCGGGCGCTGCGTCAAGGACGCACCGCAGGTGCGCTCGCCTTGGTCCTTGACGCAAGCCGGAACCATGCTACAATTCATCCGGCCGGGGACGCCCGTGGCAAGAGCCATGGCTCGGACAGCCCTGTAAACACGGCCCCTGAATTTTCATGAATTGCTCCAAAAATCCTCATTTCTCCCTATTGAAACAGGACGCTCAGTTCATTAATATATAGGGAAAGGCGGATATTTATATGAAATTTATCAGTAGTGACATCAGAAGAAGAATAATCTCACCGGAACGCTTTATTCCGGTGAGCTTTTTAGTGACTATAATCCTGGGGACCGTTCTCCTTACGCTCCCCATCTCAAGCGCCAGCGGCCAGGAGACAAGCCTTTTGACAGCACTCTTTACCGCAACCACCTCTGTGTGTGTGACAGGCCTTGTGGTGGTGGACACCTACGCCCACTGGAGCCTCTTTGGCCAGTTTGTCATTATGGTCCTTGTTCAGATAGGCGGCCTTGGAGTTGTGGCTGTTGGTTCCATGCTGATGCTGGTCAGCAAAAAGAAATTCTCCCTTGGAGACAGAATGCTTTTGGGTGATGCCCTGAACGTGGATCTTAGCCACGGCCTGCTGGGCTTTCTTATCAGAATCTTCAAAGGCACCTTTATCGTTGAAGGCGTGGCCGCTCTTCTCTATGCCCTGGCCTTCATCCCCAGATACGGCTTTGGGAAAGGTCTATGGTCGGCAATATTCCAGGCGGTTTCAGCCTTCTGTAACGCGGGCATGGACGTCATCGGCCCAAACAGCATGATAGAATTCAGAGATTCAGGCTTTCTCATGGGCCTTACCATGGCACTTATAGTCATGGGCGGTATCGGCTTTGTGGTATGGTTTGACATCATCGATGGAATCAAGAACGGCATCAAGCACCGTCAAAACCCGATAATAACTCTGCGCCATCTTCCCGAGCACACCAAGCTTGTTCTATTGGTGACGGCAATACTTCTGGTTTCCGGAACCGCAGGTGTATTTGCAGCGGAGTACTCAAATCCCGGAACCATAGGCGACATGAGCCTTGGCGATAAGCTTCTTAACAGCCTGTTTCAGTCAGTGACATTCAGAACCGCAGGCTTTGCATCGATTCCACAGGAAAACCTGACGGAAATTTCCTGCGTCATCGGCTATATCCTCATGTTCAGCGGAGGATCTCCCGTGGGAACCGCAGGCGGCGTCAAGACCGTGACCGCATTCCTGGTAGTTATGAATGCCATCTCATACATTAATGGCAAAAAAGAAGACGTCATCTTCCACAGAAAGGTCTCCGCGGAAATGATGAGAAAAGCCGCAGCTATCGTAACTGTCAGCGCCTCAGTTGTCTTCATTATGACCATGCTGCTCCTGGCAGGAGGCAATGTAAGCCTCACCGACGGACTTTACGAGATCATGAGCGCCCTGGGCACCGTCGGCCTCACAAGAGGACTGACCCCAAGCCTTAGCGCCTACAGCAGAGTCATCGTTATAATATCAATGTACCTTGGTAGAATCGGTCCCATCTCCCTGGCAGTATTCTTTGCCAAAAACGCGGGACTTCAAAATAAGATCAGTCATTCTGAAGGAATGTTTTACGTAGGTTAGGAGGAATAATATGAGTAAATCGGTAGCAGTACTTGGACTTGGAAAATACGGAAGAAGCCTTGCAGAGAATCTATATCTCATGGGCGCAGATGTTCTGGCCGTGGACAGGAACCATAGCCTGATAGATGAATTTGCAGGAAAGTGCACCTCCGCTGTGTGCGCCAACCTGGAAAACGAGGATGAAGTAGAGGCCCTTGGCCTTAAGAACATGGACATCGTGGTATCCGCCATGGGTAACAACCTGGCTGCAGCTATCATGGCCTGTGCGGTTGCCAAGGAAAACGGCGTACCTCTTATAGTTGCCAAATCCTCCTCCGACAGAATGTCTTCAATTCTTCTTAAGATCGGCGTTGACAAGATCCTTGACCCCGAAGGTGAAGGCGGTATGCGCTCCGCCAGGATCCTTCTCTCCAACTCCTTCAAGGACTTCCTTGAAATCGACAGCAACATGTACATTGTAGAAATGTATGCCAAGGACGAATGGATCGGCAAGAACCTGATAGAACTTGAACTTCGCAAAAAATACAGAATGAACGTCATCGCTGTTCGCGAAAAGGGCAAAAAGTGGTGCTTTAGCGGACCCAAGGATCCTATCAAAAAAGGTATGGCACTCCTGATCGCCATGGAAACAAAAGACCTCAGCAAGTGGAAATGATCCGCTTGCTGAGGTCTTCCTCTTACAAGGTCTTATAAATCTCTTATCTCACAAAGTTGGTCCACTGCCTCTGTTCCTTCTCAGGAAGACCATACTTCTCTTTGCCGAGAGCAATACTCTTAATGAGGAATGACATGTTCCTTGCCAGAGTACGCACGGTCTGAAGTCCTTCAAGATCCTGCTCGGCCTCTCCCTTTCCCGCTCCGTGAACACTGTTCCAGTAGTGACTTGATGCCACAGGCATTCCGCTGATGGTGAAGTATTTGTTGAGCTCATCAAAGGTTGCGGATAGGCCGCCTCTTCTGGCCACTACAACACTTCCTCCCACCTTCATGGTCTTGTCAAAATTGGTACTGTAAAACAGTCTGTCAAGACAAGCCACAAGTGTAGCATTGGCTGATGCATAGTAAACAGGTGATGCCACAACCAGTCCGTCTGCCGCTTCAAACTTGGGAGCCAGCTCGTTTACCACATCATCAAAGGCGCAGCGTCCGGTGTCAGAGCAGCTTCCGCAGGCGATACAGCCACGCACGTCGCGATTTCCAATCTGCACAACCTCAGTTTCTATGCCCTCAGAGTCAAACACCTTGACCATCTGATCCAGAGCTATTGATGTATTTCCACCCACTCTCGGGCTTCCGTTTATAATAAGTACCTTCATATGAAACCTCCTTTATTGTTATTCGTCCCTTTTTGCATGCCATTAGTCATATATAGTTATTATCTTGAATTATAGTGATATTATTTTCAAGGATAAGTTATAGATTATCGAGGTGAGAGTATGAAAAGAATATATACTGTTTTTGCGATTTTGGTCAGTATCGCCGTCGCCAATTCAGGGCTTTTGTTTCCGGGGGCAGACATCAGTATCCTGTGGAAGATCCTGGCCTTTGCCCTGTTTGTGGCAATCAACATCGTTCCGGGTCTGGAGGCCTTCAGCCTCAGAACAGACAAGCTCAAGCAGTGCAGCAACGGCGCCGAGCTTCTGATCATCTATCTGTTCTCCTCCGTGGCCTGTCTTGTGATCTGGGTAGCATTTCTTTTTACCCACATCATACCCTACGGCACAGAGTACCTTGCCACCTGGCTCTTCGGCCTGCTGTGGATACTGGTCCTCATGTCGGTCCTGTACTGGAACGGCATCATAAGACTCATGATCCACTCAACCCAGGTGGGAATATTCTACAAGACCTACTTGTACTTCATCGGATGGCTGTTCCCTGTGAATGTGATCATTCTTCCCGGAATTGTCAAAAGAGCTATCGGGGAAGCCCGGTTCGAAAATGGCAAGATCCTCCTGAACGAGCAGCGTCATATGCAGCAGATCTGCAGGACCAGATATCCGCTTCTCATGGTCCACGGCGTGTTCTTCAGAGACTTTAAGCCCGCTTTCCTCAACTACTGGGGAAGGATTTCAGGTGAGCTTACCTTAAACGGCGCCACCATCTTTTACGGAAATCAGCAGTCTGCTGCCTCCGTTGAGAACTGCGGAAAAGAGCTTGCTGACAGGATCCGCACCATCGTATCCCAGACCGGATGTCAGAAGGTCAACGTCATCGCCCATTCCAAGGGAGGTCTCGATACCCGCGCAGCCATTGCAAGATACGGCGTTGAGGACATGGTGGCAAGTCTCACCACCATCAACACACCTCACAGAGGCTGCGAATTTGCCGACTACCTTCTCGGAAAATTCGGACAGGGCTTTAAGGATACCGTTGCCGGAGCTTATAATGCAGCGCTTTCCAAGCTGGGCGATCACGATCCCAACTTCATTGAAGCCGTTACAGATCTGACCCATGAAGCCTGCACTACCTTTAATGCCAGAACTCCCGACTCACCCAAGGTGTTCTACCAGAGCGTCGGAACCTACATGAAGCACTCCTCCGGAGGGCGCTTCCCGCTTAACTTCTCCTACCATCTGGTCAAGCACTTTGATGGCAGAAACGACGGCCTTGTAGGAGAAAAATCCTTTGGCTGGGGACAGAAGTTCACCTTCATTGAGCCCACATCCGAAAGAGGTATCTCCCATGGCGACATGATCGACCTAAACAAAGAGAACATCGATGGTTTCGATGTAAGAGAGTTCTACGTTCAGCTGGTCAGTGACCTCCGCACAAGAGGCTTCTGATACAGGATTATTCAAACCAACTTTTAACCGTGGCTATTTCATTGATATAGCCCTCATCATCATTGGGTGTTTCCAATACAAAGGGAAGCCCTTCAAAGGCGGGGTGTGTGGCAATGCGCTTCATGGCCTCCATGCCTATCATGCCCTGCCCCAGCTTCTCATGGCGGTCCTTGGAGGATCCGCATGGGTTCTTACTGTCATTAAAATGAACAGCCTTTAATCTATCAAGTCCCAGTATCTTATCAAACTGCTCCAGCACGCCATCCAGGTCACCCACGATGTCATACCCGGAATCCCAGGTATGGCAAGTATCAAAACACACTCCCAGCTTGTCCTTGCACTCCACCAGGTCAATGATCCTCTTAAGCTCCTCAAAATTCCGGCCAACTTCAGAGCCCTTACCCGCCATGGTCTCCAACAGGACCGTGGTCTTCATCTCCGGAAAAAGAGCTGCATTCAGCCCTTCAGCTATCTGCTCTATCCCTGCATCTGCTCCCTGGCCTGTATGGGAGCCGGGATGGAAGTTATAGTACTGTCCCGGAAGACTCTCCATTTTCTCAATGTCCTTTTTTAGCATATCCAGCCCATTTTCTCTGGTCTCGGGATTGGCAGAGCACAGATTCATGGTGTAACTTCCGTGGGCCACCAGCTTGCCGAAGTGGTTCTCTGAAAGAACCTCCCGCAGAGCCCGGACATCAGCCGGAATTATTTCTTTTGACTTACCTCCCCGAGGGTTTCTGGTAAACCAGGCAAAGGTATTGCCGCCAAAGTCCACCATTTGACGCCCCATCGCTTCATATCCGTTTGTAACTGTCAGATGACAACCTATGTAGATCATATTCCTCCCTGCAACTTTTAATAAAGAGATTCGCACTACCAACCTACCAGGATAAAGTCATCCGGGAACTACCTGAAAGCCGGTCAGCTTTCGGCATGCATCCTTCTCTTTTGCCTATACATGCGCTCGTCCGCCAGAAGATAAACTTCATGTCCGTCGTTTTCGGACAGCTCGCTTCTAAAGGCCATGCCTGCTGCCATGCTCCTCTTTATGTCAGGATCCTGCTCGTTGAGTTCATCAAGCCTCTCCGAGATGCGGCTTAATAGCTCCTCTGCTCCGCGCAGGTTCTCACCCTCTAATATGGCCACAAACTCATCACCGCCAATCCTTGCGATGAAGGCCTTATCTCCAAAAACATCCCGAAAGATTTCGCTGAATTCGTTCAGGTACTTATCTCCCATGAGATGTCCCAGATTGTCGTTTACCCTCTTAAGGCCGTTGAGGTCAATGCTCACCACGCAGTAGTCATCATTTTTCTCCTCCAGCTTATTCAGGTACTTTTCATAGCTGGAGCGGTTTGGCAGATCGGTCAGGCCATCGGCATAGGCCAGATGTGTAAGGGAATCGTACTCCTTCCTGCGGGCATAGGACTCGGAGATATAGGTGTAATAGTTGACCAGCGTCGCAAAGACTATAGCCAGCGTTCCCAGAGGAACCACTTTCTTGGAGAGCATTATCTGTCTGCTGATATTGGCCACCTCAAGGTAGAAAAAGCCAACGTTAAGAATGAACGCCACCGCCAGCATGCTCTGTCCCGCCAGCTGGATGATCTGTGACATTGAGATAACGTTT
>JAEEGH010022742.1_pt1 | contig 12823 bp, 8 predicted proteins | sample 9134181 | NCBI WGS metagenome assembly JAEEGH01 (sample SAMN16246544, study PRJNA631951) | gut metagenome | biome: gut microbiome; feature: rumen; material: DP-attached | host: Bos | place: Iran: Karaj | collected 2018-10 | reverse complement strand
CCGTCCCCCTGTCTGAACCGTCCCCCTGTCTTGCCCTTGTCTGTCCCCCTGCCTTGCCTTAAATTAGTACACCTGTATCAACGACGACGCCTTTTCGGGATTGCTGTCCCAGTCACCGTCGAAGTGCGCGGTGCCCTTGATGCGGACGCCGTAACCGATGTCCTTCACCTTCGGCGCGTTCTTGTTCTTTCCGAACACGCCGCCGCAGATGGTGTTATAGGCCCAGCCGCCGTGCTCGCTCTTTTCCGGGTTCTTAAACCAATACGGGATGATGTTCGCGAACGTGGCATTCACCTTGTCTCCGGCGACACGGACCGCGCCCTCGCACCTCATCGTCACGGCCTTTTTCTTCAGCTCCGGATTGTGTACGCCGCCCATGAGCTGGCCGTCAACATAGGCCCAGACATAACCCTTCTTGTTGTAGCACAGCTTAACGACAAAAGTCTTGTCTCTCGCCGCTGCACTGACCCAGCTGTAGCTCTGGCTATTGCTGGTCACGTTCTCAAACATGAACGCCGGAACGCCTCTGTATTCCGCCTGCCCGCAAGCTGTGTCATACTGGATCCCGAAGCTGACGGCAGCCGTTTCGGTTCCAATGACCAGCTTCGCGTGCGCGCCCGACCCCGGCGTGGTCTTTAAGGTCATCTCCACCTGGATCGCGTTGTGGACCTTCAATGAGTTATAATCCACCGCCAGTGCTTTCGTCGGGGAAATGAAGACCGCTGCCGAGATCACGATCGCAAACGCCAGCAACAGGCTCAAACAGTTCTTAAACTTACGCATTCGTTTTCCTCCTTAGAAGTCCACCTCAGTGTCATAGTAGCAGCATTTCAGAAGTTTTTCCATTTCCTCCTGGCTGGGCTGGCGCGGATTGGAGCCCGTGCAGGCGTCACCGATCGCGCGTTCCGCGATGCCCGGCAGTCTCTCAAGGAACACTTCCTCGGGAACAAAGCCCTGCTCTGTCGGATAGCTGTCTTTTCCGTACTTGCCGATGCAGTGCGGGATGTTCAGATCGTCATTCATCTTGCGGAGATACCCGATCAGAAGCTTTACCTTCTCGTCATCACTGCTGCCGCCGAGATGCATGTAATCCGCGATCACGCCGTAGCGCTTCTTTGCGGTCTCGTCCTTTGCGTTGAACGCGATGACCTTCGGAAGGTACATGGCGTTCGCAGCGCCGTGGATGATGTGTGCGCCGTAGTCCGCAAACGCTGCTCCGGTCTTATGTGCCATGGAGTGTACGATCCCGAGCAGCGCGTTGGAAAACGCCATTCCGGCGAGGCACTGCGCGTTGTGCATACGGTCGCGGGCCGCCATATCCTCATTATAGGACGCCACAAGATCCTTCTGGATCATCTCGATCGCATGGATCGCGAGCGGATCGGTAAAGTCACAGTTCGCTGTGGACACATAAGCCTCGACCGCATGGGTCATCGCGTCCATACCGGTGTGCGCGACCAGTTTTTTAGGCATGGTCTCCGCCAGCTCCGGATCCACGATCGCGACATCCGGCGTGATCTCGAAATCCGCGATCGGGTACTTTGTTCCTTTTTCATAATTCGTGATAATGGAAAATGCGGTCACCTCGGTAGCGGTGCCGGAAGTGGAAGACACGGCGCAGAAATGCGCTTTCTTCCGAAGCTCCGGGATACCGAAGACCTTGCACATATCCTCAAACGTGCAGTCCGGATACTCATACTTGATCCACATGGCCTTTGCTGCGTCGATCGGAGACCCTCCGCCGATGGCAACGATCCAATCCGGCTCAAACTTCAGCATCGCGTCCGCACCCTTCATCACTGTTTCTACCGACGGGTCCGGTTCGATTCCCTCAAAAATCTCGACTGCCATACCGGCCGCTTCGAGATATCCCTTCGCTCTGTCCAGGAAGCCGAATCTCTTCATCGATCCGCCACCCACGCAGATCATAGCCCTCGTCCCTTTCAGATTCTTCAGTTCTTCCAGAGACCCCTTGCCATGATAAATGTCTCTCGGTAATGTAAACCTAGCCATTTTGTTTCTCCTCCTTTTAGGTTCATAGTAATAAAATCATATCATTTGCCGGATGCGAAATCAACCGCGTTATTTTCCGATACACAACCGGCTTCACACGCCTGCGTTTTCCATCCGAACCAGCGCATCTGTGATCAGCAGCGCATGGTCGTTGGCGATCCCCCTGTTCTCCAGGAGCTGATAGGACGGCTCCGAAAGAAGAGTTCCGGCTGAACGATATTCGATCAGCACCCTTGCGCCCAGGCGGATCCCCCGCTCCTCATTCAAAAGGTTCAGCTTCAGCTCCCCCTCCATCTTCCCTGAAGGGTCGATAAGCTCCACATCAAACCACAGCGCATCCGCGGCATCGTCTCCCGCCTTTACGGGGATTTCCTCCCCAAGCAGCGCAAGATACGCCGTCGTGATGACTCTCCACCTCGGATCCCGTTTCGGGTCTCCCCAGGTTCTGAGCTGGATCATCGGAACACCCGTCACGCCCGTCTCTTCCATCAGCTCCCTTTTTGCAGCGTCATAAAGGTCCTCATCGATATCCACAAAGCCTCCCGGCGCGGCCCACGCGCCGATGCTCGGGTGATTCCTCCGTTTGACCATCAGCAGCTTCTTCGGCCTGCCCTCGCGAAAGATCAGCATATCCACCGTGTTGCACGGGCAGTCATAGTTCTTCGCGTTGTACTTCTCGAGGAAGACCTCCAGGCTCTCCCCCGCCTCATTCACTGACCCGTCCCCGCGGAACGGCTCGATCTCGTTTTTTTCAAGATACATATTTGTTCTCCTTACGCCCTGTTAAGCTTCCCCAATATTTCCTTTCCATGTTCCGGTTCAGCCAAACCGCTCTTTCTCCGGAAACTCTCATACGCAAGCTCCATATCCGCGCCGGGATACAGACCGAATTCGTCAAGTGCATCTCTGGTCTGGCTGACCATATAAGGAGCCGGATCCATTGGATCCGCATCATCAAACTGATGCTGTGTCCAGGCAAGCATCTTGAAAACATCCACCTTTTCGTGGATATTCTCCTTCGTCAGCTGATCTACATGGGTCAGGTTGCTAAGGAGCTTTCCTATAGCGTTGTTGAAATGCAGCAGGAACATCTTTTTGGTCTCCACCTCCCTCAGTTCCTCATCATTCAATAACGCGCCGGAATCCGGATCATCGATGAGTTCTTTATACTTGTCGAACAAAGCGTTAAACTCAAAGCAGAATTTCAGGACTACACGGGTCCGCACCTTTTCGTCACTGGTAAAATCCATATAATCGTCAAAATTCAGTTCATTGATATCAAAGGACATGATGAGTGAAAACGCGTCCTCCAGCTCCTTTGCCAATGCCTTTTTCTCTTCTGCCGTGGCTTTATCCACAGATACGCTGAGTGCCTTTACTCTCTCCTTCGTCTTTTCCTCGGTGTCGTTATAAAGGTAAGCCATGGGGCCGACATATCCGATGATCACACGCCGATCCGGTAATTCTTTACTCACAAAATCCTTCCTGGATGTAACGTACCCGTCGACTGTAGCTATATTCTTCTGTGCCGCAAGAGTTTCCTTCCTAAGTTCCTCCGGATCAGGTTCGAAAGACCTGCCCTCCGCAAGGCGGGTCCAATGGTATTGCTTCTTTTCCTCCTCAAAGAGCGCTGTTACATCCACATCCTTTGTCAGAAGCGGCTGTAATTTCCCTTCGCTTTCTTCCTGCTCCGAGAGCGGTCTGGTCCTGTCTTGCAAGTTTATATTGACCGCTTTCTGGCTGAATTTGGTAAACCAATAGGTATCCATCTCTGCATCCCAGCCGTTTTCCTGATCGTAATAGATCTTCATGCCCCTTTCGGTTATAATGTTCATCTGCTCTGCATCAAGGGAGCAGAGCTCCTCCAGGGAAAAGTACGGCAGGTATCCTTTGTTTGCAATGTTCGCAATGGCGTCGTACTTGCCCTGGATTTCATTCGTGAAGGCCTGCAAGGTATGCATGTCCGCCGCAAGATCCGCAAGGGAAGCATAACCGAACTCCTTCTTAAAGTCCTCCGGGAGCTTTGGACGGCTTTTTTCGGAAAGCCCCGGATTCTGTTTTCTCTCCTCACTGAAAAGCTCCTCCAGAGCCTTTGCAACTTCGGAGGCAATCGTCGTACAATTTGCTCCAATGGCGAGCATGCGCCTTTTCCGGTCGTAATTATCATAAAAGCTCTTTATGTCACGGGTATCCCATTCCTCAATCCGGAAAGACTTCAGTTCTTTGATCCATTCCATGTAATAGGACAGTCTGTCCTTCGCATCGCCGTAATAGAGATCCGTAAGCCGCTTCACCTCAGCAAGACTCTTCCCGCTCAAAAATGCCTGACTGTGACGGTCTACCACCTTTTCAGAAGCCTTGTTTTCCTTTTCGTACGCATTATAAGCCTCTACCCGGTTCATATAGGTATGCTCCTGGGCCTCGACCGCACAGTATTCCATATAATCCAGGGCCGCTGCGTTGCTCTCATAGGCGCTTTTCTTTTGCTCCAGGAGGTTGCCGGAGATTCCTTCCGCATTTTCCGCTTTCGTAAATTCATAAACGCTTTCAATCTTATTTCCCCGGTCTTTATACTCTTTGCGGATCTGTTTTTCGCATCTGGCAAGCAAACCCTCCACATCCCCGAGGGATGCGTATATTCTGTCAAACCCGTCGTCGTTATTATATCCTCTTTCCTGCTCCCATATCTTCGGATCCGTCAGCGCCTCCGGGTTGCTGATCGCGCAGTTGTTCATCTTCGTCATAAATGTCCGCAGCTCAAACGCCGCCTTAAACTTTGCGCGCAGGGGGATCAGCTTCTTATCCTCCAGCTTAAAGCCGCGGTTGATCCCGCGGAACAGCATATAGTGGATGGAATGGATCCGCGAAAAGACCGCCATGTTTTTATGGTAGTCCTTCAGCATATCCACCGCATTCATAAAGCTGATGGTGCGAAGATCCAGCTTTTCAAACTCCTCCAGAGCAGCTTTCAATTCTGTCTCATCGAAGGCTGCGTCTCTCTTATCCAGCCTGGACTCCTCCGTAACCGCCGAACTGATGCTCTCATTTTTCAGCGCCTGTTCCCGCAGTTCCTCCGCCATGCTGCCCAGGCCGCCCTTTTCCTCAATACGCTTTTGTGTGAACGCATGCCTTGCCTGCAAAAGTTCAATGTCCAAAGAAACATGATCGTTCATGTTGTATTTGGATTCCGGTTTGTGTTCCTTCATATAGCGGGTAAATTTTTCCGCCTCTTCGGATCTTTTCGCAAGCTCCGTTTCCAGCGTTTTGAAATAGTCCTCAAAAACCAGATTCTGGTTTTGCTCTTCCCACCGGTTGATTTCCTCCTGCCCCCCGGTCTTGATCCGATACGCTTCGATCAGACTGTGTTTAACATCCTTCAGCGCCGCGTCGTTATCGTAGCCGTTGTCCAGGATGGTTTCATCGTCTTCCTCCATATCATTCTCAAGGGATTCCATGTCCGCCCTGATCATCCTTTCCTCCGCCTGGTAGGTTTTGCTCTTCATTTTTGCGGACTTGGAGGTGTTCGTGTCAAAGATCCTCTCCTCCCTGTTCTCGATCCTTCTGGTAACCCTTTCCTCTCCGTCTTCCCCCCGTATGCGTTCCGTTACTTCCACCTCCGCCTCCACCGTTCTGCCGAAGGTACGATCCAGAAGGTCCATGGAATCCTTGAAATAGTGTCCGGCGCTCCATCGAAATCCCCTTTTCGCCCAAAGCGGCTGGAGGGTGATGAGCTTCGCGAGGTTTCCCACGGTAAGGCCGAAAAACGTCATGAAACTGGCGGCAACGAGTTTTCCCACATTCCTTTTTTTGTACTCCGCCTTTTTCATGTTGGCATAGGTAATACTGGCATCGTTATGAATGTAATCCTCCCCGGAAAACAGTCTTTCCCGCTCCGCTTTTGCTTCCCGGCGGATCCTGAGCACCTCCTCCAGACGCTGTTTGCCCTTCCCCCGCTTAAAGATACGAAACCGTCCGAAGCTGTACTTGTCACAGGCTTTGATCAGATCATCCAGAGCACCCTTTACATCGCCGTTTTCCTTCTCCTTCTCAAAATAATATGCTCTCAGCGCTTTCCGAACTCTTTTCATTCGCTCGCTGTCTTTATTTTTTACTAATGCGCTTTTTTCTCTGAAGGCAATACCCGTCGTTTTATCCTTGAGAAAGTTCGGGAGTTCATCGATTCTGTCTTTCTCCGCGGTAGATTCCTGAATATCTTTCGAAATCCGCTCCTGCTTCTCTTCGATAAGAGGCTCCTCGTTAGATTTTTGCGTTGTGAGGTCCGGGGCTTCCTTAAATGTATTTGACCATTCCAGGTCTTCTGTTTTTTCCGTCTTCTCGAAACTCTCCTGCTTTTGGACGTTTGAATTGATCAGTTGTTCTTCCTTGTCTATCGATAATCTCTCATCCATAGTGTTTTCCTCCCATTCTGTAGTCTTTGCTATACCGTTTCTGCAGTCAGCAGCGCTTCAATATCTTCCTTTTTCAGATCGCTCCCGGGGGCCGGGGCGGTTAAAACGCCTTCCACCAGCTCATACCCCAGCTGCTTCGGGCATACCTCATTCAGAAACTCTGTCAGTTCTTCCGATTCCGCCGGAATGGAAATGAGTGTATCTCCCGGCAGGGCACAGGCCTTATTCAGGAAGAAACTGATCAGCTTAATGTCACTCTCAGCATCGTCGTCGGCTGATCCGAGATATTCTACCCGAACCGTTCCGCTGGACAGGATGTGTGCCAGGAGGAGTGCCGAAGGCCTGTTTCCCGTTTCGATCATACAGGACAACCCCTGATCGATATACCCTTCTGGGAGATCTTTTGCCAAAAGATAGCCGTGATAGCCCAGGCGCTTTAATACCGTTTTCGGATCCTTTTTGCCCAAAGGCTTTACGCCTTTCTGCCGTTCGTCAAGTTTCTCAAAACCGGACAATTCGCCAAGCTGCAGCATCATGTCCGAATTTATTCCGCGGTCAAGCATAAACCTCCAGGATCCGAAGATCCACGCCAGAGCGCGGACATCCTCCGCGTAAGAAGGGATATCCACAGTCACATCATCGATCCCGGCCTCGGACGTTCTTGCGAGCAGCTCTCCGATGAGATAATTCGCCACTTCTCTTTTTCGGAATCTTTTGTTGACAAACAGCCAGTCGACCACGAGCACACCGTTTTCAAAAACAGGAGTCTCCATAACGTGATACGCGATGGCAGCCACTCCATAGGATGTTTTCATATTTGTCCTGATCGCGCCGAAGGCATCGATCCTTCCGGCAAGAATATCTTCCCCGATCTCCGCCGAAAGAACACTGCGGAAAAGATCGATATTGTTCTTTGTGATCCTTGTGATCAGGGGTCCGACCAGAGCCTCAAATTCCTTTCTTGCCAAAGCCGCCTCTTTGAGCAGCTTTTTTCCGTATGAGGAAAACGGATGGAAACGCCTGGCCATGCTGTGCAGGATCGATATCTTAAGGGCATAGATCTTTTCTACCGGTTCCCTGTCTTCTTTGTTCTTTTCATAGGCGACCACATAATCTTCGAGATGCGCGTTGACAGCCTTCAGCATCCCCAGCGCCTCCCTGTGCGCGTCCAGAAATTCTTCCATCCCCGCAGCGTCAAAGAGTTCCTCCGCCACCTCTTTCTCCCTGTCGGGATCGCCCTCCAGGATCTCATCCACAGAACGCGATCCCGTTTTTTCATCCTCAGCCTGCTTTGACATTTTGGCCCCCTTTCATTTCCCCTATTTTACCATGCCGGGCGATAAAAAAACAAGGCAGAGAGTGCTCCTCTGCCTTGTGATAAAAACTGTTTTTTTGCAGAAACTTAGTTGAACTGTGAGTTGTAGATCTCGCTGTAGAGACCGCCGGTCGCCATCAGCGAATCGTGGTTTCCGGTCTCTACGATGTTGCCGTCCTTCATGACAAAGATCAGGTCGGCATTCTTGATCGTAGAAAGTCTGTGCGCGATCACGAAGCTCGTTCTGCCGCTTGTCAAAGAGTCCATCGCCTTCTGGATCAAAATCTCCGTTCTGGTATCGACGTTACTCGTCGCTTCGTCGAGGATCAGCATCGGCGCGTTTTCGGTCATCGTTCTGGCAATGGTGACCAGCTGTTTCTGACCGGCGGAGAGAGCGCTCTCCTTCTGGATCTCGGTGTCAAGTCCCTGCGGCAGGGTGGATACATAGTGAGCCAGGTTGGTCTCTTCCAGGATCTCCTGCAGCCTCTTTTCGTCTACATTCTGTAAGTTGTAGACGATATTCTCCCGAAGCGTTCCGTTGATGACCCAGGTCTCCTGCAGGATCATACCGAAGACCTCACGAAGCTCCTTACGCGACATATCCTTGATGGACACGCCGTCGACCAGAATGTCGCCGCTGGTGACCTCGTAGAAACGCATCAGCAGGTTCACCAGAGTGGTCTTGCCGGCACCCGTAGGTCCGATGATGGCGACCTTGCTGCCGGGCTTGATCTTTCCGGAGAAGTTTGTGATCGTCAGCTTCTTCGGGTCATAGCCAAAGCATACATCCTTGAATTCGACTTCGCCGCGGATGTTGTTGTGGTCGAGAAGCTGCTTCTTTTCGCCCTCTTCGGGAAGCTCTTCCTTCTCAAGGAAGGTGAACACTCTGTTGCAGGCAGCGGTACCGAGCTGGATCGTGGAGCTGGCCTGGCCGATCTGTGCCAAAGGCTCCTGGAACAGAGATACATACACGATAAAGCCGGTGATCACACCGATATCGGAGATCGTTCCGTTGGCAAAGAGCAGACCCGCAACGATCAGCACTGCAGCATAGGTCAGGTAAGACACAAATTTCATGGCAGGCTCGATCAGAGTACCAATAGCCTGTGATTTGTACAGGATCGTGCCAAACAGGTCGTTTTTCTTCTTGAAATCCGCAATCTTCTTGTCTTCCGCGTTGAACGCCTTGATCACGAGCTGGCCGGAGTAGTTTTCTTCGACCGTGGCGTTGACTTCGCCGAGGATCTCCTGGTTCTTATTGAACAACGGCACCGCGAATTTGAAGGTCAGGCCGATGATGATCAGCATGATGGGCAGTGAACAGACAACGACCAGCGCCATCTGCCAGCAGGCGATAAACATTGCGATAAATACGCCGACCAGCATAACACCGGACTGCACCAGCATACCCACGGAGTTCTGAAGCGAGGTGCTCAGCGTATCCACATCGTTCGTAATAACGGAGAGGATATCACCGGTCTGGGTCGTGTCGAAATAGTCCAAAGGCATGTTGTTGATCTTGCAGGAGATCTGCCGTCTGATGTCCTTGGAGAATTTCTGGATAATGGTATTCAGGATAAACGCGGAAATAAAACCCGAAAGGAACGCGATGGCGATATATGCCACCAAAAGCAACGCATAATGGGCCACGTTATCCATATTGACAGCGAACGTACCGTTCACGGCTTCTTTCCCCACCGGGGAGATCTCGTTCGTCAGGCTGCGGATCGTGCCGGGGGTCAGGATCGTGAAGATCACGGATGCGACCAGCAGAATGATCGAAATGAAAAACGGCGCGTAGTATTTTCTGAAAGCCTTGAAAAGGCTTCCCAGTTTATTCTTTTCTTTTGCAGGAGCATTTTCTTTTGTATTCATAATCCTAACTCCTCCTTACTAAGCTGTGATAAGGCAATTTCCTGGTAAACAGGGCAGTTTCTGACAAGATCATAGTGCTTGCCGATGCCGACCATCTTGCCGTTATCCAGGACAACGATCTGATCCGCGTCCATAATAGTACCGACACGCTGTGCGATGATGACTCTTGTTGTCCCGGGGAGCTGCTCCGTAATACGGCCTCTGACCGTCTTATCGGTTTTATAGTCGAGGGCCGAGAAGGAGTCGTCAAAGATCAGGATCTCAGGCTTTGTGGCCACCGCTCTCGCGATACACAGACGCTGCTTCTGTCCGCCGGAGAAGTTCGAGCCTCCCTGTGCGACAGGGGAATCGTACTCGTTTCTCTTCTTCATGACGAAGCCGTCGGCATCCGCGATCTCTGCTGCCCACCGGACATCCGTCAGCGTCATATCGGGATCCTTGAACGCGATATTTTCCCGGATATTGCCGGCAAAGAGGAAACCTCTCTGGGGCGCATATCCGATGCGGTCTCTCAGATCACTCTGTGTAACGTTTTTGACATTGACGCCGTCGACCAAAACTTCGCCGCGGGTACAGTCCGCCATACGCGGGATCATATTGATAATGGTGGTCTTACCGCTTCCTGTTGCGCCGATGAACGCGATGGACTCACCCTTTTTGACCTTGAAGCTGATATCGGATACCGCCTCTTTATCAGCGCCCGGATACGCGAAGCCCACGTTCTTGAACTCGATCGTACCCTCTTCTTTGAAAGAAACAGGATTCGCCGGATCCAAAACGGAAACCTCATGCGTGATGACCTCAGTGATACGCTTTGCGCTGACGCTGGCTCTCGGCCAGATCACGATCAAGGTGACCATGAGGATGAAGGACATGATGATCTGGCTCGCAAGCATAACAAACGCGTTCGTCGTGCTGAACGCCTGCATGGCGGCTTCCATTTCCATCCCGTTCAATACATAGGCGCTTGCCCACAGGATCGAAAGGGACAGGCCCATCATGACCATCATAACAAACGGTGTAAAGAAGGACAGGACACGGCCGGCAAAGATCTGTACTTTGGTGAACGAAGTATTGACCTTGTCGAACTTGTTTTCCTGATAGGTTTCGGCGTTGAACGCCCTGACAACACGGACACCGGTCAGATTCTCTCTGGATGCAACGTTGAGCTGGTCCGTCAGCTTCTGTACGATCTTATACTTCGGCGTAACCATCGCAAGCAAAACAATAACGGCAACCACAAGGATCACCAGCCAGACGGAAGTAACGATCGTCAGCGAAGTATTTGCAAACTGCGCCAGGAGCACAATAGACCAGATCATCACGATCGGCGCCAAAAATGCTGTCTTTAAGAATGTGAGCCAGGCCAGATGAACGTTCTGCATGTCGTTCGTGGTTCTGGTGATCAGAGATTCTGTTGAGAACGAAGCGAAGTCCGAGATGGCGAACTTGTTGACTCTCTCATACATTTTCTGACGGATCATGGTAACGGAGCTGCTGGCTGCCGCACTGGCTACATAACGGATAATGATCTCGATCACGGCCATCAGGATCGCGCATATGACCATGTAAAGGCCATACCACCAGATCTCGGCTACACCTTTTTCCCTACTGGCCTGAACAGCGCTGGTAAGCAGACTGATGTAGTTGACGATTTGCATCATGAAAAACACTTCGCCGAATGTCAGCAAGAAGATCGCGATGACTGCCACCCAGTTTTTAGGCTTCATGTTTTTGAAGAGTAACTTGAACATGACATCCCTCCTTTAAGATTTGTCTGTATCTATATGAACGGTATGGAAGCCGATTGTTGCCCAAATATGCGCGTAAGGAATTATACCGCGCAGACATACAGAATGATACATGCATTTTACTGCTATCGTCAAGGGGGGTTTCCAGATTGTCAAACCTCATTTAAGGCAAAAAATTATCCGCGTCCCGAAGCGTTTTGCCCCGAGGCGCGGAAATCCCCAAGTTATGCGCACTCTGCTGCTTACAGCCTAAAGACCTGCTTAAATATCTCTGTGTATCCGCCCGCTTCGATCCGTCTATGCCTGCTTTTGGCGTCCTACATTAATCTCCACCGCGTGTTCGATGCAGCGGATCGTCATCTCTTCCCATTCCCCGCCGAATTCACCGTCCAAAGTCCAGGACACCGGTTCCTTCGCACGAAGTGTGATCTCCTTTGCCTTGCAGGTGTATATATATTTCGATTCCGGGACGAGGTTGGTCAGGGTCGCGACGATCTCCCCGAACAGGAACTGGTTCTTTGGCCTTCTGACCAGCGTCACTTCCAAAAGCCCGTCATCCATCTTCACATCCTTGCCCGTGATGTCTTTAATGCCTCCGATCGAGGAAGAATTCGTGATCATCCCATAAACAAACGTGTCCTCAAATTCCTCTCCGTTTACCGACACCGAAAGGCCGATCGAAGGATACACGCCAAAGGGGATCGTGCTGAACTCCTTTGAAGATTCCAGAAGGTAGGCGGCATGGCCGATCGCGTTCTTCACCTCCTGCTTTGTGCGGTAGGAAATATCGGAGAACAAGCCAAAAGCCGCCGCGTACACAAACGTCTTTCCGTTGAATTCCCCCATATCACAGGAAAACGGAGTCCCCGTGACCGCAACCTCCGCGGATTTCATGATCCCGCGGGGAAGGCCTAAGGAACTGGCAAAGTCATTCGTGCTGCCCGTCGGAATATAACCGATCGGAACCCGCGCGCCGCTTTTCATCATCCCCGTCACCGTTTCATTGAGCGTCCCGTCTCCGCCGCTGCAAACGATAAGGTCAAATTCCTTCGCCCGCTTTGCGACCACTTCCGTAGCGTCTTCCCTGCCGCGGGTGGAGCGCGCAGTCACCTCGTAATCATTCTTTCCGAGCAGATCCACAATTTCCCCGATTTTCTGACTTATCGAGCCCTTCCCGGATCGCAGATTAAAGATCAGCAATGCTTTTTTCATAGTGTTCCCCGTCATTCAGCAAAAAACAGGCAGCGTATCATTATCCAGCAAATAGTCACGTGTCAGATGCATTTCTATCCGAGGCAGATGCAGGGTATGATTTCAGATATTCCTCCGCTTTCTCCTCATCCATCGAAAACCTCTCCATCAGACCGGCCAGTATCTTGTCTTCCGGATAGTGATCCTCTCGACGCAAAGCAATATATTCTTCTATCCTGCCTTCCGCAAGCCCTTCCGCATGCCCTTCG
>JAEEGH010022741.1_pt1 | contig 12823 bp, 8 predicted proteins | sample 9134181 | NCBI WGS metagenome assembly JAEEGH01 (sample SAMN16246544, study PRJNA631951) | gut metagenome | biome: gut microbiome; feature: rumen; material: DP-attached | host: Bos | place: Iran: Karaj | collected 2018-10 | reverse complement strand
TTCGCCGTAGGCCCCCTCGTAGAGGATTTTTCCGCCCGCGTCCGTCACTTTCAGGATGAAATCGTTCGTGTCCGGGATCTCCGCCGACGAGGCCCGGGTTCCGGGTCCGCCACCGTCGATGATCCACCGCAGTTCCCCTTGCCTTACGGACCGGAGTCCGAAGTCGTCACATGCGCCCAGCGCCGCCACCAGCGGCAGGAGCGCCCACAGTCTTTTGAGTCGCATAGCCTTGATTCTTTTACCGGCCGGACACCGCGCCCGGCCGAGAGCGAAAATAACCCCTCCGGCCGGGAGCGGGGACAAGAATCATAAAAATGTGGCGAAATGTTTCGGGTTGTTTCAAAGAAACATTTTTCTTGTCCTCTTTTCCCTGCATTTTCGCTATCTTTGTTAGGAATTGCTGAAATGACCAAACCCTTATAAATCATGAAGAAACTGTTGTTCGGCGTCGCCGTCTGCCTGGTTCTGGGCGGGGCGGCGATCGCGTGCAAGAATCTGGCGGACAATCGGGCGGCGCTTCCGCGCCCCGAGGGCCCGTGCGACGTTTACGAGCGGGGCGGCACTCCTTGTGTCGCGGCGCACAGCACCACGCGCGCCCTGTATGCGGCGTATGACGGCCCGCTGTACCAGGTGATGCGCGCCTCGGACGGAAAGACTCTGGACATCGGCGTGGTCAGGGCCACGGCGGACGATCCGGGCGGTTATGCCGATGCGGAGTCGCAGGACGCCTTCTGCAAGGACACCTACTGCTGGATCACGGTCCTTTATGACCAGTCCGGCAAGGGGAACCACCTGTATCAGGCCCCGCGCGGCGGCTTCAGCGGCCCGGCGATGGGCGGTTACAACAATGTTCCCGTGGCCGACTGGGCCCCGGTGAACGTGCTGGGACACAAGGTGTACGGCCTGTTCATCGCCCCGGGTATGGGCCTTCGCCTGAACGATCCTGTCGGCACGGCGGTCGACGACCAGGCCGAGGGCCAGTACTGGGTGTTCAGCGGCCAGCACTACAACTCCGGCTGCTGCTTCGACTACGGCAACGCCGAGACCGACAGCCGCGACGACGGCGACGGCACGATGGAAACCACCTATTTCGGCAACTCCCGCGGCTGGTACTACGGCGAGGGGGACGGTCCCTGGATCATGACCGACCAGGAGAACAACCTCGTGGGCTGTGTCAATGACGACCCGAACGACAAGTACTGCGTAGGTCTCGAATCCATCTCTTGGCGCTTCGTCACGGCGATGGCCGACGGCGAGCCGCACCACTGGCGCTCGATGGGCGGAAACGCCCAGGAAGGCGCCCTGAAGGTCTATTACGACGGCGGCCGCATCCGCAACGACCGCAGCAGCTACGACCCGATGCGCAAGCAGGGCGCCATCCTGCTGGGCAACGGCGGCGACAACAGCAACGGCTCCGCGGGCACCTTCTACGAGGCCGCGATGACCGCCGCCGGCACTTTCCCGACCGAGGAGACCAACCAGGCCGTCCAGGCCAATGTGGTCGCGGCCCGCTACCGGGTGGCGTCCCTCGAGGTATTCCCTTCGCTGAAGGACAACCGTCCGTCCAACGTGCAGACGTTCACCCCTGGCGGCTCCGCCAAGACCGTGGTCCGCTTCGTCAATACGACCGACGTTCCCGTCGAAGGCCTCACCCTGGCGCTGAACGTCCCGAAGGGCTGGAAGGCAAGCGTCGACGGCAACAAGCAGCTGCAGGTCTCCTATCCCGTCGAGCCCGGCCAGACGGTTGTCGCCGAGTTCGACGTGCAGGCCGGCACCGCTTCCTTCAACGGCGACTTGGAGGCCGTCGCGTCCTGGGACGGCGCCGCCGCCCGGGAGCGCGCCCGCCTCAAGGTCCGCTGCACCCCCGCGGTGAAGATCAACGAGTTCAGCGTCACGGACGGCTTCATCGAACTGTACAATGCCGGGGACGAGGAAGTGAACCTTTCCGGCTGGACCGTCCGCCAGCATGCGGCGAACGTTCCGGCCTTCTCCGACATCGAGGTCCCGTCCGGCACCAAGCTCGCCCCGAAGGCTTTCTACGTGCTGGGAATGGCGGGTTCCGGCCTGGCCGTGGATGCCGCAAAGGGGGATGATGTCATCTACGTCCGCAGCGTCGAGGGCATCCAGCCCGGCGATGTCATCGGCATCGGCAAGGAGAAGTACACCGTCAAGGCGGTGAACGCCCCTGCCCCCGAACCGCCGGCTCCGGGCCGCATCCCGTTCGGCCGCGGCTTCCAGCCCGCCGGCGCGCCCACCACGGTGTGGCAGCCGCTTCCGGGCGGGCACGGCATCGAGTTCCCGGCCGGATCGACCAACATCCCCGTCACGTCCACCGCGCATTTCCAGGTGGGCCAGAAGATGGCCATCGGTTACGGCACGGACCGGCCCGCCGTCTCCCGCTTCCTCGAGAAGTACGAGGTCGTGACCGTCACGGAAGTGGGCAAGCCCGGCACGCAGGGGTATCTGTCGATGGACGCGAAGCCCGGCGACACCAACATCAAGGTCTCCTCGACGGCGAACATTTCGGTGGGGGACCGCATCCGCCTGGATATCGACAGCGAGGGTCACGGCATTGAAACCGTGACGGTTACGGCGGTGGGCACGCCTTCCGCGCGCAACACGCTGAACGGCCCGCTGCGCGAGGACGAGGATCCCGGCACCGGCCTGGACATCGCCGAGCCGCTGCAGTTCGCCCACGCGTCCAACATGCCGTACAGCGTGAACGGCACGGGCATCACCTTCGAGCCCGCCACCAAGTTCGCGCACTACAGCAATGAACCTGTTCTTGCGCTGTGCTTCTCGCTGGAGCTCGAGCAGCCGCTGAAGTCCGCCCATTCCATCAACGAGCCCGTCGTCGGCGGCACCGCCGGCTTCTCCGGGAAGGCGGACCTTCTGTTCGGCGGTCCCGCCCTCTCCCAGAGCGCCGGCAACATCACCCTCCGCGACGCGAAGGGCAACATCGCCGACGCGCTCAACTACGGTCTCCTCGTGGATCCTTATCTGGCGGAAGGCTACCAGGCCGACTCCGGCGCGGAGGAGAACGGCAACTTCGCCGCCGTCCCGTACACCGCTCGCCGCTTCGGCGGACCGGCCGGCGCCGTCGCCTCCCTCAGCGCGGGCCGCTACCCGGACGGTGCGGACCTGGACGACAACAAGCGCGACTTCACCGTCCAGAAGTCCCAGAACCTCGCCCTGCCCGTCGAGGCCGGTGCGACCAACGTCAAAGTGACCTCCGTGGAGGGCCTTGTCGAGGGCGGCCCCATCGTGGTGGGCAACGCCGAAGTGTTGACCATCCGGCAGGTGGGAACGTCCGGCGGCACGACCCTGCAGTTCCCGGCCAGCTTTGGCACGAAGACGCTCGTCGTCGCCTCGGCGATGAGCTTCGTGCCGGGCCAGGAGGTGCTGGTGGGCGACGAGAAAGCCGTCGTCTCCGAAGTATTCTTCCCGCGCGGCTGGTGGGTTCCCCGCGATCAGCTGGTCCACAAACTGGTCCTCGCGTCACCGCTTCGCAAGGCCCATGGTGCCGGCGAGGCCGTCGCGGGCACAGGTGTGACGCTGTCCGCGCCGCTCCAGGCCGCCTATCCGGCCGGCGCGGCCGTCGCCTCCGCGCAGCCTACGCCGGGCGCTGCCAACAAGTATTGAGAATGACGCTCCGCAGGTTCAAGACCGTGGCGCTGCTCCTCTGCACCGCCTGCCTTGCGCTCGCCGGATGGATGCTTTTCCATTCCCTGACCGGCGTGCGGATGGTCGGCTGCGGCGCGGGCAGCGGATGTGACAGCGTGATGGGGAGCCCCTGGGCCTATGTGCTCGGGGGCGTTCCCGTCAGCCTGCCCGCGGCCGTGGCCTATCTCCTGCTGTGCCTCTGCGTATTGTTTTTCGGAGGGGAGACGGAAGAGGACCGCTCCCTGGACCGCATCCTCTGGCCGATGATGCTCGTCCTCGCTGGTTCTATCGTCGGCGCCGCCCTCTGGTTCTGCTACCTGCAGCTCTTCGTCCTCCACGCTTTCTGCAAGTACTGCACGCTGCTGCATTTGCTGGGTTGCGTGCTGGCAGGTTGGATCCTTCTCGCAGGCCGGCCCTTCGGCAGGCTCAGGAACCGTTCCTGGTTCGTCGTCGGCCTCTTGGCAGCCGCCCTTTTCGCCATCGTCCAGTCTCGCACGCTGCCGGCGGCGGCCTATGACGCCGGCCGGACGGAGGTCGCGCTTCCGTCTTTCTCGGAGGGGGAAATTCCTGTCCTGGGGCCCTCGGATGCCCCTGACGAGCTCACGCTTCTCTTCGATTTCCAGTGCAACCACTGCCGCCGGCTGCACCGGGTCCTGCCGGACCTGCTGGAAAAGGCCGGCGGACAGTACCGCATCCGCCTGTGCCCCGTCCCGCTAAGCAGTGCCTGCAATCCGTACATCCCGTCCTCGGGCATCGACCGATTCGTCGGCTCCTGTCAGCTCACACGCTACGCGCTCGCGGTCTGGTACGCCCGCCCGGACGCCTACGAAGCCTATTGGGACTACCTGCTGGGCAGTGGCGACGAGCGCGCCGCCATCGCTCCGGCCGACGCAGAAGCCCGCGCCGGGGAGCTCCTTGGCGACGATTTTGAATCCGCCATCCAGAATCCGCGCATCGACGCGTACCTTCGAAAGGTGGAGGAACTCTTCGGCCGCACGTCCAGTTCGCAGAAGAGCGGCGTCCCGCGCCTCATCCGCGGGCAGCATTGGCTGGTCCCCGAAACGGACCAGGCGGACGAGCTGCTGGAGCTCATCCGCCTGTCACTCTGAAAATCAGCAATAACTACCGAAGCACCTGCGTGAAGACCGGCTCCTTGCCGTCTTCCGCCAGGACGTACACCTTGATGAAGTGGTCCGGAATCTCCATCGCGGGATCTCTCGGGAGGTCCTTCGCGGTGAAGAGGTACTCGGTGCCGCCCGGGACGGCGCGGCAGGCCACCTCGGTCGCCGCGGCGTGGATCATCGGGTAAGTGCCCACGGCGGCGTCGAAAATCGCGGCGGCCGCTTCGTCAGCCGGCTTCGGCTCGGAGAATTCCGGCAGGGGAGCGACCTCGCCCGCGAGGAAGCCGTTGGCCTTCAGGAAGTAGTCGACCTCGGCCTTCGCCGCGTCGATGCGGGCGGTGCGGACACCGTAACCCGGCAGAATCTCCGCATTCGGGAGTTTGGCCTTGAGGTCTTTCGTGCTGGTGTCGAGTCCGCCGCTGCCGAAGGTGCAGAAGGGGACGATCTTCTTGCCGTCCAGGTTGAGGGCGCTCAGCGCGGCCTCCACCGGCGGGGCGTAGGTGCCCATCCAGATCGGGTAGCCGAGGAAGATGACATCGTAGTTGTTGACATCGACGGTGAAGGGCTTGAGCTCGGGAAGCTTGCCTTCCGCGGCATCCTTCGCGCAACGGGCGGCCGTCGCACCCATGTCACCATCGTAGGGGATGACGGGGAGGATGGCTTCGAGGTCCGCGCCGAGGGCGTTCGCGATTTCTTCCGCGACGGCCTTCGTCGTGTTGGTCTGGGAATAGTAGAGCACCAGGGTCTTCGGCGCTTTGTTCTGGGAACAGGAGACCGCGAGCAGAAGGGCGGTCGCCAGGACGAGTAACTGCTTCATAAAGTATGGTTGTTAAGTTGTGGGCTTAGAACTCCAGCCGGAAACCACCGGCCTTTAGACGCTCGTAGTTGTCTTTGTCGAATGTGTATCGGATGGGGGTGCGGGAGCCGCGCCGGGGGGACTCGTCGGGCACTTCGATCAGCAATCCGAAATGCTTCATCTTGTTGGCGAAGTTCCGGCGGTCGAACTTGCACTCGAGGATGGACTCGTACAGGTTCTGGAGCTGGGGGAGGGTGAAGACCTCCGGCAGGAGGTCGAAGCCCACCGGCTCGAAGAAGATGTTCTCCCGGAGCCGCTTGCACGCGACGCGGAGGATCTGGTCGTGGTCGAAGGCGAGGCGGGGGATGTCCTTCATCGCGAACCATTCGGCCTTGTCGGCGTCGGTGTCGCCCTCCACTTCGGAGAGCTTCACCAGGGCGTAATGGGCGATGGTGATCACGCGCTCGCGCGGGTCGCGGTCGATGTGGCTGAAAGTGCCCACTTCCTTGAAATCCTTCGGGTTCACTTTCAGCTTGGTCTCCTCCCGGAGTTCCCGGGCGGCCGTGTGGGCGATGGTCTTGTCCCGTTCCACGTCCAGGAAGCCGCCGGGGAGGGCCCAGAAGCCCACGTAGGCGCGCGTACTGGCCTCTTTCTCCTGGCCTCGCTTGATCAGGAGCACTTTCAGCTGCTTGCCGTCATAGCCGAAGACGACGCTGTCCGCCGTGACGGCCGGATGCGGATACTCGTAGGTGTAGGTGCCTTTCTTTGCCATGGTCGATTGAATGAAATCCGGTTAGACGATATGGAGCGAACCCGCCGCGAACAGCACCAGGTAACCCAGCACGATGCTGATGGCGCCGATGATGACGCCCATCCGGGCCATGTCTTTCTGCTGGATCATGTTGGTGGCGTAGGCCAGCGCGTTCGGGGGTGTGGAGATGGGCAGGATCATCGCGCTGCTGGAGGCGATGGCGACGCCGATCAGGACGGTGGAGGTGCCGCCGACGGCCGCCAGCTTGTCGCCCATCGCCGTACAGACGACGACCAGGATGGGCATCAGCAGCGCCGCCGTGGCGGAGTGGGAAATCAGGTTGGAGAGGCCGTAGCACAGCAGGCCGGACAGGAGGACGATCAGCAGCGGCGAGAAGTTGCCGAACGGGATGGCGCGGACCACCAGGGCCGCGAGACCGGAACCGTTCATCGCATAGCCGAGGGCGAAACCGCCGGCGACCATCCAGATGACCGACCAGTTGATCTCCTCGAGGTCGTATTTGGAGATGATGCCCACCATCGCGAAGACCGCGAAGGGGATGAGCGCCACCGTGTAGGTGTTGATGCCCGTGACGGTGTCCATCATCCACAGGAGGATGGTGACGATCATCGTGATGATGACCAGGGTGGTCTCCTTGCCCTTCTTCATCTCGCCGTCGATCTTCAGCTCGATGGTCTTCGGGGTGAAGGGGAAGAACTTCTTGAGCAGCATCCAGGCGATGAAGATCATCAGGATCACCAGCGGCACCATGAACAGCATCCACTGGCCGAAACCGATGCCCAGGTTCAGGCCTTCGGGATCGTTCAGGTACTTCAGCGCGATGGTGTTGGGCGGGGTGCCGATGGGCGTGCCCATGCCGCCCAGATTGGCGGCGATGGGGATGCTGAGCGCCATCGCGGTCCGGCCCTTGCCGGCCTCCGGCAGCTGCCGGAACACGGGCGTGAGGAAGGTGAGCATCATCGCCGTCGTGGCGGTGTTGCTGATGAACATCGAGAACAGGGCCGTCACCAGCATGAAGCCGAGCAGGATGTTCTCGCTCTTCTTGCCGAACGGGGTGAGCAGCACCCGGGCGAGATGGACGTCCAGGCCCGTCTTGGTGGTGGCGATCGCGAGGACGAAACCGCCGATGAAGAGCATCACCACCGGGTCGGCGAAGCTGGCCATCACCTGCTTGTAGCTGAGGAGCTGGCCGGCCGTCTCAGGATTGCAGATCCATTTGATTCCGGAATCGGAGGTGCACAGCAGCAGGAAGACCATGATGGAGACCGAGGTCGCCCAGGCGGGAACCAGCTCCAGCACCCACATCAGCGTGGCGTAGACGAAGATGGCGATGATTCGCTGCTGGACCGCCGTGAGCCCGTCGATGCCGAAGGACTCGGTGGGGAGGAACCAGAGGACGAGGACGATGATGGCCACGAAGATGAGGCCGAGACTTTTCTTCTTGAGGAGGGAGGGGTTGAACCGGTTCTTCTGACGCAACTTGTGCATCTGTTCAACCAGATTGAAACCTGTAAATTGCTTGAACATAGGACGTTACAATTGCGTTAGACGGTTATTCATAGGTGAAGCGGAGGTCGACGGGGATGCCGGCGTTCTCCAACACTCGCTTGTCGGACAGGCTCTCGGGGCCGGCGACGCCGTACTTGGCGACCCAGGCGCGGGCCGCCTCGAGGTCGCCGTGGGCCTGGATCCGGAGAATCTCGGCGCCGAGTTCCTCCAGGGCCTGCCAAGTCTTGTCATAGTCGATGCTGTAGCGGCCGGAAGGGTTCCAGGTGATGGCCTTGGACGCGAGCAGGTAGTTGTAGACGATGATGTTGGCGACGCCCGTCGGGTCCGCCACGCCGAAACGGGTGGAGCGGATGGTGTTGGTGACGAACGTGGTGAGCACGTCCTCCTTCTGGAAGAGGGCGGAGATGTGGTACGCCTCGGCTTCCTGGGCGCAGAGCCAGGTGCCCAGCACGTTGGATTTCGCTTTCTCCAGGACCAGGGCCTCGTTGCCGAGCGCCTCGGCGACGGTGCCCTTGCCGTTGACGGTCTCTTTCACGCCCAGACCCTTCGCGATCTCGCGGAACACGATGATCCAGTAGAAGGCGCCGGCGTCCACGTGGGGATGGTAGACCTCTTCCAGCAGCGCGCTGCCCACCGGATGGACCGTGCGGTTGAATTTCTCGCGGATGATGTTGTCGAAGATGATGGTGCGGGTGCCGAGCTCCTCCTGGACCTTCGCGTCATAGGGGAAGTTGATGCCGATGACTTTGAAGCCGGCGTTGGTGTAGCCGCTGCAGTAGAGCACGTTGCAGGAGAAGATGTCGGATTCGGCGCCCGGGACGAAATCGTGGTTGGCCGGATCGCCGGGCAGCATCTGCTGCAGTTCCGGCATCCGGGCGGAAAGGGCGTCGAGCTCCTCGGTGCGCTGGAGGTTCTTCAGGAGGACGTAGGCGCCGTAGGAAGCCTTGGTTCCGTAGACGGCGTCGTCCACGGCCTCGATGGGGCCGAGGACCAGGTCCATCTTGCTGTCGTTCATCTCCAGCCAGGCCTTGTTGCTCTGGTAGTAGTCGTCGGTCTTGAGGCCCTCGATGAGCTGGAGGAGGTAGTGTCGGACGCTTTCCTTGATGGTGACGTCGGCGGCCCGCTGCAGGTAGCCCTCGATCGTGGCGATCCGGTCGGCGTAGGCGTCGTGGTACCAGACGGTCTTCAGGGAGCCGTCATCGGCTCGCTGGACCAGGGTGTACGGGCTGTGCTTGGCGGGATCGGCGAACGCGTCGAACTCCGCCGCGGTCATATCGGCCGGATAGAAGCAGGCTCCCGCGGGCTTGGCGCCGTATCCCGGAAGGAAGGGCTTCCCGTCGATGCGGTCCCAGGGACCGTAGTTGATTTCGGCATAGAGCTTCTCGGAGGGATCCGCAAGCGCGCCCAGGAAGGCCTCTCCGTCCCCGAAATACTGCTTCCAGTAGATCTTGTCCACCTCGTCGGCGGCCATCCGGTAGAGTTTCAGGACCTCTTTCCCGTTGTCGGTGATTCCGGTCAGGTCGGGGGCGGGGATGGTGACCAGGGCGTAGTTGTCCACGAGCCTGCCCACGTCCACCCGTTCCTGCGCGCAGGAGACGGCGAGGGCCAGGGCGGCCGCCGCCAGAAGAAATCGTTTCATAGAATTATGGTTTAGCAAGTTCAAGTATTCTGCGTAATTATCATACAAAGATAGCAACGAATTTCGGTTTCTGCCGTTTTTTTTCGTACATTGGACGCGAAGTTCGACCTTTGACGATGAAAACCCGGAACAAACAGCTCTACTGGTGGCTCGGCGCGTTGGTGCTGGGCACCGTGCTCGGCCTCCTGCACATCGGGGCCGTGGACGCCGTATGCAATTTTTTGGCGACCGTGTACACGCGGCTTTTCCAATTCCTGGCGGTTCCCACCGTGGCGCTCGCCATCACCACGACGCTCATCTCCTTCGGGCGCCAGCGGAGCACGCGGAAGATCTTCACCCATACGATCACGTACACCCTCCTCACCACCTTCGTGGCCGCCCTTGTGGGGATGGGGTTGTACCTCCTGATCGCCCCGGAGAACTTGCCGGCGGAGATGCTCTCGTCGGCCTCGGAGGTGAATGCCGGGGGGACTTCCTTCTATGACCACATCATTTCGGTCATCCCGAACAACATCGTCCAGCCTTTCCTGTCCGGGAATGTGCTCTCCATCCTGCTGATCGCCGTCGCCATCGGCCTGGCCCTGGCCTGGATGCCGGACAGCGACGGGAAAGGCGTGGTTGTCAAGGGCATCCAGGGGCTGCAGGAATTGTTCTACACCCTGATCAAGGCGCTCATCTGGACGCTTCCGCTGGGCATCGCGGCCTTCGCCGCGCAGCTCGCGGGACAGCTCAGCGGCGGCCTGATCCTGGGCTCGCTCGGGAAGTACGCGGCGGTCATTCTGGCCGGGAACGCCGTCCAGTTCTTCATCGTCCTGCCGCTGTTCCTGCTGGCCCGGGGGATCAACCCGCTGCGGGTCTTCCGGGCGATGAGTCCCGCCGTGGTGATGGCCCTGTTCACGAAGAGCTCCGCGGCCACCCTGCCCGTGACCCTTTCCTCGGCCGAAGAGCGCCTGAAGGTGAATCCGAAGGTCTCCCGGTTCGTCCTTCCCATCTGCACGACCATCAATATGAACGGCTGCGCCGCTTTCATCCTCGTGAGCTCCCTGTATGTGATGCAGAACGGCGGTCTGTCCCTGGGCATCGGGTCGATGCTGCTGTGGGCCCTGGTCTCCGTCTTCGCCGCCGTGGGCAACGCCGGCGTGCCGATGGGCTGCTTCTTCCTGACGGTGTCCCTGATGACCGGCATCGGCGCCCCGGTCGAGGTGATGGGCCTGATCCTCCCGATCTACACCGTCATCGACATGGTGGAAACCGCGGAGAACGTCTGGTCCGACTCCTGCGTCTGCGCGATGACGGACAAGGACCTGGCCGGAGAAGCGGACTGAATCCGGGCCTGGCTGGCTGAATATGTGCATAATATCCAGTTATGCACATAATATTCATTTATTTTACAAAAATATTAAAAACATAGGCGCAAGCTCGGCTCTTTTTTCTATCTTTGTAGAAACAGTTAGTTAGTAGCGGATATGAGAATTGCGGTAGTGGGCGCCGGCAATATGGGCGGCGCCATCGCCCGGGGGCTCGTCAAGGCGGGTACGGTCCGGGCGGCTGACGTGACGGTCAGCGACATTTCGGAGGCCGTGCTCCAGGGTTTTTCCGAGCGGGGATGCAACACCACGCACGACAATGTGGAGGCCGTGAAAGGAGCCGACGTCGTGTTCGTGGTCGTCAAGCCGTGGCTCGTGGAGGAAGTCGTCAAGGGCCTCAAATCCGGATTGGACTATGCTTCCCAGCGCTTTGTCTGCGTCGCGGCCGGCATCACGCCGGAGCAGCTTTCGGCGTGGCTCGGATGCGATGCGGACGGGGTCGCGCCCCAGTCCTTCCTCGTCATCCCGAACACGGCCATCGACGTTCTCCAGAGCATGACTTTCATCACGCCCGTCCACGCAGACCAGGCGTCGATCGACCTTGTCAAGGGCCTTTTCGACACGATGGGCTCGTCGATGGTCATCGAGTACGGGATGATGGCGGCCGCCACGGCCGTGGCCTCCTGCGGCATCGCCTATGCGATGCGCTACATCATGGATGCCGCGCGCGGCGGCGTCGAGATGGGCTTCGACCCCGCCGAGGCGGTTCCGGTCGTGTGCCAGACGATGATCGGCGCCATCGGCCTGATGACCAAGGAAGGGGCCGATCCCGAGGCGGAGATCGTCAAGGTGTGCACGCCCGGCGGCCTCACGCTCAAGGGCCTCAAGGCGATGGAGGAGGCCGGTTTCACCGAGGCCGTCATCCGCGGTCTCAAAGCTTCTGTCAAATGAAAAGGATTGTCATCAAGATCGGGTCGAATGTCCTGACGCGGCCGGACGGCACGCTGGATGTGACGCGGATTTCGTCCCTCGTGGACCAGGTCCAGGCCATCCGCGCCGACGGCGCCCAGGTGCTGCTGGTGTCCAGCGGCGCCGTGGCGTGCGGGCGCAGCCGGCTGGGACGCGGGGGCGCGGCCCTGAAGCTGGACCCGGTGGAGCAGCGGCAGCTGTACTCCGCCGTGGGACAGGTGCAGCTGATCGGCCTGTACAGCAGGCTGTTCCAGGACTGGGGCACGAATATCGGCCAGGTGCTCACGATGAAGGAGAGCTTCTCCACGCGCCGGGAATACCTGAACCAGCGGGCCTGCATGGAAGTGATGCTGGCCCACGACGTGGTCCCGATCATCAATGAAAACGATACCGTGAGCGTCACCGAGCTGATGTTCACGGACAATGACGAACTCTCCGGCCTGGTGGCGTCGATGATGGACGCCGACACGCTGATGATCCTGTCCAATGTGGACGGCATCTACGACGGGCCGCCGTCCAATCCGGCTTCCAAGGTCATCGCGAAGGTGCTGCCGGGCGAGGACATCAGCGGCGGGATCGGCGCGCAGAAGAGCGGCTTCGGCCGCGGCGGGATGCGGTCGAAGTACGCGATCGCGACGCACGCCGCGGAGGAGGGGATCCGCGTGCTCATTGCCAACGGAAAGCGCGAGGGCATCGTCCGGGACCTGTATTTCAGCGTTCCGGGCACCGTCTGCACGGAGTTTGTCCCGGTCGCGGGCGGCGTTTCGAGCGTGAAGAAATGGATCGCCCACAGCAGCGGCTTCGCCAAGGGGACGGTTACCGTCAATGCGGCCGCGCGCGAGGCGCTCTGTGGCGAGCAGGCGGTGAGCCTGCTGCCGGTGGGTGTCGTCGCGGTGGAAGGGGACTTCGAGGAGGGCGATATCATCGGCATCCTGGACCCTTCCGGGGCGCAGTTCGCCGTGGGGCGGAGCGCGTACAGCGCCGCCCAGGCGAGGGAAGTGGTCGGTCGGCACGACTGCCGGCCGTTGGTGCATTATGATTATCTAA
>JAEEGH010022735.1_pt1 | contig 12826 bp, 8 predicted proteins | sample 9134181 | NCBI WGS metagenome assembly JAEEGH01 (sample SAMN16246544, study PRJNA631951) | gut metagenome | biome: gut microbiome; feature: rumen; material: DP-attached | host: Bos | place: Iran: Karaj | collected 2018-10 | reverse complement strand
CCCTTGATGTCGAATAAACCGTTCATACTATAATGATTACACTCTTTCTGCAAAAATAATAAATCTTTACCGATATAAAAACAAAAAGAGAGCGCTCGCACGCTCTCTTCACCGTACCCCCGCTCGGAATCGAACCGGGACCAACGGAACCGGAATCCGTTATTCTATCCTTTAAACTACAGGGGCATCCCGTATGGGACTGCAAATATACACATTTTTTTATTATATTTGCAAAGATATAAACCAAGCATTCTGCGCAATGAAAAGAATCCTCACCTTCATCCTCGCCATCGGCCTGTTCGGCACCGCCTGGGCCCAGAATAAACCGGACTCCCAGCTGTGGTTCGACTCTGGAATGCTGTTTTACGGCAACAAGAGCGTCCATCTCACTTCGGGAGACTTTGCAAAGACGGTCAAATCCTGGAAACTGGGGAAAGCCCATATCGCCGTGAGCGCGGAAACCGCTCCGGAGATCCTCAGCCAGCTGATTTACGCCTTCCCGCTGGAGGACGTAAGCTATTCCCTCACCCTGGACAAGGACAGGATTGCGGCCAGTGCCTCCACCGAGCGCTATTACAAGGCTCTGCCCCAGACCGAGGGCATTCCGTTTGCCTCGGCCGATACAAAACCCTTCTTCCAGGACGGGAAGATGGAGGAGTGGATCAGAAGAAGAGTGGACGAACTTTATCCCGCAGAATGCTGGGAGAACGGCATTCAGGGCCGCGTCATCGTCCAGTTCACCATCGACGAACACGGCCGCACAGGCAATGTCAAGATCCTGAAGGAAGCTGCGCCCCAGCTGGGCCGCATTGCGGAAAGGATTATCCTCACGATGCCGGACTGGAAGCCGGCCCTTGACGCCGGAGGAAATCCCATCAAGGTTTCCTATAATCTTCCCATTATTTTCAAGCACAATTAATTTCGTTATATCAGGCAAAATGATTACCTTTGTTTGATATAATCAACTATGGGCAAAACCGCACACATTTTCCCCGGCCAGGGCTCCCAGTTCCCGGGAATGGCCAAAGAACTATACGCCACGCACAAGGACCTGATGGAACGGGCCAACGACATTCTTGGCTTCCGCATCACGGACATCATGTTCGACGGTTCTTCGGACGATCTTAAGGCCACCAGGGTCACCCAGCCCGCCATCTACATCCATTCGGTGCTTCTGGCGCTGGACCAGGTGCAGAAGGCCGATATGACAGCCGGCCACTCGCTGGGCGAATTCAGCGCCCTCGCAGCCGCCGGAGCCGTGAGCTTTGAGGACGGCCTCAGGCTCGTGGCCGTCCGCGCCCGGGCGATGCAGCGCTGCTGCGAGAAGCAGCCCGGAGCGATGGCGGCGGTCATCGGCCTGCCGGACGAAGTGATCGAGGAGGTCTGCGCCGGCATCCCCGGCGTGGTTCCCGCAAACTACAACTCCCCCGGCCAGGTGGTCATCTCCGGAGAGGAAGCGGCCGTGGACGCCGCCTGCGAGGCCCTCAAAGCCGCCGGCGCCCGCCGTGCGCTCAGGCTCCCGGTGAGCGGCGCCTTCCACTCTCCCCTGATGGAACCCGCCCGCGAGGAACTCGCCCGGGCCATCGAAGCCACCCCGTTCCAGGCACCGAACTGTCCCGTTTATCAGAACGTGACGGCAGCGCCCACCACGGATCCGGAGGAAATCAAGGCCAACCTCCTCAAGCAGCTCACCAGCCCGGTGAAATGGACCTCCAGCGTGCAGCATATGCTACGGGACGGCGCCACGCACTTCGTGGAGCTGGGCCCCGGCGCCGTGTTGCAGGGCCTCGTGAAACGCATTGCCGGGGAAGCGGAAATTCAAATTGAAGGAATACAATAAACAAATCACATAAATTATGGCAAAAGAAAAGAAATTCATCACCTGTGATGGCAACTATGCCGCCTCGAACATCGCCTATCTGTTCAGCGAACACGCTGCCATCTATCCTATCACCCCGTCATCCACGATGGCAGAGAACATCGACGAATGGGCTGCCCACGGGAAAAAGAACCTTTGGGGTGAAACGGTGAAAGTTACGGAGATGCAGAGCGAAGCCGGTGCCGCAGGCGCCGTGCACGGTTCCCTCCAGGCCGGTGCCCTCACCAGCACCTTCACGGCCTCCCAGGGTCTGCTCCTGATGATCCCCAATATGTACAAGATCGCCGGCGAAATGCTGCCCACCGTCTTCCACGTGAGCGCACGCGCCCTGGCAAGCCACGCACTCTCCATCTTCGGAGACCACCAGGACGTGATGGCCTGCCGCCAGACGGGCTTTGCGATGATCGCTTCCGGCTCCGTCCAGGAAGCCCAGGACATCGCCGCCGTGGCGCATCTTTCCACCATCAAGAGCAGCATCCCGTTCCTGCACTTCTTCGACGGTTTCCGCACCAGCCACGAGATCCAGAAGATCGAGGCCCTGGACGAAGAAGCCCTCAAGGGGATGATCAGCGAGAAAGCCCTCCTGAAGTTCCGTCAGCGCGCCCTGAATCCGGACGCCCCCGTCACCCGCGGCACCGCCCAGAACGGCGACGTCTACTTCCAGGCCGTGGAAACCCGCAACCAGTACTACGACGCCATTCCGGACATAGTGGCCCGCTATATGGGTGAGATTTCCGAACTCACCGGCCGCAGCTATCGGCCTTTCGAATACTACGGAGACCCCACCGCGGAAAACATCATCGTGGCAATGGGCTCTGTCACCGAGACCATCAAGGAAACCATCGACTACCTCGCCGGCCGCGGCCGCAAATACGGTCTGGTCAGCGTACACCTCTATCGGCCCTTCAGTGAGAAGTACTTCTTCTCCGTGCTCCCGAAGAGCGTCCGCCGCATCGCCGTGCTGGACCGCACCAAGGAACCCGGCGCCGTGGGCGAACCCCTCTTCACCGACGTGAAAGCCCTCTTCCAGGGCAAGGACCAGAACGTCCTGATCATCGGCGGCCGCTACGGTCTCTCCTCCAAGGACACCACCCCCGCCCAGATCGTCGCCGTGTACGACAACCTGGAAGCGAAGGAGCCCAAGGCCGATTTCACCATCGGCATCGTGGACGACGTCACCTTCAAGAGCCTGCCCATCAAGAGCGAGGTTTCCATCGTGAAGCCCGGCACCACCGAGTGCAAGTTCTACGGACTGGGTTCGGACGGCACCGTGGGCGCGAACAAGAACACCATCAAGATCATCGGCTCGCACACGGACCTCTACAGCCAGGCCTACTTCGACTACGACTCCAAGAAGTCCGGCGGCTACACCTGCTCGCACCTGCGCTTCGGCGTAAGCCCCATCAAGGCGCCTTATCTGGTGAATACGCCCGACTTCGTGGCCTGCCACGTGCCTTCCTACCTTAAGAAATACGATGTCCTGAAAGGCATCAAGGACGGCGGCACCCTGCTGCTGAACAGCCTCTGGGATGAGGAAGAGACCATCAAGAACATCCCGGACAACGTGAAAGCCATCATCGGCCGCAAGCACATCAAGGTCTATATCATCAACGCCACCAAAATTGCCGCGGAAATCGGCCTGGGCGGAAGGACCAACACCATCCTCCAGAGCGCCTTCTTCAAGATCACCGGCATCATCCCCTATGAGGACGCCGTGAAGTATATGAAGGACGCCATCGTGAAGAGCTACGGCAAGAAGGGCGAGAACGTGGTGAATATGAACTATGCTGCCGTAGACCGCGGCGGCGAATACACGGAAATCAAGGTTCCGGCCGATTGGGCGAACCTTACCGCCAAGTTCGAGAATCCGAACAAGGATCGTCTGGCCCCCGCCTTCGTGAAGGAAATCGCGGACGTGGTGAACGCCCAGGCCGGCGACACCCTCCCCGTGAGCGCCTTCCTGCCCTATGCCGACGGTACGATGCCCGCCGGCACCGCCGCCTATGAAAAGCGCGGCGTAGCCGTGAACGTGCCCACCTGGGACGCCGAATCCTGCATCCAGTGCAACAGTTGCGCGTTCGTGTGCCCGCACGCCGCCATCCGCCCGTTCCTGCTCACCGAAGAAGAGGCCGCCAAGGCTCCTGCTTCCGTGAAGATGGCCCAGGGCAAGGCCAACCTGAAGGACTACAAGTACGCCCTCGCCATCTCGGTGGACGACTGCACCGGCTGCGGCAACTGCGTGGACGTTTGCCTCTCCAAGCCGGACAAGGCCCTCAAGATGGTCCCGTACATCTCCGACCACGAGGATCAGGCCGCCTTCGACTACCTGAACAAGAAGGTGGGCTACAAGCAGTATGTAGATCCCAAGGCGAATATGAAGAACAGCCAGTTCGCCCAGCCGCTCTTCGAGTTCTCCGGTGCCTGCGCAGGCTGCGGTGAAACGCCCAACATCAAGGCCATCACCCAGCTCTTCGGCGACCATATGATGATTGCGAACGCCACCGGTTGCTCTTCCATCTACGGCGCTTCCTTCCCGGCCAGCCCGTACTGCACCAACGCAGGCGGCCACGGTCCGGCCTGGCAGAACTCCCTGTTCGAGGACTTCTGCGAGTTCGGCCTGGGTATGAAGCTCGGTTCGGACCGCATCCGCGCAACGGTTGCCGGCACGATGAAGCAGGCCCTCGAATGCTCCTGCTGCAGCGACGAAATCAAAGCCCTGGCCGCCAAGTGGCTGGAGGCTCCCCAGGATGCCGCCGTCACCCGTGAAGTGGCCGACAAGATTGTCCCGCTGGCGGAAAAATGCAGCTGCGACACCTGCAAGAAGATCGTCGAGCTCCAGCACTTCATTCCTTCCCGCAGCCAGTGGATCATCGGCGGCGACGGCGCCTCCTATGACATCGGCTACGGCGGTCTGGACCACGTCCTGGCCAGCGGCGAGAACGTGAACATCCTGGTGCTGGACACCGAGGTCTATTCCAACACCGGCGGCCAGAGCTCCAAGGCTACGCCCATCGGCGCCATCGCCAAGTTCGCCGCCTCCGGCAAGCGCATCCGCAAGAAGGACCTGGGTATGATGGCCATCTCCTACGGCTATGTCTATGTGGCCCAGGTGGCCATGGGCGCCAGCCCCGTCCAGTTCTTCAACGCGATTAAAGAGGCCGAAGCCTACGACGGACCGTCCCTCATCATCGCCTACAGCCCCTGCATCAACCACGGCCTCAAAGCCGGCATGGGCCTGAGCCAGAAGGAGGAGAAACTGGCCGTGGACTGCGGCTACTGGCACCTCTACCGCTACAACCCCGCCCTGGAAGGCACGGACAAGAACCCGTTCAGCCTGGACAGCAAGGAACCCGACTGGACGAAGTTCCAGGACTTCCTCAAGGGCGAGGTGCGCTTCGCATCCCTCTACAAGATGTTCCCGGACCAGGCCGATGAACTCCTCGCCAAGACGGAGGAATTCGCCAAGGTCCGCCTGAATACCTACAAACGGTTAGCTAATAAATAGTAGTGCAAATGAAACGAATCTTAATCACTGTCTGTGCGCTGGTCGCCGCCGCCTTCGTGGCGGTGGCCCAGCAGCCTTCCCGCGAGCAGATGGAGGCGATGATCGCCCAGATGCCGCAGATCCCCAATTCCGACCAGTTTACCATCGGCAAGCTGGACAACGGACTCACCTATTACATCCGTCACAACGAACTGCCCGCCGGCCGTGCGGAGTTCTACCTGGCCACCAACGCCGGCGCCGTGCTGGAGAAACAGCCCGAGCAGGACGGTCTGGCCCACTTCCTGGAGCATATGTGCTTCAACGGCACGGAGCATTTCCCCGGCAAAGGCATCCTGGATTACCTGCGTTCGATCGGCGCGGAATTCGGCCGCAACATCAACGCTTCAACGGGCTTCGAGGAGACGCAGTATATGCTCAACAACATCCCCGTGCAGCGCGAGAGCGTGGTGGACAGCTGCCTGATGATCCTGGCCGATTATTCCCACTACGTGCTCTGCGAGCCCAAGGAGATTGACGCCGAGCGCGGCGTGATCATCGAGGAGCGCCGCACCCGCCGCACCGCCGATTGGCGATCGATGGAGGCCGCCCTTCCCTATTACTTCGGCGCCGACAGTCCCCTGGCCCAGTGCACCCTTATCGGCACGCAGGAACACCTGGAGACCTTCAAGTACGAGGCCCTGGTGGATTTCTACCACACCTGGTACCACCCTGCCAATCAGGCCGTGATCGTGGTGGGCGACATTGACGTGGCCCGCACGGAGCAGAAAATCAAGGATATCTTCGGCCCTATCCCCGCCAAGGCGGACGCCCTCCCCAAGCCCGTCCAGGCCATTGCGGACCACGCGGAACCCCGTGTGGGCATCATCACGGACCCGGAAACCACCAACCCCAGCATCGAACTCTTCTGGCACAGCGCTGCGGCTCCCGAGAGCATCAACGCCACTTACCTCGGCCAGGTGACCGATGCCGTGAAAATGGCCCTTCGGATGGTAATGCGCGAACGCTTCCAGGACATCACCTCCAAACCCGGTTCTCCCTACCTGAACGGCAGCTTTGGCGTGTCCAGCCTCATCTATGAGGATATCGACGCCTCGTATGGCGACGTCGCCCTTCGCGAGGACAATATCCTCGAGGGCTTCCGCGCCTTCTATACGGAACTCGTCCGCCTGCAGCGTTACGGCATTACGGATGCAGAATTCAACCGCGTGAAGGCCGATTATCTGTCGATGCTGGAAACCCGCGCCAACCGCGCCGGCACCCGCCAGAACGCCGAATTCATCTATCCCGTCATCTCCAACTTCTTCGACAAGGAGCCCCTGATGGAGCCCCAGGACGAACTGGAACTCTTCCAGATGCTCGTCGGCCAGATCAACGCCCAGGCCCTCAGCCAGGCGGCCGGCCAGCTCTGGCGCGGATTCGAGAACCTGGTGGTGGTCTACTCCGGCCCCGAGAAAGAAGGCATCGCCACTCCTACGGCCGAGCAGCTCCTGAAGGTGATGGAGGAAGTGAACGCCTCCGAGATTGCCGCCCCCGAGGGTGAAGAAATCCCCGAGGCCTTCCTGGATCCCGCCAAACTCAAGGGCGGTAAAGTGAAGAAGGTGGAAAATACCATTTACGGTGCCACCCAGTGGACCCTCAAGAACGGCGTGCAGGTGATTGTCTATCCTACTGACCTGCAGAAGGACCAGATTCTCTTCAATATCTATAAGGACGGCGGTCTGTCCCTGGTTTCCACGGACGACGTCGCTTCCTTCGACGACAGCATCTTCAGCCTGTTCCAGAACAACAGCGGTGTGGCCGGCTTCTCCGGCACCGTTATGAGCAAGATGCTCACCGGCAAGAACCTCACCGTGAACCCGTATTTCGACCAGCTCGAGAACGGGATCAACGGCAATAGCACCGTGAAGGACTTCGAAACGGCTATGCAGCTGGTTTATCTGTACTTCACCGCCCCGCGTTTCGATCCCGAGGAGTGGCAGAACGGTATCGACCAGCTCAATGCCGTCCTTCCTAATATGGAGAAGCAGCCCAACTACCAGTTCCAGAAAGAACTGATGAACACCCTCTACGGCGGCAACGCCCGTAAGAGCATCATCTCGATGGACAAACTGCAAAAGGCCAGCCTCGCCGTGGTGGAGAAGAACTGGAAGAAGCTCTTTGCCGATGCGGCCGGCGCAAAGATGGTCATCGTGGGTGACGTGAATCCCGAAGCCATCAAGCCCGTCATCGAGAAATACATCGGCTCCCTGCCCAAGGGCAAGAAAGCCCCGAAGTGGGTGGATCCGCGCGAGGACCTCGTCTCCGTCAATACGGAGAAGGTGATCGAAGTGGACATGCAGACTCCTAAGAGCACCGTCTACCAGATCTACAACGCCCCCGTCGCATACAGCTATGAGAAAGCCGCCGCTCTGGAAGCCGTTTCCTACATCCTGGATATGCGCTACACCAACAGCCTGCGCGAGGAAGAAGGCGGCACCTACGGCGCCAGCACCAACGGCAACCTGAACCGTCGGCCCAAGCAGAGCGCCATGTTCCTGGTGGGCTGGGACTGCAAGCCCGCCCTCTGCGACAAGTTGCGTTCCCTGGCCCTCGAAGGATTCAAGGACCTTGCCCAGAACGGCCCCACCGACGATGAGCTTAACAGCGCCAAGCTCAACCTCCAGAAGAACCTGCCGGAAAGCCGTCAGCGCAACAGCTGGTGGCGCAATAGCATCGAACTATACCTTACCTACGGCCAGGACCGCAACGCCCTGTATGAGGCTGCCATTAACAGTCTCTCCAAGGACGCCATCCAGGGCGTGATGAAGGAAATCCTCTCTCAGGGCAACCTGATCGAGGTGGTGATGAAGCCCGCCAATACGGCAGAAGCTGAATAAACGACAAAAACGGGTGCCCGAAAAAGGGTACCCGTTTTTAAAAGAGCAGCGCGAAAAATCGCGCTGTTTTTTTAGGCCTCGCTGATAGCGCCGTTGGGGCAGGTGCCTTCGCAGGCGCCGCAGTCGATGCATTCGTCGGCGTTGATGCTGTAAACGTCACCGGCGGCGATGGCGCCCGTAGGGCAGACATCGGCGCAGGAACCGCAAGCCACGCAGAGTTCGGGATTGATGATTCTGGGCATAGTCTTTTATCTTTAATTGTTACTGTTGTTTCGTTTCAAGGTGCGAAGATAGGCATTATATTTGATTTTGAAAAGAACTGTGGCTAACTTTGCACTATGAAAATGCTGTTCGCTTCGTTCATATCGGCCCTCGTCGTCCTCACCTGCGGTACCCGTCAGGCAAACTCCGTGCCGCTCTCGGCCCAGCCGGAGGCCTTTGTGGAGCAGGATCTCCAGGCCGATGAAAGCGTCCTCGCCTGGGACAAGACGGTGCACGACTTCGGCGATGTATCCGTTTCCGACGGACCCCTCAGCTGCACCTTCACCCTCACGAACAAAGGATCCGAGTCCATCTCCATCTTCGAAGTAGTTTCCTCCTGCGGCTGCACGGACGTGAAATGGACGAAGGGAAGCATCGCTCCGGGCGAAAAAGGGGCCATCACGGCCACCTACAAGAACGAAGACGGTCCCCTGCCCTTCGACAAAACCCTTACCGTCTATATATCCGGCGTGAAAAGACCGGTAGTGCTGCGCCTTCGCGGCGTGGTACACGACAGGAAAAAGTCCCTGAGCGAGCTCTTCGGAGCACAGAAGCTCGGGGCTTTTGGTTTGAAGACGCGTTCGCTGAAGGCCCCCGCCCTGAAGCAGGGTCTCAGCGTGAGCGAGAGCCTCACCGTCGCGAACCTGGACAAAAAGCCGCTCAAGGTTGAGTGGGCCGATGTTACCCCCGGCCTCAGCCTCCAGCTGAGTACCAACCCCATTCCCGCCGGCACTACCGCAACGCTTAGCTATACGGTAAAATCGGCCCCCGGGGTGTATGGGAAGCATATTTATTTCGCTGCGCCCGTGCTGAACGGCCGGAAAGCCGACGGCCGCATCGAGATCACTGCCTGGACGCAGGAGAACTTCGCGGGGATGTCGGAGGACGAGCGCAGGGCCGCCGCCCTGCCCTATTTCGACCAAAGTACCTACACCTTCGGCAGCGTGAAAAGCGGCACCACGGTAGAGGCCGTCTTCCCCTGCACCAACCGCGGGAAATCTCCCTTCCACGTTTTCCAGGCCGATGCAGACGTCACCCTGAAAGTCGTCACGCCGGACATCGCGCCCGGCGCCAAAGAGACCTGTCGTTTTTCCCTCAATACGCGGGATCTTCCGAAAGGCGACGCCGTCATTATGGTCTCCCTCACCACCAATTCTCCCCTCCGGCCGGTGGTTAATCTGTTTATAACAGGTATTATCGAATAGACAAGCGAACAGACAAGGTTGCTCATCGCAAACCGTCGCTTCGCGACCCCTCCCAACATCGGCGTAAAACGCCTCCGTGGGCCCCTCCCTCTTATGGTGCCGAGGGTGGCACAGGTTTGCGACGAGCAAACCTTGTCTTTTAGCCGGATTCTTTGTATATTTGTAGGTTAAAGAAAGAAGAATGGAAGAAATCATCAAACATAATTACGACGACGACGCCATCCAAACCCTGGAATGGAACGAGCACATCCGCAGGCGTGCCGGCATGTACATCGGCCGACTTGGGAACGGTGACCGGCAGGGCGACGGCATCTACGTCCTTCTGAAGGAAATCATCGACAACTCCATCGACGAGTATTCGATGGGCTACGGCAAGAAGATCGACATCACCATCGAGGACAAGACGGTGACGGTGCGGGACTACGGCCGCGGCATTCCGCTTGGCAAAGTGGTGGACGCCACCTCGAAGCTGAACACCGGCGCCAAGTTCGACGACGCCAACTTCAAGAAGAGCGTGGGTATGAACGGCGTGGGCACCAAGGCCGTGAACGCGATGTCCATAGACTTCTACGTGGCCTCCTACCGCGAAGGACAGTGCTCGTACGCCCGTTTTTCTCGCGGCGAACTGCTGGAGTCGGACATCGTCCCTTCCAATGAGAAAAACGGCACCTTCATCCGCTTCACCCCGGACGAAGACCTCTTCAACGACTACTCCTTCCATATGGAGTTCGTGGAGAGCCTGGTAAAGAACTACTCCTACCTCAAGAAGGGCCTCACCCTGAACCTGAACGGCGTGGCCTATAAGAGCGAGAACGGCCTGCTGGACCTGGTGACGGAGAATATGAGCGAAACGCCGCTCTATCCCCTCATCCACCTGGAGGGCGAAGACATCGAGATCGTGCTCACCCACGGCAACAGCTACGGCGAGAACATCGCCACCTTCGTCAACGGCCAGAACACCCGCGACGGCGGCACCCATCTGGCCGCCTACAGGGAAGCCATCGCCAAGACCTTCAAGGACTTCTTCAAGAAGGACTACAAGCCCGAGGACATCCGCCAGGGCGTGGTGGGCGCCATCTCCATCCAGATTCAGGAGCCCATCTTCGAAGGCCAGACCAAAACCAAGCTCGGCTCCACCTATATGTGGGAGAAGCAGGTAAAGGGGCACGACGTAGACCGCGGCCCCACCATCCGCACCTTCGTGAACGACTTCGTCACCAAGTATCTGAACGATTACCTGCATATGCATATGGACATCGTTCCGATCATCGAGGAGAAGATCAAGGCATCCCAGGCCGAACGCGAAGAAATCGCCGGCGTGCAGAAGAAATCCCGCGAGAGAGCCAAGAAAACGGCCGTCTACAACCGTAAACTGCGGGATTGCCGCTACCACTTCAACGACAACAAGTTCCCCAAGGGGATGGAAGACCAGCGGGAAAAGACCTCCATCTTCATCACGGAGGGCGACTCGGCCAGCGGAACCATCACGAAGGTTCGCGACGCCAACAACCAGGCCGTCTTCAGCCTCCGCGGCAAACCGATGAACTGCTTCAAGGAAAGCCGTAAGAAAGTGGCCGAAAACGAGGAGCTGAACCTCCTGATCAACGCCCTGGGCGTGGAAGAGGACCTGGACAACCTCCGCTACAACAACATCATCGTGGCGACGGATGCCGATGACGACGGAATGCACATCCGGATGCTGGTACTCACCTTCATTATGAAGTACTACCCGGAACTCATCCGCCGCGGGCACGTGTTCATCCTCCAGACTCCCCTCTTCCGCGTTGGCAACAAGAAGGAGCGCCGCTACTGCTACACCCCGGAGGAACGGGACAAGGCCGTGAAAGCCCTCAAGACGGGCGTGGAGATCACCCGGTTCAAAGGCCTGGGCGAGATTTCCTCGGACGAATTCCAGGGCTTCATCGGCGAAAAAATGCGCCTGGACACCGTGAAACTCTCGGACGAAGAGTCCATCCAGACCATCATGGAGTTCTATATGGGCATCAACACCTATGAGCGCCAGCACTTCATTATGGACAATCTGCGCAGTGAAAAAGAACTCGAAGACGTGAATATATAATGGCAAGCAAGTATAAAGTCAAGACAAGCGTGAGCCCCCGCTGGGCCAAATTCTGCGGCTGGGCGTTAAGGAAACTGGGTTGGGAAAGCGTTGGCGGGCCGATGAAAGAGCCCAAAGCCATCGTGCTGGGCGTCCCCCACACCACCGTATGGGATTTCCTGGTGAGTTATCTCTTCTACACTTCCTTCGGCAAGGTGGCCCATATTATGATTAAGGAAAGCTTCTTCTTCTGGCCCCTGGGACCCATCCTGCGCGCCTGCGGCGCCGTTCCGGTGAACCAGAAGACCGCATCCACCACCGTCAAGAGCCTCATCGACCTGATGGAGAATGTGCCGGAATTCCACCTGGCCATCGCGCCGGAAGGCAGCCGCGCCCTGGTCAAACGCTGGAAGAACGGCTATCACCTCATCGCCAAGGAAACCGGCGCCACCGTGTACCTGGGCTATTACGACTGGGGGCGCAAGCGCATCAGCGTGGGCGAGCCCTTCGAGATCACGGACGATATGACGGCCGATATGAAGCGCATCTACGACCATTACAGGCCGCTGGGCATCCAGGGCTACCATAAGGACCAGTTCGCCGTTCCCGAATCCTAAACCCCTTCGTATGGCCAAGAGAATCAAGAATCCCTATAGGGCCTGGCGTCGCTATCGCGGCCGCGAGCAAAGCTGCACTACCCTGCAGAAGGTCTTTGACTACGCTACAAACAGATTCACGGAGCGCGTCGCCTACCAATACGTAGACGGCGGTCAGCAATACACCTACGGGCAGTTCCGCCGGAAAGTGGAGCAGCTCTCCATGCGGATGACCCGCTTCGGAATTAAGCACGGAGACCGCGTGGCCATCTTCTCGCAGAATATGCCCAACTGGGTGGTCGCCTTCTTCAGCGCCACGGTCTACGGCCGCGTAGCCGTTCCCATCCTGCCGGACAGCTCGGAGAACGAGCTAACCAACATCCTGAACCACTCGGAATCGAAGGTGCTGTTCATTTCGCAGCGCCTGATGCCCAAACTCAGCGAA
>JAEEGH010022733.1_pt1 | contig 12827 bp, 10 predicted proteins | sample 9134181 | NCBI WGS metagenome assembly JAEEGH01 (sample SAMN16246544, study PRJNA631951) | gut metagenome | biome: gut microbiome; feature: rumen; material: DP-attached | host: Bos | place: Iran: Karaj | collected 2018-10 | reverse complement strand
AAACCTCCCGCCTGCGAGTTTCAGCACAAGGTAAGCCCCGGTCAAAAAAGGAACAAAGGGCATCCGGGAATTCCTTCCTACCTTGTGAAGGGCCAGAAGGATTCCCGAGAAAACTGCCAATGTAAGACAGGCTATGCATGACGCGAGTGTCACAAAAGAGCAGCTTTCAAACATTCCCATTATGATAAGCACAACCCCGTCGCCTCTTCCGACTTTATCCGAGATAAATGACAGTGCTGTCACTGCAATCCCGGGCAGGGCCCCCAGCAGAGCAACCGTTAAAAGCCTCTGCTGTTCCGCTGAAGGCCCCGATAAGAGAAAGAACAACGCCGGCCTGACTAACGCCAGGGCTATGCCGGCTCTTAAGATCACTACCGGAAGCTTCCGGATCCGTATATCATAAACCGACAGCACCGTCATAAAGATGAGCAGTACCGCACCGAATAAATCCATCATCCCCCTCCGCATCTTGAACACGGTCTTCTTGAATCCGCCACTTCCGATATTGGAACGGCAGAGTACGTTCTGGTCAGGGTATAACATTCACCGCTGTAGTGATATCGGTCACCCGACGAGCATATATACACGGTTTCCGGATTCTCACCCTTTGCGCATATCTCGCAGGGATAGTAGTTTCCACCGCTTCCGTTTCTTTCGTCTCCCACCGTTGAATAGTCAACGGGTCTTACAGACAGTCTGAGATGGGTGCATGAAGTCGTAAGGTGGTAAACCTCACTGTTTTCCGTGATATAGACGATCTGCTCCTGAGAATCCGAGCCCGTACTTCCGGTTACGGCATACCCGTTCCACAGATGTCCGTAAAACCGCCCGGCCATCATAAATGACCGAATGCCGGCTATATTATAGGGAGTACCTACCCTGCAGGAGAGTCTGATATCCAGAATGTCCCCATCTATGGAGCTTCCGTAGAAATTAAGCCCGGCCTTCCCGCTCGTAAGAGGCGATGAATCAAGATAGTTCTCTCCCAGCTCATCGATCATCCTGTACCTGACATAGGTATATGAAAGAGCTGTCCCCTCCGCCATCGACAGGATGCTTTCGATATCCTCTGAGGATATATTCCCGGAAGCCGACCGATCGGCTGTCCCGGACGATGTCCCTGAGCCGGATGAACTCTCCGAAGATGCTGTTCCGGTATCGGATGCTCCCACATGTCCGGTTGGACCGAGCTCCTTCATCGGCTCGGTCAGCAGGCTTCCGTACAGACAGACCTCGTTTCCGGCTCCGTGGAGGGCATACTCGAGGTTACCGTACAGTCTTATCATCTCCAGCGAAGCCGAAAAGTTAATAAAGAAGAACAGGAATACCGGCAGAACAATGGCAGCCTCCACGGTCATGCTGCCGGCAAGCAGGGATGTCTTCTCTATGCGGGAAAAAAATGACAGTAGTAGTTGTTGTCCCGGAGAAGACATTCCTTTTCGTATGTAGTTATTACAGTTGCGCAAAGGAGTATTCCCGCATAAAAAAGACATCTCTGCCCTGTTCCTCTTCACCTGTTCAATACCTAAGCCTGCGTTTTATGCTCACGCTGTTTCCGAAGGAGCTTTTTATCACGGCACTGAATTCGATCATTTCCATACAGGCATCCAGCCTGAAGTTTTCATTTCCCCCGCTCAGCCTTATATCCGCCTCGATAACATCCATCGCCCTTGCGGTAAGCTTGTCCGTATCGGTAAGGAACATGAAGATCCTTAAGTAATCCGTGTATGAAAGCCCCGTATCCGTCCCCGTAAAGGGTCCCGGGTCCATCCCTGACAGAGCGCTGAGCATATCACTGTGCCAGGTGCTTTGATCCTTCATGAACGGTATCTTTCCTCCGGAAAGGAGAACCTTCGTGTCATACCTTCCCTCCGCGAGCGCCCAGGCAAGCAAAATGGCATGGGTAAGCACGGGAGCCATTTCTTCGATAAAGCAGACGGCGCATATCCCTTCGGCCAAAAGCTCCGCATCGGACCTTTTGGAAGCGTCGGTTTCAAGATATATAAGATCCATTCCGGCCCTTATTCCGAGAAGTCTTAATGCCACACCGCTCAGGTTTTCCGTATCATTTTCCCTGCCCGCTATCAGGTATTCGATCTGATACAGCAGGGCATCGGATTCATCGGTATCTCCGTATCTGCCCATGTATCTCATCAGATATTCCCCAAAAAGCGCTTTATCCAGCGCTTCATCAATACCCCCGCCATCCGGGGAGGCATATTCCAAAGTGCCCATACTGACATCGCCGGCTTTCATTCTTCCCGAGATGATGCCGCCCGGATCGATCTGCCTTCTTGAGAGATTTTCCGCATCATCAATAACGTATCCGAGTATCCTGCTGCTTACGCTTCCGGCAATCCCGCTCACGGGAGAGCTGTACTGATCAGGCAGCGATGTAAGTTCCGGAGCCGGAGGAGGTTCCTTTCCGGCCTCCTCGGCTTCTTTACATGCTTCTTCGTATTCCCTTTCCCGGGATGCCCTTTCCGACTCCCTTCTGCTTCTTTCACCCGCCGCAGCAAGTGATACGGCTGAGCTTTGGGAGTTAAGCTCGCCATGAACATCCATCTCATCCGCCGCAGTGATCTCGGCGCTTGTCGCCCATCCGATAACCTCCCGGGCCATGGCCAGTCCGAGATCATCCTTTATTGCTTCTATGGCACAGGCCCTGAACACGGCTCCGTTATCATCGGTCAGATAGCTTACCGCATCCACCGAGGCGCTTTCGGGGTATGCACCGATATAATCCCTGTAATCAAGCCAGGGCATGGAGACATCCGGATCGTAGTTTTTCTCCATATAATCCTTAAAGTGCGCGGAAGCCTGCCCCATACCGGATTCCGTCGTCCCGTAGGAAGAATCGACCGCAAATATGTTGTACTGCCGCATCAGTTCCCTGTTGTACTCGGCAAGCACGCTTCTCATGGCGGTATCCGTAATGACCTCCGCCTGCATTCTCATGGCGTTCCTTCTCGCACCTTCGATCATGGTCAGGCAAAGGCTGAGCAGCACGGCAAGAGTCAGTGTCATATATACGGTCAGATATCCTCCGTAAGTTTTACGCTTCATCATACGGAATCTGTCTGTGTGGTGATCTTGTCGAAGAGGTTCTCCACTATCTCCGTGATCCTGCTCTTGAAAATGATCACGAGCCCGACAAGAACGACGATAATGAGTATCACCTCCACGGTTCCCATCCCGTCGTCTTCCTTCAGAAAGTCCCTGAATCCTTTTAATCTCATCATCTTCCTATCCTCCTTATATCTTTATTCCGGTCATTGCCGGCATCATTATCATCACCATCACTACAGCGAGCATCATCATCATTGGAGCAAGCAGTTTTGTCTGGGCCTTTTCCCCCGCCTTCTTTGATTCGAGCAGCCTTTCGTGCATCGATCTGTATGCTTCCTCCTTAAGTCTTCCGGTAAATCCCGGATTTCCACGCTTCAGATTCTGTGAAAGGAGACCTGACAGCCTGATATATTCCGAAAGCCCCGTCCTTTTACCGAATCTTTCATAAACCTGTGTTTCGCTTATACCCTGTTTCATCTCAAGGCATGCTATCTTCATCTCTTCGAATACGAATTCACCGCCTTTTTCGGGGGCATCATCGGCTATCCTTGTAAATGCGGCCTTAACCGTCATCCCGGCACCGATGTATAACGCCAGCTGCCGCAGGATCTTCGGATAGCTCTTCCGCATGTTCTCCTTTTTCCGTTCGGTCCTTGAAGTAAGATCCTTTTCGGATGCCGTATATATGACCACGCCCACTATGGCAAATACCGCCATGATCAAAAAGCCGTCATCTTCGGTCCTGTTCTCCCATCTGAGTTCCGTTCCGGAGTACTCGGCCGGAAGGGTCCAGATCTTATCCTCCCTTTTCTCCTTCTGATCCCCGGCCAGATATTCGGAAAGGCCTGCCGCAAGCATCTGCCCATCTGTCATCTCCGGGAGGACCACACGGACCGGAATATCCAGACTCCTTTTGTAATCCCCGTATGAGTAAGTGACTGTAAGCACGACATCCGCTTCCGATGAAGGATCTACCCTTCCGCCGTACGCACTGACCCTTTTCGGATCGGACGATCTCCATACGCACTTGAACGGATATCCGTCATATTTTTCCGTGATCGCAAGATCGCTGCTTACATGCATCAGATCCTTGTTTTCTCCGAGTATCAGGTCTCCGATCCCTTCTTCAAAATTCTTGGAATATGAATCCAGCTCCCCTTCGCTGAGCAGCCTCGGCTCAAGGATGACATCCACAGGCAGCCTTTCTTCTCCCGATATCGCATACAGCTCCAGGTGCTCCTTTTTCCCGTTCCATTCGTTTCTTTCAAATCCCGTTCCGGGTATCCCGCGGCCGGTTACGGAGGATAGCTTCATAAAACAGCCGAGGATCAGCCCCGCAAGTACCGTGACCAGCGTCACCTTTATGCGTTTTATGCAAAAATCCCCGTAAAGCTTTTCTATGTCCTCCGAAGGATGCAGGAAAACCAGCTTTTTTACGATCGACTTATCCGGATTTCTTCCTTTACGGCAAAGCAGAACCCTGTATATGTACCCGCATATCCTGTCAAGCATCGGTCACACCTCCTCCAGCCCTGCAAGAACCTTGTCACCCAGAACAAAACCCGCCAGATATATGCATAAAAGCACCGTCATCAAAAGCACTCCCGTAGGGTTTCCGTACAGCGGATCGAAATACCCGGGGCTTGTGACCCCGACATAGGCAAGTATCCCAAAGGGCATGACTCTCATGATGTTCAGCTCCATCCTTCTTCCCGAAAGAGAGCTTTCTATCTCCTCCGACGTCTCTATCTGAAGGGAAATGGTGTCTGCTGCGGAAGATATTATCTCGGGCATATTTCCGCCGTATCTCTTGGCTATCGCAAAGACCTTCGCAAAATCGTTTATCGCCTCGCTTCCGCTCCGTCCGCCCAGATCCGCGAGCATCTCTTCAAGGGTGATGTTCAGGATCATCCCCCTTCTTATCACCTCAAGCTCCCCGCAGATAAAAGCATCCCGCCCGAGCTGCCTTTCCATGTCCTTCCCGCTCTGGACAAAAGCATTCTCGACCGAATACCCCGCCTTTAATGCCGCCTCTACGCTCCGTATGGCCTCACCGAACTGGGATTCCAGAGTCTTTCTGTCCTTCGCCGCAAGGCTCCCTGCCGTTTTCCGGAAATACAGGAGCCCGATAAAGGAAAGAGGAACGGCCGCAAGTAAGCTCCGGTAAAAGAAAAACGAAAGCAGCAGTACGCACCCCGCAGACCCGGCTGCGGCATAAAATAACTTTGCGGCATCCCACTTAACCGAGTGATAATCCCGCGCGGAAGAGTTTTTCCCTGTTTTCGAGATCTCCCGTTTTCCCGAGATGACCCTTGACCCTGCCGTTTTCATATCCCTCTTCAATGAATCCGTATAATCTTTTAAGGGATATTTCACCGTTTTCATATCCGCAAACCTCCGATATTTCCAGGACCTTTCTGCTCCTGTCCCTGAGTCTTCCGAGATGGACTATTATGTCCAGTCCCGATGCTATCTGTGCCCTCACGGCCGAAAGCGGAAGCTCCGTTGCCATGAGAACCATATTTTCAAGTCTCGACAGCATATCCCGCGACGAATTCGCGTGCCCCGTTGACATGGAACCGTCATGTCCCGTGTTGAGACACTGGAGCATATCGAGTGCCTCCCCGCCCCTTACTTCGCCGACTATTATCCTGTCGGGACGCATTCTCAGAGAGGACCTGATAAGATCCCTTATGCTTATCTCCGCAGCTCCCTGTCCTCCGTTTCTCGTTTCGAGCCTTACAAGGTTATCGATCCCCTGAAGCTGAAGCTCGGCGCTGTCTTCGATGGTGATCACTCTTTCATCGGACGGGATAAAGCCGGATAAAACATTCAAAAAGGTCGTCTTTCCGCTTCCCGTACCGCCGCTTATGAATATGTTGTACTTGGCACCGACAAGGGTCTTCAGAAACTCCGAAACCTCCTCCGTTACCGACCCGTAGCTGAGGAGCCCTTCCATGGTCACGGGTTTTTCGGGAAAACGCCTTATGGTGACGGTGGGTCCGGAAAGAGCCACGGGAGGAAGTACGATGTTGACCCTCGATCCGTCGGAAAGCCTCGCATCGACTATGGGCGATGCTTCATTTACGGTCCTGTTGCATCCGGCCACGATCTGCTGTATCACGTCCATCAGCTTTTCTTCGCAGTCAAATCCGCGTTCCAGCTTTGTGAGCGCCCCGGCTCTTTCCACGAACACATTCCTGTATCCGTTTATCATCACCTCGGTGACCGACTTGTCTTCTATGAAGCTCTGAAGGATATCGAGTCTTCTCAGCGAATCGAACACTTCCTTTCCGATCCGTCTTTTGTCACCGACAGGCAAAAGCCTTAAGCCCGGAGAATCCATGATGCAGTCGTCGATGATCCCGCTGACCTCTTCATCCGTATATTCCTGTCCGTAGCCCAGCCGCTCCCGGACTGTCTTTTTCAGTTCCTCCTTGGCCTTTACGACATCCATCAGATCTCCCCCAGCTGTTTTACGATAAAGTCTACAAATTCCCCGCTCATATCCCCCGAAAAGGAAGGAACCCGGTTCACCGAAGGAGGGTCGCACTTAATGCTCTTTTCCCTGACATCCTCGTAGTTGTACATGCTCAGGACATTCTCATAGCTTTCCACCTTGCGCCTTGCCACCCGGTCATTTCTTGTGAGCGTGTATACCCGGTCGCACATCCTGAGTATCGAAAATATCCCCCTTATGCTCTCCGAAAGATCCAGGATCACATACGTATACTCTCCGTAATCGCATATCCTCGAAAGGAATAATTTCCATTCCGCCTCGGGAATATCGGAAATATCGGTCCCCGAAAGCGCGCAGGGTATGTAATCGAGTCCCGCTATGCTCCTGACCATTGATCTGAACCTGAGCAAAAATACATTCACGGGGCTTTTTATGAAATACATAAGGTCGGAAAGTCCCCTGCTGTCCTCTGACGGAATGAGTTCCTCGCAGCCTTCGCAGAATTCAAAGCTCAGATACAGGACCCTTCCCCTGTCCAGAAGAAGCCTGCCCATCAGGACCGAAAATGTCGTCTGATAGCATCTCCTTACCGGCGAAAATACTCCGATGAGCTTTGCCCTGTCCTTCGAAGGATTCATGAAATACGCTTCCCCGCTGTCCTCATCATCGGCGCAGGCATCGAGGATCGCCCTTAAAGTGTTCTCCGCGGGCTGGTACTTTTCCGTGACTCCGCCTGCTCCGGGTGTTCCGTCGCTCAGAACGATCAGATGCTTCGCCCCGATCTTTTCAAGGCACTTGTCGTAGCAGGAAGCGGATGTCACCAGCACCTCGGGGGACCTGCCGTTTACCGCTCCGAGCAGATCGGCCGCACTCGTACATGCAGCTATCTTCCAGGGAAGGCCTTTGCATCCGAGCAGATACTCCCCCATCAGATGCGCGTATTCTTCGTCCCTGTCATATAAAAGCAATATCCTTTCCGGCTTCATCTCAATACAATCCTCCGATCCCGATAAGTGCGCTTACAAACATCGGGCCGGCAAGGGCAACTCCGTTTTCCAGCGCGGCAGCCCTGTTTGCGTGGTACATTTCGGGCCTGCCCGTCTTTATGGTTTTTTTGATATATAACGCGAGCCGGTGCATCCTTTTTGAAATCTCTCCGTGAATACCCATCTTCACCACTCCTATTACCGATGCCGTAAGAAGCGATATGAACAGAAACCACAGCGTTCTTTCTCCGGACAAAAATCCGCAGCTGACGGCGATCAGCTTCACATCCCCCGCACCGAGGGCTCCGATCACAAATACCGGATAAAATAAAGCTCCGGCGATCAGGATCCTCAGGATCATACCCGTAAGCGAAGCCGGGCCCGATGCATAAATGTTCAGGACCAGACACCCTCCGAGCATGAGCAGGATGAGTCTGTTGGGTATCTTACGGAAAAAGAAGTCAAACAATCCGGCAACCGCGAGAAATGCGGCTAACAGATACATAACTTTTCTCCATACACAATATGTATTAACTGTTGGGTAAACGGGACGAACGTCCCTGAGACGATGAGTCGTCAGCTCACCATCTGCGCCCGGAAAAAGAATTTTTCCGAAAGGCGTTTTTGTAAGTGCGATTATATATTCGCAGATTTCGGATTTCAATACCTTTTTTTGCGAATCCGAAATTTTGTGAAATCTGACGGCAAAACCATGACGCAGGCGTCATAAAAAAAGAACTCCCCGAAAAGGGGAGTTCCGTATCATTCTTTTAAAACCCTTGAATTATATGAGCATTCCGCGGTTTACGTTGTTGACGAGATTCTCGTTTATGTCGTTCTTTCCGTATGTTAAACCTGCATAAACGGTCTCGGAATTGCCCATGACGGGACCGGATGTATTGTATCCCACAAGGCCCGCATATGATTCCCTCAAGGGACGGATGATCTTTCTGATATCATCGAGGGGCTCAATGCTCCTTCTGATGCCCACGGTGGTGAGCTTTCTGATGCAGAATCTGTAGAGTGAAAGGAGTGCGGCAGCGGGCTCATATTCCATATGGAGTGAGCACATGAGCTCGTTGATGCAGTTTCTCATTCTGGAGATCGCTGCGTAGAATTCGTGATCCTGATCGGTCTTAAGTGCCTCTTCGGCATCATCCGCATAGCAGAGGACCATGTCGTAAAGGACTACGATAAGCTCGGTTGAATTTGCAACGCTTATTCTTCTGGTGAATTCCTGCTTGAGATTATCTGTCATATCCTATCCCCCCTTACTGAAGAAGCTGTAAAACGGTCGAAGGTCTGTCGTTGGCCTGTGCAAGAACACTGGTTCCCGCCTGGGTCATTACGGTGTAGGTCGAATACTTGGTCATTTCCTCAGCCATATCGACATCCATTATCCTGGAGTAAGCTGCGGTCATGTTCTCTGCGGTGACATCAAGTCTTGCGTCGGTGTTCTCAAGTCTGTTCTGGTAAGCACCGAGCTGGCCTCTTACGGTATTTACGAAGTCCATTGCCTTCTTGATCCTGTCGATGCCTTCCTTTGCGGTCTTCTCGGTTGAAAGATCGAGTCCGGTAAGTCCCATGTTGCTGAGGTTGACGGCAGGGATCTGCATCTCGAGAACCTGGCCCTCGTTCGATCCTACCTGAAGTCTCATTGCTCCGATGCCGGTGCATTCAACTATGAGGGCTCCGGTAGCTCCGCTTGCGTTTGCCTGACTCTCGGGAACCGTAAGCTTAATATCGTATCCGTCGGGATTCGTTATCGTGATGACATTGTCGATCATGGAACCCGTGTACTCGGTGGTCGAACCGCCGAATGTGACCTCCACATCCTTGGTTCCGTCAGCGTTTACTGTCCAGCTGATGTCATCGAAACTGTAATTTGCCGCGGGGATCTCCTTGGAATAGGTGAGAACCTTTACATCTACATTATCGGTATAGCCCTTGAGATCGTAGAATCCGTCGAGAAGGGGCTGTGAATTGAATTCGGTACTCTTGGAAACCCTGTCGACCTCATCTTTGAGCTGTTCGATCTCCTTCTGGATGATCTCCCTGTCATCGTCTGTCATGGTTCCGTTGGATGCCTGAACCGCAAGCTCGTTCATTCTCTGGAGCATCTCGGCTACTTCGGAAAGAGCGCCGTCAGCGGTCTCGATAACGGAAATTCCGTCCATGGTATTGTCATCGGCGGTATGTGTGCCGGTGATCTGGGCGTTCATTCTTTTTGCCATGGCAAGACCTGCGGGGTTATCCTTGGCCCCGTTGATCTTGAATCCTGATGATAATCTCTGAAGTGACGCACTGAGAAGGTCGTCGTTATTCTTAAGGGAATTATTGGCGATCATCGCCGAAACATTATAATTGATCCTCATGGAAGCTCTCCTTGACTGCCTTCAGGAATCTCTCGGATAACCTGAAGAGCTCTTTTCGACCGGCTCCCTCCTGTCTGTTTACACCGGCATCCTTGCCGGAGAGTTCGTATTTATTTGACTTTTCGGTTTCGTCCGCCTTTATGACCTTGACCCCGGCGGAGGTATTGAAACCGTCATTATTTAAGTCTGCAGTAAATATATCGGCAGCTCTGAGCAATTTCTTAAGTTCTGTGCCGGGATCTGCGGAAACAATACCGTTTACGGACCTTTCCCAGAGCTCGAGGTGTGCCCTGCATTCATTTCCGTAGGTATCGTTAAAGGTGATGTCCGCAGAGGACGATCCCTCTACTCCTCTGAAGGAAACCCTGACCTTGGAGATCTCTCCGCCTATATCCACCGGGATAAAATACTCTTCGACGCCTTCCTCCATTGCCTTTACGGCTACCGAAAGCTGTCTTCCTACCTGCTGAAGCGCCCTGACGTCGATCACTTCGCCGGCTTCGAAGGTCATCGCCTGCACATCGGATCTCATTTCGTTCAGGAACTTCGCATATTCTTCGTCCGGTTCTTCCGCGGATGCGATCCTCTCAAGGGCTTCATCCGCTTCTTTCTTAAGCTTTTCGTCTTCCTTTTTGCCGAAGACGGTCCTGTAAAGGTCATCGTCTGCGGAAAGGAGATTCTCTGCGGCTATGATGTTCTCCGCATTTACGGAAACGCCCGCATCTTCGATAAAGGAAAGAGCTCCTTCTCCGGCAAATGCCGCATTTCTGAGGTGCTCTGCCTTATCCTCGTAATATCCCCCGGGTGCTTCCCTGAAGGATGCCATGATCTGATCCGTTATGGATCGTCCCGCAGATACGACCTCGGAAAGGCCGGTTCCGTCATCGATCCTGACGTCCATTCCCCTGAACTTCGCGCTTCTGACCGCTGAAAGAAGGTTTGCGAAACCGAGCTCACTCTCCGTATTTACGACGGAACCGATCGCTGCCCCGTCCTTCTTTTCGATCTTATCGAGCATGCGGTAGATTCCGATGTAGGTTTCCCTTTCCTCTGCGGTTATCTCTCTGCTCTTATCGAGGGCGTAAAGGAATTCCGCGTAGTTTTCGGATGCTTTCTCGAATCCGTCGGTATTTACGATCCTCTCATCGAGGAAGCTGTTTATCTCATCAAAGCTCTTTTCGAGAGGGTTGATGCCGTTTCTGATCATATCGAGGACTGCGGCGGGCTTCATTTTGTCGATGACCGATGTTACGGTCTCATCGGCTGCCGCGATCCTGTCCATATTTTCGATGCTTATTTCCATGCGGTTGTAAGCAAGGATCCTGACATGCCTTCTGTTAAGGTCATTCAGTTCAAGGCCGAGGCCTTCCACAAGTCCGTCCACGCTTGTAAATGCCTTGCCAATGCTGTCTCCGAGGTCCTTTCTTACTTCGGTCGAAAGGGCTTCGTAGCTTTCGCCTGCTTTTTTAAGTCTTTCCTTTTCGCCGAGAGCGATCTCTTCAAATTCTCCGAAGGCAACCTCAGCGCTGACCCTTGGAACGAATACTCCGAGGGATGATGCGGGTGCGTCCTTAAGTTCGGAAACCGCGGTGTTTACCGCATTCATCAGTCTGTATGCGGCAACGGCATCTTCGGGGCTTCCTATGCTCATGCCGGGTGCATTGTCGCCATGGTCGGTAACGCCTGCGGTCTCGGGGAAGTATTTAAGGGCTACTTCCTGCTCGATCGCTTTAAGTCTGTCTATAAGCTCCTCGATGGGAGCGGTATCGATCGCAAATCCGCTTCTTACAAGCTCGAGATTTACCTCGGCGGTCATGCTGAGCCTGATCTCCTGGATCTTTCTGGTATGTGCGATGTCCTCTGTATTAAGGACCGCATCCGAAAAATACTTAGCCTCAATAAGGGCTGCCTGCTCATAAACGCTGCCCTTTTCGGTGAGGTCCGCCATGTCAGCGGTCTTTCCGGAAGCGATGGCACGTGCTCCCGCACGGGCTGCTCTTTCTGCGGATACGGGGAACCGGATCTCGGAAATGTCCCGGGATTTAAGAATGTTTTCTTCGGTGACGGGAAGGTTTCTTTCAAAAAGCCACTCGGCGATCCTGTATCCTTCTTCGGGATCTTCCAAAACCCTGCCTGCTTCGATCATGCTCTCCCTGACGTTCTTCATCTCGGGAGTATCGAGAACTGAAGGGTCCATAGCCTGCACGGGTCTTTCGGGAGCCGCACTCTGGGCAACGTAAAAGTCCCTTACCGCAAGAGAAAGGTCATTTTCGATGATATATGCTTTTTCGGAATCGGTGGGTGCTTCGAGCTGACCTGCCAGATCGACCGTGCCCGAAACATCACGGATATTTTCGTCTGTTGCGGGGAGGTTCTGCTCGGCAAGGGCCTTTTTGACAACGCTGTCCAGGCCTCTGTTTCCGGCAGTATCTAAGACCGCATCATCAAGATCGTCGTTAAAGCCCCTGATGACGGTTCCGCCCTTTGCGGTCTCCGCCTTTACCTTATCGAGAATGGTGACGCTTTCATCGGGGGACATATTCCCAAGGTCGAATCCGTCCTCCTCGGCCTTTCGAAGATCCTCGCCGGACATGGTGTGAGCCATGACCACGCGGTAATTTTTGAGAACGCCCGCATCCTGAACGGCCGCATCCCTGGCAGCTCCGGCAAGAAGGCTGTGCTTGCCCTCTTCACCCGGGATCTGAAGGGTATTTGCGTTTCCGATATCCACAAGTGCGGACATACTTTCGGGAGAAAGCATATCCCCTTTTTGGATCTGCTTTCCCTGAGTGTTGTTCTTTATGTATTTAAGGGCCTGGGAATTATCCTGTCCTTCGAATGTGATCTTCAATCTTAAATCTCCCGTTTTATGGATAAAATGGGGGATCCGTCCCGATCGTTTTTTCGTAAATAAATTCGAAAAAGGTGAGTGCGTCC
>JAEEGH010022732.1_pt1 | contig 12827 bp, 6 predicted proteins | sample 9134181 | NCBI WGS metagenome assembly JAEEGH01 (sample SAMN16246544, study PRJNA631951) | gut metagenome | biome: gut microbiome; feature: rumen; material: DP-attached | host: Bos | place: Iran: Karaj | collected 2018-10 | reverse complement strand
AGGTCTCCGACTACTTCCCGGAGAACAACCAGACGGACTTCGGTGCCGCCATCGGCCGGTATGCGAACCGCATCAACCAGGGCAAGTTCACCCTGGACGGCGTCGAGTACCAGCTCCCGCAGAACAATTTCGGTCACTGCCTCCACGGCGGTCCCACCGGCTGGCAGTACCAGGTGTACGAATGCGTCGAGGCCGATGCCAAGCACGTGAAGCTCCTCCGCGTCTCCCCCGACGGTGACAACAATTTCCCGGGCGAAGTGAAGGCCTATGTGACCTACACCCTTACCGACGACAACAAGATAGACATCGCCTACGAGGCCACGACCACCGCTCCGACGGTCGTCAACATGACCAACCACTCCTATTTCAACCTTTCCGGCGATCCGGCGAACCACGCCATCACCGAAGACGTCCTGTATGTCAATGCCGCGAACTTCACCCCGGTTGACGACACCTACATGACCACCGGCGAGATCGTCCCGGTCGCGGGCACCCCGTTCGACTTCACCACCGCCCATGCCATCGGCGACGCGATCGCGGCAGACGACGAGCAGGTGCGCAACGGCAACGGCTACGACCACAACTGGGTCCTGGACACCGCCGGCGACATCACGAAGGTCGCCACCGAGCTCTACTGCCCGGCCACCGGCATCGACCTGAAGGTCTATACCGACGAGCCCGGCATCCAGGTCTATTCCGGCAACTTCCTGGACGGCACCGTCACGGGCAAGAAGGGCGTCGTGTACAACCAGCGCCACGCCATCTGCCTCGAGACCCAGCACTATCCGGACTCCCCCAACAAGCCCGAATGGCCTTCGGTGGTCCTCCGTCCCGGCGAAACTTACCGCAGCCACTGCATCTTCGCCTTCGGCGTGAAGTGATTGTCATTCTGAGCCCCGCAGGGGCGAAGAATCTAAAATCTTTTAATTTATAAGTAAAAATATTTATTTGGGTTTAAAACCGTAAATATCTTGCTTATCCAAATAAAAGATTCTACCTTTGCATTGGACAATGAATGAAAGTTCATGTCTATTTGTTAAGTTCGTTTTATATACCGGCCGGGTCTCTTGGGGAGGAGACCCGGCCAATGTTTTGGTATGTGCTTGATAATTAGAACTTGATAAATCCCCCCCCGGAGCTGAAATACGCAATAAGCTTACATTGCGGTAAGCATCCGGTGAACTGCCCTTGATATATTCTCAGCGGCTCCAACAACTTTAGTTGAAGCCGCAGCACTTTCATTAACGCGCATTGAAGTTAACCGACTTTGTTTGGAGTCGTTGAAGTCGGGGACCAGTGCTGAGGAAGAAGCGGTGAGATATCCATCTGGCCATACTCGTATTCCGGGATGCACCGGATGATGTCTTCGAACCAGAAACGGGGATCGATATCATTGGCCTTGCAACTGGCGATGAACGAGTACATCATGGAAGCCCTGATGGCGGATGCGTCGTTCCCGCAGAAGAGATAGTTCTTGCGCCCCAGAGCCAGCGGCATGATGGCATTCTCGACGAGGTTGTTGTCGATGAGCCAGTTCCCGTCATTGACATACATCGCCAACTTGGGGAGACGTTTGTAGGTGTACTCCATGGCTTTCCTTAGCAGAGAGCCATCCGTCGTGTACGGGTATTTGGCCTCGATCCATTCCTCGAACTTGCGGATCTGAGGATAGGCCTTTTCTTTCCGAGGGCCATGCGCTCTTCCGGTGACATCCCGGCCTCCTTGGCCAGCGTTTCTACGTGGTATAGGTCGCCGATGTAGACCAAGGCTTCGAATGCCAGCTTTTCGTTCTCGCCCATTGCTTCCACGAACTTGCGCCTGGCGTGCGTCCAGCAGCCCAGCATCGTCTTGTCTTCCAGCCCGGCGAACTTCTCGTAGACCTCGTATCCGTCGCTCTGGATGGCTCCGCTGAAGTCTTTCAGCAGCGTCATGGCGGTACGGGTGCTCCTGGATCCAAGGTCGTAGTGGAAGAACACGCTCCCGCCCAGCACGTCGCGGACGCACCATGTATCCCTTCCGAGTCTTGTGCTTTTCGTTGTCTATCACGGGGATGGTGCTCTCGTCCACCTGGACGTAGTCACAGGACAGGACCTCGGCCTTCAGCCTATCGTATATGATCTTTAGTTTTTCGCACACCGCCGCATACCAGTCTCCCATCGTGGAGTCGCTGATCGTCACCCCCATTTCCTTGTATCGTTGTATGGCCCGGTAGAAGGGCATGTGGTAGAGGAACTTCTGGAGGAAGCAACCCTCCACGCCCGGAACCATGTCCTCACGGGCGTACATCCGCTTGGCATAGTAGAAGATCGACTCAGGGACATTCAGCTCCTGGAGCCGCCGCTTGACCGTAATACCGTGTTCCTGACTATAGTCCACGATCTCTTTGATCTCTTCGCGTGTCATCATAACTGTTACGACTGTAATGGTTAGGATGCAAAGTTAACCCCGCTTTCGCGGGGCTTCAAGGGGACTTTGTCGGAGGCTTACACGTAAGAAACGGGGAATAAAGAAAAGTCCGGGGCTCTTCTTCAAAGAGCCCCGGACCCAAAATACGGATGACTCGTCGTCATCTACTCATCAAGCTTGAACAAAGGTCCGGCAGAATCGGGATGAGCATAGTAGATCACATCCAGCTTGGGACTCATATAGAAATAATATGCATTCTCTATATTCATTCCCAATCTGTTTTCAAAACTGAACTCATGCCGAAGAAGGACCACATCGATCCTGCCACTCTCGGGAATATTGTTCCAATACTTGGTATCAGCGACATCAATGGTTCCCTTGGATACCAATTCCACCGCACCCGCATTGTAGGTTTCAGGCTTGACAATCTGCTTCATCAGGTACTCCCGGATAAGCGGTTTCGCCTTATCGGGAGAAGGTGAACATGCCGTCAAAGCACAGGCCGTCAAAAGAAAGATAAGAAAACGTTTCATCGTTCAATCATTTAAATCAAAAGTTCCAATCGTCAAAGTCGATTCCTTCTGTGCCGCCTGAACCAGGAGATCCGGTAATGACTTTTACTGCGCATTCTGCATACTTTCCACTATTGTCAGAAGAAGTAACCTTAACCGTAGCAGTTCCGCTTTTGAGTGCTGTAATCCGTCCTTTATCGACAGAGACTATACCTGTGGGTGTGCAGGTCCATTTAACATTGGAATTAGACGGACTGACAGAAGTATCTACACCTACAACTGTCGCCTTCAAATCATAAGTTTCTCCTACTTTCAACACGAGTGAGGTCTTGTCCAATTCTACGTGATCAACTTCATTGCGGGTAACAGTGACAGAACATGTCTTCTGATATCCGCCATCTACCGTCTTGACGAACACCGTGGACTGTCCGGCTCTCAATCCGGTAACCGTCCCGGTCTGATCGACCCGGACCACACCTCCCTGAGCTACGCTCCAAATGACCTCCTTATTATCAGCATTCGAGGGCGTTACTGTTGCCGTGAGCTTCTTACTCTGCCCGACATAAAGATTCAGATTCACATAGTTCAAAGAGACACCATTGACATTGACAATCTTGGACTTCACCGTAACCGTACAGGTCGCAGATACTTTTGGATTACTAGTAGACTTGGCCGTAATGGTCGCCGTCCCGGCAGTCGAACCTGCTGTAACCGTTCCATCAGAAACCGAGGCAACCTTGGAATTCGATGACGTCCAGGTAATGCTCGGGTCCGCCGCATCTGCAGGAAGAACCGTCGCCGTCAATTTAAGGGTCTGACCATAAGCTAATGTAGCCGTTGTTTGAGATAAAGTGATGGAGGCCACAGCTGGTGCAACGGTCACTTGGCAGGTGGCCGTCTTGCCCCCATCAATCGTCGTAACAGTGATTGTCGCATTTCCAGCCGACTTAGCCGTAACGATACCTGAATTATTGACTGTTGCCACTGAGGTATTATCCGAAGACCAGGTCACGGATTGATTCGAAGCATTTGCAGGGGCGACAGTCGCAGTCAAGGTCTGCGTATCACCTACAACCATCGAAAGATCGGTCTTATCCAGTGTAACCCCGGTAACGTCAACGTGCTGAGGAGTGACTGTCACTTCGCAGGAGGCTGACTTCTCGCCACATTTTGCGGTAATGGTGGCGGTACCGGCCTTGACGGCAGTGACTACACCCTTATCCGATACGGTAGCGACTTCCGAATTGGAAGATGACCATGTAGGAGTACGGTCAAATGCATTCTCTGGTTTGACCGCGGCTGTCAGGGTTGCGGTACTTCCCTCCACCAAAGTCAAAGAAGTCTTATTGAGCGTGACAGACTCCACAGGGATGTTCATCACCGTCACTGTACACGTAGCCTTGATGGAAGGATCATCCTTCGATGTGGCCGTAATCACCGTCGTACCTGCCGTCACACCCGTTACCAGTCCATTCTCGCTCACAGTGGCGACCTCCGGCTTGGAAGAACTCCAGGTCACTTCCTGGTCAGCATTGGAAGGAGTCACGGTTGCTTTCAGCTGAAGCGTCTCCTTCACCTGAATGGTCTTGGCGGTAGGCAAGGTAACCTTTTCCACCTTGGCCTTTACCGTAATCTCGCACTCTGCCCTCAGGCTCGGAGAATTCGTTTTGTTGGGATAAAAATACAAGACAACATCTCCAGCCTTAAGCCCTATAAGTTTTCCATTATCAGTTTTCACAATACCTGTACGTGAGAAACCAAAATGGACGGATCGGTTAGTTGCGTCTTTCGGTCCAATCTCGACAGTGAAGGTATCGTCGATTACCAACTCATCTCCCACATACATAGTCAGCGTAGCAGGAGAGACAGAAATGGATGTTACCGGCTGAATCACTTCTATTTCGTAGGTAGCCGTCTTCGTCTCCGGCCCGTTGGTCACAGTGACGGTGATTGTCACAGCGCCAATGGTCTTCGCAGTCACGAGACCATTGGCATCCACAGTGGCAATGGATGTATCACTGGATTCCCAAACCTTCTCAATTCCGGGCAGGTCAGGAGAGATTACTGCCTTCAACTGCAGGGTCCCGCCGATGATGATTTCTTTCTCCTGAGGTGTCGCAGTTACCGTCACCGACTCCAACTTATTCCGCACATGGACCTTACAGAAAGCCGTCTTGCCCCTATCCGTAGTTGCATAGACAATAGCGTCGCCGGCGGTAAGGGCTTTAACAAGCCCATCCCCATCTACCGTAACGATATTCTCATCCGTACTGTACCAGTAGATATTGTGGCTGACATCCTGGTTCTGCTCTCCAAGAATGACCTCGATCTTTTGGGTTTGGCCAACCAGGATATCCAAGGTCAGTGGTTTCAATTCCATCTTCACTTCCTGCACCGTTATCTTACAGGTGGCCGTATAGCCACCATCCACGGTCGTGACAGTGATATCCGCCGTACCCGGAGCCATGGCAAATAACTTGCCGTTCGCACCATCCCCAGTGATCAACACCACATCAGGATTGCTGCTGGACCAAAGAAGCGAAGGATTATCCGCATCATCAGGGGCAACAGTAGCCTTTAAGTTGTCTATTCCCCCTTCCAACAAACTGATGGAAGTCTTGTCCAAAGACACGCCGGTGACACTGATGAGCACCGACACTGCGCAGGCGGCAGACTTGTTACCGTCATCCGACAATGCCGTGATAACCGCATCTCCTTTCGCTTTCGCCGTCACCAGCCCATTTTTATCTACAGTTACAACATCGGCATTAGAACTGGACCATAGGATTGTCTGATTATCTGCATTGGAAGGAGAGATCGTCGCGGTAAGCTGTTCAGTCTGCCCGATATGATCCAAGGTTATGGATTGGGGATTCAAGGTAATATGTGTTACCACTACGGGCTCCGGTGCACATGTAACCAAGGCCAGCGCCGCAAAAACCATCAAAAAGGATCTAAGTTTCATACGCATCGATTATTTGTCTTTGATACAACGGACGGAATGTCCTTCACCTCGCATACTGCTTCCCCTGGAGGGATTGAACTCTTGCTTCCCGGAAGACGTGGAATACTTGACTTCCATCGTATAAGCAGTAAGAGAACGTGTGGAATTAGACCAATAAAGAGATTGCTGGCCTACCATATAAAGAGCACCGGAAGTACTGATGTATCCGTTGTCAGGATACCAGGCTCGTACTGGTGAAGAGTCCAGATAAACCCCATATTTGTCGCTGGAGGAGTAAGACACGTTACTCCAAGCCTCTTGACTGCTGTCATCGGCAACGGCCGCAGGGATTCTCCAACCGGCAGGGCAGGGGTCATAAACGGTCTTTGTCTGCGCCCACAAGGTACTGACCGAAGCGGCAAGCCAATCTCCACTGGCTTTCGTAGTCGTAATAAACTTATCAGGATGGGCAATGGCATAATCGACCGTCGCTTCCACAGATTCGGAGGAAACCGACGAAATTGTACCCTTCGTCGTTACCATGAAATGTCCCCCTTCCGGATCGGCGACATACGATTCAGCAGCTCCCGGGAATGGATCCTTGCGCCCCCATTGGTAGAACAATCCGTTTGACAGAGGGCTCGGAGAGCTCGTCAAGGCCCCAAGGTTCCGGTCCATCATTGCCACGGTCTTGCCGGTATAGGTCTGGCTGCTAGTCACCGGATCATAACCCCCGCAAACCCAGATATGCCAACTCCAAACGATCTCATTCGCACTATTGTAAGCGACAATGACAGCATTGCCATCCTTTAAGGTACTGGGAGTATCGAAATAAACATGCTGCTTGTTGAAAGCCAACTTGGTAATGATGCTGCCCACGGTCTGCTGACCCGTTGTGTTATCTGTCTCCCAAAGCACTCCCACACGAGTAACACCAGGTAGATAATCCTCTTCCGTTGCACGGGAAACCGGGAACTTATACGAACCCTTCTTCGAGACAATATAACAGTTTGCAGTGCCATTCTTCGACAACAATTCACCATCGCGAATCGCCTCCAGATGACTTGGGATATCTGCTCCATTGATCGAAGCGAAAACACTCCGCTTGAACTCCACATAGGAACTACACTTACTGGTAACGACCGCATTGTTGCTTGAATCCTTGAATGTAAGCGTAAAACCCTTCTTGAAAACGCCTGGACGGAAAACGAGATAATAACTCGTATTTTTCGCAAAGGAACCACTTTTAGGAATAAGCGTAACGGAAGTAGCGTCGCAGGAGGAAACGACCGGCGAAGAAGATGGAGAATAGGAGATAACCACATTTCCGGCAATCTTTTCTCCATCGTTGCCGGTTAACTCGATGCTTTTATATTTAGTGACGTTCGAGCCGCTCAGCGTGAAACGGAGACCGCTGCAGACATTATAGAACGTCATCTTATCTTCGATTTTAGTAGCCGATCCGACAGCTATCAAGGCATTCGGATCGAAACTGTCACCAACGCCAACCTGTTCGACAGGGATAGTTGCCGAAATAGAACTATTGGAGCTGGAAACTTCGGCCGTAGCCGTTTCAACGTAGGGAGAGAGGCCCAGGAAAAAACTGCCTGAAAGTCCCTCACCGGAAACAGACGTAAAAGTGGTGGTTTCACCACCGCCGGTCGTCTCGAAAATGTCCGAACCGGACGACGAAAAAACACTTATCCGATCTCCCGCTTTCCACTCGATCTTGGAAAAACTACCTGATGATGTCGACTCACCAAAAACAGTACGTGTATCGGGCTGATCCATGAAAGTAGCCCTCAATGTCCTGACAAAAGTCACATCGTCATCCTGATACAAGGAATCATGTGCACAGGCCACAATCAGACATAATAAGGACAAAAGAAATGAATATGAAAGAAATCTCTTCATAATTGAGGGCTTGAATGATAAAAATAGAAAAAGGAGAGAGAGTTTCCGCTCTCTCTCCTTTTCATAGAATCAAATCACCTTAATCGGCATACCAAGTGCCGTCGGGGTTGTGATAAGGATGAGCCTTCTTACCGGTGGCAAGCACAGTAACCTTGGCCTGGCCATCGCAAAGGACGATCGGATCTTCAGCACCTTCCGGAGTGAACTTGACGGAAACCTGATACTTGGCCACCTTGTCAACCTGGAGGTCAGTACCCATGTTCCACCAGTCAATACCACCCTCGGTAACAGCCTCGGTCGGATTAGGAACGAGCGCAGCACCAGCCTCGAAGGTCTTCAGACGACCACCGAAGGACTCTTCATTGTCAACAGGCACATTGAAGTAGATCAGCTTGTCAACGTCAATGGTAACAGTGGTCTGGCCAGTGATGCCGTAGACCTCAGCGGCCTCGGTAGCGACCCAGGCGCCCTGCTCATCATCCCACTCGAAGACCTTGTTACGGCCAGGAGTACCCTTAGGCGCATCGAAGATGCCCTCGATGAGCTCGTGCGTGAGCGCGTAGTCATTGGTCTCCTTGAACGTACCGAGTTCGATGTCCACCAGGTCGATGTAAGGCTTCAGGGACTCGAAGACGACATAGTAGTAGCCCTCCATCTTCGGAGTCACAGCGTACGGGTTGTTGCAGGTCTCAGTAACCTTGATGAGAACATCACGATCCTCATCGAGCAGGATACCCTTGAGATAGATTTCAGGAGAAGGAACCTCGAGGTTGACAACAGCCTGGAGCTGCTCCTTGGTCATCTCGACATAAGCGTAAGTAGCATCGTTGCCGCTCGCATCCTTCATAGTCTCGGTTCCGTAAGTGAAGTCGGAATTCTCAATCTGATCCGGAGTCTTGAAGTCGACGGAGCTGGTCGGGAAGTTCATGATGGTGAAGCGGAAGATCGTGCCATCCTCAGCCTGATCCACAGGCACGGAGTACTCCTTGAAGTGCTCGATGATACCGGAGTTGTTCTCACCTTCCTGACCCTTGATACGGACAGCGCCATAACCCTTGTCATCCACATCGTAATTCGGACCATAGTCACCGAATCTGTCAGGAGCGGTGAAGTTCAGGTGATCCTGGTTACCGAGGATGTAGTCCGGGTTGAGCAGCCACTCAAGCAGGATGAACTCGTGCTCGTGCGGAGTGAACTTGATGTTGTAGACGAACTTGACAACCACATCAGGATTGGCCTTGTTGTCCTTGGCAGGATAAACCACATAGACAAAGTGAGGTCCACCAAGCTTCATCTGCGTGGAGAGCAGGAGGTTGACAATATTCGTATTCTGCTCAGGATTTGCAGGGCAAGCAGCGGCATAATCCAAGCCACCGTACAGGGTACCGATCGTCTCCTGGAGATTGACAAGCTTCAGACCGGCTTCCTTCATCTCAAGATTGTTGAGACCACCCTCGAGATCACCAGGCTCAGAGCCATCTTCCTTAACGATCATCATCAGTTCCTGAGAATCAGTAACATAATTGGCAAGGAACTGCTCATAGGACATGCCGAGCACATTGAACACCTTGAGGTTCATTTCCTCCCAAGCGACATTCAGCTCACGGATCTTCTCGAAAGCGTACGGAGCATCATTGTCATAGTTGTACTTCTCATTGGGAGCGAGGAAATCCTTACCGATGCCATCCTGACCATAAGTACCATCAACGATTTCGTCGATGTCGAACTCGGCGCTGTGGCGGATAAAGATCTTGAATCCCTGCGTAGGCTTCTCCGGCTCCGGATCCTTGTCGCTGATTTCAAGCTTGATGAAGCCCTCAGCGAGGATGACACCGTTATAGACGGACTGCACATAGATGAGCGGAGTACGACCGATGGCCGGATTACCGGTGGTATACTTATCACGGTTGATCGTGACGACAGAACCATCCAGGGTCACGAAGTCGTTCTGGTTGGTCTTATCAACGTCATTGGAGAGATAAACAGCCTTCGCAGAATCCTTGTCGATGACGATCGCACCATCTTCGTCAAAACCAGCGAAGAAGAAATTGTAGGTAGGATTGATACCGGCGGTGGAAACCAGGTCGCCAAGCTGCTCAGCATAGGTCTCGACATAGGCAAGGAGGTCGACACTCTCCTGGGTCTCGATCACAAGATAAGGAGTAGCAGGATTGTCATTGCCTCTGACGGTGATGCCGTCACCCTTGTTGCAGTCGGTCGGATCGGAAATCGTGACGGTCTCACCTTCGTCAAGTCCGTTACGATAGAAGCGAGGCTCACCCTTCTTGTACCCATCCTTGTGGATCAGGTCATAACCGGTGTTGGTCTCTTTCTCGATATAAGCATAGTCGGAAACGACCGGTTCCTTCTCTCCATCGAAAGCGCGGAGAGCAACGATAACGTTATCCTTCTGATGATCGGCAGGTTCAACAGCCTCAGTAAGCTGAATCTTAAAGGTAATAAAGGATCCATCCTTGTCAGGAAGTTGATTATCGTTCATTATTTTGACAAGATTATACTTGTCCGGAGCAGCCGCCTTCGTGTAAACTTCGCGGTTAATGAAAGACCACTCATAGTCTTTGACATCGACACTCGAAGCATCCATGCGATATGTCACTTCTGTCGGAACAGTTGCCACGAAAATAGGATCTTCGTCCTCAGCAAGCTCCTTGTTAACAAACGGGAACTCATCATTGTTCTCCGCAGCTGCGAACTCATAGACCTTAATCAGTCCCAGACCATCAAAAATTCTTTCCGGGACAAAAGCAAGGCCCTTCAACTTCGAAATAAGGTTGATAGCGGCAATAACCTCACCCTTCTCATCGTAGATCGTCAAGGTGTTGTCAGACCAGACAGCGCTGATGCCGCCGGCATGGAGACCCGTGTCCTTGTCGTCAATGAACCAGTTGCCATTGGCGCCAATCGTAACAACGGAACCATCCTTACCGTCCTTACCATTCTCACCATCCTTACCCTTGGCAGCAACTCCAGTGTCCTTGTCGTCAATGAACCAGTTGCCGTTTTCGCCAATTTTGACGACAGAACCAGGTGCGCCATTGTCGCCCTTGTCGCCCTTGTCGCCCTTGTCGCCCTTGTCGCCCTTGTCGCCTTTGTCGCCCTTCTGGCCAACAATGTCATAAGAATTCTTGTTGGTCTGGACGCGGATACCACCCGCGATCGGAGTCACGGAGGTTACGACCTCACCATCGTTGATCTGTTTCTGGAGAGTGTTGAGCTGAGTAGTCAAGTTAGAAACCTGACCCTTCAGATCCGCAACATCCTGAGCCAGATCCTTCGTGCAAGATACCAGTGCGACTGCAATAGCCGCGCTGGCCAAGAAGAATTTGAAGATCTTGTTCATAAATGTTTAAAATTAATGGATAATAAATTGTTTGACTAATTACTTTTCTTTCTGACTCCTAGAAGGAGACTAACCCAATTGTTAAGTTTCAGTTCTTAGAATGCCATCTATAGTTTTAATAGGATTATTCGACAGTACTGATCACCACGCGGTTCAGATCATTCTCAGCAAACGGCTGGATACGATCGCCGTTTGTGGCGATGGAGACAATCCGACTCTCGCGAATGCCGTGCTCCAAAAGGAACGCCTTGACAGCGGCGGCACGCAACTCGGAGAGTTTCTGATTGATGCGCTTGTTACCGGTACCCTTGTCGGCGTGACCAGCAATAGAGATGTTCACATCGGGGTTGGCCTTAAGCCAATCGATGAAGCGAATGAGTTTCGCAGCTTCCTCGTCGGAAATAACCGCGGAGTTTATCGTGAAGAAGGTGTTCACCTGGCGCATTTCGGCGGCAAGACGCTCAGCGGCGGCCTTTTCGGCAGCAAGCTTATCAGCCAGGGCTTTCTCGGCGGCAGCCTTCTCGGCAGCAGCCTTCTCGGCTGCCAGCTTCGCAGCACGCTCGGCCTCGAGACGGGCCTTTTCAGCTGCAGCGGCGGCCTCGGCGGCGGCCAGCTCGGCCAGATACTTGGCACTCGGGCGGGTGGCCTTGCCGAAATTGACCTTCAAGCCGGCGAGGGCATTATACTGATAATCGGGATTATCAGCCTTCTTGGAATTGAAACGATCACCGAGAACGTTTCCATTGACCTCGAGGTTGAGCGCAACCCGTTCGCTCAGACGGATGTCAAAACCCAGGCCGAAACGGCCGACAGGAGTTTTGCATTTTTTCCAAAGATAAGCGAAATACTCGGCTGGCTTGACGGCCTTGACATTGTTCGCACCATTGTTGAAACCGAAGGCGGCTCCACCACCGATCAGGGCATAAAGATCCAGCACCCGCTTGTGGTTATAGCCGAAGAGGTTTGCGAGATGGAAGGTTAGGTCGACATTCCCCTGCAGGAAGTTGAACTTGTACACTTCGATCGGAATAGAATTGCCCTTGCCCTGCCAACCGCTGGCTCCCACGCGAAGACCGAGGGTCGGATTGAACTGATAGCCCAGAGAGAGAGCTCCAGCCGGAGAGAGCAGGTCCATGAATGCCGTCTCACCAACCGTGTGCGCTACGCCACCCTGAATCTGACCATACCAGTGAGGATTGAACTCCACAGTGGGATCGGATTTGCTTTGCTGTGCGAATGCCATGCTGGTACCCAATACGAAAGCAAGAATCAGTGTTAAACCTTTCAGTTTCATAAAACAAGAATTGAATAAAAAGTGCTTCTAATAGTCTAATAATATTAAAGGTATACGGACCGGATTAACGTCCCCATCAAGGGTCAACCGGACACAGTGTACAATATGGACACTTTCATATACGATGACAAAAATAAGTAGAATTATTGAATTATCCCAAATTTTTTGAAACTTTTATATAAATAAAACTACGAAATACTGTATTGTAACAGGTTTTTCGTACCTTTGCAAGCGAAAAAATAGCTAACATCTTCTATGGCATCGATTATCGACTTCAACGAACAGGAACGCGGCCGCCGGGAATCCCTTGCGAAACTCCGCGAACTGGGTATCAATCCATATCCGGCCCCCCTGTACCCGGTGGATACCACCACCGCGGAAATCGCAGCGGGCTAC
>JAEEGH010022731.1_pt1 | contig 12828 bp, 1 predicted proteins | sample 9134181 | NCBI WGS metagenome assembly JAEEGH01 (sample SAMN16246544, study PRJNA631951) | gut metagenome | biome: gut microbiome; feature: rumen; material: DP-attached | host: Bos | place: Iran: Karaj | collected 2018-10 | reverse complement strand
GCATGCTTCGGTGACAACTTGATTCTCAAACGCGGAATCCAGCCTGTACCAGCCATGTTCTGAACCACCCCAGCCATAGTTGAGATAGAAATAATCTGTGCTGTTGACACTCGCCAGACCGCTTGTGATAACCGCATGCACCCCGCGACTGGTGGGAACCACCAGATAAGCAGGCTGTTTGGCAACCACTTGCTTACGCACCTCCGTCTTCAATTCATCGAACGTCGCGTATTCGGCATGCCCGTAATAAACCCAATATGAATCGGAATCAGTTGTCAGAGAACGGATGTTCTGGTAACGCAGGCATTCCTGAAGATAAGCCCTGTTGTCTTTGTGTGCTATGTTTCCGCCAGAACCAGCAATTTCCCAATTTGTTTTAGCCAGAATGCCGAAATCCAGCATCAGTCTGGCAACTTCCAAATCACCGATATCCGGCGAGGATTCATTCCCCAAGGAACGCATCGCCTCCCAGTCATAGCCTCTGGAAAGGTCAGCCATAAGCGTGGCATATAGATTTCCCTCATTGTCCGTCCAGGTTGCTTTACCCTTACCGTAAGTTGGCCAGCGATAATAGTTCATGATCTGTGTGAAGGCCGTTATGACGCAACCAGTTGGAGCCCTGTTGCTCGGTTCGTTCAATACCGGGCACAGCAAATTGTACGGATAAAATTGGTTCCATTCCGTTGTGACGAAATTGTCCAGTACGATTTCACTCGACTCGGGGGTAATTGTCGAGCCACGTGTCAGTTGCACCTTTTTTAACAAATAGTCCCAATAATCCGCATCAGGGCCTGCCTGTCCATTACGGGTCTTAGGTTGCTTTTTCAACTTCGCCTGATAGCTTTTGCCCTGTGCTAAAAGCAAAGCCTGAAACGGTTTTTCTTCTGTGAGTGCTGTTTCCGGATGTCCATGGGCGGAAAAAGCGATGACAACCGGCAAGGCCGTATCCGTGCTCATTACAAGATAACCAGCAGGAGACAGATGGAACAGCATCATCGGCAAAGCTTCGCCGTCATCCGATGCCAGATGCGTCGCAAAGACTATGGCTGGCTGCCTGCCATTCCAGAAAAGACCGTTTTCAGTAAGCCAACGGTTCGCGACATCCTGAACCAACGAATCAGGGAGGCTGTCACCGAAGCAAACGGAACTCCAAAGAGCAAATGCAAACAGTAACAGCCAATATCGAACAACATAGAGTTTCCTGTCCATGGTGGAAAGTACCGTCAACTGCCCAATTTTTCTATGTTTTGTCTTCATACCCCTTTCCTTTTATATATAACTTTTTATTTCTTCCTTTTTTGGTGCAGTTGAGGGCGCAGGCGGGACGCACGCGCCACCTCCCTTAACGACAACGGGAGAGGCGCGCAGAGCACGGCCCTCCCGTATCGCTTTAGGCTTTAAGCTTTAGGCTTTTAGCTCCGCACAAGCGGCGGTTATGGCAGGGTGAAAACCATGCGGAAACCGAAGTTGGAGTTGTCGCCCGCCGAGAAGCAACTGTTAGCACTCGATGAACGACATTGCTCCGCTGAATTATAATAGGAGCCGCCGCGAAGCGTATGGTAGCCATGGTCGTCGCCTATAATGTCCAGACACCATTCTTCGACGTTGCCGTGCATGTCGTAGAGTCCCCAGACGTTCGGCAGGTAGCTACCGACTTTCGTGTGCTCCGAATAGCCGCCCTTTCCGTCATTCAGATTGGAATCGTACCGCCCGACTTCGTTCAGGTTGGCGTCCACGCCAGTCTCCACTAAAAGATTCTTGCCGGAATTGAGGGCCGTCGTCGTGCCCGCCCGGCAGGCGTACTCCCACTGGGCCTCTGTCGGCAGGTCGAACATCAAGCCTGTCTTCGCCCGAATTCTCCCCATGAAGGAGTCCGCATCGACGGCATGGCCATATTCCGGCCAGCCGGCCCCCGCCGTGGGGGATATGCCGCGGATCATATCATAGGAGACGCTTTCCACAGGACGGGCATTGCCTTTGTAATATGAAGGAGAAGTGTTTTGCCCAGACTGGAACATGATGTGAAGCCACTGCGCCTGCGTGCATTCAAACACGCTGATGTAGTAGTCCTCCGTCAACGTCTCCTCATGCTGCGTTTCGCCGCCATAATGCCCCAATTCGTCTTCAGGCGAGCCCATGATGAACGTGCCTTTCGGAATCTTCCGCAGCCATATCTCTCTTTCGCGGCAGTGTGCGTCGTTCAAATCAGGCGGCACGTCCGTATAGCGCACAGGATGGATCGACTTCGACATATCCGTCATATCGACGACCGCGTACAAATTCTGCTTCGGCTGGATGGCAATGCGGAAACCAATGGTTCTGGTGCAAACCGACGGATAATGTTGATTCCGATTCGCTGAACGGCAGGCAGCCGCGATACAAGGCCAGGAACCACCACGAATCATGTGCATCCTGCCCGTCGCAGGACCGACAGGATCAGTATCTTGTGTTGTATCATATCTGCTGGCCAGCCAGTCAAGACACCATTCATCGACATTTCCATGCATGTCGTAAAGTCCCCACGCATTTGGAAGATAACTGCCGACTCTCGCCGTCCCATGTTCTGTCGTGCAGTCTTGTATATTATCCTCATAAGTATCCGCTTCTGTACCGCCACCGTTGAACCGGTATCGTCCCACTTCATCCATGGCGGGATCTCCCTCGTCTTGACCGCCATAAGTCAGATTCTTACCGGAATTGAGGGCGGTCGTCGTGCCGGCCCGGCAGGCATATTCCCACTGGGCTTCGGTCGGCAGGTCGAACGTCAATCCAGTCTTTTGCCGCAGCTTGCCCATGAAGGAGTCCAAATCGACGGCATGGCCAGCAACTGGCCAGCCAGCTCCAGCCGAGGCGGACATACCGCGAATCATGTCGTAGGAGACCTGTTCCACAGGGCGCGTCGAATAGTATTCCGCATTATTGAAATAACTGGGCTTATCGCCCATGACCAGCTCCCACTGATACTGCGTACACTCGAACACACCGATGTAGTAGTCCTGAGTCAGCGTCACCTGATATCCCTCTTCATCAGAGTAAATTCGCCCCACTTCGCCCGCATGCGACCCCATGAAGAATGTTCCGGCGGGAATCTTCCGCAGCCACAGCTCCGTCGTGCGGCAGTTGCTAGTGCTCAGGTCAGGCGGCGTGTTCGTATAACGCACGCCATAGCTCTCCGCGTTCGGACCGCCAGCCAGATCGACGACCGCGTACATATACTCCTCCTTCGGATGGCAGGCGATACGGAAACCGTTTTCCACTCTAACGTTCGACGCGCTCCCAGATATTCGCTTCGCAGAACGGTTGTATCGCGCTGGAGCTAGGAAACCGCCGCCGCGTAATATGCGGTCCGAGCTGCCCCAGTCTTTACCGACCGGATCCACCACGAGACCTTCTTTATAATCTTCATTCTTGTCAAGGCACCATTCCCAGACGTTGCCATGCATGTCGTAAAGCCCCCAGTCGTTCGGCAGGTAGCTGCCGACTGTCGTGTGTTCATCATAGCCGCCAATGCCATCCGACCTACTGCCACTATTGCCAGCATAGCGTCCGGCTGTCGCCAAATTCGAATCCAGAGTCTCCGTTTCCAAGTTCGTGCCGATATTCAGCGCAGTTGTCGTGCCCGCACGGCAGGCGTACTCCCACTGGGCCTCGGTCGGCAAGTCGAACGTCAATCCCGTCTTCGCCTGCAAGACGCCCATGAAGGAATCGGGGCCAACGTTATGCCCATTTTGCGGCCATCCCTCGGATCCACGGATCATTGTGTAAGAGACCTGCTCCACGGGTCGGCAATCGCCCGTGTACTTAGACGGATTGCTGTCGCCCATGACCAGCTCCCACTGCCTCTGCGTGCATTCGAACACGCCGATATAGTAGTCCTGTGTCAAGACAACCGCATGCTGAATCTCATCGAAATAACCCACTTCATCTTCCGGCGCACCCATGACGAACGTACCGGCGGGAATCCGACGCAACCACAGCTCCGTCGTGCGGCAGGCGTCGTCATTCACATCGGGCCCGGTGGCGGAATAGCGCACGGGATAACTTAACACATTCGGCCCGCCGGACAGATCGACGACGACGTACTTCTCCGGATCAGGCTTCTCCTGGACAGACTGCGAATCACACGCAATACGGAAACCGATTGATTCAGTTTCATAGCGCGGTTGGTAATGCCAACGATCAGCTGAGCGGCATCCATCCGCTGTCAGAAAGAAGTAACCGCTGCGGAGCATACGTAACCCGTCCGTACTGGTGTCAGCACCAACTGGATCCGTTACTGCTGACGTTCCAAGATCCCACTGGAACCAATCTAGACACCATTCATAGACATTGCCATGCATGTCGTACAACCCCCAGGCGTTCGGCAAGTAACTACCGACCTTCGCGGTCCCATAATCACTCGTACAGTCTTCTGAATACTCCGAACCACCATTGTACAAATATCGTCCCACTTCAGCCATGGCAGAGTCCGGATTGAATAATGTAAATGTCAGATTCTTCCCCGAATTCAAGGCGGTTGTCGTGCCCGCGCGGCAGGCGTACTCCCATTGGGCTTCCGTCGGCAGGTCGAACGTCAATCCCGTCTTCGCCCGCAAGATCCCCATGAAGGAATCCGCATCGACGGCATGGCCAGTGGCCGGCCAGCCAGCCCCCGCCGTGGCGGACCCACCGCGGATCAAGTCATATGAGACACTTTCAACAGGACGCGTCGCATAATATGTATCATTATGGAAATAACTTGGCCTGGTCCCCATGACCAACTCCCACTGACGTTGCGTGAACTCGAACACGCCGATGTAGTAGTCCTGGGTCAATGTCACCTGATGCTGCGCCTCTCGGGCAGCCGTGCGCCCCAATTCGTCCTCCGGCGAGCCCATGCTGAACGTGCCGGCGGGAATCCTCCGCAGCCACAACTCCGTCGTGCGGCAGGTGTCGTCGTTCAAATTCGGAGCCGTGTTCGTATAGCGCACGGGGTAGCTTGCCGCATCCGGACCGCCCGAGAGATCGACGACTATGTACGTGGAGGCGTCGCCGTCATTGGTGGACGGGAACGTCAGCTTTCCTGCATTGGCCGAGTAGATCTGGTAGCCCAATCCCGGCTCCAATGCGGAGGAACGGTAGTTACTCCAACCGTCGTTCCCGTAAGCTGCATGCGAGGTGGAACCGCCGCTTTTTACGGTCTGGATACGGTCGTTCGCCGTCCAGCCGCCGCTATGCGTCAGCTGCGAGAGCCAAAACACCGACGATGTCGGGTTGCCGACCCAGTTCCAGCCCGGTGTGAGCCATACGGAGGACACATCGCTCGTTTCGCCGGTAACCTCGACCGTCACATCCCTGTACACGTAAATCTGATACATTCTCCCGAATTCGACAAGGAAGTTTTCCCTGACCCAGCTGGCGCCGGTAAAGCGGGCCGAGTCGCCGTTCGTCTGGATAAGGTCGTTGGCCATGAAGCCTGCCGTGCCCAGCACGTCGTTGACCTTGCGGCTCGGCGGCAGGACATAGAAGCTCACCCAGTTCCATCCATGCGTCAGGGTCAGTGTCTGGGTGTAAACATGAACACCTAACAGCGTGATGGACTTCGTATCCGTCAGCGTCTCATTGCCCACTGTGTAGGTTGCATTCAGCCGGACCTGACGGTTCGTTGTATCCGTGTTGTTGTTCGTCACAACGCCGGAGTCGCTGATGGACGCGACATCCGAGGCAAGATACCACACAGGCGTGACCACCGACGTGGTTTGGTCGTTCCAAATCGCTACGCAGGAGTAGGTTGCGGTTCCAGCCGAAGCGACGAACGTGGGGCCTCTGACTTCGATGGACACCAATGCGAGCGGCACGCCTTCGAGCTTGATGAGCTTCGTATCCGTCCGCGTTATGCCGTCGGTCGTGTAGCTGACATTTAGCGTCACGAACTGGTCCGTCGTCGTCGTATTGTTGTTCGTCACGACGCCGTTTGCATCAACGGAGGCGTAGGAGGTCGGTGTAATCGTCCATGTCGGTGTTATCGGCGTGGTGGTTCCGTCGTTTCTGATCCCCAGACAGGAATAGGTTGCCGTTTCACCCGTCGGGATGGTGTTCGAGGGGGGAGTCGAAATGGCGATGTCCGTAATCACAACAGGATCAGGATCTGGATTTGTTGTCCAGGAGACGTCGTCAAGCCAGCCGCAATCGCCGTTGTTGGACACCGAGACATCCTTGGCGTATTCCCACGTCAGGAGGTGCTCGCCGGCACCTCTGATCGTGTATTCCTTTTGAGCCCAGTCTGTTTCGCCGGAGATGTTGTCCTGTTCTACGCCGTCGATGAAGAATGTCAGCTTGTCCCAGGACTGCTCCGAAGAGACCTTCCACTGGAAAGACAGCGTTCCGGAACCGATGATCCTCGCCCCCATAACAGAGGACTCGTTGTCATCGATGTCTCCCGACTGCATTGCGGAGGGGCTGCTTTTATAAGTCGCCGTCTGCAGGAACCAAGGCGTATTTCCTGCTTGGAGCATGGTCACATCGCCTAAGGTGACAATCGACTGGGCTTCCCGGAACAATTCAAACGGAGTCAGAATCGTATAGGCGTAGTCAGAAGCGATCATGCCGTCCTTGAAAGCCATGACAACGACAGCCATGCGTTCGGTCACGGTCAAGCCTGCGGCGGGGAATTCCGGACTGTTCTCGGTGGGTATCAAGCCGTTCGTCGTGTAGCGGATGATCGCGCCGTTTGTCGAGCAGGACGCCTGCACAAGGCAGCTCTCGTAGAAGTAGGCATTCACCGCCATGTTGAGCGTAGGCGTCGCCACCTGGTCCATGAAGGTGTAGGTTTTCGTGACTGTGTCGCTGATGGGCTGCCCGTTCAGGAAAGCGCGGGCGGAGACGGTCGTCGTCTCCGTCAGGGGAATCTCATCAGTATAGAGCGTGTCGGACAACGTCGGCTCATTGGAATCCAGACGATAGTAGATGACGGCACCTTCACGGAGCACGGAAATATTCAGTGTTTGTTCCGTTCCGTTGGGATACCTCTTGCTGGCGTCCAACCCGAAATACGGGATATCCGGGTCCAGGAAAAGGCGCCCTTCGTCGATGGACATGAATCCGCCGTGGCCGCGGAGACGCATGTTCTGTTGTGCGGGATCAAGGATCGCGATGAACGGCAGCGTGCCGCCCAGATCGTAGGCGTATGAATAGTATTCCGACGACGTATCGACATTGGTGTACCACAGCACGTAATCCGACAACAGCCTGGCCTTGATGTCCGGCGTCTCGCAGACCGTGTTGCGGAAGTAGTTCGTATTCTGGCAGGTATCGCGGCCGGCCACCATGAGGACCAGCTTGCCGCTCTCATACGCAGCCTCGGAAGCCTCTGACTCGTCCGTGTGCCACGTCAGCGGCTCGTCCGGCATGACCGCCCACGCGATCGCTTTCTTAACGTAGTTTCCAGTTCCTGCATAGTCACACGTCTGCAAGTAGACGATGGCATTGCCGTAGATATCGCTGTTGGGCGTCAGCGTCACGGTCCTGGTGTTTCCGCTTCCGGTTCTTTCAATACCGCTGTACGGCAGGATGTCCGGCCGACTGCTCCTCATGGCCACGAGGCCCAGGTCGTGGTTCCCAGTGACGGTAAAGACGACAGGCTGGCCCGCGATGCTCTTCAGGCTATCGGGGCATGTCGCTTCCAGCATGGGGATCGGGTTGTCTTTTACCTGAACATACACGGTATTGGAAACGCCCTGCCATATGCCGTCGACCTTCGCCCATACAGTGTAAAGGCGCCTGCCGGACTGCCCTGTCAACGTATAGCTGCGGGCCGTTCCGGGGAGTTCGGCGATTTCTGTGAATCCGTCATCCGTATCTAAGTCTGCCATCTCCAGGCGGAAAGCTTCCGCCGTAGACCTTTTCGGGAATTCCCATTCCAATGTGAAGGTGGAGAGTTGCTCTTCTGAGATCTGCTTGATGAAAGGGTCGGGGGAAGGCTCGATATCTAAAATCGCGCTTGTGATGACGGTGCCCTCGTACCCGTCCGTCAGCAGATACCAGCCGTTGCAGAAGCCGCCCCAGCCATAGTTGAAATGGTAGTAGTCCTGACCGGCCATCGTGCCCAGACCGTCCGCGATGAACGTATGGCCGTCATACGAGACAATCACAGGGATTCCCTGGGTCTTTATATCATATCTAATACCACTGTACAAACTACTGGGATAGTCATTGAGAATAGCCTTCGAGGTGTATTCAAAATGATCAGACAAAACATCTTCAATATCATTAATAAAGGCAGCCGTCCCGTCGAGTTCATAATCCGCTTTCAGCATGACGCCGATTTCCATGATGAGACGTGCGACCGCATACTCGGATGTCCCGTAGTTCTGTTCCACCTTCCATTCGTAGCTGTCCTGCATCGCCGACCAGTCGATCAAAAACTCATGCTCCGCAAGCATGGACGCCTGGATGTTGCCTTTATTGTCCGTGTAAGAAGCAACGCTTTCACTATTCAACGGCCATTCATAGTATTTCAGAATCTGGGCGATGGCCACGGGCACGCAGCCCGCGACGGCGCGTTCGGCATAGGAGCTTCCGGACGGGCAGAAGTAGTTGTACGGCGCACTCTGGTTCCATTCCGTCGTCAGCATCGGAGCCTTGATGATTTCAGACGGCGTGACGGATTCCGCGCGCGTCCGTTTGAGCAACGCGTTCCAGCGGGCCTGGTTTTCCGCGGCCAGTTCGTTTCCGCGTGTCTGCGGCTTGCCCAGTTCCGTCTTGAAAATCGCGCCCTGCCGTTTCAGCATGTCCGGAAGCGGATGACCCGCCGGCGTCTTCTCGAAGGAGCCTTTTGTATTGAAGGCCACGACGGGCGGCAGCGTGTCGTCCGACGACATGACCAGATAGCCCGACGGCGCGAGATCGACGCGCCACAGCGGTAGTAACTGGCCATCTTTGTCAGTCAGTTGCGTTGCATTTACGGGAACCGCGTTCGGCAATTCCAATTTGAAGACCGCATTGTCCTCAATCCATTTCCGAGAAGCTGCCATTATGTCGTCTTTACTGACATCCGCCGCGTGGGAGATGACAAGCAATGACATGATGAATAGCACCGTCAACTGCCAAAGTCTGTGTTTTGTCTTCATGTCCTATACCTTAATATTAATATCGTGTTGTTTTTTCTTTCAGGCGCAGGCGGGATGCCTGCGCCACTTCCGTCGGCACAAAATGGCGCACACGCCACCTTGCGGGACGCATGCGCCACCTTCTGTACCTTTATCTAATTAATAAAGAGCTCGATGAAGTCGGATTCAGGCGTTGTGACGGGGCTGATGTACAGGTAGCCGTTGGAGGCATCGACGCCGAGGTCGATGACGGCCCGGCCGTTGGCGATCTGAAGATCCTGCGTCAGGGAGATCCATGAACAGGTCTTCAGGGAGAAGAAGGCCATCTGATAAGCGAACACACCGTCCGTATAGGCGGCATCCGCCGTGTCGAAGGCCAGGCAGACGACCGTGCCGTCCGCAGCGGCGGCGATGGCGATCGGAGCCGGGCTGTCGGGAACGACAGCGAAGAAGAAGCTATCCGAAGTGCCTGCGACGCAAGCATCTCCGATGGCGGTGACATTCCAGACGAAGGAGCCGCATTCCAAGCCGCTGACGGCGCAGATTGTCTCGTTGAGCGTCTCGTCGAAGACGACCGCACCATCATACGTGGCGACGACCAGGCGGTAGCCATCCGCGTTGAGGATGGCCGGCCAGCTGAAGGTGACGACGAGCTTGTCGGCTTCGCGGTAATTCTTGCCAACGGCCGGTGTATAGAGCTTCATATCCTGCGGCCATTCGGCAGGCTTCTGATCTGTATCCCACGTCAGAATCGTATCTTCCGCCTTCAGGAACAGGACGCGGTCGGTGAAGCATCCTGTATCCACGGAACTGGTCGCGATCTGGTAGATGGCCGCCAGATCCCCAGCAGGGGCCTGAAGGGTGTATGTGACAGTCTCCGGAATGTTCGGGGCATCCCAAGTCATTCTCAACACGCCGTTTTTGACATTTGCGGCATCATCACCGACGACGGTCCAGCCTTCCGGAATTTTCTCGCCGACGAACAGGCTGACCATGTCGTCCGCGCCTGTAATCGTCAAGGTGACGATTATCTGGTCGTTTGCTTCATAGGTGGTCGTATCGACGCTACGGGCGATCGCGACATCATCCGCCGCTCCACCGCGCGTACCGTCCTTCCGTCTCAACGAGAGGACATCGACGCCGTCCCATGTATAAACATAGTTTCCAAGAGCGGCGGCCTTGACGGGGCCGGCGTATGTCAGGTATTCAACACCAGATATTCTCTTGTCCTTGTTGATGCAGTCAGCAGGATGGTATTGGTAATTATTGCTGCTGTTAAGCAACGCCGTGTCGGCGACCGCGATAAGCGTCAGCTCGTCCGTGAAGCATGCCGTGTCCCCTGCGCTGCTGGCGATGACGTAGCTGTCGGCCAGATTCGCCGAAGGGGCCTTGATCGAATAAGTGAACGTCCCTGGAACATCAGGAGACTCCCAAGCCATCCGCAGCACGCCGTCGATGACGTTGTTGGCGGCATTTCCGACCACGGTCCAGCCGGCGGGAATGATTTCGCCGATGAACAGGTTGGCCATTTTGTCCGCGCCGCTGATGGTCAGCGTCACCGCCACGGTGCTGCCGGCCGTATAGACGGCGGGAGACACTTCACGCGTGATGGCGATGCCGTCGCCGCGCGTCTGCGCGTCGTCGCCGCCACGCGTGGACTTGCGGGCCAGGGAAAGGACATCGACGCCGTCCCATTCCACTTCATAGTTGCCCAGCGCGGCCGCCTTGACGGGGCCGATATAATTCAAATACTCTGTACCGGAGATGATATAATCCTGAGTGATGCAATCGGCGGGATGGTAGGGATCATCACCGGGCGTGGGATCTTCATGCACGGAGTCTTCAATGGTGATCGTCGCGTCCGTGTAGGTGCCGCCGCGGTAGGTCTGCGTGGGCGTGGCGGGTTCCAGAACGACGGTGACCGTCTCATTGCCTTCGGTGAGCGTGTCATACAAAGGCACAATCTCGCAATCGACGCTCGTGGCGCCGTTCGCGAAGGAGATGCTTCCCGGTATGGACGTGTAGTCCACGCCGTTTGTCGCCGTGCCGCGGACGGAGTAATAAACCGTCAAGGCACCGGACGAGCTGGTACGGGTGAAGGTGAATTTGCCCGTGTCGGCGGCGCCGTTGGCTGTCTCCGGCTCCTTCGCCGTGTCGTCGCCCTGGTTCGTCGTCGATCTCACAGAGACCGCCTGCATATCGCTTTTCTTGATGAAATTGGCGGTGACGGTCACGTCCTCCGACGGCATGACAACGGTGGTCGTGGCTGCCAACTTACTGCCGATGAATTCCACGTTTTTGTTGGCGGTCCAGATTTTCAGGCCCTGGCCGGAGGGGAGCGTCGCCGTGATGATGACCTCGTCGCCGGGGTTGAATTTGGCGGAGGAGACCATGACGCCGTCAAGGTTGATCTTGCCGCCTGAAACCGTGAGTGTGCGCCGCGTATCCGGCACATAGTCTCCAATGACGACCGTCGCGCTCGTGACGGCGCCGCCGCGGTAGGTCAAGTTGGCCCCTGCGGGCGCCAGCGCGACAGTGACCGTCTCGTCGCCTTCAAGAAGTTCGTCGTACAGAGGCTCGATGGGGAGCTCCACGCTCGTCTTGCCGCTGGCGAAGGCGATGCTTCCTGATATGGACTTGTAGTCCACGCCGTTCGTCGCCGTGCCGCGAATGACGTAATAAACCGTCAGTGCGCCGGAGGAACTCGTGCGGGTGAAGGTGAACTTACCCTTGTCCGAGGCGGAAACCGTGGCAGACGACGGCTCCTGCGCCGTGTCGTCGCCCTGGTTCGTCGTCGATCTCACGGCGACCGCCTGCAGGCTGCTCTTGAGGACGTCGCTGCCGGTAATGGTCACGTTCTTCGCGGGCATGATGAAGGTGGTCGTGGAGCCCATCACACTGCCGGTGAATTCAACGGCTTCGCTGGCGGTCCAGACGCCGAACGCCCTGCCGGAGGCGAGAGTCTTCGTCGTGATGGTGACTTCTTCTCCCGCCGAGATCTGCGCGGTGGTGGCGGTGGTTCCGTTGATCGTGCCGTTGACGACAGTAAGAGTGTATTTCCCTCCCGGGGTAGGCTGTTCTTCATCTTTATAAGTGGCGGTGACCGTCACATTCCTTGAAGGCATTTCGAAGGTGGTTTCGGAGGCTGCCTCATTGGCGAATACGACGTTGCTGTCGGAAGTCCATCTGTCGAAGACCTTTCCGGCGGGAGCTTCATTCGCCTTGATGGCGACCTGTTCGCCGGCGGCGAACTCGGCGGTCGAAGTAACAGTCGTGAGTTCATTGATCGTGCCGTCAACAACCGTGACGGTGTATTTTACGACCGGCGTCGGCTCGTCGGAGTCTTCGATGACAACCGTCGCGCTTGTGACGGCGCCGCCGCGGTAGGTTAAATTGGCCCCTGCGGGAGCCAGTGCGACGGTGACCGTCTCGTCGCCTTCGTTAACGCCGTCGAACAGCGGCTCGATGGGGAGCTCCACGCTTGTTTTGCCGCTGGCGAAGGCGATGCTTCCTGATATGGACTTGTAGTCCACGCCGTTCGTCGCCGTTCCGCGGATGGCGTAATAGACCGTCAGGGCACCAGACGAGCTGGTACGGGTGAAGGTGAACTTGCCCTTGTCCGAGGCGGAAACAGTGGCGGACGACGGTTCCTTCGCCGTGTCGTCGCCCTGGTTCGTCGTCGATCTCATGGCGACCGCCTGCAGGCTGCTCTTGAGGACGTCGCTGCCGGTGACGGTCACGT
>JAEEGH010022729.1_pt1 | contig 12829 bp, 10 predicted proteins | sample 9134181 | NCBI WGS metagenome assembly JAEEGH01 (sample SAMN16246544, study PRJNA631951) | gut metagenome | biome: gut microbiome; feature: rumen; material: DP-attached | host: Bos | place: Iran: Karaj | collected 2018-10 | reverse complement strand
GTTGAAGTTGGAGCTGATGATGTTGACGTCGGCGGAGAAGTTGTGTCGTGGATGGGCCTTGGGGTCTTGCTTGTGGGTCCATTTGATCTTGAAGTCGGTGCTTTTGCTGTAGTCTGCCGCGCCCTCGTCGCCGATTTTGTTGACGGCGAAGCCCAGGGCCAGCGAGCCGTTGTGTTTGTACCGTTGGTTGTACCGGAAGGTGGGTTTGAGGGCCCAGCTACCACGGGTGTAGATGTCGCCCAGCAGCTGGAAGTCGTAGTGTTCGCTGAGGGCCCAGTAGTAGCCGCCGTTCTCGAGGTAAAAGCCTCGGTTGGCCGACTCGCCATAGGTGGGGATGATGATGCCCGACTTCTGGCCTTTGGTGTTGGGAAACATCGCGAAGGGGAGGCCAAGGGGCAGGGGTATGTCTTGGATGGTCAGATACACGGGTCCCGTCACGATCATGTCGTCAGGGATGACTTTGGCTTTGTTGAACCTGAACTGGAAGTGGGGATGTTCCTTGTTGTTGCAGGTGGTGAAGCCGCCCGACTGGATGTTGATGGTGTTGTCGCCCATCCTCTTGATCTTGTCGCCATGGATATAGCCTCCGCTCTCTTCGGTCCACACCTTGCGGATGATGCCTTTCTTGGTTTGGAAGTTGTACGACATCTCCTGGGCGTCGAACTTGGTGTCGCCTTGGGTGAACTTGGGCGTGCCTTGCAGCTTGCCGAGGCTGTCGGGGAGTCCCTTGGCGGTGACCACGTTGGTGTTCAAGTCGAACTCCAGGTAGTTGGCCTCCAGGGTGATGTCTTCGTATTTCACGACGGCCTCGCCGTAATAGTAGATGATTTTCGACTTCATGTCCTGCACCACCGAGTCGACGGCAGTGCGGATCACCTGGGCCTCGAAAGTGTTCTGTCCGACAGCGATTTTGTTGAAAATCAGCATCAACGACAAAAAAAATGCCGTTATCAAAGAATATTTATATGCCGATTTGCGTTCCAACTGTTAAAAAACGATTATTTTTGTGCCAAAATTAAGAAAAATGGCTATGAATCAACGAAACAATTTAAAATTTGGTATTCTTTTGATGGCTTTTCTTTTCCCGATGATGCTTTTTGCCCAGCGTGGGGAGAAGATCAGCACGGTGGTCATCGACCCCGGCCATGGCGGTCGCGACAGTGGTGCCTTGGGTGCCATCAGCAAGGAGAAGGACATCAACCTGACCGTGGCGTTGCTGGTGGGCGACTACATCAAGAAAAACTGCCCCGACGTCAACGTGGTCTTTACCCGTGAGCGCGACGTGTTCGTCGATCTGGACGAGCGTGCCAACATCGCCAACCGCAACAACGCCGACGTGTTCATCTCCATCCACTGCAACTCCACCGAGAGCAAGGCCGCCTCGGCGGTGGGAGCCGAGACCTACGTCTTGGGTGAGCATAAAAACGCCGCCAACCTCGCCGTGGCTAAGAAAGAGAACGCCTCCATCCTCTATGAGGAGGACGCCGATGAGAAATACGGCAACTTCGACCTGAACAGCCCCGAGGCCTATATCGCCCTCTCGTTGTTCCAGAAGGAATACCTCAACCAGAGCATCCAGCTGGCCGCCAACATACAGGAACAGTTTACGAAACGTGTGGGTCGCAAGGACCGTGGCGTGCAGCAGGCAGGGTTCCTCGTGTTGTGGAAGACCGCCATGCCGAGCGTCCTCATCGAGCTGGGCTTCATCAGCAATGCCGCCGAAGAGCGTTTCCTGGCCTCGGAAGACGGGCAGACCTATATGGCTTCGGCCATCTATAGGGCGTTTCGTGACTTTAAGACGAGCTATGAAGGTGAAAACCAAACGGTTAAGGTTGAGACTCCTGTAGAAATCAAAGTTGAGAAACCCGCTGAGACCAAGGTGGAAACGCCTGAAGTGACCAAGGTGGAAACGCCCGTTGAGACCCCCGTTGAGACCAAGGTGGTGACAGTGGAAACTACGCCCAAGGTCTCCTTCAAGGTGCAGTTCGCCACACGCGACACCCAGGTGCCTGTCAACCACAAAGACTTCGCCAAGGTTCCCGAGGTGGATGTGTATTTCTACAACGGGGCCTACCGTTATACCTCGGGCGACTTCCGCAGCAAGCAAGGGGCAGTCGACCGTCAGGCCGAACTCCGCAAGCAGGGATTCGGTGACGCCTTCGTGGTGGCTTTCATCAACGGTGAGAGAGCCACGATCAAGGAAGCCGAGAATGCCTTGAAAGGTTTATAAGGCGGCGATCATCTCGATTTCGACCAAAGCCTTCTTGGGCAGCTCCTTCACGGCGAAAGCGGCACGTGCGGGGCAGTCACCCTTGAAATACTTCCCGTAGACGGCGTTCATGTCGCCGAAATAGCTCATGTCGGCCAACAGGCAAGTCGACTTCACCACGTTGTCGAAGGTGCAGCCAGCCTCGTTGAGGATGGCCTCGAGGTTCTTCATACACTGCTCGGCCTGAGCGGTGATGCCTTCAGGCATGACACCCGTGGCAGGGTCGATGGGAAGTTGACCGGAGATGAACAGCATGCCGTTGGCGGCGATGGCTTGGCTGTAAGGGCCGATAGCGCCCGGAGCCTTGGTGGTAGCGATGGCTTTTTTCATGGTAAGCGTTTTTTGTTGATATCTTTCTGTGTGCAAAAATACAAAAAAAAAGTATCTTTGCGACATAATCGAAATCGTTATGGTGCTCAGGAAAATCTTCAGGATATTGACCAATCGCTACGTGTTGGCGACCTTGGTGTTTTTGGCGGTGATCATCTTCTTCGACCAGTTCAACCTCAGCCAGCAAATCGCCCTGCATCGTGAGAAGAAGGCTCAAGAGACTGAGATACAGCATCTTCAGACTGAGATCGCACTGTACAAGGACTCGCTGAAGATGGTCACCGAAGACCCTGAAGGCATGGAACGCATCGCCCGCGAGAAGTACTTCATGAAACGCGACAACGAAGTGGTCTATAAAATCGTGAACAAGGAATGAAATCCCTGCTGTCCTTCCTGCTCTGCCTTCTCTCGTTAAGCCTCTTCTCGCAACAGTATTCTGTCAGCGGCAAAGTCACCGACAGCGAAAACCGCCAGCCACTGGCCTTCGTCAACATCGTCGTCAACGAGGGACAATACGGCGGGATGAGCGATATCAACGGTAAATTTGAGATTCATGCCAAAGAGCCGATTCAGGTTCTGAAGTTCTCCTGTCTGGGGTATGAGACCCTGGAGAAGCAGGTGGCATCGGGACGCCTGAACGTGTCGCTGGTGCCCAAGGCCTTCCAGCTGGGTGAGGTGACCGTCGAGGCAGGGGAGAACCCCGCCCATCGTATCGTCGACAGCGTGATGGCCCACCGTAAGGAGAACAACCCCAATTCGCTCGACTCATACCGCTACAACGTGTACGACCACATGGTGTTTACCATCGACAGCAGCGAGATCACCCGAGCCGTGGGTGCGGCCAACCGTCCCCCGACGATGGCCTATTTCGACAGCCTGCTGAAGAAAAGCGACCTGATGGTCATGGAGTCGTTCTCCGAGGTGCTCTTCCAAGCCCCCGACCTGCTTCGGCAGAACGTGCTAGGCACCCAGATGGCAGGCTCCAAGAACCCGCAGTTAGTGTATCTCGCCAGCTCCTTGCAGAGCACCAGCTTCTACGACGAGACGGTGACCATCGCTGGGACGGATTATGTCAACCCCATCAGCCGCAACAGCAAGAGCCATTATTTCTTCAACCTCGAGTCCACGATGTCGGCAGGAGGGGCCGACTCCCTCTATGTGATCTCCTTCCATCCCATGAGGGGCAGCACCTTCGAGGGGCTCCGAGGCACCATGACGATTCATTCTGACGGGTGGGCGCTGCTTAACGTGAAAGCCGAACCTGAAAACCAGTCGGGACTCTTCACCATCAGCATACAGCAACTCTATCAGAAGGTCATGGGGCATTGGTTTCCCATGCAGCTGAATACCAACCTGGTGGTGCCCCAAGCCCAGGTGGAGATGGACGGCTACGCCTTCCCCATGGTGGCTGTCGGCAAGAGCTATGTCACCGACGTGGTGCTGCATCCCGACCTTCAAAGGAGCCAGTTCTCCGAGGTCGAGGTGCTGGTCAGCCGCGACGCCGCCTACCGCGACGATGAGTTCTGGACCCAGCATCGCATCGACTCGCTGACGGAACGTATCCTGAACACCTATCATCTGATGGACTCCATCACCGAAGGCAACGACATCTTCGACCGGATGCTCAACACCACCACCAAGCTGATGAACGAGTCGGCCTTGGGCCTGGGACCCATCGACCTGAACCTCGGCAGCATGTTGCGCCTCTCCGCGTTCCGAGGCCTGTACTTCGGCATCCATCTCTCGACGAACGACCGCTTTTCAAGATATTTCCGTATCAGCGGATACAATGGCTTCTGGACCCGACTGGGTGATTTCGACTATGGCATCGGCGGCAGCTGGCTCATCGACCGTCAGCACCAGATGGAGCTGGGCGCTCGTTATGCCCACAGGTCGACGCCCATAGGCGAGTTCGGCGGATTCGGCGAAGGCGCCAGCATCCTGTCGGAAAACGAGTACCGCTTCACTTTCTATGAGAACGTGATGACCCGTGGCAACTTCACTGAAGTGTATTACAACACCCGTTTCGGACGGCATTTCAAGGCTTTCCTGACGGGCGGTGTCTACGAGAGGAACTATTACCTTGAGCCTTACGACGGCCTGCCGACCCAGCGTTTTGCCACCGCCGAGCTGAAGCTGCGCTTTGCCTACAAGGAGAAGTTCGTGAGCACCATCAACGGCATACAGTCGCTAGGTACCGACTATCCCATCGTTTGGCTCGCCTACCAGCATTCCTTCAGGGACGTCTTGGGAGGGCAGTTTGAATACGACCGTGTCAAGTTCCAGATGGAGAAGGACTTCCAGACGAAGTACCTCGGCAAGTCGTCGGTGCTGTTACAGGCGGGCTACGCCTCCAAGGGCTGTCCGGTGCAGGAGACCTTCAACATGTTGGGGTCGTATGAGCCTTTCGGGCTGTATTCGCCCGGCAGCTTCGCCACCATGCGCGAGAGTGAGTTCTTCTGCGACCGTTTCGCGGCGCTGTTCGTGTGGCACGACTTCCAAGGCACCCTCTGGGACCCCGGTATGATATGGTTCAAGCCACAGCTCACCCTGTCGACTTCGCTCGGATGGGGGAGTCCCACCTTGACCCAGGGCTACTTCGAGAGCGGCATCGTGGTGAAGGGATTGCTCAACATGCCCCTCGTGAACATGGGTGCCGGCGTGTTTTATCGCTATGGCGCCTATGCCCATCCGAAAGTTTTTGATAACTTTGCGTTCAAATACTCAATAACGTTCGCCCTATGAGGAAATACGGAATAGCTTTGCTGCTACTGGTTGCGGCGGCTTGTGCGAGGCAGCCCCAGAAGATGCATTTGGAAGGTCTTGTGCAAGGCTCGTATTATGCCATCACTTATTATGATGAGCAGGGCCGTGACTTCAAGAAGGGTTTTGACTCCATCTTCCATGCCATCGACATGTCGGTGAATCTCTGGGTCGACAGTTCCATCATCTGTAAGGTCAACCGTAACGAAGATGTAATATTAGACAATATATTTATTGATAATTTTAATATTGCCCAACAAGCCGCGGAGCTTTCCGGTGGGAGTTTTGATCCTACGATCGGGCCGTTAGTGGAGGCGTGGGGGTTTGGGAAACGGGAAACGGAGAACGGAAAGTGGATAACGGAAAACGGAAAATGGGTGGATAGTTTGAGGGGGTTGGTGGATTACAGGAAGGTTTGGATTGAGGATGGGAGGTTAAAGAAGGGGAATCCTGCCATGCGTCTCGATTTCAATGCCATAGCGCAGGGTTACACTACGGATTTGATTGGGGCTTATTTGGAGTCGAAGGGTGTGGAGAATTACATCGTGGATGTGGGGGGAGAGGTCTATGCCCGGGGTTGCAAGCCTGACGGTTCCTCTTGGATTGTGGGTATCGAGAAGCCTTCGGCCGACTGGGATTCGGAGCGTGTGGTGCAGCAGCGGGTGGAGCTCAGGGACAAGGGCATCGTCACTTCGGGCAGTTACAGGAAGTATGTGGAGCGTGATGGCAAGCGTTTCTCGCACAGCATCGACCCCACGACGGGTTATCCCGTGGAGCACAGCCTGTTGAGTGCCACGGTGATTGCCGAGACGGCGGTCTGGGCTGATGCTTTGGCTTCCATCTGCATGGTGATGGGCATGGAGAAGTCGCTGGAGATCATCAATGGTTTAGACGGAGTTGAAGCCTATTATATCTTTGTCAACGACCAAGGAGCCTTGGAAACCTATTCCACCGCTGGCTTCCACCCCATCTAAATTATAAATTATTAATTGAATTAATGTGATTCTTCTCTTCAACAAACCATTTGGCGTACTCAGCCAGTTCACTCCCGAGGCCGGTCACAGGGCTCTGAACGAGTTCGGTTTTCCGTCCGGGGTGTATGCTGCCGGGCGTTTGGATCATGACAGTGAGGGGGCTTTGCTTCTCACCGATGACGGGAAGCTGATCAAGCGTTTGCTCGACCCGAAATTTGAGCATCCTCGCACCTATCTCGTGCAGGTCGACGGGCAGATCACTTCCGAAGCGCTCAAGCAGCTCTCTAAGGGGGTGACCATCAAGGGCTATCGTACCAAGCCATGCAAGGCGGAGTTTGCCACGCCGCCTGACGATCTCTGGGAGCGTGTGCCGCCCATCCGTTACCGTGCCAATATCCCCACTAGCTGGGTGAGACTCACTTTGATCGAGGGCAAGAACCGTCAGGTGCGTCACATGACGGCGGCGGTGGGCTTTCCCACCTTGCGGTTGATACGTGTTGCCATCGGCGACCTCACCCTTGACGGTCTTCAGCCTGGTGAGTGGAGGGAGGTATCAAAACAAATTGCACTATGAAAAGACTCTTAACACTTTTGGCCGTGACACTGCTTGCTGTCACCGCCATGGCACAGAATGCCAAACCGCAACCTTTAACCCAAGAGGCGTTTGAAGCCTTATGTCCGACCCCTCCCATGGGGTGGAACAGCTGGAACCGTTTCGGTTGCGATGTCAATGAACAGCTGCTGATGGGTGCTGCCGACGCCCTGGTTGCCTCCGGCATGAAAGACGCTGGTTACGAATACATTGTCGTGGACGACTGCTGGCAGATCGACCGTGATGCCGATGGCAATATCGTGTGCGATCCCGAGCGTTTTCCCCATGGAATGAAGTATGTGGCCGACTACATTCACTCCAAAGGCCTGAAATTCGGCATCTATTCCTGTGTGGGCACGCACACCTGTGCCGGACGACCCGGCAGTATGGGCCATGAGTACCAGGACGCGCTCTATTATGCCCGTACTGGTGTGGATTACCTGAAATATGACTTTTGCAACAACCGCGACACCAACTCCAAGACCGCCTACACCATCATGCGCGAGGCCTTGAAAGAGGCTGGGCGTCCCATTGTGTTCAGCATCTGCGAATGGGGGAGCACCAAGCCTTGGGAGTGGGCGCAGGGCATCGGTCATCTCTGGAGGGCTACCGGCGACATCATCAACCTCTGGGATGGCAAGGAAGACTGGGGAGGTCACGGCATGGTCAATATCATCGACTTGGTGCAAGACCTTTATCCTTACAACGGTCCGGGCCATTGGAACGACCCCGACATGCTTGAGGTCGGCAACGGAGGGATGAACGTCATCGAGGACCAGAGCCATTTCTCGATGTGGTGCATGTTGGCGGCGCCTTTGATGGCAGGTAACGATCTCAGCAACATGAGTGACGACACCAGGCGCATCCTTACCAACAAGGAAGTCATCGCCATCGACCAGGATCCGTTGGGCATCCAGGCCCATCTCTCCGTGGCGATGGGCGACCGTCAGATCTGGGTGAAACAACTCGTTGATGACGGGTATGCCGTGTGTTTCTTCAACCGTGGCGAGACCCCTTGGGACCTTAACTTCAATTGGAGCGACATTCCCGAGCTGCGCGCCACAGGAAACAGCTATGGCGTTTACGATTTGTGGCAGCACAAGGCCATTGCCAAATCCACAGCCAAGAACGTCGTTTCCACCATCCCTTCGCACGGTGTGTTGATGGTTAGGCTGACGCCCGTAAGATAATCCTCTGTTATGAAATACAAGATTCTTTTTGTCTGTCACGGGAACATCTGTCGTAGTCCGATGGCGGAGTTTGTGATGAAGCATTTGGTGGAGGAGCGTGGGCTTCAGGAGCGTTTTGAGATTGCTTCGGCGGCTACCTCGACAGAGGAGATCGGCAATCCCGTGTATCCTCCTGCGCGGCGTAAGTTGGCCGAACACGGGATTGGGTGTCATGGCAAGACGGCGCGGCAGATGACCATGGAGGATTATTGTTATTACGACTTGATCATTGTGATGGACCGGAGCAATGTCAGGAACTTGAGGAGGTTATTGGGCGAAGATACCGAGGGGAAGGTCCATCTTTTGATGGATTACACGACCCGTCCTGGCGAGGTGGCCGACCCCTGGTACACTGGTAATTTCGACGCCACCTGGAGGGATGTCTTGGAAGGCTGTGAAGGGTTGTTGGAGTATTTAGGGTAAAGATTTTTTATAGAAATGTTGCGGAAACGAAAAATTGTTGTATCTTTGCAGCAAAAGGAAACTTCTATGGTCTAAGCACTAGTCTCGGGCAGACCGCCGAAAGGGCCCGAGATGTTTAAGGAAGCGAACGGCGGTGATTCGCTGAAAACGTGTGCTGTTTTTCCCATAAAAGTTTCCTTTTTTCTATATTCTCTCTTCTTCTTGGTTCTGCTGTCTTTACTTCCCAGTGATCACCTCAAGGGTGGCATAGAATAAAATCTTTTAATAAAAATGTTGCGGAAACAAAAAATTGATGTATCTTTGCATCAGTTGGTCGCGGACACGGAAAGAAAAACCAGTGGATTATCAAGACGTAAGGGGCGAGTTCAGGCACGTTCCCCCCGCGATAACACAGCTTAAAACCCCTCTATTCGGAGGGGTTTTCTGGTTTTCGTTTGCGAAGAGATTTAAATGCCAGGCTTTTATGTTTTCCATCCCTAACCTCTTCCACGTAAACATAATGATAACCAATCTTTTTTTTGTAAAGAATAACAGTATTGTTGCGAATAGTAGTTTTTGCTGGAGAGATTTCAATAGTATCCCTATTTTTGATGATGTATGGCACCATAAGGTAATCTTCCAATGTGAGCGGTGTCCGATCGTTGCTTTTTGTACCGTGTCGTTTTTCGGCGTGTTGCACCCCAGAGGTTTCGATCACGTGTTTGTAGCCAGTTAGGTCGATGCCATGCTTGGCGGCTAGCTCCATCAATTCCTCGTCAATATTCTCGTCCACGATACAGAATTTGTAATCGCAAGTGGTACCAATTAGATCCACTAGTTCCGAAAATGAGATCTTGGTTTGTTTGTCTTTGTTGAAGGGTTTATTCTTATTCATAGTTTAAGTTCTAAGGAGTCTGCTGCAAAGATACCGAAAAATCAATAATTATGTATTAATATTAAAACTAATATTGATTAATATATAATACACATAAAGAATTATCTGAAAATCTGTTGAATATTTGGGTGAATATCCGTATCTTTGAAGGCTAAAAAGCATAGAGATACAAATGAACTTTAAAAGCGTTCCCTCCGATGACGATTACCAATTGTCGGAAGAAGACATAAAGCTGCGGTATATCACGCCAGCTCTTCAAAATAGCGGTTGGTCGGTGACGGATATTACAATGGAAACCAAAGTGAAGTTCACCGATGGCAAGGTGAACATCAAAGGAAATTTTGTTGTCCGTGAAAAGGCGAAGTATGCCGATTATATGTTGTATTACAATCGGGCAACGCCAATCGCCATCGTTGAAGCCAAAGACGCTAACCATTCGGCGAGTTTCGGCATGCAACAAGCCAAGGAATATGCCTCGATGATGGATATCCCGTTTGCTTTCAGTTCAAACGGTTTTGGATTCCATGAATATGATTTTCTTACGGGCAAAGAACGCACTTTCGCGATGGATCAATTCCCTTCAAAGGAAGAATTGTATGCCCGATTCCTTTCGGAAAGCAACGAAGGCCAAGGATTTAGTGAGGAAGAACTGAAGGTAATCCATCAGCCTTATTGTACCGGTCAGGATATCTTCCCGCCTCGTTACTATCAGCGTAACGCAGTCAACCGTACTGTTGACGCCGTTGCTCGCGGAAAGAAGCGTATGTTGCTCGTCATGGCTACTGGTACAGGAAAAACCTTTACGGCCTTCCAAATAGTTTATCGTCTGTTAAAAGCAGATCTTATCAAAAAGGTGCTTTATCTGGCAGACCGTAATGTGCTGGTTGACCAATCCATTGAACAGGACTTCAAGCCTCTTGCCAATACCATCCATAAAGTAAATTACCAACAAGACAAATCTCAAAAGCCTACCGCCCATGAAGTCTATTTCTCGCTCTATCAGCAACTCATAGGAGAAGGTGGTCAACAGAACTATAAGGAATTGTTCAAACCTGAGTTTTTCGACATGGTCATCGTTGATGAGTGCCACCGTGGTAGTGCCAAAGATGATAGTAACTGGCGGGAAATACTTGAATACTTCAACGGTGCCATACAATTGGGTATGACCGCCACGCCCAAAGAGACCCGCTACCAATCGAACATCACCTATTTTGGCGAGCCATTATACACCTATAGCCTTAAGGAAGGCATTGATGACGGTTTCTTGGCACCCTACAAAGTGATCAATATCAAAACCAACATCGGTGACGGATGGCGGCCACTAAGAGGTCAGCGTGACATTTTTGGTAACCTCATTGAAGATCGCATCTACAACAATACCGACTACGATTACAACATCATCATCGAAGACCGCATCCGTGAAGTGGCGCACGAAATCACCGCCTATCTGAAACAGACGGGTAGGATGAACAAAACCATTGTGTTTTGTGCCAACGAAGACCATGCAGAGCGGATGAGGGTGGCGCTTGTCAATGAGAATTCGGATATGTGCAAGAAAAACCCCGACTATGTAGTCCGTATCACTGGCACCGACGAATATGGGAAGGGTAAATTGGACTATTTCATCTCGGTCTCATCGGAATACCCGGTGATTGCGACTACGAGCAAGTTGCTTTCCACAGGTGTGGATTGCAAGATGGTGAAACTTATCGTGCTCGACCAAAACATCAACTCCATGACGGAGTTCAAGCAGATCATCGGGCGAGGCACACGTATCCGTGAGAAAGAAGGGAAGACCCATTTCTATATCATGGATTTCCGCAACATCACGCGACTCTTTGCCGATCCCGATTGGGATGGCCCTGTTGAAGTGGACGACAATTATCCTCCCAAACCAGGTGAAAAAGGAGAAGGAGGAGAGACACCTGCCGACGGCGATACTCCTAAACCATTACCCCAACAGAAACCCATTGTTGACCGTGATGGCTGTAGGGTTGAAATCATCAGCAAGGTGGTATCGGTTTACGACTCCGATGGCAAACTGCTCCGCACGGAGAGTATTACCGACTACACCCGCAAGAACATCAATGACACATACGCCAGCCTTGACGATTTCATCCTTCACTGGAATGCAGCCGAGAAGAAGGCTGAGATTACCGAGTTGCTGCGTGAAAGCGGCATTGACCTGCAGGCCTTGAAGCATGACCAACATTTGGATGATGTCGATGACTTCGACTTTATTTGTTACATCGCCTACGGCAAGAAACCCCTGACCCGTCGCGAACGTGCCGAGAATGTAAAGAAACGTGACATCTTCAGCAAATATGGTCCCGAAGCCCAGAAAGTGCTGAATGCACTACTCGAAAAGTATATGAATGAGGGCATCAGTCAACTGGAGAATCGAAAAGTCCTTAGCCTTGATCCTTTCCGGCAGATGGGTTCGCCCTCTAATATCGCCAAAATGTTTGGTGGAAACCAACAATACGTTGACGCAATCCGTGAACTCGAAACCTATATCTACTCCGCATAGTTATTTCTCTAAATTCTTAATTCTAAATTCTAAATTATTAACGCCCCCTATATGGCACTTACCAATTTTGTAAAAAACATCCGAAACATCATGCGTAACGACGCAGGTGTCAATGGTGATGCGCAACGCATCGAACAGATCACCTGGATGCTGTTTCTCAAAGTCTATGACGAGAAAGAGAACGACTGGGAATTCAATGATGACCACTATACTTCCTTCATTCCTGAAAACTGCCGCTGGCGCAACTGGGCCAAAGACAACGGCGATGGGAAAGCGTTGACTGCCGACAAATTGCTCGACTTCGTCAACAACACGCTCTTTCCTAAGCTGAAAAGTCTCGAGGTTACCCCAGACACCCCCATGCGTAGTGCCATTGTTCGCACTACCTTCCAAGATGCCAACCAATATATGAAAGACGGCGTATTACTGCGCCAAGTGTTGAATGTGATCGATGAACTGGACCTGAGCAGCTATGAAGAAAGCCATGCTTTTGGCGAGATCTATGAGTCCATATTAAAAGAAATGCAGTCGGCAGGCTCGGCAGGTGAGTTTTACACACCTCGTGCCTTGACTGATTTCATGGCGGAAATCATTCAACCCAAGGTGGGAGAGAAGATGGCCGACTTCGCCTGCGGCACGGGCGGCTTCATCACCAGTTGGCTAAAGGCTTTGGACAAGAAGGTTAAGACAGCCGAGGACCGGGAAAAATATTCCCAGTCCATCTTTGGCATCGAGAAGAAGCAGTTCCCCTACATGTTGTGCGTGACCAACATGCTATTGCATGACATCGACTCACCAAAGGTGTTGCACGACAATTCCCTTACCAAGGACGTGCTCAATTATAC
>JAEEGH010022728.1_pt1 | contig 12829 bp, 10 predicted proteins | sample 9134181 | NCBI WGS metagenome assembly JAEEGH01 (sample SAMN16246544, study PRJNA631951) | gut metagenome | biome: gut microbiome; feature: rumen; material: DP-attached | host: Bos | place: Iran: Karaj | collected 2018-10 | reverse complement strand
GATGCGCTTTCTCTTCTCCCGCGCCGCCACCTGCGAGGTGGACGGGCAGGGCCGCATCCTCCTGACGCCGGAAATGCGGGAATATGCCCACATCGGCAAGACCGCCACGGTGGTGGGCCTGCCGGACCGGGCAGAGATCTGGGACAGCGAACGCTACCGCGCCGCCGAGGAGGCCTACTTCCAGACCAAGACCATGGCGGAGATCTACGAGGAGCTGGGGCTGTGACCCCCTCCCCCCACCTGCCGGTGCTGCTGGAGGAAGCGGTCGCCGGGCTGAACATCCGCCCCGGGGGCATCTATGTGGACGGCACTCTGGGCTTTGCGGGCCATTCCTCCGAAATCGCGAAGCGCCTCACCACCGGCCGCCTCATCGGCATCGACAGGGACGAAACCGCCCTGAAGGCCGCCGGGGAAAGACTCGCCCCCTTCGGGGACCGGGTCACCCTTATCAAAAGCAACTTTGACCGCATCGGGGAGATCCTGGACGAGCTCGGCATCGAAAAGGCGGACGGGATGCTCTTCGACCTGGGGGTCTCCTCTCCCCAGCTGGACGAGGCGCAGCGGGGCTTCAGCTATATGGCCGATGCGCCCCTGGACATGCGCATGGACAGGAGCAGCAGCCTGACGGCCCGGGACATTGTGAATCTGTGGCCGGAGGAGGAGCTGCGGCGCATCCTCTATACCTACGGAGAGGAGCGCTACGCGCCCCGGATCGCCGCTGCCATCGTCCGGCAGCGGCGGGAAAAGGAGATCGAAAGCACACTGGAGCTGGCGGAGCTCATCCGGTCCGCCATGCCCGCCGCCGCCCGGCGGGAAAAGCAGCACCCTGCCAAGCGCAGCTTCCAGGCCATCCGCATCGCCGTCAACGACGAGCTGGGGAGCGTGGAGCGGATGCTCGCCGCTGCGCCGGACCGGCTGACGGAGGGCGGGCGGCTCTGCATCATCAGCTTCCACAGTCTGGAGGACCGCCTGGTGAAGCAGGCCATCCACCGGCGGGTGGACGGCTGCACCTGCCCCAAGAGCCTGCCGGTGTGCGTCTGCGGCTTCCGGCAGACCCTGAAAACCGTGGGGGGCGTGATCACCGCCTCGGAGGGGGAGCTGCAGCGCAATCCCAGGGCGCGCAGCGCAAAGCTGCGCATCGCGGAAAGGATTTAAGTACACTCATTCACAGAGGAGGCGCGCCGCTTCATGGCGGAATTCATTGACATGACCCTGGGCAGCCTGGCCTATGATCCCTTCGGCACGGCTGCGCCGCAAATCGAATATCCGCCGGAACCGGAGGAAGCCCAACAGCCGCCGGTCCCGGAAGCACGGCCTGACCGGAACAGCCGGCCGAGGCAGCGGGTGCGCCTGGGTACGGCGGCGGACGCTGCCGCCCTGGCCGCACAGCGGCGGCGGAGCCGGCTGATCGCCCTGTGCATGACGCCCCTGGCAGCCGCCTGTCTGGTGCTTCTGGTGCTCCTGCTCCAGTCCTACACGCGCCTGACGGCCATATCCAGCGAGGCCGCCCGGCTGGAGACGAGGATCGCCGAGCTGCAGGCAGCCCATGCCCGGCTGGAAATCGAATGCGAAAGCGCTTTCAATATGGAGGAAGTGGAGCAGACGGCCCGCAGCACCATCGGCATGATCAAGGCGGACTCCGACCAGGCCATTTACCTGCGCAGCACCACGGAGGACCTGGCGGTGATCCTGGACCCCAACCGCAAGCCCGCCACGCTGCTGCGGCGTCTGGAACGGCTTTGGGACCGGATGGCGGCATATTTGCGCCGCCCCGCCGCGTAAGATTAGATAAATGCTTTCCATGAGAGGCGAGGGCGATGGCATTCAGAAAGCAGAAGCGAAACGAAAACGAACCCAATGAAATGACGACGCGCCGCACAGTGATCCTGATGTTCCTGTGCGGTATCGTTGCATTTATTGTGCTGATCGCCCAGCTGGGACACATCATGATCGGGCAGCACGATTTCTATGAGAGCCGGGCGGTGGAGGACCAGGTGCGCTCCACCACGGTCAACGCTTCCCGCGGCACCATCTACGACACCAAGATGCTGATCCTGGCCCAGAGCGCCACGGTGGAGACCGTTTACATCAGCCCCTACGAGATGGTGCGCTACGGCGAGGACAAGGAGGCCATCGCCGCCGCCCTGAGCCGCATCCTGGACGTGGACTACGACAGCATCATGGCAAAATGGGAGGATACCTCCTCCTGGTACAAGACCATCCGGGTCAAGGTCGAGCAGGACCTGGCCAACGAGGTGCGGGCCTATGTCAACGGCGGCTTCCTCGACGACCCCAACTACCGCTACAAGGACGGGGAGGCGGCCAAGCGGGGCTACCTGTGCAGCGTCCACCTCATCGAGGACACCAAGCGCTACTACCCCTACAGCAGCCTGGGCAGCCAGCTGATCGGCTTCGTGGGCACGGACAACTTCGGCCTGGACGGCATCGAGGCCATGTACAACGAGACCCTGGAGGGCGAAAACGGGCGCATCGTCCGCACCGCCGCCGCCAACGGCACGGACATGCTCTTCACCGGCTATGAGGATTACGTGGACGCCCGGGACGGCGACAGCATCGTCCTGACCCTGGACGCCACGGTGCAGTTCTATCTCCGCAAGAACATCGAGCAGGCCGTAGAGGAAAACGAGATCCTCAACGGCGGCATGGGCATCGTCATGGACGTGAAGACCGGGGCCATCCTGGGCATGGTCTCCGTGCCGGACTATGATCTGAACAACTTCGGCCTCCTCAACGAGGACTATCAGGCGAAGCTGGACGCGGAGTGGGACCCGGTGACCATGACGGAGGAGGACTACAACGACCGCTACCTCCAGCTGCTGCAGCTCCAGTGGCGCAACCGCGCCATCACCGACACCTACGAGCCCGGAAGCACCTTCAAGATCATCACCCTGGCCGCCTCCCTGGAGGACGGGGCGGTGAGCCCGGACGACCATTTCAACTGCGGCGGCGCCATGCAGGTGCTGGGCCGGACGGAGCCCCTGCACTGCTGGCGGCGCTCCGGCCACGGGGACCAGACCCTGGCCCAGGCCGCGCAGAATTCCTGCAACGTGGCCTTCGCCACCATGGGCATGCGCCTGGGGGCCAAGCGGTTTTACGATTACATGGAGGCCTTCGGCCTCTTCCAGCGCACCGGCATCGACCTCTACGGCGAATCCAGCAGCATCTGGTGGTCCCGCAAGGTCTTCGAGGACCCCTACAACCACTCCCAGCTGGCCTCCGCCGCCTTCGGCCAGACCTTCAACATCACCCCCATCCAGCTGATCACTGCCATTTCCGCCACCATGAACGGCGGCTATCTCATGAAGCCCTACATCGTGCGGCAGGTCCTGGACGAGACAGGCACCGTGGTCGCCAACATCACCCCCCAGGTGGTGCGCCAGGTGATCTCCGAGGAGACCAGCGCCAAGGTCCGGGAGATCATCGAAACCGTGGTCTCCTCCCCCACCGGCACCGGCAAGAACGCCAGCGTGGCGGGCTACCGGGTGGGCGGCAAGACGGGCACCTCCGAAAAGGTCGGCCAGGCCTCCGCGGACTACATGGTCTCCTTCGTCGGCATCGCCCCCATGGACGACCCCCAGGTCGCCGTGCTGGTGATCCTGGACTCCCCGGACCGCACCAGCGGCCTTTCCATCAGCGGCGGCAGCATGGTGGCCCCCACCGTGGGCAACATCCTGGCGGACATTCTCCCCTACCTGGGGGTGGAGGAATCCGGCGGCAGCTCCTCCTTCAACGTGACGGTACCCAACGTGCGCTCCGCCAGCGTGGCGGACGCCAAAAACCAGCTTCAGTCCCTGGGCTTCCACGTGCAGGTGATCGGGGACGGGGACACGGTAACGGACCAGGCCCCCGTGGGAAATCTGAAGATCGTGGAGGGGAGCACCGTCATCGTCTACGCCGGGGCGGAAAAGCCCACGAGCCTGATCACCGTGCCGGACATGACCGGCAAGACCTATCAGGCCGCCAAGCAGTATTTCGAGGCCTTCGGGCTCTTTATCAAGTCGGCGGGCGTCATGCCCACGGATTCCAAGACCATCGAGGTGCAGCGCCAGAGCATCAGCCCCGGCGACACCGTGGGCTTCGGCACCGTGGTGGAGATCGGCCTGATCGACACGAACCCTGATCTGTTGGAGACGCATGGATGATGAAACTGAACGAGCTACTGCGGGATATCGAGGTGACCGGGCTTCACGCCCGGCCGGACACGGAGGTCAGCGACGTCTGCTACGACAGCCGCAGCGTCACGCCCGGCGCGGCCTTTATCGCCGTGCGGGGCTATGAGACCGACGGGCACAAATACATCCCCGCCGCCGTGGAGAAGGGCGCCGGCCTGGTGATCTGCGAGGAGGCGCCGGCTCTGGAGATCCCCTACGTCCTGGTGAAGGACAGCCGACGGGCCATGGCCCTGGCCGCCGCCAACTTCTTCGGCCGCCCGGCGGAAGCGCTGACGGTGATCGGCGTCACTGGAACCAACGGCAAGACCACCACCACGAACCTCATCCGCAGCCTGCTCATGACCGTCACCGGCGCGCAGGTCGGCCTCATCGGCACCAACGAGAACATCGTGGGCGACCGGGTCTACCCCGCGGAGCATACCACCCCGGAGAGCCGGGACCTCATGGCCCTGTTCCGGGAGATGGCGGATATCGGAAGCAAATACGCGGTGATGGAGGTCTCCTCCCACTCTCTGTATCTGGACCGGGTATGCTGCGTGCCCTTCGCCGTGGGCTGCTTCACGAATCTCAGCCAGGACCACCTGGATTTTCACAAGACCATGGAGGCTTATCTGGAGGCGAAGATGAAGCTGTTCGCCCTCAGCAAGAGCGCCGCCGTGAACCGGGACGACCCCGCCGCGGAGAAGATCCTTCCGGCGCTCACGATCCCCTGCGTCAGCTACGGGCTGGGGGAAAACGCCGATCTGCGGGCGGAGGACGTGCGCCTCCTGCCGGACCGGGTGGAATTCACCGCCTGCTGTCAGGGCGAGCGGGCCCCCGCCTGTCTCCATATCCCCGGAAGGTTCTCCGTCTACAACGCGCTGGCGGCCCTCAGCTGCTGCCTGGCCCTGGGCCTGCCCCTCCGGGAGCTGGCTTCCGCCCTGGAAAGCTGCAAAAGCGTCAAGGGCCGCATGGAGGTGGTGCCCACGGGGCGGGACTTCACTCTGCTGATCGACTACGCCGTGACGCCGGACGCCCTGGACAACATGATCCGCACCGTGCGGGATACCGCCGCAGGCCGGGTGGGCGTCCTTTTCGGCTGCGGCGGCGACCGGGACCGGACCAAGCGCCCCAAGATGGCGCGGGTGGTGGGCGAGCTGGCGGACTATGTGATCGTCACCTCCGACAATCCCCGCACCGAGGACCCGGAGGCCATCATTGCGGAGATACTCCCCGGCTTTGAGGGGCTGGACACGCCTTACACGGTGATCCCGGACCGGCGGGAGGCCATCCGCTGGGGCATCGAGCACGCCCGGAAGGGGGATACCCTGGTGCTGGCGGGCAAGGGCCACGAGACCTATCAGATCGTCGGGAAGACGAAATACCACATGGACGAGCGGGAGATCGCCGCGGAGGTTCTGGGAAGCCTCTGAGCGTGCCACCCCCCATTCTACGAACTACGAGGTCCTGATCAATGCGTTACTTGCAGGCGTTCCTGATTTCCCTGGTGGCGACGGTCCTTCTGGGAAAAGTGCTGATCCCCGCTCTCCGGCGGCTCAAGGCCGGGCAGAGCATCAAGCGGGACGGTCCCGTTTGGCACATGAGCAAGGAGGGCACCCCCACCATGGGCGGGCTCATGTTTATCGGCGGGATGCTGCTCAGCGTCCTTCTCACCGCCTTTCCCCATTTCCGGGCGGGCAACTGGAGCGCCCTGGCCATGCTGGCCCTGAGCCTCATCTACGGGGCCATCGGCTTCTTCGACGATTACATGAAAGTGCGGCATCACCACAACGAGGGCCTGAAGGCGGGGCAGAAATTCCTGCTGCAGCTGGCCGTGGCGGTGGCCTTCGTCATGCTTTTGCGCTATCTGGGCTTCCTCAGCCCCAACCTCTACGTCCCCTTCTTCTCCGTGACGATCCCCCTGCCGGAGGCGGTCTACGTTGTCTTCGCCGCTTTCGTCATCGTGGGCACGGTCAACGGCGTGAACCTCACCGACGGGGTGGACGGACTGGTGACCGGCGTGACCCTGCCGGTGGCCGTCTGCTTCTTCGGCCTGGCCGCCGTCTGGAAGATGGAGAGCCAGGCCATCTTCGCCGCCGCCCTGACGGCGGGGCTCATCGGCTTCCTGATCTTCAATTTCCACCCGGCGAAGGTCTTCATGGGGGACACGGGCTCCCTGTTCCTGGGCGGGGCGGTGTGCGCCCTGGCCTTCGCCCTGGATATGCCCCTGGTGCTGGTGCCCCTGGGGATCGTGTATATCTGCGAGACCCTGTCGGACATCCTGCAGGTGGGCTATTTCAAGCTGACCCACGGAAAACGCATCTTCAAAATGGCCCCCATCCACCATCACTTTGAAAAATGCGGCTGGAGCGAGATCAAGGTGTTCGCCGTCTTTTCCGGCGTCTCCCTGGTCCTGGCCGTGATCACCTTCTTCTGCGTCCGCAGCCGCTACGGCCTGTGACGCGGGAACGGAAACCCGGACGGAGAGAACGCCATGGCGGAACTGTATGAATTTCCCAATCAGAGGCCGGAACAGCCGGAGACCCTTCCGGAGCCCGGCGAAAGCGCGGTCTCCCGGCGGCAGCGGACCCGCCGGGGCAGGCTGGACATTCCCTTTTTGGTCCTCACCCTGCTGCTGCTGGCCGTGGGCCTCATCATGCTCCTCTCCGCCAGCTACGCCATCGCCTATTTCGACACGGTGACGGACACGGGAGACGCCAATCCCATGCAGTATTTCACCAACCAGGCCATCTTCGCCGCCCTGGGCATCGCGGCGCTGCTGGTGGTGTCCTTCATCCCCCTGAGCTTTCTCAGGCGCTTCTCCTTCCCTGCCCTGCTGGCGGCCCTGGGCCTGCTGCTGGGCGTGCTGCTCACCGGTCTTCGCGGCAATGGCGCCGTTCGCTGGATCGCCGTCGGTCCCATCACCTTCCAGCCCTCGGAGCTGGTGAAGGCGGCGCTCATCCTGGCCTTTGCCGACTGGACCGTCCGCTTCGGGCCGGAGCGGATGCGCTCCTTCCGGGTGGGGGTGCTGCCCTTTGCCCTGGTGCTGGGTCTTTTCAGCATCCTGCTGCTGATGCAGCCGCACCTGAGCGCCACCATCATCATCCTGGCCGTGGGCGCCATCATGATGTACGCCGGCGGGACGAAGTGGTACTGGTTCGCCGCCGCGGCGGTCGTCGTGCTCATGCTGGTCCTCTATATCCGGGGCCACGCGGAATGGGTCATCGAAAAGGCGCAGACCAGCTACATGTTCGCCCGCATCGCCGCTTGGCTGGACCCGGAATCCCAGCGTCTGGGGGACGGCTGGCAGATCATCCAGTCCCTCTATGCCATCGGCTCCGGCGGCCTGCTGGGCCTGGGCCTGGGCAACAGCCGCCAGAAATACCTCTATCTCCCCGAGGCGCAGAACGACTACATCTTCTCCATCATCTGCGAGGAGCTGGGCTTCGTGGGGGCGGTGCTGATCCTGCTGCTCTTCGCGGTGCTGATCCTGCGGGGCTACTGGCTGGCCCTCCAGTGCAAGAATCAGTTCAGCCGCATGATGGTCATCGGCTTCACCAGCCTGATCGCCATCCAGGTCTTCCTGAACGTGGGCGTGGTCACCAACTTCCTGCCCTCCACCGGCATCTCCCTTCCCTTCTTCAGCTCCGGCGGCACGGCGCTGATCGTGCAGCTGGCGGAGGTCGGGCTGATCCTCTCGGCCTCCCGGGAAATCGCCAATAAATGAGGGATATCCCATGAGATTTCTCTTTGCCTGCGGCGGCACCGGCGGCCACATCAACCCCGCCGTAGCCGCCGCCCAGCGGATACGCGCGCTGATGCCCGACGCGGAATGCCTCTTTGTGGGCGCTTCGGGCAATATGGAAATGGACCTGGTGCCCCGGGAAGGCTTCCCCATCCGGGGGATCACCGTGGGCAACCTCCACCGCAGCCTGAAGCCGAAAGAGATCGTCCACAACCTCCGCTCCGCCGGCCGGCTGAGCCGCGGCCTGCATGAGGCGGGCAGGATCGTGGAGGAATTCCGGCCCGACGCCGCCCTGGGCACCGGGGGCTACGTCTGCTTCCCCGTGCTTCGGGCCGCCGCGGCCAGAGGGGTCCCCACCCTGCTCCATGAGGCCAACGCCATGCCCGGCCTCACCACCCGGATGCTGGAAAAGCACGTGGACCGGATGATGGTGGCCTTTGACGAGAGCCGCAGCGTCTATAAAGACCCGGAAAAGGTGCTCACCGTGGGCATGCCCGTGCGCAGCGGTTTCCGGGACCGGGACAGGGCCGAAGCCCGGCGGCAGCTGGGCCTGGACGACAAGCCTTTTATCCTCTCCTTCGGGGGAAGCCTGGGTGCCAGGCGGCTCAATGGCGCCGTGGCCGGTCTGGCGGCGGAAAACGAAAGGACCGGCGCATTCCGCCTCCTCCATGCCTGCGGCGGCGGGGAAGAGGGCCTTGCCGCCATGAAGGAGCTGGTGGCGGCTGCCGGGGCCAGGGAACCGAAGCTCACGGAGCTGCGGCCCTACATCTATGATATGCCGACGGCCATGGCGGCTGCGGACCTGATCCTCTGCCGCGCGGGAGCCTCCACCCTGGGAGAGCTCTGCGCCGTGGGGCGGGCTGCCGTCCTGGTGCCTTATCCTTATGCCACCGGCAACCACCAGGAAAAGAACGCCCGTCTTCTGGAAGCCGCGGGAGGCGCCCGCCTTCTCCGGGATGAGGAGCTGACGCCGGAGAGCCTGGGGGCGCTGGTGGGGCAGCTGCTGGCGGACCCCGGGACCCTGGAGGCCATGGGCCGCGCCCAGCGGACCCTGGACCGTCCCGACGCACTGGACGCCATCGTGGGTGAAATGCTGCGCCTTTCCCAAGGGCGCAAAGCCTGACAGACACCAAAAACGCCCCTCCGCATAGGATGTTCTGAGATTTCTTGCGGAGGGACGGATATGAGCCAATTAACGATCACCGGCGGTCGCTTCCTCAGCGGCAGCCTCCGGGTCCAGGGAGCCAAGAACAGCGCCCTGCCTCTGCTGGCGGCCTCCGTACTGACGGAGGGACTGAGCGTTTTCCGCAACTGCCCCCGCCTCACCGACGTGGAGGCCACGGTGCGCATCCTGCGGCATGTCGGCTGCCGGGTCTATGGGGACGGGGACGCCCTGTATGTGGATTCCTCCGGTCCCATCCGCCCGGACGTGCCGGATGAGCTGATGCATCAGATGCGCTCCAGCGTCATTTTCCTGGGCGCGCTGCTGAGCCGCTGCGGGGAAGCGTGCCTGGCCCTGCCGGGCGGCTGCGAGCTGGGACCCAGGCCGGTCGATCTGCATCTCCTGGCCCTGAAGGCCCTGGGAGCGGAGGTCACCCAATCCGGCGGCAGGCTCTGCTGCCGGGCCGGAAGGCTCCGGGGCGGCCTCGTCGCCCTGCCCTCCGTCAGTGTGGGGGCCACGGAAAATGCCATGCTGGCCGCCGTGCGTGCCTCCGGCGCCACCACCATCACCGGCGCTGCCCGGGAGCCGGAGATCCTGGAGCTGCAGGAATATCTTCGCGCCTGCGGCGCCCTCGTCACCGGGGCGGGCACCGGCGTCATCCGCATCCACGGCGTAGCGCGCCTTCACGGAGGGGAAAAGCGCATCATGCCGGACCGGATCGCCGCAGCCACCTGGCTGGCGGCCTGCGCCTCCGCCGGGGGCAGGATCCGGCTTTACGACGCCTGTCCCGGGCATATGGCCCCCATCCTCCGGGCTTTGGAGCATATGGGCTGCAGCCTGACGGTCCGGGAGAGCCTGATCGTCCTGGAGCGCAGCGGGCAGCTGCAGAGTCCGGGACCCATCGTCACCCGGCCCCATCCGGGCTTTCCCACCGATGCGCAGCCGCCCCTGATGGCGGCGTCCCTGAAGGCCCGGGGCACCACGGTGATGATCGAGAATATTTTCGAGAGCCGCTACCGCCATGTGCCCGCCCTGCGAAGCATGGGGGCGGATATCCGCACGGCGGGGCGGACGGCGGTGATCCGGGGCGTGGAATCCCTCCGGGGCGCGGAGGTTTGGGCGTCGGACCTCCGGGGCGGAGCTGCCCTGGCTGTGGCGGCGCTGGGCGCGGAGGGAGAGACGGTGATCCGGGGCATGGAGCACGTGAACCGGGGATATGAGGATATGGCGGGGGCCTTGTCCGCCCTGGGAGCGGAGGCCCGATGCACCGAAGAGAAAACAGGGAAGGAACTTGGGGATGGATAAGTCTCTGGAACGGCGCAGGAGCATGCGGCGGCGCAGAATGAGAAATGAGAGCAGGCTCCGGACGGTGCGCTACCTGCTGGCCGCCGCGGCGATCCTGCTGGCGGTGAACATTTTCTTTGAAATTACCGATATACAGGTTGAGGGAAATGTGATATACTCTTCCAGCGAGATCACGGAGGCCTCCGGCCTGCATGCGGGGGTCAGCGGCCTTCTTCCCCTGCGGTCCATCGCCTCCCGCCGCATCCGAAGCGCGCTGCCGGGTATCTCCTCGGCCCGCATCTCCCTTGTGGTGCCGGACCGGATGGTGATCACCGTGAAGGAAACCAGCGCCATCGCCGCGCTGCAGACCGAGAGCGGCGTCCTCCTGGTAAGCCAGGACTGCCGGGTCGTCAGCGGCTTCCCGGGGGATACGGACGAGCTGCTGCAGGTCCGGGGCATCCACCCGCTGGATACCCCCGTGGGGCAGAGCCTGAAGGTGAGCGATGCGGAGAGCACCAAGCTCAGCTATCTTCGGGAAATGCTGACGCTGCTCAGCGAGAAGGATATGCGGCTGGATGTGCAGGATCTGGATCTCAGCAATGTGAGCGATCTGCGATTCCGTTATATGGATCGCTTCACCGTTCGCATGGGAAAGCAGGAAAAGCTGGAAAACAAACTGGATCTGCTGGAGCGGATCGTAGATAACCTGGGCGCAGGCGACCGGGGCACCCTGGATATGTCTTCGCCCCAGGAGGGGCATTACGTTCCGGGCTGAGAAGTCCGGCGGGATGGGGGAGCGAGATATGTCAGACATCATCAACATGAAAGTCGTCGGTATCGGCGGCGCCGGCAGCAACGTGGTAAGCCGCATGAAGGACAGCGGCATGGGCGGCGTCAGCTACTGCGCCATCAATACGGATGTTTCTGCCCTGGCCAGCTGCTCGGCGGAGGAAAAGCTGGCCATCGGCGAGCGCCTGACCAGGGGTCAGGGCGCCGGGAGCAAGCCGGAGCTGGGAAGGATGGCCGCCGAGGAGAGCAAGAACGCCATCGAAAAGCTGTTCGAAGGGGTGGACGCCGTCTTCCTCACCGCCGGCATGGGCGGCGGCACCGGCACCGGGGCGATCCCCGTGGTGGCGGAGGCTGCCCGCAGCGCCGGAGCCCTCACCGTGGCGGTGGTTTCCCTGCCCTTCCGCTGGGAGGGCGGCAGGAAGAGACGCACGGCGGATCAGGGCGTGCAGGCCCTGCTGCAGCATGTGGACACCCTCCTGGTGATCCCCAACGACAACATCCGCAAGGTGGCCGATCAGAAGGCCAGTCTTGCCAATGCCTTCGGCGTTTCCGACGAGGTCCTGATCCAGACCGTGGGGGGCATCGCGGACCTGCTTCGGAGCACCGGCTTCATCAACCTGGATTTTGCCGACCTGAAGACCGTCCTGCGCAGCAGCGGTCTGGCCCACCTGGGCATCGGGGAGGCCAGCGGGAAGAGCAAGGTGGCGGAGGCGACCGCCGCCGTGATCCACAGCGAGCTGATGGACACCGATATCACCGGCGCCCGCCGCCTCATCGTCAATGTCATCATGTCCCCGGATCTGTCCGTGGACGACGTGGACGCCGTGATGGACCCGATCCGCGAGACCGCCCACGAGGACGCCAACATCATCTTCGGCATGGGCTTCGACGAGCACCTGATGGACGCGCTGCGCATCATCGTCATTGCAACGGACTTCGATCGGGCGGAAGCGGCCGTGCCCGTCCCGGAGGCGGTGACCGAGGTGGTGGAGAAGCAGCAGAAAGCGCCTCCCGAGGCAAAGCAGACGGGCGTCGCCAGCACCGATTGGGAAAAAATCATCGAGATTTTCAATAAATAAGGGACGCAGACGCCGCCGGCGGGCAAAATTTGCCCGCCGGTTTTGCTTTTGCCTATTGACCTGTGGAAATCTATGATATAAAATTACATAAACAGAACTGTAAAACTGTGTACGGGAGGATTAAACCATGCCTTTTGATTTCGAAACCGGTCCCGACAACGTGGTGAATATAAAGGTCGTCGGCGTCGGCGGCGCCGGAAACAACGTGGTCAACCATATGGTGGAGGAAGGCGTTCAGGGCGTCGAATTCATCGCCATCAATACAGATAAGCAGGTGCTGGGCGCCTCCCGGGCGGATCAGAGGCTGCAGATCGGCGAAAAACTGACCCACGGTCAGGGCGCAGGCAGCGACCCCGAGGTGGGCAAGCGCAGCGCGGAAGAGGACCGCAACAACATCACCAAGGCCTTTGAGGATACGGATATGGTGTTCATCACCGCCGGTATGGGCGGCGGCACCGGCACCGGCGCGGCCCCCGTGGTGGCCGATATCGCCAAGGAGCAGGGCATCCTCACCGTGGGCGTGGTGACCAAGCCCTTCGGCTTTGAGGGCCGCAAGCGCATGCTTCAGGCCGAGGCCGGCATCCAGGAGCTCATCGGC
>JAEEGH010022727.1_pt1 | contig 12829 bp, 10 predicted proteins | sample 9134181 | NCBI WGS metagenome assembly JAEEGH01 (sample SAMN16246544, study PRJNA631951) | gut metagenome | biome: gut microbiome; feature: rumen; material: DP-attached | host: Bos | place: Iran: Karaj | collected 2018-10 | reverse complement strand
TGTTGCCCAGCTGCGTGAAGATGCCGCCGCCCGGCACACCCGACACGACGGAGGTGACGGTCATCACCAGCTGCGTGCGCTTGCTGCGCTTGATGGCCTCCACCTTGTCCTCGTCGACCAGCTCGTGATTGATGTGTATGGTGAAGGTGGACGCCGTATCGCTCAGGGCCAGCTCCGTGAGGGGCGACTCAACGGAGACGGTGTCCGTGCCGTCGACGATGTGGATGTAGCCGCGATAGGTGGGCAGATAGGTCGTCTCGGCAGAAGCCGCAAAACTCAGAAAAAGAGCACACAGGAGGGGCAAAAAACGCTTCATCGGTATCGGATTTTAAGGTTTTCGTCTGCAAAAATACAAAAAAATAGTCTCAAAACTCTAAACTCTAAACTCTAAACTCTAAACTTTAAACATTATTTTGTATATTTGCGCTGTTATGAAGAAATTTAAACACATCGCAGGTATTACACTCCTGCTCGCCCTCACGGGCGGAGGCATCTGGCTCAACAGCCTCTTGCCCATCATCACGGGATATGCCGCCAAAAACCTCGCCTCGGCGGTGTTCGTATCGGGGCGCGAGGCCAGTGAGGTGGAGGCCCTCGACCTCAACTTCTCCTTCATCCGCTACACCGGCAACACGGTGGACAGTGTCAACAAAACGGTGACGAGCCGCTTCCTTTGGGCCAGCTCCACCGCCGCCTGGCGCGAGGGATACGGCGTGACGCTGCTGCGCGGCGCCACCGCCGACGAGCTGCGCACGCAGAAGTATCCGCTGCAGATCCAGACGCCCGCGAGCGAGCGTCCGCTGCCCGAGGGCGACTCCGCCGTCAGCGCCAGGATGGCCTACGTGGGAGACGCCTTCATGAAGGGGCGCGCCTACGGCGGACATCCCTTCGCCTTCGTGGTGAGGCACAGGGGCGGCGCCGTGTGTGAGCGCTACGACGAGGGCATCACACCCCAGACACGCCTGCTGAGCTGGAGCATGGCCAAGAGCTTCACCAACGCCGTAGTCGGCGCGATGGCACAAGACAGCCTCGTGGACATCAACGCCCCGACGGGCATCGCCCAATGGCAGGAGGACGGACGCAAAGACATCACCCTCAACGACCTGATGCAGATGCAGAGCGGACTGGAGTGGAACGAGGACTACGGCGCACGCTCCGACGTGAACCTGATGCTCCACTGCACGGAAGATATGGGCCTCTACGCCATCAACAAACCCCTGCAGCAGAAGCCCGGCACACGATGGTATTACTCCAGCGGCAGCACCAACATCGTGATGCGCTGTCTGCGAGACAAGTTCCCCACACGAAGGGAATTCCTCAGCTACATCGACCGCCGCCTCTACACGCCGCTGGACATCCGCGACGCCGTCTTCGAGGAGGACATGAGCGGCACGCCCGTCGGTTCGTCGTATCTCTATCTCACGGCGCGCGGCTTCGCCCGCTTCGGCCAGATGTATCTCGACGACGGATGTGTCGGCGGAGAGCGCATCCTGCCCGAGGGATGGGTCGCCTACACCGCCACACCGGCCTCCGACAGCCGGGGCGCCTACGGCTCGTTCTTCTGGCTCAACAGGATGGACTACAACGACATACCCTCATGGACGGAACGCGAAGGCTCCAAGCCCGACCGCCTGCCCGATGCGCCCTCAGACGTCTTCTACTGCAACGGTCACGACGGACAGCGCGTCTACATCATTCCCTCCAAGGAGCTCGTGGTGGCCGTGCTGAGCTACTCGCCGAAGCCCGACGGCGTGATCGACTTCAACGCGCTGCTGAGAGACGTGATTGAAGCAGTTGATAATTGATAATTGATAATTCATGTAACTTCGTTACATAGACATCCTGCTCGGCTCGGCCACAATCAAGCGAGCTTGTTGCGGCGCTCGCCTCGGGCGGATGTTGATAATTGACAATTGGGCCGCCGGGAGCAATCCTGGCGGCTCTTCGTTTGCATAGTCGGGTGTGTTTCAAAAAAACTGACAACGTGAGCTGACATTCTCAGGAAAATAATTAATCTGTCGTCATGTGTTCTCGTCTCGGATACAATAATCATTTTATGCCGAAAACGCTCGTTTGAAGCAATTTTATGCTGAGCATCGCGTTTCTGTCCCCCGATAACGGGGGAACCGAAGGGGGTGCAAAGACCATTGAAGCAATTTTCAATGCTGTGAAGAGCGCTGATAAGCGCGCAAAATGGAGCGAGGGTTGTTTGGGCGGGGAAAGCTTGTTTTCACAAGAACAAACAAACTCGCTACATGAAAGAGCCATAGGCTCGACACAGCATATTTTCCTGAGAATCGCAGCAGACAATGGCAGCAGACAAGGCATCCGTGTAAATCCGAGTAATCCGTGGTTTATTCTTTTAAAACCCTTAACCTTTCTTTTTCTTGGAAGAGGATTTCTTGGGGGCGGGAGGCTCCGGAGCGGACTCCACATGGCGGTTGGAACTGTCGCGCATCACCTCACCCACCAGGTCGGTGACCATCTGCTTGAGCTCGTCGAGGAACTGACGGGCGTCGTACTCGCGACGCTCGATCTGACGCAGCTTCTTCTCCCAGATGCCCGTGAGCTCAGCGCTCTTGAGCAGTTCCTCGTGGATGATGTCGATGAGCTGCACGCCGGTCTGAGTGGCCCAGAGCGAGGTGCGCTCCTTGCGGATGTAGCGGCGGCGGAAGAGCGTCTCGATGATTGCGGCACGCGTGGAGGGGCGGCCGATGCCGTTCTCCTTGAGCGCATCGCGCAGCGTCTCGTCCTCCACCGTCTTGCCCGCCGTCTCCATGGCGCGCAGCAGCGTGGCTTCGGTGTAGGGCTTGGGCGGCGTGGTCTGCTTCTCGGTGAGCGTGGGCTCGTGGGGGCCCGACTCGCCGACGGTGAAAGCCGGCAGCGTCTTCTCCTCAGAGCTCTGGCCCTTGTCGTCGGCATTCTGCTTCTCCTGCCCGGCCCAGACGTCGCGCCAGCCAGGCTGCGTGATGTGCTTGCCGGTGGCGCGGAACTTCACGCCGGAAGCCTCGCCCAGGACGGTGGTCGTCTCGAAAAGGCAGTCGGGATAGAAGGCGCCGATGAAGTGACGCGCAATGAGGTCGAAGACCTTCTGCTCCATCTCCGTGAGCTGCGAGGGCGGCACGCCGGTGGGGATGATGGCGTGGTGGTCGGTGACCTTCGAGTTGTCGAAGACTTTCTTGCTCTTGAGCAGCTTCTTGCCGCCGCCCAGAGGACGCACCAGCTCGGCGTAAGGCGCACGGCCCGACCAGACGGTCTTGAAGAGGCCGTTCATGATCTGCGGGCACTTGGGATAGACGTCGTCGGGCAGGAAGGTGGTGTCGACACGCGGATAGGTGGCCACCTTCTTCTCGTAGAGCGACTGGATGAGTCCCAGCGTCTGCTCGGCGGAGAAGCCGAACTTCTTGTTGCAGTCGACCTGCAGCGAGGTGAGGTCGTAGAGGCGCGGAGGGGCCTCGCTACCCTTCTTCTTCTCCACGGAGGTGACGGAGAACGGCGTGCCGCTGATGGCCTCCATAGCCTGACGGCCCTCCTCCTGAGTGCGGAAGCCCCGGTCGCCCTCCTTCATGACGGCCGTGAAGGTCGTCTCGCGATAGACGGTGGAGAGCACCCAGTAGGGCTCGGGCACAAACTGCTCTATCTCGCGCTGACGCTTGACGATGAGCGCCAGAGTGGGCGTCTGCACACGGCCGATGGAGAGCACCTGAGAGGCCTGCGCCGCAGCGGAGCGACGGGCGTATTTAATGGTATATAGGCGCGTAGCATTCATACCCAGCGTCCAGTCGCCGATGGCACGCATGAGGCCGGCCTCGTAGAGCGACTGATAGGCCGACTGGTCCTTGAGCGTCTGGAAACCCTCGCGAATGGCCTCCTCGGTGAGCGACGAGATCCACAGACGCTGCACCGGACAGCGCGCGCCGGCCAACTGCATCACCCAGCGCTGGATGAGCTCGCCCTCCTGCCCCGCATCACCGCAGTTGATGATGCCGTCGGCGGCCTGCATAAGGCGCTGAATCACCTCGAACTGGTGCGCCACACCCTTGTCGGCCTTCAGACGGATGCCGAAGCGTTGGGGGATCATGGGCAGCGAGGAGAGCGTCCACTGGCGCCACTGGGGATTGTATTCGTGCGGCTCCTTGAGCTCGCAGAGATGGCCGAAGGTCCAGGTGACCTGGTAGCCGTTGCCCTCCATGTAGCCGTCGCGCGAAGAGTTCGCACCCAGCACTTTGGCAATATCCTTGGCCACGGAAGGTTTCTCGGCAATGCAGACTATCATAGGGCTCAGAGGTTAATCAGTTGATCGGGCATAAAGGGACGAACCTCGGCGTCGTGGGCTTCATAGGGCACCGAAGCCACCACCTGGAAGGGGAAACACAGGCCCACAAGGCGGGCGGCGGGCAGCAGCGGCAGCAGGCGGTCGTAGTAGCCCTTGCCGCGCCCCAGACGATGGCCCCTGCGGTCGAAAGCCATGCCGGGCACAATGGCCAGCTCTATCTCGCCGTAGCGCGAAGGAGGAAATTCGGGGCCCTGAGGCTCCATGACACCGAAGGCCCCGGGGGCCATAGAGTCGGGACTGTAAACATGAAGCGTGAGGCGCTCGCCATCCACACGGGGCAAGAGCACCGTCTTGCCGTCGCTCTCGGCCGAAAGGAGCAGATAATCGGTGTTGACCTCGTCGGGCAAAGCGCTGTAGAGCAGCACCGTTTGCGCCGCATCCCACTGGTCCTGAAGGCTAAAGAACATCTCTATCTCAAGAGACATATCATCCAGAGCTTCTGCAGAATACAGGCTCTTCATCGCCCTGATTTCCCGACGCAGCGTCTGCTTGTCCAAACGCAGGAAACGCCAAAGCAGAAAGACGCCGAGGACGAAAGAAGCCAGCGACGCCAGAGCCGCCAGCGGAGTGCCCATCCAGCCCGTCAGCGTGAACTCGCGCGCCGCATCGCCCATGAGGCGGATCTGGAGGACGGAGAGGCTGTTGTTGACCACATGCACCAAGATCGGCAGGAGCAGACTGCCCGTGCGCAGATAGAGCACGCCGAGCACGAGGCCCATCGCCGCAGCAAACGGCACCTGCGCCGGATTCATGTGTATCAGCCCGAAGAGCAGCGAAGAGAAAGCGACAGCCGTCCAGGGACGGCAGCCCTGACGCAGCATGCCGCCGATGACGGCACCCCGGAAACACAGCTCCTCGGCCACAGGCCCCAGCAGCGCGATGGTCAGAATGCCGAGCGGACGGCGCACGAGATCGCACACGGCGTCCTCAATGAGGTCCGTCAGATTCATCCATTCGGAAAAGATGTTGAGCGCGAGAATGACGGCAAGAGCCCCGAAAAACGCCCAAAGAAAACGGCCGCTGCGCCACGAGAGATCCACATGCACGTCGCGGCGGATGACCAGACGGCCCAGCACCAGCCACAGCACACAAAGGACGTCGACGGCCAGAAGCGACCAGGCCAGACCTCCGGGCGCCACATAGAGCACAAGGCCTCCGGCCAGCTGGCACACAAGGAAGACCAGCACAGGATAGAGCGGCGTCCAAAGCGTGCGCAGTAGGCGTCTCATCGCATCCTCCATTCTCCCCCGCTGAAGACGAGCGGGAGCACCACGTGTTCCACCAGAGAGTCGCCGTAGGTGATGTCGAGGTTGACGGTGCAGAGGGAGTCGGCAAAGATGGTGTCGGAGACAGCCACAGCCTGACGCAGACCCCGATGAGCCTCCCGCTCTTGCTCCACATACTGCGTGACGGCGTCGATCATCTCACAGCGCGTGAGGCTGTCGCGCACGTCGTTGCCCTCGAGGGCGTTGACATAAGCCTCGCACTCGCCCTCAATCAGCATCCCGTAGAAACGCTCGGCGGCGGCGCGTGCACTGTCGTGCGTGAGTTCGTCGTTGGTCTTCTTGCGGCAGGCGCCGAGTACCAACGCTGCTGCCAAGAGCAGGAAAAGAGTCTTTCTCATCACTTCTGGCGAATAAATACGTTAATGGGCGTACCGTTGAAATTCCAACGTTCGCGTATCTTGTTCTCAAGGAAACGGCGATAGGGCTCCTTGACGTATTGGGGCAGATTGGCGTAGAAGACGAAGGTGGGCACATGCGTGTCGGGCACCTGCGAGCAGTACTTGATCTTGATGTACTTGCCCTTCATCGATGGTGGCGGATAAGCCTCGATGAGCGGCAGCATCTCCTCGTTGAGGCGGTGCGTGGAGACCTTGCGGCGGCGGTTCTCATAAGTGGCGGCAGCCGTCTCCAACACCTTGAAAATGCGCTGCTTGGTGAGCGCCGAGCCGAAGATGATGGGGAAATCGGTGAAGGGGGCCATGCGGTCGCGGATGGCGTCGATGAAGGTGTCCATGACGCGCTGCGTCTTGTCCTCCACGAGGTCCCACTTGTTGACGACCACCACGAGGCTCTTCTGGTTCTTCTGGATGAGCTGGAAGATGTTGAGATCCTGCGCCTCGATGCCGCGCGTGGCGTCGAGCATGAGGATGCACACGTCGCTGTTCTCAATGGCACGGATGGAGCGCATCACGCTGTAGAACTCCAGATCCTCAGACACTTTGGACTTCTTGCGGATGCCGGCCGTGTCGACCAGATAGAAGTCGAAGCCGAACTTCTCGTAGCGCGTGTAGATGCTGTCGCGCGTGGTGCCGGCGATGTCGGTGACGATGTGGCGGTCTTCGCCGATGAAGGCGTTGATGATGCTCGACTTGCCGACATTGGGGCGACCGACCACCGCAAAGCGGGGAATGTTCTCCTCGGGGAGCTCCTCACCCAGCTTGGGGAACTTGCTCAGGACGAGGTCCAGAAGATCACCCGTGCCGCTGCCGGTGGCGGCCGAGATGCCGACGGGATCGCCCAGACCGAGTGCGTAGAACTCGGCGGCAAGCCACGTCTCGTTGTTGTCCATCTTGTTGGTCACCAGGATGACAGGCTTCTTGGTGCGACGCAGGATGGCCGCCACCTCTTCGTCGAGATCGGTGACGCCGTTCTGCACATCGACCATGAAGAGGATGACGTCGGCCTCCTCGGTGGCCAGCGTGACCTGCTTGCGGATCTCCTCCTCGAAGATGTCGTCTGAGTTGACCACCCAGCCGCCCGTGTCGATGACGGAGAACTCACGCCCCTGCCAGTCGCATTTGCCGTACTGACGGTCGCGCGTGGTGCCGGCCTCGTCGCTCACAATGGCGTGACGCGTCTGAGTGAGGCGGTTGAAGAGCGTCGACTTGCCGACATTCGGTCTTCCTACAATGGCTACGATATTGGACATAGGGCGTTATATTTAATGGTTTCTAACTTCTTTCTTCTCTCTCCGCATCAGTCGCTCAGGTCATAGCCGAACTGCTTCATGGCTTTGGCCGAAGAGCGCCAGTCCTTGTCGACCTTGACGAAGATCTCCAGGAAGATGCTCTTGCCGAAGAACTGCTCCAGGCTCTTGCGCGCCTCGGAGGAGACACGCTTGAGGGCGACGCCGCGATGGCCGATGATGATGCCCTTCTGCGAGTCGCGCTCGACGTAGATGACGGCGTTGATGTGGATGTTGCGGTCGGTCTCCTTGAACTGCTCCACGACAACCTCCACGCTGTAGGGAATCTCCTTGTCGTAGTAGAGGAGAATCTTCTCGCGGATGATTTCGGTGACGAAGAAGCGCGCGGGCTTGTCGGTCCACTGGTCCTTGTCGAAATAGGCGGGCGACTCGGGCAGCAACGCCTCGATGCGCGAGAGCACACGGTCCACGCCGAAGCGGTGGAGCGCCGAGATGGGGAAGATCTCCGCCTGGGGGAGCGCCTCGTGCCAGCGGTCGTAGAGGGCGTTGAGCCCCTGCTCGTCGGAGAGGTCTATCTTGTTGATCAGCACGAGGACGGGCACCTTCATGCGGCGCACCTTGTCGAGAAACTCCGCGTGCTTGTCGGGCTGCTCCACAGTGTCGGTGACGTAGAGCAGGACATCGGCGTCCTGCAGGGCCGACTCGGAGAACTGAAGCATCTGCTCCTGAAGACGATAGCCGGGCTTGAGCACACCGGGCGTGTCGGAGAAGCAGATCTGCATCTGGGGCGTGTTGAGGATGCCCATGATGCGGTGGCGGGTGGTTTGCGCCTTGAAGGTCGCAATAGAGATACGCTCACCAACCAAGAGGTTCATGAGCGTACTCTTTCCTACATTCGGATTACCGACTATGTTGACAAAGCCTGCTTTATGAGCCATCGTCCCGCCTCCTCTTGGCGTACCACTCCTCGCGGGAGATGACGCCCTCCTTGTAAAACTCTGCAGGCTCTTTGGCCGCCTCGGGGGCGCCGTCGTAGCCCCATATCATATAGCTGGCACCCCAGGTGAATCCGGCGCCGAAAGCCGTGAAGATGAGCTTGTCGCCCTTCTTGAGCCGCGGCTCGTACTCCCACAGGCAGAGGGGCAGCGTGCCGCCCGACGTGTTGGCCATGTGGTCGATGTTGATCATGATGTGATCCTCCTGGATGCCGATGCGTCCGGCCACCGAACGCTCGATGTTGATGTTGGCCTGATGGGGCACCACCCACGCGATGTTGTCCTTGGTAAGTCCGTTGCGCTCGGCGATGGTCTTCACGGCGGAAGACATATCGAGCACGGCGTGCTTGTAGACCGCCCTGCCCTCCTGATAGACCGTGTGCTCCATGGCGTCCACCGTCTCGTGGGTGGGCATCTTGTGGGAGCCGCCGGCCTTCATCTGGAGATGGTCCAGACCCTTGCCGTCCACGCGGTAAACACCGTCGATGAGCCCCACCTCTTCGGTAGTGGCCTCCATCATCACACAGGCCGCGCCGTCGCCGAAGATGGGACAGGTGTTGCGGTCGGTGTAGTTGGTCATGGACGACATGTGGTCGCCGCCGCACAGGATGATGCGCTTGTAGCGTCCGCTGCGGATGTAGGCCGCACCGAGCTCCATAGCATAGAGGAAGCCGCTGCAGGCGGCCTCCATGTCGAAGCCGAAGGCATTCTTCAGCCCCAGCGCACCGATCACCAGAGAGGCGGTGGAGGGAAAATGATAGTCGGGCGTCGTCGTGGCGCAAATCACCAGCTCGACAGAACCAGGATCTACGCCCGTCTTACGCAACAACTGAGCCGCTGCGCGGGTCATCATGTAACTCGTGCCGGAGCCCTGTTCAGGTTTGAGAATGTGACGGGTCTTGACGCCGATACGCTCCATGATCCACTCGTCGGAAGTGTCCACAATGCGGGACATCTCCTCGTTGTCAAGGATATAGTCAGGAACGTAGCCGCCTACACCCGTGATGACGGCATTGATTTTATCCAACGGTCTTAAGCTTCTTTCTCAATAGCAACCTTACCGCGATAGTAGCCGCAAGAGGGGCAAACGGTGTGGTAGATGTGGAAGGCACCGCAGTTGGGGCATACAGCCAGTGCGGGTGCTACTGCCTTGTCGTGAGTACGGCGCTTAAGGGTACGCGTCTTGGATTGTCTTCTTTTAGGATGTGCCATAATAGAATTTTCGTTATGGGTTTATATTGTTAGTTTTAATGTTCAATGTTCAATGTTCAATGTTCGTCGCACTCGGGGTGGACGTGGCGGATGGGAACGGCCAGCGCCGTCATTTCGTAGAGCGGCCACGAGAGGTCGAGCAGACCTTTGCGCCAGAGGACGGTGAGCGTCTCGCCGTCGTCTCCTTCGCTCTCGCCGAAGCGCACCTTCAGCGTGTCTTCTGCCTCAATGGGCAGCGTCATGGGCTCGAGGCAGTAAGTGCAGGGCACCTCCACCTCACCCCGGAGGCGGCACACGACGTCGAACGTCTCTTCGGATGTGCGCTGCACCGTGATGTCGGCCTCCACGCGGCCCTTGGCTATCTCCTGCTGGTCCAGCGAAGAGAAGAAGGCATCGTCGAGCACGGCACGGAATTGCTGCACGTTGGTGCTTAAAGCACGCAAATCTATCTTCAAAGCGTCTGTCGCGTCCATAATTCGGGGTGCAAAGGTACGAAAAATTTGGGGATAACGGAGCGGAAAGAAGAAAACTTTTTAGTCTTTTTTCGCTTTTTTAGCCATTTTGCTCATCAGAGGGCGTGTTTTCGCCATCATAAAGGGGCAACTCGATGCGAAACGTCGTCCCCTTACCCAGCTCGCTCTGCTTGACGAAAATGCGTCCGTGGTGATACTCCTCCACGATGCGGCGCGCCAGAGAGAGCCCGAGGCCCCAGCCGCGCTGTTTGGTCGTGAAACCGGGCGTGAAGACCGTGCTGAAATGCTTCGAAGGAATGCCCTTGCCGGTGTCCGACACCTCGAGGGCGATGCAATAGGCTTCGCTGCGCGCCATGATGTGGATGTGGCCCTCACCGTCCATCGCGTCGATGGCGTTCTTGCAGAGATTCTCGATCACCCACTCAAAGAGTGAGGCCGAGAGGAGCGCCTTGAGCGGTTCGTCGGGCAGCGTGGTGGTGATCTTCACACGATTGGAGGCGCGACGGCCGATATACGTCGTCACACGACCCACCAGTTCACAGATATCCGTCTCGACAGGCTCCGGCAGCGAACCGATTTTGGAGAAACGCTCCGCTACGAGCTGCAGACGCTTCACATCCTTGTCCATCTCGGGAATGAGGGGATCGTCGGGATAGTTCTCTCGCAAAACTTCCACCCAGGCCATCAGGCTGGAGATGGGCGTGCCGAGCTGATGGGCCGTCTCCTTGGAGAGCCCCACCCACACCTTGTTCTGCTCCGCACGCTGGCTGCTCATCATCGCAAAGATAGCCACCACAACGAAGATGAGCACAATACCCAGCTGCACATAAGGCCACCACTCCAGACGGCGCAGGAGAAGCGAGTCGTCGTAGTAGACGTGAACATATTCTCCGTCGCCCACGGAAAGGGGGATGACGTGATGCGAACGGCTCATCTGAAGCGCGGCGGCATAGAGCTGGTTCACGCTGTCTTCTGGCGAGGAATAGTTCAGGATGAGGTTGCGGTAGATCTGCACGGTGCTGTCCGACCCCATCACGATGACGGGAATGGTGTTGTTGCTCTCTATCACACTGAGTACCAACGCCATATCAGTCGTCTCGTCGGCCTCGGAGAGCGAGCGCATCGCTTCGGCCCACACTTCCATCTTGCGCATCTCCTCCGCTTCGAGGTCGCGCACCAGATAATGGGAAATGACGAGCGAAGCCGCCGCGATAGCGAGGGCCGAGAGGACCAGGAGTATTTTTACCTGACGTATGCGATCTGTCCATTGCATAACCGAAATGTAAACGCACAGCCCTCCCCTTTTATTGCCCTCTGCCCCGTTCAGTTCTCGTTCAGCTCTCGTGTTTCTCTCGTGTTTCCTTCGTGTTTCTCCCGTATTTCTGCGCAGAAACAGCGGCTCTGCAGCAGTGATACAGCAGCGATGCGGCGGCTCTGAGGCGGGGAAGAGGGAAGAAATCGGGCCTTTTAACATTTCTTTGGGGCGACGTTCTGCGATATTTCAGATAATTTTATTATCTTTGTCCCCAAATGAAGTTGTATATACGCTATATCCTGCCCCTTTTCCTCGTTTTGGGGACATTGACGGGCTGTACGGACGATCTCTCGGACGAGATCAACGGCGACACCGACAGCACCGTGCGCCGCACCGTGCTCGTCTATATGGTCGCCGAAAACTCGCTCTCCACCGCCGCCGAAAGCGACCTCAACGAACTGGCCTATGCGGCGGGCCGCAACATGATTCCGAGCGACTGCAACATACTCGTCTACTGCGACAACGCCTCGCAGCCCACCGTCAAGCTCTACAACAAGCTCGGCGCAAACACCTGGAAAACCTACACCGAGCGCAACAGCGCCGACTCCACCGTGATGCTCGCCACGCTCAAAGAGATGGTGAAGAATTATCCCTCGCAGCACTACGCCCTCGTGCTCTGGTCGCACGGCAGCGGATGGGCGCCGACGGAGAAAACCAAAGAGGAGCTGCTGAAGGAATACCAGGAGAGTCAAAGCTCCGGCGCCCGTCAGGCCCGAGCCTTCGGCATCGACAACGGGAACAACAGCGGAGCGGACGGCCCTTACCAGATGAACATATCGTCCGTCAAGTGGGTACTCAACAAGCTGGGCGTCCATATGGACTACATCCTCTGGGACGCCTGCCTCATGCAGGGCATTGAGACCGCTTACGAGCTGCGCCACCAGGCCGACTGGATCATCGGAGCGCCCACGGAAACGCCCGGCAACGGCGCGCCCTATCACACTGCTGCCAAGGGACTCTGCGACGCCGACATGGAGGCCATCATCAAGGCCTACACCGACTACTACAACAACTCAAGCCAGTATCTGCGCAACTTCCCCCTCTCATGCATCAAGACGAGCGAGTTGGACGCTCTGGCCAAAGCCACCGCGCCGCTCGTTAAGAAATATTTCGCCGACAAAGACGCAACGCCCGAAGGGGTCGCCACAGCACAGGTCTACAGCCCCAGAGAGTTCATCGTCGGGCCTGACAGCAAAGGCAATTATGGTGCCATCGCTCCCATCCCCTACGACATAGGCAGCGTGATGGGCAAGATACTCACGGAAGAGGAGTATGACAACTGGCGCCCCCTGTTGGATAAGGCCGTGCCCTATAAAACCATGCCGACACAGAGTGAGCCCTGGGCGTCGATGTACACCACCGACACGAATGAGCATCGCAAGCTGACCGACAAAGAGCACTACAGCGGCGTCAGCATGAATGTGCCCGAAAGCGACTACGACGTCTACATAGTGAAGAGCGGCGACAAGGAAGGCAAGATCTATCTCCTCTGGAACACCTACTTCAAGAAGATGAGCTGGTGGAAAGCCGGAGGATGGAGCCAGAGCGGCTGGAACAAAGACGAATA
>JAEEGH010022726.1_pt1 | contig 12830 bp, 4 predicted proteins | sample 9134181 | NCBI WGS metagenome assembly JAEEGH01 (sample SAMN16246544, study PRJNA631951) | gut metagenome | biome: gut microbiome; feature: rumen; material: DP-attached | host: Bos | place: Iran: Karaj | collected 2018-10 | reverse complement strand
TCCCTGTTCCACCTGTATATCTCCTACCCCATCGGCTGGCTCATCGCCATTGCCATGCTGCTGTGCATCTTCCGTCCGTCCATCCGCCGGGCGCGGGAAAAGCAGGAGGCGGAGGCGCAGGCCAGAGCGGAGGCGTGACCTCCCCGCAACCCATATGAAAATCAGGCCGGGCTGTGCCCGGCCTGAGCTCTTTTTGCGCTTGCGCTTCCGGCCTGTCCGCCGGGAGCGCGCCCCGGGACGGCTCAGCCCTTCAGGCTGCCGCCCCGGATATGCTTTTGAATGATCCCATCCGTGAACTCGTACAGGCGGGCGGAGCCCTCCGCCGTCTGCCGATGTCTGCCGTATACCTGTACGGCAGAGATCCCGTGCTCCCGCCAGTCGCTTCCGCCGTTGGAATCGTTCAGCAGCAGAGGCTGGAGATTATCCATGGCGTGGGCGAATCTGGCCTCCGGCGTTTCCGCCTCCTCATACTCGTCGTACAGGGCGGCGAGCTCCCGGCGCTGGTCCTCCGGCAGAAGGCCGAACAGCCGCTCCTTCGCCGCCTCCTCCCTGTCCCGCCGGGTCTTCTGGGCCTCCGGGTCAAAGGCATAGGTATCCCCCGCGTCGATCTCCACCACGTCGTGCACGAGACACAGGAGCATGACCCGGGCAATATCCACGGGCTCGTTAGCATACTCCCGCAGCAGGTAGGCCATCAGGGCCATGTGCCAGGCATGCTCGGCGTCGTTCTCCCGTCTGCCGTGCCCGGAGAGATGGGTCTGCCGCAGGATATTCTTTTCCTTGTCCAGCTCCAGGATAAAGCGCAGCTGACGCGCAAGCCTTTCCTCCAAGCTTCCGTCACTCCCCTTTCCGCAGCATCCAGTATACCGCATCCGCCGCCGGAATACAACGCTCGCTCCGGGTCCGGACCTCCGGGGCATATATGCGGCATATTGATTTACACTGTGATCCAGCTCTTTTATTGTAAAATCGTTGTCTTTCCCGGACGCAGAATGTATACTATGGAATTATGGGAAAACTCTGCTCCCAGCTCCGCAGGACGGAGCGCACAAACTCAGAAAAGGAGCCACGAACTCATGAAGAAGCTGCTTGCTCTGCTGCTCTGCGCAGTGATGCTGCTGCAGATCGCGCCCATCACCGCAAGGGCGGAAAACGACCCGGAGCCCCCCGAAGCTGTGGAGACCGGCGTCGGCATTGCCCTCACGGCCTCCGCCGGGGAGACGGAGCCGGAACCGGAGATCGAGCTCTTTGATGTGGACGATCCCGCCGCCGGCCTGATGGACGATGACGACGGGGAAGAAGAGGACCCGGAGGAGGGCAAAGCGGTTCCCGTTGAAGGATACGTCTATATGGAGTCCAGCAGCGTCGACGTGTCCTTTTACGACGAGGACGGCAATTACATCGACGATCCCGGCGGACAGTGCCAGTACCTGTTTTTCTACGATCCCACCGGCGTCAGCTACAATGGCATGTACGATACCGTGCCCCTGGGGCTCACGCCCGAGGAGTGGCCGGGAAACGGATACCTGTTCGACTACTCCTATTACAACAATACGGATGGCGCACTGGACCTGTTTTCCAGTGAGCGCTGCCGGACACTGACGGATCCTCTGTGGCAGGACGATCCCAATGTGCCGTATCTCAACTCCGACATCATCGATATCACCCGGTACGAAAGCTCCGGCGGCGAATACGGCGGCGAGCACGGCGAGCGCAGCATGGCATCCCTCATGGGCAGCGAAGGGTACTACGATGACGACGATCCCTTCTACGTCTACCTGGGCGTCCTGGTGCGCTGGCGGGCGGACGAGGCGTCCGACTGGTCCCTCTACTTCTATTCGTCTTATCCGGAGTATTACAGCATCGCGCCCGGAGAAAGCTATGTTCCCGAGTTCACTGCCGGCTGCACCGGCGACCTGACGATCGCAGACTGCTATACCGACGAAGACGACTATGCCTATCTGGAGGTAAACGCTCAGTATTACGGGGGCGAGATCGCCTATCAGTGGTATAAGTCCGAGACCGACAGCTACGACGGCGAGCCCGTCGAGGGGGAGACGAGCAGTGTATTCAAGCCCATCTACCCCACGGAGTCCGGCACGGACTACTACTACTGCGAGGTTGTCTATACCTACCGGGACCTGGAGCCCGGCTTCTGGCGGTCCCCCGTGCTGGCGGTCACCCGCACCGGCGCCCAGGGCTTCTATGCCACCCTCTGCCGTTTCTCCATCTACCAGAGCGAGATCACAGGCACATACCCGGCGAGGGACGTGCGGAACGAGAGGCCGCTGCATCTGTACAACACGGACTATTACCTGCGGGCCGCCGTGGGGGATACGGCCACCGTATCCGCCTACTTCACCGCCAACTACTATACGCATGCCTATTACACCTATACCCCGGTGTTCACCCACTGCGACTATCTGACCTACGAGTGGTACCTGAGCAGCAGCGAGGATGAGCCTGGCACGATGTTCGACTCCGGCGTCCTCACCGGTCTGACGGACTATGCCAACATGACCGAGCTTAACCAGGCCGTAGCCCTCCACTGCAATCCCCCCACGGATCGGGCGGGCGAGTTCTGGCTGACCTTCGTGGGCACGGTACATTACGGGGACGATGAGTACGTCTATGAGAGCACAGTCCCCTTCACCGTTGTGGAGGACCCCTGCGACCTGTTTTCCTATGAAGAGAGCACAGGCAAGCTGTACAGGTATTCCGGCTGCTCCGACGAGGTGATCGTCCCGGCGGAATACCACGGGATGCCGGTAAAGAGCGTAGACCTGAACCTGGGGGCGACCCTGTACACCACCGCAAACGTGGGCTTCCGGAAGGTCGTCCTGCCGGAGGGCCTGGAAAAGATCGAGTCCGGCTGCTTCTACAAGGTCTGCTCCCTGGAGGAGTGCAACATTCCCGGCACGGTGACGGAGATCGGCCCCAACGCTTTCTACTTCACCGAGCTGCGGGAGGTGCGGTTCAGTCCGGATACCTTCCCCACCATCGGCACCAGAGCCTTTTACGGCAACCGCTACCTCACCACCGTTGTCCTGCCGAAGAACGCCTCCGGGTATCTGGACGGCAGCAACACCTTCGCCAGCTGCCCGGAGCTCCGGACCGTGACGAACTACTCCAGCGTCCTCAGTCCCAACCCCGACGACGATTTCAGCAGCACCCCAGTGCTGCCCAAGCTCAAGCGCAGCGCCCAGGACGACGGGACTCTGCTCTACGCCCTGAACAGCGATGGAACCGGCTACATCGTCATCGGCTTGCTGGACGAAGCCGCCGAGATCGTCATCCCCGATACCTTCAACGACCTCCCCGTGGTGGCTGTGGAGGCCTCCGCCTTTGAGGAAAAGGACTGCATCACCAGCCTCACCGTGGGGGCGAACGTGACGGAGATCCAGAGCTACGCCTTCTTCAACTGCGTGAACCTGGAGAGCGTGACCCTCCCGGAGGGGCTGCTGTATCTCCGCAAGTGCGCCTTCTACGGCTGCCTGAGCCTGCGGAGCGTGAACCTGCCGGAGGGGCTGCTGACCGTGGGCGACAAGGCCTTCTACAACGCCAAGGTCCTGGAGCGGGTGACCATCCCCTCCACCGTCACCAGCATCGGAGAATATGCCTTTATGAACATGGAGGCGGCCACGGAGGTTGACTTCTCCCATGCGTCCAGCCTGCAGTCCATCGGCCAGTGCGCCTTTGCCTTCGCCTTCCGCAACACCAGCCCCGTCATTCTGAATCCCGGCACACATGTGGGAGAATTCGCCTTCTACTTCAACACCTCCGTCACCTCCATCACCGTGGACGGCTGTTATCTGGAAAACGCGGCCTTCAACTGGTGCTCCTCCCTGGACGAGATCAACGGCGAGTGGAACATCGTCTACGCGAACGCGGAAGTGGGAGATATGGTCTATTACGACCAGTTCCTGTTTGCCCGCTGCTACAAGATCACCACCGGCAGCACCCTGTACGAACGCACGGAGGAGGGCTACGAGCGGGCGGATAAGGTCCTCTACAACAACCGGGTCACCTATTACCGCCAGGGCGACGTGGCCTATGTGAAGAACGAGGAGACCGGCAAATACTACGGCGCCTATTATCTGGACATCCTGGCCACGGACCTGTATATCCCCGGCACGGTGGAGCGGGACGGCTACGAGATCACCGTCACCGGTCTGGAGCACAGCATGTTCTCCGAGATGCGCACCGACCGGCTGAACGTGGTGGTGGGCGAAGGGATCAAGGAGATCGAGTGCTACGGCTACCGCAAGATCGCCTCCTTCCAGTTCCCCAGCACCGCGGAGAGCTTCACCTCCTCCCTGTTCTATTACTGCGGCGGCAGGACGGATTACGGCAGTCCCTATCTCACGGAGATCTATCTGCCCGCCTCCCTGCAGGAGATCCCGGAGAACGCCTTTGCCTACTGTGAGAATCTGAAGACCGTGACCTTCGATCCCGAGTGGGGCGCCACTCCCCTGGCGGACAAGATGTTCCTGAACTGCACCGGCCTGGAGGAGATCACCCTCCCCGCCAACACCGACCGGATCCCGAACCGGTGCTTCAACGGATGCACGAGCCTGAAGACCGTGCATCTGCCCCTGAACCTGAAGGCCATCGGTCCCTATGCCTTTGCAGGCTGCACCTCCCTCAAGGAGATCGAGCTGCCCGCCTCCCTTGAGTGCTTCGACCTCACGGTACATACGACCGGCAGCGATCCCGTCGAGGCACAGAGCTCCAACGCCTTTGCCGCCAGCGGCCTGACCCGCATCGACCTGACGGGCTGCCCGCTCCTCACGGAGCTGCCCGAGGCCGTGTTCTTCAACACCCTCCACCTGACGGAGATCCTGCTGGGGGACGGCATCCGCACCATCGGCGCCGACGCCTTCAGCCGTGAGAGCCGCACGGACGGCGACCCCGTCGCTCTGATCCGCTGGCCCGCGAACCTGCAGACCATCGGCAGCGGCGCTTTCCACGACTGCTTCCTGAAGGACCCGGAGTCTGAGCCCTTCCTGCTGGAGCTGCCCGACACGGTGACCGGCATCGGCGAAAGCGCCTTCGCAGGCGCAGGCAACTATGAAACCGGCGGCTTCCTCACCTATGAGGACAACGTGATCGCCCTGCCCGACGGGAAGCTCCCCGCCGCGCTGAAGACGCTGGAGGACAGCGCCTTCCGGAAGACCACCCTCACAAAGGTCGTCATTCCGGAGGGCGTGACCCGGATCGGGAACTATGCCTTCTCTGATTCCTCCGCGCTGACGGAGGTCGTCCTGCCCGACACCCTGGAGGAGATCGGGGACTGGGCCTTTTCCGGCACCGCCCTCGCCGCCCCCGGCGGCAAGTACACCCTGCCCGCCGGACTGAAGACCGTCGGGGCGTGCGCCTTCCTCCACCTTTCCGGCGTCAGCCACTGGGTACTGCCCGCCGGGATCGCCCGCATCGGCTTCCGGGCTTTCGAATTCCTGAACGACGGTCAGACCCACACCATCACCATCCTGAACCAGGACGGCGCTCTGCCCAGCATCGACTTGAACAGCGATTTTGCGGAATACCCGATCACCATCCGCTGCTATGAGAACAGCGCCGCCCACAACTGGGCTCAGTCCCTGCAGACGACGGCGAACGGCGCCAATGTGACCATCCGGCTCATCGACGATACGGATATGCTGCGCCTGCTGCTCATGAAGCGGGACGGCACCACCGTGGGCGCCTCGGAGCTGGTCAGCGTCCGGTGGTACGACGCGACTGCCGGCGACGGCGCCGTTCTCAGCACCGAGACCAGCCTGGAGAGCGGCTTCGACCCGACCCACGAGTACCGGGTGGACTTCGTCACCACGGACGAGCTGCGGTATGAATACCTTGTGCCCGAGACCCTCTCCCTCTCCCTCTTCCCGGACGTGGAGACCAACGTGAACTATGTGCTGACTCCCCGGGAGCGGGTGACCTACGTCTTCTCCATCAAGGACTTCTATCCCCCGAATCACACCCACAAGGTCACCATGAAGACCAGTGTGGGCGGGATCAGCGTGGACTATGACAAGGACAGTCCGAAGCTGGTCTATGACTACGACGCAAAGCGCTTCAGTCTGGAGGTCCCCAGGATCGAAACGACGCTGGTGGCCAGCATGAAGGATCACTCCACCCTGCGGCTGCAGCACCTGCAGATGCGGGAGGCAGTGGACGGCGTCATCGACCTGGGCGAGCTGGAGCTGCCCTACAATCCCATTGTCATGGAGTACCCCCTGAGCTTTGTGGACGCGGTGAGCGGCGAAAGGCTGCGTCCCGGCTTTGACGGCACGTTCACCCTGTGGGATGTGACCGCCGAGGAGGAGATCCCCGGGATCGGTATCTATTCTGACCGGCTCATCCTCCCGGAGTCCGCCGCTGAGACAGTCGTCCTTGGCGACGAGCTGGAGCTGCGGTACACCTCCACGGGACGGGGGTATTCTCTGGCGGAAGCCGTCGCCTTCACAGCGGCCGCGTCCGACGCAGAGATCCCCAGCCTGACCGCAAAGGTGAACGCTCCCGCCGCCGTGTACTTCACTTCCAACGGCAGCAGCGGTGTGCATTTTGCCCTCTTTACCGCAGCCGGTGAACAGATCGACTCCAAATGGGGGTATTCGTCCTTCTCCGCCTCTAATCTGGCGGTCGGGGAGTACACTCTGTTCGTGTGGAATTCCAGAGTCCTGCACAGCATCCCCGACGCGGACTTCTTTACGCGCTTCGGTATGCCGGAGGGCTACTATATCCGGGCGACCCTGAACCTCACCTCCGGGCAGCATCTGCAGCAGGAATACGACGCTCCTACGCAGATCGACAGCATCGTCGTGGGCGAGGTGACCGTGGGCGTCACGGCAGACCGGGCAAGGATCATGGATTCCGTGATCCCCGTTTACCTCAATTTCACTTCCGCGGGCAACGCCCTGGGCATGGAAAAGACCATCACCCTGAAGGAGGATTCCGGCGTTGCAGGCCGGTTCGTGAATTACGGCGGAGCGTACGCCTATCTGAACGGCGAAAAGCTGAAGGCGACGGTATACAGCGGCGGCGGCCACACCCGTCCCCGGCTGGTGATCGAAACCGACGCGGACGAAGGCACCATTACCGTCTATGCCCGGCCGGAGGGACAGCGGCTGAGCATTGACGAGGTGACGGTAGGCGGCATCCCCCTCTCCTGCTCTTTCCCCGGCGTGACCCTTCCCACCTGCACCTATGACTTCTCTGCCCCTGCCTCCATCACCGGAAAGGACAGCGGCAGTCTGCAGGTCACCTACAACAGCAGCGAAACCGCCAAGGCCCTGGTCTTTACGGACGGCGAGCTCACCGGCGTGACCGCCCTGCCCGGCAAGGGCGTCGCCGCCTCCGCTGCTCTGCCCTACAGCTTTATGACCATCGGCTCTTCCGGCGTCCACACCCTCCAGGCCGTGATCGTGAAAAACAGCTTTTCCGGGACTCTTGAAGACTGGTATGAGCTGGTCTTCTCCGACGACGGTTCCTATGACGAGACCGTCATCGCCTCCTCCCCGGAATACCAGATCACCTACCTGCAGGAGGCCGTCCCCGAGCCCCTGAAGCTGGTCATCACCGCCGACAACGGAGAAAGCAGCTATGTGGACAATGTCCATCCCATAGAAACCGCTGTGGTGGACTTTGTGAACAAGACCGCCGACCGGCTGAAATTCGTGGTCACTTACTGGAACCTGAACGAGGACGGCACCATCAAGATGGACTACACCCTGGACTACGCCCTCACCATGGACCATCCCGAGCTCGTCACGCAGGGGAGCGTTTACCTGGACGTGTACTGCAATGAAAGCGCCGAGGAGCCTACGATCTGGAACGTCCCCCTCACCCGCAACCCCGTCACCGGGGACTATGAGGGCACTCTGGTCTTCCCTGGCGGCACCATCACCGCAAACGACATGCCCTATTACGTCTATGTGGGCTTCGGTTACACGCCCTCCGAATCGGTGGCGGAGCTGAACGAGACGTACATGGCCCAGCTCGCCGACGCCGCCGCAGACGACCTCCAAGCCATCTATGAAGCGGCCCAGGAGGAAAACGACCTCTATGACATGGACGTGGATCTGGATATGGTGGAGCTTCTGCTGGAAACAGACCTGGCCGTGCTGCCTGATGACCATAAGCAGCTCATCCGGGAAGTGGCTGTGAACATGAAGGAGCTGGCCGAGATCCACCGGGAGTCCATGCTGGGCGTCGCGGCGGACACATCCGCCCTGCAGCTGCTGCTCAGCGGCGGTATCTCCTACGGCACCTGCGAAGGTCTGGATGAGGAAGCGCTGCTGGGTATGGGGGCAAAGAAGCTGGAGACGAAGAACGGCACGATGTTCTCCCTGATCGGCGAGGAAACCTCCATTCTGTATGACCTGGCAGGCAACGTCTCCGTCCGTGTGGACGCCGCGGCGCTGAACGAAGCCCTCACCGGCGCGGATCCCGCTCTCATGGGCGAGGACGTGCTCAGCTCCCTGAGCCCCGCCGCCGCTCATGGCGTCACACTGATGGCGGAGGATAAGGATTATAAGGAGGCTGCGGCTGAGCTGGCCGGTATCCGGAACAAGCTCCTTGCCGTCCTGGATCTGGTGGAAAGCGTGATAGACCATTTCGCCGCTCCCACCCTGCGGGAGATGGCGGCTCTGGACAATCAGGCGGCCCTGATGAAGCGGAATTACGACGTCGTCATGGCCGATATGCTGGCGGCCATGAAGGACCCCACCACCTCAAACCAGATGTACCAGGACCTGACCTATGATCTGCTTCGGTATAACAAAGCCGCAAAGGAAGCGGAGGCTGCGGCGAATGAAGCCAAGCTGCTGACCAGATTCAAGATCTTCGGCTATATCAAGAGCGCGATGACGGGTCTGCGTTCCGGTCTGCTCTCCAATTCCACCAACTTCGCCTTTGCCGCGCAGACGCAGAAGACCCTGACCGAACTGAAGGAGGGCGTCAAGGGCACCACGTCGTTCTCCAATAGGGTCAAGGGCATTTTCAAGGCCGGAGGCATTGTCCTGGGGCTGCTGGGCGTTGCCATTGACGTGTGTTCCGTGTACACCGCATTCGGCGATCTGCAGAATTCCTTTGAGCGCTACAAAAACGTGGACCGGTTCATTGACAAAGGCCAGCAGCGGCTGGGCTGGGCATATTATGAGCTGAATTACCTGCATCTCAAGCCGGAAGTCCTCCAGAAGCACGGCATGACGCCCCAGCAGCAGTATGACAAGGGCATGGCCGTCTGGCACAAGATGATGCTGGACAACGTGGAGGTATATACCAACCGCGTCACAGATTTCAAGATGTGTTCCCTGGCCGGCACCTGTGTCAATATCCTGGGCGTCCTCTCTGCGCTCACGGGCAATGTCGCACTGATCACCGGCCTCACCGCCGGAGGCACATTGGCGCAGGCCCAATGGGGCATCACCGGCGCGATCAAGCTGATGATGGCCGAATCCGACCTGGACGAGGACTGGGAGGATTACTACGAACACGTGGTGGGCCCCGTCGGCGCAAAGACAGGAGGAAAGGAGAATGAGGACGGCGGCCGCCAGAGAAACGGCAGCACCGGCTCCGTCGGCTCCGGCGGCTCCCGGGGCGGCGGCCAGGGCGCGCACACGCCCACCGCGCCGCAGATCGACCCGGCGGGTTACGTCTATGAGGCCGTGGCCTCCAACCGTGTCAGCGGGGTCACCGTGAAGGCGTATTATCTCAAGGACGGCGAGGAGGTCTACTGGGACGACGCGGACTTCTACGACGAGGTGAACCCCCAGATCACGGACGAGACCGGCACCTTCAGCTGGTATACCCCCATGGGCCGGTGGAAGGTCCGGGCGGAGAAGGATGGCTACGAGCCCGCGAACAGTGAAGCGGATCCCGCATCCGTGGACGGCTGGCTCCCCGTTCCTCCGCCTCAGATGGACGTGTATATCCCCATGATCTCCAGGGCCGCTCCCACGGTGGAGAGCATCCTGGCGGCCCCCACGGAGATCCGGATCACCTTCTCGAAATACATGCAGGCCGCCCAGCTGGCGGAGGAGCCCGGCCTGGTGAGCGTCACCATGGACGGCGCGGCGGCGGAGGTCCTCTGCAGCTTCGCCGATCTGGAGGAGAGCCCCACCCTGCCCGGCGTGTTCTACGGACGCACCCTGGTCCTCACTCCCGCCGACGGGGGACGCTTCGGCGGTGAAACCGTGCAGGTCAGCATCGGCGGCGGCTTCAAGAGCTATGCGGATACCGCCATGGGCGGGGATTACGCCAGCGGCACGGTGAAGATCCAGCCTCTGGCTGGGGAGATCCGGGTCCTGCGCTCCGGGACGCTGAGCACCGACGTGGGCACCGAGCGGGTCGTCTGCGTCCAGGTGCTGGATACGGAGGGGAATCCCCTGAAGGACGCGGCGGTCAGCGCCGGCTCCTCCACCGGCAGGCTGCAGGTCTCCGGCTCCGACGCAGTGACCGACGCAAGCGGCATGGCCTCCGTCACCGTCAGCGGTCTCAGCGGCGGTCCCGACACGCTGACCTTCTCCGCGGGCATCGCGGAAGCGGAGCTCCATGCCCGGGTCAGCCTGGAGGCTGAGGTCTCCCCCGCCTCCAGCGCCCTTGTGGAAGCCCGGGACGTGGCCGCCGGAGAAACGGGCGTTCAGCTCACCGCCGTCGTCGTGAATGATACCGACCTGCCCGCCATGGGCATGCTCATCGCCGCAGCCTATCTGGACGGCCGGTTCCTCGGCTCCTCCCTCCTGCCCGACCTCACCGTTCTGCCCGAGGATACGGCGGAGGTACCCATGGAGATCCTTTGCGACGCCTCCGGCGACGTGACGGTCAAGGTGTTCTACGTTGACGCCGACTCCCTGCTCCCCCTGGCTGCAAACGCAAAATGACCCGGTGACGGCCTGGTCCGCCGCCTGAACAGCAAAGCCCTCCGCCCGCCGCGTTCAGCGGCTGACGGAGGGCTTTATGCTGCGTGAGACCGGGCTTCAGCCTCAATTACTCCCTGTTCAGGCAGGCTGTCACCATATCGACCGGGATATCCATTCGGGCCGCCGTTTCCTCTGCCGACAAGCCCTGATCCCTAAAGCGGAGGATGACCGCATCAAGCTTTTCTCCGACCTCGATGATATGCCTGTCCGGGTCATAGAACCGGATGACGCGCTGGCCCCAGCGGTGCTCAAACAGAGGGTGAACATAGCAGAGATCAAACTGTTTCAGATGCTCGCAGAAGGCGTCCATATCCTCATCTTCAAAATAGAGCTCTCCGGCGTTGTTCGGCAGGATCACGTTCTCCCTTCGGATAAATGATTTCCATGTATCGAGGGTCTGCAGGACTATTCCGCCGTCCAGGGCAACATTTGCGCCATAGTCTGCGGCAACGTTCATCCCCAGCACGTCATGATAGAATCGTTTGCTTTTCTCCATATCCGATACGGCGATCAGCGTGCCGGTGTATTTCGTCGTTCCCATCCTGACTTCAAGCCTCTTCTACCGGAACCCAAATACCGCTTTCATAATCCGGCGACTGCATGTCGCCTGCGGAATATACCTCCAGCGTCGCCATGCCGTTTGCCTGAAACCGCTTTCCTTCCGTCGGAAACCATTCCTGCCAGACATAGGTGTTCAGCGCTTGCAGGGAACCCGGCATCGGGCCTTTCGTTGAAAAGACCGCCCATTCACTTGCCGGGAAAGAGTATAACTCCAGCCCCTCAGGCACCTCGCCGCCCTGATAAAGCCCCGCGATCCAGTAGGCAAAGCCGTTTTCGGACTCCGAGCAAATGGCAAACATCCCGATCCCGTTAGCGAGGATCGCTTCCTCGATCGGTGTTTCCGGCTTCATGGTCTGCCAGAGCCGAGCATACTTCACATTGTATTCCTTATCCCAGAATTCAGGGCACTTCTGATAGCCTTCATTGGGTCTGATCTCCGTGTGGAAGCCGATAAAGGTCATGGCGTTTTTCTTTTCATATGTTATGTTCATTGAGATACCTCCCTATTCCTTCCCGGTACCGTTGATCTGTTTTTATCAGCAAGAGAAATATGCAAACATGTATATTCGTTCACATGAATCGCTGTTACCTTTTATCCGGGACGGAGACATTCCCAAAGAGATTCATGCTTGCTCACGGCTGAGTTCCCTGACTTTGATAGTCGTTTTGCATGTCGATCACGACAAACGCTTTATGACTCATGGCCTGTCCCTCCAACATCAGTCGCGCGTGCAAAGGCTCTCTGACACCATGCAAATAAGACAGAGAACGCATGCTCAAAATCAAATTCGTCCGGCAGCTCCGCTAACTCCAGCGCCCGCCGGTCTTCCGCCGAAACAGCTTCCTTGAGTTCGCCTTTCGTGAGAATAAAGCGGCCGCTCTCCAGATAGTGCAGATTCTGCATCAGGAAAAACACGCCTTTGCAGGTGCCGCGGAATTTTGCGGCGTTTTTGTCTCTTTCCGCATGGATATAGCGATGGCAAAGCTCGTGATACAGATTCCCCAGACTCAGTTTGACATAGTTTACTTCGTCCTCCCGCGTTGCAGGCGGAAGATAGTCCGTCAGCACGCCGAACAGGTCTTTCGTGGTATGGCGCAGCTGGCAGACCTCCAGGGGATTCCAGCGAAGCAGCTCGTCTCTGCCGCAGATAAACCCGCAGGATCTTTCGTAGAAACCGATCGTTTTCAGGATCTCCCGATACCGATCCATGTCCTGAACAGATAACCGGTCCAGGATCACCATCACGTCAATATCGCTGCTTTCATGAGCCTCTCTGCGCAGGTGACTTCCCTGCAGTCCCACATACAGCAGGCGATCGCCGAAGTGGGTCCGGCATTTGGAGATCA
>JAEEGH010022725.1_pt1 | contig 12830 bp, 9 predicted proteins | sample 9134181 | NCBI WGS metagenome assembly JAEEGH01 (sample SAMN16246544, study PRJNA631951) | gut metagenome | biome: gut microbiome; feature: rumen; material: DP-attached | host: Bos | place: Iran: Karaj | collected 2018-10 | reverse complement strand
AGCCCACTAGCACGAGCAGTCTGAATAATTCCTACGTAAGTAATATCGTGTGAAGTAATTTTATCAAATTTGATTTTAAGTTTGGCGTCGTCTCCACTAGTATTGTGTTTCTGTAAAATTGAATAAGCGATTGTCTTTTTTGCACCGTCAGCAGAAGGTGTGTTTGCTGCAGCGAGCTTTCCATTTTGGTAAATTGCACCAGTTTCCCAGAGTTTCATAGTAATTTTCCTTGTACGGGGTCCCTGAGCCTGTCGAAGGGCCCCTTATAATATCATGTTTCTTTCGATAATATCACAAAAATCAAACTGTTGGAATATAGTTTAATCTGTTCGCGTATATGTATATGAAGCAAATTCACTAAAATCACTTGAAAGGTTGTTGGAATTGGTATTATCAGCTCCTGTTGCTGCTTTTATCCAGAAATAATAAGTTCCTGATGAATTTAACTCATAATTAGAAACAATAGTGCTAGTAGTTTTTTGAATACAATCCGCTTCTTCTGGATTATTTGTTGTACTACAATATACCCAATACCATGTACTTGAATCAGCAGTCCAAGATATATTTACTTTATTTGGGTTATCGGCAAGTGGTTCAACACTTAAACCTGTTGGAGTAGCTATAGGATTTGTATAAGTACATGATACAGGTGTACTAAAATCACTTGAAATATCATTCTCTATTTGTAATGTCGCTTTTTTTACCCAGAAATAATATCTTCCGCTTTTTGGGAATGTAAAATTATACTTAATATTTGATGATCCAAATACAGTTGTTGAAACACAGATTGCTGTTTCCGTATCATTTTGAGTATTATAATAAACCCAATAATAGCTTGCACCTTTACTAGTCCAATTTAACGTTACAACTCTAGAATTCGTAGAACCTGAAGTTACATTAGTAGTTGAAGAATTGTTAGTTACAGTTAGAGATAATCCTGTTGGGACAGGGAATGTATAATTATAAGAAATTACCGTACTTGGTTCAGATTTTATTGCAGAATCACCAGTATCAGTTGCCCCTTGAATCCAGAAATAGTAACTTCCACTTTTTAACAGACTATCATATTGATATTGACATGTACTATTTGAAGAATTATTAGTACATGATCTTGTTAGCAATTTTGCAGTTTCAAAATTATTTTCTTTATTATAATAAATCCAATAATATTTTGAACCGTTATGTGTCCATTTCAATTTTACAGAATTATAATAAGAACCTGCTTGAACACTTATGTCTGTTGGAGGTTCAATAGTAAGATCATATGTCAATACTGAACTAAAATCAGAAGAATCAGCAGAATCAGAAGAACCTGTGGCACCCTTTATCCAGAAGTAATGAGTGCCCTTTGTTGTTAAAGTAAACTCTTCTCCATGACTTGGATACATTGCCGATGAAGTTAAACGAGTTGCAGTATTCGTATTATTTTCGGTGTTATGGTAAATCCAGTAAGTATATGCATCTGTACTGGTCCAGAACAGTTTTACTTTTTCAGGTGATGAACCGGCTTCGGCTTTTATCAGTGTTGGTACATCAAGTTTAAACTCAATTGTAGCCACAGAACTAAAATCAGTAGTTTCGGCATTATCAGTAGTATCACTAGCACCTTTTAACCAGAAATAATATTTACCATAACTTGGTAAGGTCATAGAATATCCACCTGCTAAATCATAAGAAGTCAACAATTTTGTAGCACAAGTTGCAGTTTCAGGATTATTTTCTTTATTGTAATAAAGCCAATAGAATGTAGAGCTGTCGTCGTTCCAAGTCACTTTTACATTTTTTGGATATGAAAGCGCTTCAACCTTAAACCCCGTAGGAGCCGGCATTTTTTCAGGGAACACACACGAAACAGACTGACTAAATTCACTTGTAGCAGAGGAATTTGATGAACCATCCGCAGCCTTTATCCAGAAATAATAAAGGCCTGTTGTTGGTAATTCAATTCTTGCACCGGAAGTTGTAAAAGTTCGATCTTTTGTTGCACAAGTTGCGGTCTGAGGATTATCTTCGGTGTTATAATAAATCCAGTATGTAGTAAAATTATTATCGTTCCAGTTTACGATGGCTGTTGTTGTAGTAGGCCCAAGCTTAACAGATAATCCTGTTGGCGCAGTTAATTGTGTATATGTAAAATCTAATGAAGCAACGGTACTAAAATCACTTGTAGCAGAGGAATTTGCCCAATCTTCTGCAGACTTTACCCAGAAATAATAAGTTCCACTTTCAGTGAAAGCAATTGAACAACCAGAAACAGCGTCTGATGAAGTTGCAAATTGAATTGTACATTTTGCAGTCTGAGGATTATTTTCAGAATTATAATAAATCCAATAATAAGTAGCAGTGTCATTAGGCGTCCAGAATAATCTTACCCTGTTTAATTTGGTATCAGGAACAACATTTACATTTGTTGGCACGCTCAAAGTATTGGTAAACTCATATGAAACTGGTTCGCTTAAGACACTTGTTTCAATATAAGCTGATTCATGTTTTGAATTTGAACCCATTATCCAAAAATAATAAGTTCCACTTTTTGTCAATTTAATCTTATAACCGGTTGCATCCGATGAAGTTGCACTCTTTGTGGTACATGTTGCAGTTTCTGTATCGTTTTTGTCATTATAATAAATCCAGTAATATTCAAAATCGTCAGGTGTCCAGGTTAGTTGAACATTATTTGTTTCAGTGGCAGCTTTAACCGCAAAATCTTTAGGGGCCGCAATGTTATTAATATACTCATATGTAACTGGTTGGCTAAAATCACTTGTCTTAGCATTATCTTGATATCCGTCTGCTGATTTTACCCAGAAATAATAAGTGCGGGTTTTCCCTGAAAACTTCATTGAATATCCATCGATTGCAGTTGAAGAGGTTGCAGTTGTTGTTATGCATTCTGCTTCTGCGGGATTATTTTGCAAAGATTGGTAAATCCAATAATAAGACGCAGTTGTAGCTTTCCAGGTTAGTTTGATTTCTCCATTAACAGTTCCTTGAGTCACCTTTAATTCGGTTGGAGCTACAAGAGTTTGAGAAGGATTTGAACCAGTGCCGGTATCTGTTTCCTTACCATTTTCTTCTTTAGATTCACCGCCTTTATCTTTATCTGTGTCTTTGTCGGTTTCTTTATCTTTGTCTTTGTCGGTTTCTTTATCTTTGTCGCCTTCGTTTTCAACTTCTGTATTTGTTGAAGGTTCAGTATTTTTCGGTTCTACATTACCACTACAAGAAACAACAAATGCTGTTAATGTAAGGAAAACCAAAAGAATTGTTAAAAACTTAAAAACAGGAACTTTTTTTAGCATAGCAAACCACCTTTATTAAACTTTATTCTATTATAAACCACTTTTTTTGAATATGCAAAAATATGTGCAAAATCCTCCTTCTTGTTCTATAATAAAATCATGGAAAAACAATTTAATACAAACAGCGGATTTTTATATGCCGTTGCGGGGATCGTCATTTTATTTATATTGGCACAGTCGGTGTACTTTCTGGTGCGGGCTGTAAAACGTGCAAAAGCAATTAATATCCAAAAATCATTAGTTTGGAAAACAATCACTTCTACAGCAATCTTTACAATTGCACCTGCATTTTCAATCCTGCTTGGAGTTGTAACGCTCTCACAGTTTATAGGGCTCCCCCTTCCGTGGATAAGACTCAGCGTAATTGGAGCAATCACCTATGAGCTTCCGGCTGCGACCTCTACCGCAAAGGCTCTTGATATTTCACTTTCGCAGATGATTACAGATCCAAAGATCTATACAGCAATTGCGTGGGTTATGACACTTGGTATTCTTCCAAGCATCCTGCTCACTCCAATCCTCATCAAAAAAATCCAGGGCGGAGTTATTAAGATTCAGTCTAAGGATTCTGCATGGGGAAACATTTTTATGACCTCGCTTTTTATGGGAATGATTTCTGCCTTTAGCGGAATGGTATTCAGTCACCTGCGCGAAGGATTAAAAGGATTGTTGCCGGTAATCGTTTTGTTTATCTCTGCCCTCATCATGGCTGTGTGCGGACTTTTAATCAAAAAAGCAAAAGTCACTTGGCTTGAAAATTTTGCAATGCCAATTTCAATGCTTTTGTCTATGACAGCGGCAGTTTTCCTTGCCCCACTTTTTGGACTTTAATAAGGGAGGACGATTATGACATTTGAAGAGTTTACAATTGATTCACATAAAAAAGGACAGATCTGGATTTGGACAGCGCTTTGCGTAATTTTGCTTGTGCCTGTTTCCATTTGTGTTTACTACAATGCATGGCCTTCTGTTACCGCAGTATTAAAAGGACTTTTGGGAGTTGCGCCAATTTACTGGACAGTTGGAATTATAGAAATAATTACGTTTACGCCAATGCTTGGAACTAGCGGAACATATCTTAGCTTTGTAACAGGAAACGTTACCGCACTCAAAGTTCCTGCAGCCCTCAACGCAATGGAAAGCGCAGGAATCAAACCTAACACCGAAGAAGGCGAAGTAATTTCTACAATTGCAATTGCAACCGCTTCTATAGTAACAACAATTGTAATTGCAGTTGGAGTATTCTGCTTTGTACCGCTCCAGCCACTTTTGGCAAGTGAAAAGCTCAAGCCTGCCTTTGACAATATTTTGTCTTCATTGTTTGGTGCCCTTGGATTTGTTTATATCAGCAAAAACTGGAAGGTTTCGATTGTGCCTGTTTTGTTTATGATTGCGCTGTTTATCTGCGTTCCAAGTCTTGCAAGCTCAGTTGGAGTTCTTGTTCCGGTTGGCATTCTGATTTCTCTTGGAGCCGCACGCATAATGTATAAAAAAGGATGGCTTTCATAATGACTTTTTCTGAGGAACAACAAAATAAAATCACGACCGATTTTTGCCGCATGATACAGTGCAAAACAGTTTCTGATATGGACAGTGCAAAGGTGAATTGGGAAGAGTTTCGTTCTTTCACCGCGCTGCTAAAAAATGCCTTTCCGAATATTTATTCTAAGGGAACCTTTTACGAAGTTGGAACCACAGGCCTTGTTCATAAAATTACGGGCAAAAATAATACGGGGCATGCCAGCGTTTTGATGGCGCATTATGATGTTGTTCCCGTTGTTGCAGAAGACTGGGATTTTGACCCCTTTGCCGGAGATGTTGTAGACGGAATAATCCGTGGGCGCGGAACAATGGATACAAAAGGAACCTTGTGCGCGTGCATGCAGGCTACAGAAATCCTGCTAGGTCAAGGCTGGCAGCCCCAGCAGGATTTATACCTTTGCTTTAGCGGCGAAGAAGAAATCAACGGAAAAACCTGCGCCGATATTGTGAGCTGGTTTGAACAAAAAGGAATCACAATTGATTTTGTTCTTGATGAAGGCGGCGCCATTGTAGAGAATGCCTTCCCTGGAGTTAGTAAGCCCTGCGCAATGGTAGGCACTGAGGAAAAAGGCTCGACCTATCTGGACCTGACAGTTAGCGCTAAACCGGGACATGCCTCTGCCCCGCCAAAAAATTCTGCTGTGGGAATTGCTTCTAAAATTGTTGCGGCTTTGGAAAAGAAAATGCCTGCCGTAGAGTTTACGCCAACAGTCACAAAAATGCTCAAAACAATGGGAAAGGCAAACGACAATGGCGCGCTCAAATTTATATTCTGCAATCTGTGGCTCACAAAGCCTTTAGTAAATCTGCTTTCAAAAATCCTGCGCGGAGAACTTTTTGCCTTGCTCCACACCACCTGCGCCATAACAAAAATCAGTGGAAGCCAGAGCTACAACGTACTACCATCAAAAGCAACAGTTGGAATGAACCTGCGTCTTCTTGGAAGCGACACTGTGGAAAAAGTCTGCAACCGCATCCTAAGCATTGCAAAAAAAGCCGCCGGCAAAAACGCCCGGGTTGAACTAAAGGTTGTAAGCTACGGAAACCCTTCCATAACCTCCAGTACCCAATGCGACCAATGGACAATGCTCAAGGACGTAATCAGCCAGACCTGGCCCGAAGTTCTCACAAGCCCATACTTAATGATGGCCTGCAGCGACTCGCGCCACTACTGCCGCTTCACCGACAAAGTCTACCGCTTCAGCGCCATGTACATGTCCAAAGAAGACCGCGCCATGATCCACGGTGTAAACGAGTGCCTCAAGGTTGATGTGCTTTTGAAGACTGTGAAGTTTTATTGCAATTTGCTTGAGAGATTGTAATTTTTTATTTCGTTATAAGGATTACACCTAGCCAGCCCAATCTGGGTGCATCTGCCAGAAGGAATCGCTTGCGCATTTTTTAAGAATTCCATCCCCTTCTCAAACCCCTCATGCGTAAGCTTCACCCCCAGCGCCACATGCGGCACCCAGTTCCCAGGAAGATAATTACGATTGTCTGCAGGTTCAAAATGTGGAAGGAACAACTGGTGGAGCTGTTCGTTCAGGTGGCATAGATTGTTGCGACAGGCATCTTCGGGTTTTAGGAAGATAACCTTGTCCAAAAAGTTATCAGGCCCGGCAAAGGCAATGGGAAGTTCTTGTTCTGAAAACTCATCCTGTACCGCGCGCACAAACTCCCCAAACAAGGTCTCCATTTTTTCCAGCTCAGAATCATCTGCGTGGAACATACCCAAGGTTAGATGTGGAGGCACTGAGTTTGCAATCATGTAATCGTTGGAGGTAATGGCGGCAAGATTGGAAGTGAGAGTGCGGATTTGTGTTGTGGCAGTATCATCAAAATATAGGGTTATAGCATATGTAGTCGATAGCGTATTAATATTGTTTTTCAATTTCATCTTATGTTATATTATAATATATTTTTTGATATGAAACAAATTACAGTCAGCGGTGCAATAATATTACGAATAAACCCTCAAACAAATAAAAAAGAAATCTTTGCAACTCAACGTGGTTATGGAGACTGGAAAGGATGGTGGGAATTTCCTGGTGGAAAACTTGAACCAGGTGAAACACCGGAACAATGACAAAGGAAACTTTAAGAAGCATTGAATGGCTGCCAGCGGATCAGTTGATTTTGGATAAGGTGGAAGAACTGTTAGAATAGTAATAAATCAAAAAAATTGTTAATCAAGTTTGTTTCCTTTTTATAAAACTACCTATAAAAACCATTCATTTGTTAATTCTATAGGTAGTTTTTTATTATCTTCATTGAAATACTACCTACAAAATCCTCATTTAATATAATTCTATAGGTACTTTTGTGATTTTTGCATTTCGGAATTCTTAAAAACTACCTATAGATTTTGAATTTTTAGTATTTTTATAGGTAATTTTTGAAAATCACAACAATTCAAATTCCAAAAAGTACCTATAGAAAAAGACTTTTTGTTTTTTTTATAGGTACTTTCTATTCAACGTTGAGGGGCGTTGCGGGGTCTCCCCGCTGGAAGGGGTAGCGGAAAACCGCGAAGCGGGTTGAAGCGAGGGGAAGGCTTTCCCCTCCTCTGGCTTATTTCAATAAATCCTTAAACTTCACCGCATTCTTAGCCCCACTGCCATTTGGATGATTATTGAAAAATACGATGGGCTGGCGGCCTGTGAGGATGACGTTTTGAATAACTGGGACAAACTCGGAGAGTTCCTGGTCGGTGTAGTCGTAGGTGTAGCGGGAACTGCCATTTTGAGAATTATCGACGGCATACCAGGCATCGGCATTGCGGCCATGCAGGCGGAGGTAGAAGCTGGTTGGTAAAGGTTGCCCTTCGACAGGCTCAGGGACCGCGGAAGTTGCATTATTTGGCAGATACTTCAACTCGGGCATATCGCAGTAACACAGGCCTACCCCTCGAGACTGAAGGCCTTCTAAAACAGACTCTCTTATCCATTCAACGTGGCGGAACTCTATTACTACGGGAAGTCTTCCGAACACATCAATCAGGTTGGCGAGGTAACGGCGATTTTCTGGGGTATAATGAAAGCTCTGAGGGAACTGAAAAAGTACGGCGCACAGGCAGGACTTATTGGCCAGGGTGGAAACAGCATGCAAAAACAACGAGGCATCAAGCTCCCAGGCAGGCCCTACTTCATGTGTAAGCATTCTGTTTGCCTTTACGCTAAACTGAAGCTTTCCTTCACTGCGTTCCCAAAATGAAAGAAGGCGGTCGGCGGTGGGCATATTATAAAAAGTATTGTTTATTTCGAGCGCGTTGAATTGGCTGGCGTAATAAGAAAGAAAATCTTTGCGTTTGAGGTCCTCTGGATAAAAAATGCCCTTCCATTCGGGGTAGTCGTAGCCGCTGGTGCCGATTAATGCTTCCATAATTTAATTTTACTATATGTCCTGTATTTTTTATATCTTTTGAGAGAGATTTTTTATTGTTTTTTTCTTTTTCGAGGTTTATAATGGAACAATACAAATACATGCTTATGGAGTACTTGACTATGTCTGACAAAACCACTTCAAATACAAATCCTGTTTTTAATTTTACAGCAACACATTTTATTTATTACATGGGTACTTTTCTGGTGCCTTTTGCAGTAAGCTGGGCAACCTTTGTGTATCTTAATGTTTTTTCCCTGAAAGATACCCTTATTGGATTTACTTCCCCTTTTGCAATTGTCGGAATCCTTCTTATTTATGGTTTTATTCTCTACTGGTATTTTTCGCAGACAAAAAAACTAAAACAGTTTGATCCAAAAAATCCTGATTCTGTAGTAAAAACAAATAAGGTTTATAAGCGCTTTCAGTCGGTTACCTTGGGATTTGCCCTTTTAAATGCTTTTCTTTCTGCCCTTGTAGTTCAGGGTGCTTTTGCAGAAAAAAAAGTTTTTGTAGACACTCTGCCCCTCTATACAGTTTGCTGCGGAAACGTCTTTCTTATTGCCCAGGTTTTCTACAGCCTGCTGGTTCAAAAGTTTGAATATTCTCTTGCCCATCTTCCTTACAGAAAGGAATATCAGTCTATGTCGCTGGTTGTCCGCTCAATTTTCATCAGCTTTTTTGGAGCAGTAGGCTTTATTCTTCTTACAATTTCGCCGGTTCTTTCTTCGGCATTGGCAGATATACCTTCACGAATGCTTGTTGCAAAATATGTTTTCCCTGAAGGTGTAATTGGAGCTATATTTATTGTAATTACAAGCCTTTTGCAGCAGCGGGCCATTGCAATCCGAGTTTTTATTATGAGAGATTTTACAAATCAAGTTGCAAACAGAGACTACACAGGAGAGCCTTTGCCTGTTACAACCCGTAATGAATTCGGACTTTTAATAAACGACCTCAACACCTTTAAGGACGAAACTCACAGCCTTTTAGCTGATATCGGAAACTCTGTAAATATCTCTATGGATACTGCCAACAATGTTAGCGCCAGCATGACAGAAACAGCTTCTGCAATAGAAGAAATTACTGCCAACATTGAAAGCATTAAGGAAAGAGTTACAAACCAGGCCCAGGGTGTTGCCGAGAGTGATGAGACTATAAAGGATATGCTTACAAAAATTGAAGATCTGGACAAAAATGTAAACCTGCAGGTAGAAGGAGTTTCTACTTCTTCAAGTGCCGTAGAAGAAATGGTTGCAAATATCCGTTCGGTAACACAGATTCTTGAGCAGAACAGCAAGACTGTAGAAGAACTTGGAGCCGAGTCAGAAAAGGGCCGCGAACAGATTAATGAATCTACCCAGCTGGCAGCAACTATTATAGATAAATCCGCCTCTCTGGTTCAGGCTTCTACTGTTGTTCAGAGCATTGCTTCCCAGACTAACCTTCTTGCCATGAATGCCGCAATCGAAGCAGCCCACGCAGGCGAAGCTGGTCAGGGATTTGCTGTAGTAGCAGACGAAATCCGTAAGCTTGCAGAACAGTCAAATGCCCAGGGTAAGGCAATTGCAAACCAGCTTAATTCCCTGCAGGATATTATTAAGAATGTTTCCGACAATACTAAGTCTGTACAGAATCAGTTTGAAGTTATTTTTGAACTTACCGGCAAGGTTCAACAGCAGGAAGCAGTTATCAAGAATGCCATGGACGAACAGAATGCAGGCAGTGCCCAGGTTCTTCAGGCAATAAGCAGTATTCAGGAGTCTTCGGAAGCAGTAAAAGAAAATACAAATGTCCTTCTGGAAGGCGGCCGCCAAATTGGCCAGGAAATGGAGAACCTTGCAAATGTCACCAGCGAAATTACCAGCGCTATGAACGAAATGGCAGCAGGTTCCAGCCAGATTACAAAATCGGTTGAGCTTTGTCATAACTTAAGTGATGAAAACCAGAGTAACCTTCTGGATCTTAAACAGGAAGTAGACCTTTTCAAAATTAACTAGAAGAGTATAATATAAAGCATGACACTAAGCGATTTGAGTATAGGAGAATCCGCCCTTGTTTGTAAGGTTGGCGGAAACGGTGAACTGCGCCAGCATTTTCTGGACATGGGTATAATTCCCGGAACTGTTATTACAAAAGTTAAAACTGCTCCTATGGGCGATCCTATTGAATATGATGTAAACGGCTATGAGCTTACCATGCGGCTGGAGGATGCGGGGAAAATAGATGTAGAGAGCGTGCCTGCAGAAAGCCCTTCGACAAGCTCAGGGACCGCGGACACTACTAAAACTGCCCACCCTGGTCTTGGTGAAGGCGGACGATTCCATACAAAAGATGACGAAGATCCTGTTCCGGAAGGAACTACCCTAACCTATGCGCTTGTTGGAAATCAGAACTCTGGTAAGACTACTCTTTTTAATCAGCTTACGGGCTCGAACCAGCACGTGGGAAATTTTCCTGGTGTTACTGTTGACCGCAAGGATGGTGTTATCCGCGGGTATGCAAATACTCTTGTTACAGATCTTCCTGGCATTTATTCAATGTCTCCTTATACAAGTGAAGAACTTATTTCGCGCGATTTTGTTTTGAATGAAAAACCGCGCGGAATTATTAATATCGTAGATGCTACAAATATCCAGCGAAACCTTTACCTTACAATGCAGCTTCTTGAACTCAACATTCCTATGGTTATTGCGCTGAACATGATGGATGAAATGACAGGCAACGGCGGCTCTGTAAACGTAAATAAAATGGAAGAGCTGCTTGGGGTTCCTGTAATTCCAATTTCGGCCAGTAAAAATCAGGGTGTTGATGAACTTATAAAGCATGCGGTTCACGTTGCTTACTACCAGGAAAAACCTTTGCGCCAGGATTTTTGTGATGTAAATGATAGTGGTGGTGCTGTTCACCGTGCTATTCATGCTGTTATCCATTTAATTCATGACCATGCTGAAAAGGCTGGTATTCCTGTTCGCTTTGCGGCAAGTAAACTTTTGGAAGGAGATAAACGCATTCTCTACGCCCTTGACCTTGATGTCAACGAAAAAGAAACTCTTGAACACATAACCCTTCAAATGGAAAAAGAGCGTGGTCTTGACCGAAGTGCTGCCATGGCCGATATGCGCTATGCCTACATAAAAAACGTATGCACCCAGACTGTAAAAAAGCCGCACGAAAGTAAAGAACGAATCCGCTCTCAAAAAATAGATAAGCTTTTGACTGGTAAGTACACCGGCATTCCGATTTTTATTGCAATCATGGGTCTTGTGTTCTTCCTTACCTTTAATGTTATTGGTGCCTTTTTCCAGGGCCTTCTTGAGCGCGGAATTGATGCGCTGACCGCTCTTGTTGACACAGGTCTTACCACAGTAAATGCAAACCCTGTTCTTCATTCGCTGATTATTGACGGAATCTTTGCGGGCGTTGGCGGAGTTCTTTCCTTTCTGCCTATTATTGTTACTCTGTTTTTGTTTCTTTCTTTGCTCGAGGACAGCGGTTACATTGCGCGCGTTGCCTTTGTAATGGATACCCTGCTGCGTAAAATTGGTCTTAGTGGCCGAAGTATTGTTCCCCTTTTAATTGGTTTTGGCTGTACGGTTCCTGCAGTTATGTCTACCCGCATTCTTCCATCTGAACGCGACCGAAAAATGACAATTCTTCTTACGCCCTTTATGAGCTGTACTGCAAAGCTTCCTATTTATGCCTTCTTTACAGCAGCCTTCTTCCCGGGACGCGGCGGGCTCATTATGACAGGTCTTTACTTTCTTGGAATAATAATAGGAATTCTTGCTTCTCTTTTATACCGCAAGACTTTGTTTAAAGGGGAGCCTGTTCCTTTTGTTATGGAGCTTCCAAACTACCGCCTTCCAAGTGTAAAAAATACAGCCCAGCTTTTGTGGGAAAAAGCAAAGGATTTTCTAGAGCGAGCCTTTACAGTAATCTTTATTGCAACAATTGTAATCTGGTTTTTGCAGAGTTTTGATCTTCGCCTTAATTACATACATGATTCTTCAAAAAGCATTCTTGCCCTTATTGCGGGATTTCTTGAACCTCTCTTCCGCCCACTTGGTCTTGGCGACTGGAGAATCTGCACCTCACTCATCAGCGGAGTTATGGCAAAAGAAAGCGTTGTCTCAACAATGGAGATTTTGTTTGCAGGCGGAATTACAACAGCCCTCTCTGCAAAAGCTGCTGCAAGTATGCTTGTATTCAGCCTGCTCTACTCTCCTTGTATTGCAGCCATTGCTTCTGTAAAACGAGAGCTTGGTGCACGCTGGGCCCTTGGCCTTGCCTTGTGGCAGTGTGCGATTGCCTGGATTTGTGCGCTTATTGTTTCTCTAGTCTTATAAATCCTTACCTTTAGCTACTTCATATGTCAACAGATTTTAATTGACGCCAGCAGTGCTTTGTCATAATATATTAATATGAAGATAAAATTCACGATAATTATTTTAATTGGATTTTTATGCCTGCCTGCTTTTGCTCAGAAAAAAATCGGGACTATCTCTAAAGATAACGTTTTATTTGCAAGAGCTATAAACAACAAGCCTGCTTATATTTATACTGAAACCAATAACAATGGAGAGCGACTTTATTATATAAATT
>JAEEGH010022724.1_pt1 | contig 12830 bp, 7 predicted proteins | sample 9134181 | NCBI WGS metagenome assembly JAEEGH01 (sample SAMN16246544, study PRJNA631951) | gut metagenome | biome: gut microbiome; feature: rumen; material: DP-attached | host: Bos | place: Iran: Karaj | collected 2018-10 | reverse complement strand
AAGTGTGGAAGGGGCGGCAACGTCTGGGTGGATCCGCTGTTTGCCAATGCGAAACGCGGCGACTTCCGCATAGTAGAGGGTTCGCCTTGCATTGACGCCGGAGACGGGGATTCTGCGCCGAACCTCGATGCGTATGGTCGTCCGCGCATGGATAATCTGGTAATAAAGGACACGGGGAAGCGCAATCCACAGGGCGTATGCCCAGACATCGGAGTGTACGAGTATGACGGCGTGGCGCATGCGGCGCAACCCGATTTGACGGTGACGGCACTTGCCGCGCATGGTGAGACGGTCGTCGGGTCTGCGATGATGGTGGGGTGGACTGTCCGCAATGCCGGCGAAGTTTCCGCAGTTGGCAGATGCTCCGATGTCGTGGCTTTCGTCTCCGAGAACGGGTCGCAGGTCGAACTCGGACGGTTTGAGCACAGCATGAATCTGGAGCCTGGCGCAGAGGTTACGAATAGCGGACAGGTGAAGATCCCTGTCGTGCCGCTTGGCAACGGCCATTTGCGGGTGATAGCAAACGCGGATCATGGATTGTTCGAGAACAACCACTTGAACAACTCACTCGCTGGGGAAGAAGACTTTGAGGTAAACTGTCCTAAGCTGTCGATTGAAGGTGATGCAGGAAAGGTCAGACTCGCGGGGAATGCGTCGGTTGCCTATGTTCTTTCGGACAATGGGTCGGGCGGCCTGTTGATTGTCCGTGGCGAAGGCGACTATGCAGTGCGCATTGGCAATGGCACGGTTCCGACGGCCGAAAACTATGTCGCGACGGCAGTGGAAGTCGCACCGGGACTCAGGCTTCTTCCAATTCCGGCGGGAAGCGACGTCTATATTTCCCTTTCCAACGAATCGGATGAGCTTCTGGAGATTGACATCGAGTCAAGCCATAGCAATTTTGGATTGATAGACATCGGACGAGTCTCTGCCGTTGCGACAAACGGCGTGTCCATAGCTTTTGCTGGAACGGGCTTTGTTGATGGAATGGAAGTCTATCTGGATCGCGGGAACACAGTTCGTCGCGCCGATTCTGTTTCGGTTGCCTCTTCTGTCTCGGCGACAGCGGTATTCGACTTGACCGGTGTCGAGGCGGGGATTTACAACCTTCGCATTTCAAATGGGGCGAGGGAAAGCGTCATGCCCCGCGTCGATGTCTCCGCATTGAGGATTGGGCCGAAGTGGAGCTGTTCGCTTGATGTCGTTTCCACTGTTCGCGCCAACCGCGCCTATGTTGGGCGAATCCGCTGCGTGAACTCGGGCGACTGCGCGATGCCGGCTCCATACGTTCGCGTGACCGCCAGCCGGGGCACATACGTCCGGTATTCAGCGAGCGACGAATGGTCAGAGGCTCTAGAGTTCATTGCTGCAAGCTCTACGTATCCGTCGAGCAGCTTCAAGGCGGGCGAGGTGCTTGACCTCGAGTTCCAATACAAGACAGGGGCATCGTCGGCAACTTTGACGTGCGAGAGTTCTGAGCCCGAAACCTCAGAGTTCCCCTGGGAGACAAACGGCGCGTACATGCGCCCGGGCTGGGCGACGGACGAGATGTGGATGCGCGCCTTCGAGGTTCTGCGCGCCAACGTCGGCGAGACATGGAACGACTTTTTCGAGCGCATGCGCTCGGACTGCGACTATCTGGAGTCTATAGGTGCCCTGACGAGGCGGATGGACAAGCTGTGGCAGATGGAGGCGCGCGAGGCGCTTGGCGCGGACGGCGCAATCCCGACGCTGGCCGGGGCGCTGGACCTTGCGCGCGGCGGGCGCGGCTTCCCGCTTACGCTGTCGCGTTCCTATGGCTCCTCGGTTTCCCGGCGCTTCTGCAAGGGCCCGTTCGGCTGGGGATGGTCCGGCGGCTATTCGACGCGGTGCGAGCTCCAGAACGGCGGCAACAGGCTGGTGATCATGTCCTCGTCCGGTTCGACCTACCAGTTCTCCAAGGTGGAGGGCGAGTGGCGGAGCGAAGACGCGCTCGACAAGACCGTGATGACGGAGACGGTCAACGCCTACATCTTCACTCTTCAGAACGGCACGAAGGTCTGCTTCGCAAAGGCCACGATGGCTCCGGCGTGGACGCTCGACAATCACGGCAACCAGGTCACGTTCGTCCGCGAGGACGGACGGCTGAAGGAGCTTGTACACGGCGACGGGCAGTTCCTCTACTTCGTGTACAATGAAGAAGGGCTGATCAGCAAGGCGTTCGACGACCTTGGGCGCTCCGTCTCCTATGAGTACCAGAACGGATTCCTCGTCGCCGTCACTTCCACGGACGGACTCGTGACGCGCTACCGCTACCACGAGGAGGATTCGAGTCCGCTGTCGGGCGCACTTGTGCAGGTCGAGTCCGCCACCGGCAACACCATTGACTTTGCGTACGATGGACGCGGACGCCTTGCGACGATCGCCCGAAACGGTTCGCTGTTCATGACGGAGATCGTGCGCGGAAGGTTCGGCTCCTATTCCGTCATCGCGCCGAACGGCGGGACGAGCCAGGTTGTCGTGGGCGCGGACGGGGAGGTGCTGAAGACAATCGACGCGATTGGGCGCGTCACGACGAGGACATACGGTGAAAACGGATTGCTTGAGTCCGTTTTGTCGCCGGGCGGACTCCGCAGCTCTTTTGCATACGATGGCGAGGGGCGTCCCGTAAGGACCATCGATCCGCGCGGCGTGGCGACGTCGTACAGCTACGCGGAGAAGTCCGGCGGACTCGAGACGCTCACCGACGCGCGCAGGAACACCATCGGGTACGAATACGACGAGTTCGGGCAGGCTACGTCCGTCTCGCACAACCGCGCCGTCTCCAGCCGCGTGATGTACGCCCGGAACGGCGACGTCACGAACGCCGTCAACGCGAAGGGCGAGTCCGTCGTCTGCGAGTACGACCACGAGGGACGCAGGGTTCTCACGCGCTGGGCGGACGGACGCGAATTCAGGTGGATGTACGACAGGCGCGGCAACTGCACGAACGCATGCGACAGCGTAACCGGCGCGGTCTCGATGGAATACGACTGCTGCGACCGGCTGGTGAAGATAGTCCACCCGAAGAACCGCGGCTTCGCATACGAGTACGACCAGTTCGGACGGCTCGCCGCCGAAACGACGCTGGACGGCGTTCGCAAGACGTATGGCTACGACGAGCTTGGGCGTCTCGCATTCATGCTTGACGGGAACGGCGACACGCTTGTCGCGAACGACTACGATCAAGAGACCGGCAGCCTCGTCAAGCAGACATACGGCAACGGCGCGAGCGTGTCCAACGCCTATGACATCCTGGGCCGCGTCGTCTCTATCACCCACCGCAGCCGCAGCGGGGAGGTGCTGGAATGCTATGAATACGCCTATGACGCCGATGGACGCCGCACGGAGACGAAGAGCAGGTCCGGGCGCGAGTGGTACAGATATGACGCGGCGAGCCAGTTGACTGGAATCGGCTACGCAGACGGCGCGGAGGAATCGTTCTCCTACGACGCCGTTGGCAATGCGACGCTGTTCAACGGACTTAAGTGCAGCGCGAACGAACTGAACCAGTACACTGCGTTCGGCGAGTACGCCTTCGAGTACGACGGCGACGGCAACATGGTTGCGCAGACTGACAAGAAAGGCGTGATGACGGCTTTCTACTACGACTGTGCAAATCGCCTGGTCGGCGTCACCAACGAGACAAAGGGCGTTGCCTGGTCGTGCGAGTACGACGTATTCGGGAACAGGGTGCGCGTCGATGCCAACGGCACAGTTACGGAGAGGCTATACAGCCTTGCCGGACTTGGCAACGTTTCTGTAGAGTACAACGCGAACGGCGATGTTCTCAAGCGCAACATCCTCCTTGGCGGCACAATTATCGGCGAGACTACCGCGACGGGCACACGATACTTCCACGATGACATACTTGGCTCTGTGCGCCTTGTCTCCGACTTAACAGGCAAGGTGGTAGCGAGCGCGGACTACGGCGCGTACGGCGCGGTACGCCGCACGAGCGGCAGCATGCCGGCATTCGGCTACGTCGGCATGTACGGCGTCGAGCGTGACGCGGCGACGGGGCTTCTCTTCATGCGTGCTAGGTATTATTCCCCGATGCTAGGCCGCTTCATCTCCCGCGACCCCATCGGCCTCTCCGGCGGCGACGTCAACTGGTACCGCTACTGCGCCAATGCGCCGCTTCTCTTCGTGGACCCGAATGGTGAGGGCTTCTGGTCGATACTCTGCGATGGTTGGAAGATGGCTTTGACGTTAGGAGGTGGGGTAGTGGAAGTGCTAAGCTCACCACGCGTTGCCGGCGGATTTCAGTTGGTTGGCGGATCTATAGAGTCTGCGGCAGGGTTGGCTTTTGCCGTGGCTACTGCTGAGACTGGCGTGGGTGTGGCAGGAGGACTTGCTGTTGCTGCTCATGGAGCTGACGTTGCATCAGCTGGATGGCATGCTTTGCGTTATGGCAGACCTTGCGATACCGCTACATCACAGACTCTACAGGCGGTTGGAGTCCCTCGGGACGTGGCAAATGGTGTTGATGCAGGGCTTTCCTTCGGGGGAATGAGTAGCATTAACGCAGCGACGAAAACCTTGACTGCGGCGGGGCGTGCAATGTCATCGGAGATGGGCGCGGCGCGTTCAGTGCCGAAGGCAACAACTGCCGCGAGTTCAACGTCCAAGGCCGCTGTTACGGCATCATCCCCAACGGTAAATCAATCATCACAAGTAACGTCACTTTATCGAGCAGTAAAGCCCGCAGAGTTGCAAGATGTTATTAACACCGGTAAGTTTAGAATACCGGAAGAATTCGCGACTGTTTCTGCAGAGGAGAAATATTTCACAACAACATATGAGTCGGCAAAGACTTATGGAGATTTCGCGAGTGGAGTTTATCATGAGCCACCATATACCATTATTAGAACAGAGATACCATCTGAATTGTTGCCAGAGCCTTGTTCTGTCGAGTTTGGAATACCTGCATATCTTATACCTCCGTCAATTTTGGATACACTAGTGCCTACAATAATCAAGTAGCATAGAGAGGTTAAAGGCGATGAACGGATATACAGTCTGGGCGGATGTAAAATTCCGGAAAACCAATGAAGGTGGGTTGAAGGGCTCATTTTGTCCTCATGATTTTTTTACGGGAGAGCAGCGCCAGTTGGGCTATTTGATGCATTTAGACGCGAAGTATTTTGATTTTAGATTTTTTCAAGCACCCTGTTTTATCGAATTGGGGCAAACATATAGATTGTTGGTTAAGTTCTTGGTGCCTTCTCTTGTTTTGCCTAGACTATCCGTTGGAAAGAAATTCACTGTGTGGCGGTCAAGGACTATAGCAGACGGTGAGATTGTGGAAATAAGCGATTCGGAACCTGTAATGTCGCAGCAATTGAAACCGAAAACGCCTGATTTCTACCTACTCACGATTGGGGCCGATGGAAGACCCCAAAGAGAGCTGCAAGCATGCTTTCTAACTTGTTCGTGCTGTCCCCATGACTTGGACTGTTATCTTAGGGTGTATGCGCAAGATGTTGCAGATGCCGAAAATGGAGTGTCATGTCACGCGCAGAAAAAGGGTCTGTATTGCCCTGTTGATATCTTGTCCAACGGGTTGTCATGGCCACAGAGGGTTGTTGAGGTTAGTTCAATTCATCGAGGTGGAGGAAACTACGATTTGGCGCTGCACGAAGAGGGCGTGTTGTTCAAGAATATAAATTCAGCGATTGCATTTAAGAGTATTGCTGAGCAAAGTGCAGAACATTTGGACAGACCATCTGTTTTGAACCGAACAAAGGCCATTTTCGATGAACTGGATTTATATTACATGATGTCGCAAGACTGAACCATGACAATCTTTGAAACACTAGAAGTTTGTGAATGTATGAAGAAGATCGTATTGTTCGTTGTGGTTGCGTTGGCGGCGGGAGGGGCTTGGGCGGGGCCGTGTGACCCGCCGCCAGCAAGACCGGGGGGACATGTCAACATACGGCCTGTTACGTCAGAGGATCCCAACGAGATTGTCGGACCGTTGGGGATGGGCTATCGGCGATACGTGGAACCGTGGGCTTGGATGGGCTACACGATATACTTCGAGAACAAGGCGTCCGCAACCGCCGCCGCGCAGGAGGTTCGCGTGACGATGCCTACGGACGTAGCGCTGGACTGGTCCACCCTTGAGCTTGGCGAAATCGCGGTCGGCGATACCGTCTGCACCGCGCTTTCCGGCAAGCGCGGCGGGACGGCGCTTTTCGCCCTCTCGGACGGCGTCGCCAGGGTAAAGGCCAAGGTGTCCGTCGGGGACGGCTCGGTCGTCTGGTATCTTCGCTCGTGGGACGAGACCACAGCGGACAACTTCCCGGAAGGCGCGGAGGACGGATTCCTGCCGCCGAACGATTCGACGGGACGCGGGGAAGGGCACGTCTCATTCCGCGTAAGGCTTCGTTCCAACGCTGTGCCAGGCGCGGTTGTGGAGGAAAGCGCGGTCATCGTCTTCGACGCGAACGAGCCGATTCCGACGGACCCGGCCTGGCGCAATGTGGTTTACGGTGATGAGGACTGCATCTGCGAGATCATCGAGGAGACACTCAACAGTGCGAAGGCGGGAGAGATCGTGGCTCTGCCGAAGAGCGTCGCGTTGTCGGAACTGACGGTAGCGGACAACAGGCTTCGGTGGCGCGGCAGCGAGTTCCGTCCGAGGGCGAACTACGGGCTGACGAAGACCGAGACTGGCATTCGCGTTGAAATAGACCCTGCTGCTGCGGCGATTGGTTCGGGCGTGGATGCGACGGGCAGGGAGGTCGTGCCGTTCAAGGTGGAGAACGGACAGGCTACGGTTGGCGTCGGAAAGAGCGTGAGCGGGTTCTACTATTCGCTTGAAGCGTCCGACGACCTGGACTTCCAGTATCCGATGGAGACACCTCCGCAGCGGGGAACCGGCAACGCCATGAACTTGACGGCCCCTGCAGAAGGGGGGAGGAAATTCTATCGTGTAAGGGTCAGCGACTGAAATGAGTGTTCTTCGTTTGGGCTGTTTGTTCGCAGGGCTATGCTTGGCAGTTCTTCATTGTTCGGGAGTGGAGACTATTGCTCTTGATGACTGCCGAGAGCATATATTCGATTTTGCCATTACCAATTCAACACGGGAGACGCAGACGATAAAAGACGTCCGGTTGTCTTGCGCGTGTCTGAAAATAGCTTCAGATGTCTCTTCCAAGATTCTGCCCGGGGAAGTTTTCCCTTTAAAAGTGGCGTTCAATCCTAACGGAATGGAAGGAAAGGTGTCAAAGACTGTTGAGGTCGTGCTTTCCCCATCCGAAGAATCGGTGACTTTTGAAATGTCCGTACTCGTGAAGGTGCGGTGCGGACTCTATCCGCGTAGAGCGGCTTTGGGCGCTGTTAATCAACACCAGGTGTCTTTCATCTCGCGGCACTTTGAGCTCGCGGGATATTCAGTTGGCGAAAATTCGGTGAGACTCGTCTCGGCGGAGGGCCCTTCGAACTCTGTGTTTTCGGTTCGACTGGATGATGCTGGCATGGGGTTGAACGTTGGCGTTGCGAGAGAGTTTGTGCCAAGGGTCGGCAGATACGCCGAGATATGGAAGATTGTGACGTCGGATAGCGAAGTGAAGACAATCATGCTTCCAGTAAGCATGGACATCGTTGGAGAGTTTGAAATCATACCGTCCGAGCTGAAGGTCAGAAATCGAGCAGGGATTCAGCGTCTTTCGGTTTTGCTGAGACCATTGGATGGGAGCCGCACAGTAGTATTGGAAGCAAAGACCATTCCTCGCAAATGGGGCGAAGTGAAGGTTTTTCCTCGCGTAAAAGGCGGGTGGAAGATTGAAATCGAAGAGGTTGATAGTGATAAAGTTCGTCAATTCTCAAAACAAGCATATTTGGAGATCAAGACTGATAGTCGGCAAATGCCGGTTGTGAAGCTTCCCTTGGAGGTGTTTTAAGCGGTTGCTTCGTCGGTATGATTGTGACTTCAGAATTGGTACTGCAGAATGTGGATTGCGACATCGTCAGTCCAGAAGCGCTGTTTGCTGTCCCTGCACGTGTTGCAAAACGGTTTTTCTGGCTGTTTTGGGCCTTCGGAAGGGCGGTATTTCGGTTGCACGGTGCGATAGGCGGGAGTGGTGATTAGTTGCTAGTGGTTAGTGGCTAGTTGCTAGTGGTTAGTGATTGGTGTCGCAGGGTGCGATTTTGGGGTTTAAGAGATTTCGTGAAAGGGTTTTAAGGGACGAAAGGGACTTAAGGGACCGAAGGGACGGGAGCGCGGCAATCGTAGCCACGGCTGTAATATCCCCAGTTTTCAGATGTCTGAGCAAAGCAAATCCTTTAATACATTGGCTGATTCTCATGTTTGTGGCGTTCGGCAAGTGAAATGGCCGTTTGCGCCTACCACAAAAGCGCGGCGCATCTGACGCGCGGCTAAAGCCGCTTGAGACATTCGCCCGCGCACCCCTGCTAGGCATCCGCTTCGCGGACGGCCGACGGCCGGGGGATATGAAGGCGTCGGGTTGGCCGAGGCCGAAGGCCGAGCCGCGAAGCGGTCGCAAAGAGGCAGAGTTTTAACGGGCGGTACCGCGTCCGTGGCGAGATTTTTGGTATACTATGCGCCAATGAAGATTCTCGCGACTGTCTTGGGCTCGTTTGCGGTGCGCATGAAGAAGTTGTCGCACTTCCTGTTTGAAACCGATTTTGGCCCTTTTAGAGCCTGGATCAGCACATATTTGCTGTTTTTGGTCGTTTACATCATCTCGCCTAAGCTTGGTGTGGTCGGCTATGTGTTGTCCGCAATCGCGCTTGCACTGAACGTCGCCGCGCTTCTCGCCGCAGTCGTGGCGTTCCTTCTTGCGTTGGTCAGGTGCCGATGGCTGCGAGCCATGGGACAGCTTCTGCTTGGCGTCATTGGAGTCGTCTTGTTCGTTGTTGGGGCTCTCGTAGGGTCGTGGACAATCCATGAAGTGCCGTTCTTCGCCGAGGGCCACTATTCGAAGAAAAGCGTCGAGGTGAAGTGCGGCACGCCGCCTTCGGTGGCGTTCAAGATGACATTCCTAGGTCGACACCCGATCATGTCCGAATATAACGCAAGCGTGGTCTTCCCCTCGGACAAGTGCGTTCCCCTCCATCAATTGGGCAGTGCGAATCCTTATGCCGTATACCGACTTCCCACAGGCGAGTTCTACATCCATGACGTTGACTGCAAATACGGTATCGAGAGATATCGCATCAACACCGAGCGCGAGACCGTCGAAATGATGGAAGACGGAACCTGGGTCGAGATTTCAGATGGTTACGATCTGACGACTCCTGTCGGCGATTCTCTCAAGGGCCGCGTCTACCTTGGTCTTGTCAATCCAAGGAAGGGCAAGTTCATCGCTGGAGAGGGCGATCCCTATGCAGATGTCGCCGAACCGGCTTCCGCGGCGACGGAGCGGTGATCGGGCGGGCTAGGCAGTAGCTTTCGGCAGTCTGGACTCGAATTCCCTGACGCCGGAGTGATGCCAGCCGTCAAGGACGATCTTCTCGCCGGACTCCAGGAGTACCGTCAGGATGGAATCCTTCTCCCATTTCGAGCGGTTGACCGACTTGACCTCGCCATAGGCATGGCGGCGGCCTTTGCAGGTGAAGCCGTCGTCGTCGAATTCGAAGGCGAACTTGGCCGAGCGGTAGAGCCTGAAGCCGACGACAAGCGCCGCGAGCAGCGAGAGAAGGGTGAAGCCGTACTGCGTCTGGGTCTTCTGGCGCTTGAACGCCTCAAGGTCTAGGCTTTCGGGCGGGTCGCTCTTCTCTATGGAACGGTAGAGCTCGACGGCCGGAGTCTGGGGGTATTTCACGAAGCCGTCATAGCCAAACCAGCAGCCAAGACCGGCCATCAGAACGGTCACGAAGAGGTGCCGCTGAAGATATTCCTTGTTAATCGACAGTTTCATGCCGTGTAGTATAGCAAATTAGCGGCAACTTTGGTATAATATCACCTCAATACATGGAAATAATAGACACAGCGCAGGCGAAAGCCGCGGTTCTGACCGAGGCTTTACCGTATATTCAGGATTTCAAGGGCTCCGTCGTGCTCATAAAGCTCGGTGGCTCCGTGATGGAGGTAGACGAGAATCTTGACTCCATCATGGACGACGTGGCCTTTCTAAACGCGGTCGGCATCAAGGTCGTCGTCGTGCACGGCGGCGGCAAGGCGATATCGAAGGCGATCAAGGCCAGCGGGCACGAGCCGAAGTTCGTCGGCGGGCTTCGCGTGACAGACGAGACGACGATGGAGGTCGTCCGCAGAACGCTCAACAATCTAGTCAACCCAGACCTCGTCACCCGCCTGTGCAACCGCGGCGCCAACGCGAAGCCTCTGCACGGCAACTGGCTTTTCGGGGCGAAGAAGATCGCCGATCCAGACAGAGGCTACGTAGGCGAGGTCGTCTCGGTCAATCCGAGGGCCGTGGTCGAGATGCTTGACGCGCACATCGTGCCTGTCGTGACGCCGCTCGGCACCGGCGTCGAAGACGGGCATCTCTACAACATCAACGCCGACTACGCGGCTGCCGCGCTCGCAAAGGAGCTGAAGGCGCGCAAGTTCGTGCTTGTGTCCGACGTGCCAGGCCTGCTGAAGGACCCGGAGGACCCGTCCACGCTCTTCTCGACCCTGCATCTTCCCCAGATCGAGCAGCTCAAGGCCACCGGCATCATAGCCGGGGGCATGCTGCCGAAGATCGAAAGCTGCGAGGACGCCATACGCGAGGGGGTCAAGAAGGTCCACTTAGTCGACGGGCGAATGGCGCATTCGCTATTACTTGAAATATTCACGCGTCAGGGCGTGGGAACGGAGATAACGGAATGAGCAACAAGAACCAGGAGATCCTCGAGCTTTACAAGTCCAAGGTGATGCCCACCTACGCGCCCTCTTTGGTGATCGCCGGAGGCAAGGGGATTACCGTCCGCGACGTCGACGGGATGAGCTACTACGACTTCACGAGCGGCATCGGCGTGCAGTCCGTCGGCTACGGCAACAAGAAGGTCGTGGAGGCGATCAAGGAGCAGGCCGCGGCGCTCACGCACTGCTCCAACCTGTTCACGAACCTGCCCGCGACGAACCTCGCGGCGAAGCTCGTCGAGATATCGGGTCTTGGCGGCAAGGCGGTCTTCTGCAACTCAGGGGCCGAGGCGAACGGGGCGGTGAGCAAGCTCGCTCGCAAGTGGGGCTCGGCGAACGGCGGGCGCTACGAGGTCGTCACGATGCGCCAGGGCTTCCACGGCCGCACGCTCGCGACGCTCGCGGCGACTGCGCAGGCCTGGTGCCAGGAGGGGTACGATCCGCTTCCCGTCGGGTTCGCGTACGCCGACTTCAACGATCTGGAGTCCGTGAAGGCCGCCGTCGGCGAGAAGACGGTCGCGATCATGCTCGAGTCCGTCCAGGGCGAGGGCGGCGTGACTCCCGCGACCGAGGAGTTCATGAAGGGCGTGCGCGCCCTCTGCGACGAGAAGAACCTTCTCATGATCGTCGACGAGGTGCAGTCCGGCATGGGCCGCACCGGCAAGTGGTTCGCGTGGCAGAACTACGGCGTCGAGCCCGACCTCTTCACGTGCGCGAAGGCGCTTGCCGGCGGGCTGCCGATGGGCGCGCTCGTCTCCAACGCGAAGCTTGCCGACGTGTTCACCCTTTCGTCGCACGCCTCGACCTTCGGCGGCAACCCTGTCGCCGCGGCGGCCGCGCTCGCCGTCATCGACGTGATCGAGAGCGAGAACCTGCTCGAGAACGCGGTCAAGGTTGGCAACGCGCTCAAGGAGAAGCTGCAGGAGTTCGTCGACCAGTACGACAAGCTCCTCGACGTGCGCGGCATGGGCCTCATGCTCGGCCTTGTGGTGGACGGCGACCCGAAGGAGCTCGTCGAGGCGTTCAGGGCCCAGGGCCTGCTGACGCTCACGGCCGGGCGGAACGTCGTGCGCCTGCTGCCGCCGCTTACGCTTTCCGAGGACGACCTCGAGGATGTGATGGACATGGTCTCCGACGCGCTCGACTGCACATATGGAAACTAACGAGTACCGCGAACAGCGCCTGCAGAGCCTTGCCGCGCTCAGGGAGCTCGGCTTCGAGCCCTACGGCCGCAAGTACGACCACGAGGACCTGCGCGAGGTCCGCGCCACGTTCGAGGAGGGCCGGGCAGTCCGCGTCGCGGGCCGCCTTATGATGATCCGCCGCATGGGCAAGATGAACTTCTGCACCATGAGCGACGGGACCGACCGCTTCCAGCTCGTCTTCAAGCGCGACGAGCTCTCCGAGGAGATGTTCAAGGCGTTCAAGCTTCTGAACCTCGGCGACATAATCGGCGCGGAGGGCGTGCTTTTCACGACGCAGAAGGGCGAGAAGAGCGTCGTCGTCAAGGAGTGGACGATGCTCGCGAAGGCGCTCGAGCAGCCGCCGGAGAAGTTCCACGGCCTTGCGGACCAGGAGGAGTGCTACCGCCGCCGCTACGTCGACCTGATGACGAACGACGAGAGCCGCGAGCGCTTCTTCACGAGGTCCAGGATAATAATGGAGATACGCAGGTATCTCTGGGACCGCGGCTTCGTCGAGGTGGAGACTCCGATTCTGCAGGACCAGGCCGGCGGCGCTGCCGCGAAGCCGTTCTTCTCGCACTTCAACGCGCTCGACAAGGACTGCGTGATGCGCATCGCGCCGGAGCTGTACCTGAAGAGGCTGCTCGTCGGCGGCATGAACAAGGTCTTCGAGCTCGGCAAGGACTTCCGCAACGAGGGCATCGACCGCACGCACAACCCCGAGTTCACCGTCTGCGAGATCTACGAGGCCTACGGCGACCGCACGTCGATGGAGGCGATAATGGAAG
>JAEEGH010022723.1_pt1 | contig 12831 bp, 9 predicted proteins | sample 9134181 | NCBI WGS metagenome assembly JAEEGH01 (sample SAMN16246544, study PRJNA631951) | gut metagenome | biome: gut microbiome; feature: rumen; material: DP-attached | host: Bos | place: Iran: Karaj | collected 2018-10 | reverse complement strand
CAAAAAATATTGTTGACAAACCATGTGATCGGTACTACAATATCTATGAATTTGAACGGAATAAACCGAACAACAGGAGTGATCCTGTTTCGGTTTTGATTCCGACAAAAAAACATCATATGAAAGGAAGTATTTTCAAATGAAAAAACTGTTTGCCATCGTTCTGGCCCTTGCTCTGGCGCTGTCCGTGTGCGCGACTGCCATGGCCAGCGAAATCGCCGGCACCTATGACATCACCGTATGGGTTGCTGAGAAGGCGGTTGACCTGACCAAGCAGCAGATTGAAAACTTCAACAAGACCAATGAGCTGGGAATTACCTTCAACGCCACTGTTGACGCGGTTTCCGAAGCGGATTCCGCCACCCAGATGATTACGGACGTTGAAGCCGGCGGCGACATTTACTGCTTCGCGCAGGACCAGTTCGCCCGTCTGGTGCAGGCCGGTGCCCTGGCCAAGCTGGGCGCCCGGGCTTCCGAGACCGTGAAGGCCGAGAATGACGCCGGTACCGTTGCTGCTTCCACCTCCGGTGACCAGCTGTACGCGTATCCGCTGACCTCCGACAACGGCTACTTCATGTACTATGACAAGAGCGTCATCCCGGAAGAGGATGTGGACTCCCTGGAGAAGCTGATTGCTGACTGCGAAAAGGCCCAGAAGTACTTCGCTTTCGAGCAGCAGACTTCCGCCTGGTACCTGGCCTCCTTCTTCTTTGGCACCGGATGTAAGTCCGAGTGGACCACTGATGACCAGGCCCAGTTCGTTTCCGTGAACGACACCTTCAACAGCCCCGCCGGCCTGATCGCCGTGAAGGGCATGAAGAAGCTGGTGGATTCTCCCTTCCACCTGAGCGCTACCGGCGCTGACCAGTTCAACCAGGGCGCGGCCATCGTGGTCAGCGGTACCTGGGACTTTGAAGCCATCAAGGGCATCCTGGGCGACAACATGGGTGTCACCGACCTGCCCTCCTTCGAAGTGGACGGTAAAGAATATCACCTGGGCTCCTTCAACGGCTGCAAGCTGATGGGCGTGAAGCCTCAGGTTGATCCCGAGAAGGGCGCTGCCCTGCATAAGCTGGCTCAGTACCTGACCGGCGAGAAGGCCCAGATGGAGCGCTTCGAAGCGCTGGCCTGGGGTCCCTCCAACCTGGCTGACCAGGCTTCCGACGCGGTTCAGGCGAACCCCGGCCTGGCTGCCCTGATCAAGCAGGCTCCGTATTCCGTGCCGCAGGGCCAGATCCACGGTTCCTGGTGGGATATCGCCAAGGTTATCGGCGAAGACGTAAAGGCTGCGACGGATGAAGCCGGCCTGCAGCAGGCACTGGACAACTACTATGACAAGATCTCCAGTCTGTTCACCATGACGGATGACGAGAAGACCGCCTGGGGCGTTATCGGCACCTGCAATCTGGAAGACGGTTTCTTCTTCACGGATTACAGCAACGAGACCCGCTCCAACTGGACTGACGACATCCCGATGGTCAAGGGTGATGACGGAATCTGGAAGACCGAAAAGGCGTGGGCCATGGAAGCCGGCACCGAGTTCAAAGTCCGCCAGGGCAAGAGCTGGGACAACGCTTTCCCGGCCGACAACTTCAAGGTTGAAGAAGCCGGCACCTACTATGTAACCTTCGACGAAACGACCGAGACGGTTGCCCTGGCTCCGGAAGCTGCCGCTGAAGAAGCCGCTCCCGCCGAGGAAGCCGCTCCCGCTGAGGAAGCTGCTCCCGCTGAAGAAGCTGCTCCCGCTGAAGAAGCTGCTCCCGCTGAAGAGCCCGCTGCCGAAGCTCCTGCTGCTGAGACTGTTGCCGAAGCGGTAGAAGAAAAGGTTGAAGAAGTGGCCGAAGCCGTTGAAGAAAAGGCTGAGGAAGTCAAGGAAGCTGCCGAAGAAGCAGTTGCTCCCGTAGCGGAAGCGATTGCCGCGGTTGCCGCGACTGCCGAAGAGACAGTGGAAGAAGCCAAGGAAGCTGTAGAGGAAAAGGCTGAGGAAGTTGCCGAAGCTGTTACCGAAGCTGCTGCCGCGGTGGAAGAAAAAGCCGAAGAAGTGACCGAAGCCGCTGCCGAAGCGGTGGAAGAAGCTGCTGCCGCTGTTGAAGAAAAGGCTGAAGAAGTGACCGAAGCTGCTGCCGAAGTTGCTGAAGAAGCTGCTGAGACCGCCACCACGGACGTTCCGCTGGTTGTTGCTATCAGCACCCTGTCCCAGAAGTTCAGCCCCTACTTTGCTGACACCGGCTATGACCAGGAAGTCGTAGACAGGACTCAGCTCTACATGATGACCACCGACCGTGTGGGCGGTATCATCTACAACGGTATCGAAGGTGAAACCGTTGCCTACAACGGAAATGACTACACCTACTATGGCCCCGGTGATCTGACTGTCAACTATGACGAAGCCAGTGACATCACCACCTACGGCTTCAAAATGCGGGATGACCTGAAGTTCTCCGACGGCGAACCCGTGACGATCGATGACGTCATCTTCACTTATTATGTGTACCTGGATCCCTCCTACAACGGATCCAACACCCTGAGGAGCTATGACATCGTCGGCCTGAAGGCTTATCAGACCCAGATTCCGGAAGCCAGCGTGGAAGAAGTTTCCAAGATGGCTGATGCTGTGAAGGCTGCTTATGCTGCCAACGGCGCCGATTACAAGGTGACCGAAGAAGACGGTTTCTCCCAGGAACTGTTTGACAGCTATGCCACAGCCGTTACCGCGCTCTGGAAGGAAGACCTGCAGGGCATCGTGGACGCTGTGTTTGAGAACTATGCCAAGGACTATGCCGAGAAGTTCGGCCTGACCTATGAAGACGTCGCAGCGTCTGACGCCCTGAAGGTTTACCTGGGCGGCAACCTGTGGGGCTTCGCTCTGGAGAGCCAGGAATGCACCCTGGACGACCTGTTCACGGTTGCGTTCAACAAGTACGGCGGAAGCATTGACGCATATCTGGAAGCGGGCGAATCCGCTACCGGTTCTTCCGCCGATGCCATCAACAGCGATCTGATGAAGGCCGCTGCCGCCGCTGCCGGTGTTGACACCAGCGCGGGCGTTCCGAACATCAGCGGTATCAAGCGCGTTGACGATTACACCGTTGAAGTGCAGGTAAAGGGCTTCAGTGCTCCTGCCGTATATTCCATCCTCGGCCAGGCCATCACCCCCATGCACTACTACGGCGATCCCGCCCAGTACAACTATGAGAACAACCAGTTCGGCCATCCCTACGGCGACCTGAGCATTGCGCAGGGCAAGACGGATGTGCCCGTGGGCGCCGGCGCCTACAAGTTCCTGAAGTATGACAACCGTGTTGCTTACTACGAAGCGAACGAGTACTACTACCTGGGCGCTCCCAAGATCAAGAACCTCCAGTACAAGGAAACCAACTCTGCTGAAGTTGCTTCCGCTGTTCAGACCGGTACTGCCGACGGCGGCGAACTGACCGGCAACAAGGCCAACTTCGAAATGCTGCGCGGCTTCAACAGCAACGGCGAAGTGACCGGTGATGTTGTGACCACCTACAGCGTTGCCAACCTGGGCTACGGCTACATCGGCATGAACGCCGACACCATGAACGTGGCCGGCGAACCCGGAAGCGATGCTTCCAAGAACCTGCGCAAAGGCTTTGCGACCGTCCTGTCTGTATACCGCGACACTGCGTTTGACAGCTATTACGGCGACGCCGCTGCAGTAATCAACTATCCGATCTCCTCCACCAGCTGGGCTGCCCCGCAGGCCACCGATGAAGGTTACCGCGTAGCATTTTCTGTTGACGTAGACGGAAATCCGATATATACTGCTGAAATGTCTGCTGAGGAGAAGTATGAAGCAGCCAAGCAGGCAGCCATCGGTTTCTTCAAGGCCGCAGGCTATGTTTTCGATGAAGCGGAAGGCAAGTTCACCGAAGCTCCCGAAGGCGCTTCCCTGAGCTACGAAGTGATCATCCCCGGCGACGGCCTGGGCGACCACCCGTCCTTCGCAATCCTGACCGATGCCCGTGAAGCGCTTGCTTCCATCGGTATTGAGCTGAAGATCAACGACCCGGCAGACTCCAACGTTCTGTGGGATGCTCTGGATGCCGGCACCCAGAATATGTGGTGCGCAGCATGGGGTGCCACCATCGATCCGGATATGTACCAGGTCTACCACAGCTCCAACATCGTTGGTAAGGGCGGCAGTGACAGCAACCACTACCACATCCAGAGCGAGAAGCTGGACAAGCTGATCCTGGATGCCCGCCAGAGCGCTGACCAGGCTTTCCGTAAGGAAGTCTACAAGGATGCCCTGAACGAGATCATGGACTGGGCGGTTGAAATTCCTGCCTACCAGCGTCAGAACATCGTCATCGCCAGCACCCCGCGTGTGAACATTGACACCATTACCCCGGATGTCACCACCTACTGGGGATGGCTGTACGAGATCCAGAAGATGGAAATGAACGCTACCAAGTAATGCTTTATCCCTTTCAGTGGAACTGAAAATTTAATCCCTGGCCGGTCTTTATCCTGCGGGATGGGGATCGGCCAGGGAAAATCTTGCTTTAAGGGTCCGAGGAGGACGACAACGTGTGGAAGTTTATCATTCGACGGATTTTTCTGGCCATCGTCATTGTGGTGCTGGGCGCTTTCATTATCTATGGTGTCATGCGCGCCATGCCCACCAGCTTTGTGGAATCGATGGCCCGGCAGCGGGCAGCGGCCAGTGCCACCACAGGCGGACCGACGTACCAGGACTGGCTGGAACAGCTGAATGAAGCCTATCATATGAATACCGACATCGTCAGCGGCTATATCGGCTGGCTGGGCGATGTGCTCAAGGGGAACTTCGGCACCAGCTGGAAGTACGGTGTTGCTGTTACCCAAAAATTCGGGGAAGTCATCTGGCATTCCGTGATCTTAAACTTTGTCACGCTGATTCTGGAAATCTGTATCTGTATTCCGCTGGGTATCCAGGCTGCACGCCATCAGTACAGCGGATTTGACTATGGAATTACCGTTTTCGCGATGCTGTGTATTTCGCTGCCAACCTTCTTCCTGGCAACGCTTTTGAAATATGCCTTCGCTGTCAAACTGGGATGGTTTGACCTGTACGGACTGGTCGGGCGATTCCATGAACAGCTGAGCCAGGGCGGAAAGATCCTGGACATTGTTCATCATATGGTCCTTCCGGTGCTGACGCTGGCGATGCTGAACATCGGCGGCCTGACGCGCTATACCCGTACGAACATGCTGGAGGTACTGAACGCAGACTACATCCGCACTGCCCGGGCCAAGGGCCTGTCCGAAAAGACGGTTATCAACCGCCATGCTTTCCGGAACACCCTGATTCCGCTGGTCAGCTACATGAGCTATCTGATCCCGAGCCTGTTCTCCGGCTCCATGATCACAGAGACACTGTACCAGATTCCGGGTATCGGTTATATATCATATGACGCCATGGTGGCAGGAGACCTGCCGTTTACCATGTTCTATTCAGTATTTATTCTGATCCTGACGCAGATCAGCCTGATGCTGGCCGATATCATGTATGCCGTGGTCGATCCGCGGGTACGTGTGAACTGAGACGCGGGAGGAGACAGAAGATGAGCGATTTTAAGAACGAAAACAATAAAGAACAGAACACCCAGGAGCAGCTGGCCCTGGATGACGGCCGCCGGGTCAAGGTGCTTTCTCCCGGCATGATGGTTTTCAAGCGGTTTATCCGGAACCGCCTGGCTATCGCCGGAATCTGCATTCTGGTCTTCATGTTCACTTTTTCCTTCCTGGGCGGAGTGCTTTCTCCCTATCGCCAGGACCAGGTGTTTTACAAGGTGGACAGCGCCAACAAGGAATATGCCGGCGCCGTAGTCAACAAGGATTACCGTTTTACCACGGTGGACGGGAGCACGCTGACCACGATGGTCCGCGCGACCTTCAACAGCCAGGTGAAGGGAAAGGAAGGGGACAATATTCCCTTTACCGCGGACAAAGTGGCCTATGCTGCCCGGAAAATCAGCGAAAGCTTTTATGTGATCACCTCCGGTGAAGAACTGGGCGCAGTGACGCTCCTTGGAAAGATTGTTGATATCAAGGCGGCGGAAGGCAAGGAGATTTCTGATGAGCTGAAAGCCGCTGCCACGGACGCAGCCACCGCCGGGCAGAGCAGTTTTGAACTGGACGGCATTGAATACAGCCTGACCAGGGAAATGGGTAAAACCTATAAGCTGAGCGGAATGAGCGAAGTGGCCCTGGCCAGCATGCTGAACTTTGACGCAGCGGAACCGAAGTATTCCGGACTGGCTGCGAACTTTGAATTCCGGAAAAACTGCGAGACTGCCATGCATGCCGGAGAGACAACTTTCACGGCAAATGATGCGGAATATTCGCTGGAGATCGTCAGCGAAACAGACGCCACTGCCCGGAATGCCGACGGCGAAGTGGTCGTCAATGTGTCCAATATTATTGTGAATCCTGTTTCCAACGGCGTTGTCCTCACCGCTGCCTATAAGGACGCTGTGGTGGACGCGATCATGAACAGGAAAACCACATTTGAGTATGTGAATCCGGAAGGAAAAACGGAGAAGCATACCATTACGATGCGGGCGAGCAACTACATCATTTCGACTGAGCAGCAGACCTACCTGATCGACATGTATTCCCCGCCGAGCGCGAAGCATCCGCTGGGTACGGACGATCACGGCATGGACGTTCTGACGCGTCTGATGTACGGCGGCCGGATCTCCCTGATGGTCGGTTTCATCGTTATGATCCTGGAGAACATCATCGGTATCATCGTCGGCGGTGTTTCCGGTTATTTCGGCGGCTGGGTGGATACGCTGCTGATGCGTTTTGTGGACCTGTTCAACTCGATCCCGTATTATCCGATGATGATTATCGCAGGCGCGATTATGGACTCTTTTGAAGTCAATCCGTATGTACGCCTGTATATGATGATGGCAATCATGGGTATCATGGGCTGGACCGGTGTGGCGCGTGTCGTCCGCGGCCAGATCCTGAGCCTGCGTGAACAGGACTTCATGGTTGCCACGGAAGCTACCGGCATCAAGGTATCCAGGCGGATATTCCGGCACCTGGTACCGAATGTCATGCCCCTGCTGATTGTGCAGGCAACCATGGGCCTGGGCAGCATCATCCTGACGGAGGCGACGCTGAGCTTCCTGGGCCTGGGTATCAAGTACCCGCTGGCTTCCTGGGGTTCCATCATCAACTCCTCCTCGAATATTTACGTCATGACCAACTGCTGGTACCTGTGGATTCCCGCAGGCCTGCTGATTGTTCTGACAGTGCTGGGCTTCAATTTCGTGGGCGACGGCCTGCGGAATGCCTTTGACCCCAAGATGAAACGATAAGACGGGAGGAAAAAAAGATGGCTAAAAAAGATTCCAACTTTATTTCTGCCCGTGAATCGCGCAGAATCAGCAAGGCGAACGCGAAGATCACCAAGAAGCTTGACGCGAAACTGAACCGGAAGCATGTGCCGGAAAGCGAATACCTGACCACAATGCATGACCGGGAAAACGTTGTGGAGTTTGACGATCTGCATACCTGTTTCTTCACGGATGTGGGCGTCGTGAAAGCTGTGGACGGCGTCAGCTTCAATGTGCCGGTCGGTAAGACGGTCGGCGTTGTGGGCGAGAGCGGCTGCGGAAAATCCGTGACCAGCCTGAGCCTGATGCAGCTGCTGCAGCGGCCGCAGGGACAGATTGTTTCCGGCGAAATCCGCCTGAACCTGGGAGACAAGGCCTACGACGTGGCAAAGATGCCCATCAGGGCGATGGAAAACATCCGCGGCAACGTGGTTTCCATGATCTTCCAGGAACCCATGACAAGCCTTAATCCCGTGTTCCGGATCGGATTCCAGCTGGATGAAATCATCAAGCTGCACAATCCGGGACTGAGTGATGAAGAAGTGAAACAGCGTTCCGTGGATGCGATCAAGATGGTCGGTATTCCGGACGCGGAAGGCATCTATAACCGGTATCCCCACGAACTGTCCGGCGGTATGCGCCAACGTATCGTGATTGCCATGGCGCTGGTGTGCAATCCCCGGCTGATCATTGCGGACGAGCCCACGACCGCGCTGGATGTGACCATCCAGGCGCAGATTCTGGAGCTGCTGCGCAAACTGAAGGGCGAGATCAACGCCTCCATCATGCTGATTACGCATGACCTGGGCGTGATTGCGGAAATGGCGGACTACGTTGTGGTCATGTACGCGGGCCGCATCGTGGAAAAGGGCCTTGCGCAGGAAGTCTTCCTGGATCCCCGCCATCCCTATACCATCGGCCTGATGGAATCCAAACCTGTGATCAACAAGACAGTTGAGCGGCTTTATTCGATTCCGGGTTCCGTGCCGAACCCCGTGAACATGCCGGACTACTGCTATTTCCGGGATCGCTGTGAAAAGTGCGTGGAGAAATGCCAGGGCGAATATCCGCCGGAGATCCACGTGACCGACACGCATATCGTCAGCTGCTGGCGGTATTTTGACGATCCGAATCGAGGTGGCAACGAATGAGCGAAGCGAATACAAACGTTCTGGAGGTCCGTAACCTCTGCAAGTATTTCCCGATCAAAGCGGGGCTTTTCAGCCGTGTTGTGGGGCATGTCCACGCGGTGGAAAATGTTTCCTTCACCCTGAAGCGCGGTACCACAATGGGCCTGGTGGGTGAGTCCGGCTGCGGCAAGACCACCATCGGCAAGACGCTGCTGAACCTGACCCCCAAGACGAGCGGTGAAGTGATTTTTAACGGAAATGTTCATCTGGATGAACTGTCTCCCCGGGAACTCCGGAACTTCAGGCCGAAAATCCAGATCATTTTCCAGGATCCCTATGCCAGCCTTTCTCCCCGCCTGCCGGTCGGTGAAATCATCGGTGAAGCGGTGCGGGAGCACCATATCGTGCCGGACAATGAACTGGATGCTTACGTATCCAAAATTATGAAGAGCTGCGGCCTGTTTGACTACCAGAAGAGCCGGTATCCCCATGAGTTCTCCGGCGGACAGCGCCAGCGGATCTGCATTGCCCGGGCGATTGCGCTCAATCCGGACTTCATTGTCTGCGACGAGCCTGTATCCGCACTGGACGTTTCGATCCAGGCGCAGATTATCAACCTGCTGGAAGACCTGCAGAAGGAATATAACCTGACCTATCTGTTCATCAGCCATGACCTGTCTGTGGTGCAGCATATCTCCGATACTGTCGGCGTGATGTACCTGGGCAACATGGTGGAATATGCGGACAAGACAGAGATCTTTGCCAACCCGCTGCATCCGTATACCAAGGCCTTGTTCAGCGCGATCCCGATTCCGGATCCCACGATGAAGATGAACCGGATTATCCTGGAAGGCAGCATTCCTTCCCCGGCGAACCCGCCGTCCGGCTGCAAGTTCCACACCCGGTGCAAGGAATGCCGCGGCGTGTGCAGCCAGAAGGTCCCGAGAGTGATGGATATGGGGAACGGACATACCGTGGCCTGCCATATTTATGATCCGGAGAGCGGATATGACCAGGAAGAAGCCTGAGCTGCCCGAAGGGGATGACGGCCGGACCATTGCCGACATGAATGTGGAGGGAATGCCCTGGTATTCTCCCAAGGGACATCATTCCGGAGCGGCCGGGGAACGGAAAACCGGCAGGGAAACCGCCCTGACCAAAGACGAATCCCGGTACTATACCTGGGGCGCGCTGAAAGCGGCGCTGCTGGTGGTCGGTGTGATGTGTGCCGGAATTGTGCTGTTTGTGCTGTTCTGCCAGTTTGTCTGGTTCCGATAATCCGGCAGTGGTATCCGAAGGAAAAAGCAATATGAAGAAAGAGGTGATCATCCTGAAAAAACGGAGTTGCCTCTTTCTTTTATTTATCCTGGCACTTGTTCTGTCCAGTGTGAGCGGAATTGTTTCCGCACAGGCGGAAGAAAAGCCCTGTATTAAAACTGCCTGGAGTACAGAAGAGTTTACGGAAGACTACCTGCAGTTATGGAAACTGCTTGATGGGAACTATCCGTTCTTTCCGGTGCTGGAACAGCAGGGGATTGATCCGGAGGGGCTTAAAGCGGAATACCTTTCCTGTGTCCGGGAGTGCAGCGATATCAACGAGTACTGCAGGATTATCCGGGACCTGTTTTACAGAATGGGTAATCCGGCGCACCTGGAGCTGTCTGGCAATGACAGGTATGGAGAGTATCAGGATCTGGTCCGGGACGGAGTTATCACCTGCGATTCCCGGACATATCAGCTGATGCAGGACGGGCAGACTGCTGCAACGTACAGCCTTTTCGCTGCGCCGCGGCGTACAGACGCCAGGCGGCCGCTGCCTGCCGGATGCAGTTATGATGCGGAAAACAGGATCCTGATTCTGACCATTCCTTCTTTTCAGCAGGAACTGACTGAACAGGACGCGGCAATCCTGACAGATGCTGTCCGGGAACATCCTGACGTGAAGGATATCATCTTTGATATCCGCGGCAACAAAGGCGGTTCCATGTATTACTGGATGAACAACCTGGTTGCGCCTTTCGGCCGGGAGTACTGTTACCGGGAAAGAATCTATTTATCCCTGAACGAAGTGAACAGGCAGTATGGCCTGGACCGGTCCGCGGAACCGTTGTCCCGGAGCGAAGGACCGCTTCCTTCCTTTGTGGATGAACTTGGATTTACACATCTGTACGAGCGGGAGATACGGATTCCCGGGGAAACATATGAAGGGGTAATCATTTCCTGCGACGCCGACAGATGGGTGCTGACAGACGGAGGGGTTTTTTCATCCGCTGACAGCTTTGTTTCTTTCTGCAGGAAGAGCGGTTTTGCCACGGTTGTCGGAACCAGGACAATGGGAGACGGAGACAGTATCAGCCCGTGCGTGGTCCGGCTTCCGGTTACCGGACTGCTTGTGCGCTTTTCAACCACAACCAGTGCGAACGAGGACGGCAGCCTGAACGCAATGACAGGGCATGCTCCGGATTTTCCGTGCAAACCCAGAGAAACAGCCATGGATGCCTGCCTGCGGCTGATCCGTATGAAAAACCCCCGGTAACTGAACCGGGGGTTTCCTTACGGATTCTGATTCCATCTCATTATTCCAGCGGGATATTGTCGTCGTGGTAGGTGCCTTTCATACAGCAGTCCAGCAGGCTTTTCCACTGGTTTCCGCCGTCTGTACGCATATGGAAGGTCTGGCCCATGGTGGAGAACTCGATATAAACCACGTCAGTTGAATTCCCCTGCGGCGCGAGGTAGAAGGTCGCTTCGTTGCAGACCGTCAGCTTGATTGCTTTTTCCCGGTTGATTGAGAAAAAAAGCATGCATGCTGAGTCCTTGCGAAGATAGGAAGACAGGGCCATATAGTTGTTCGGCACAACCACCGCTTTGCAGCCTTCATATTCGGCAATGACTGCTTTGGCCGGATCGGTGGTCAGCGGATCTTCCTCGTTGGCGATGGAGGCGGCAGCGAGGACCGCATCGACCTGGAACTGGTATTCCGGTATCCGTGTGCGGGAATAGATGGAAAAGCCCAGGAACCCGATGCCGAAGAGCAGGAAAACAACGGTGAAGATTCCCAGGATGCGGGCTAATTTCATAGGCTGGTACTCCTTTCTTCCGGAAGTTGACGATGCAGGGTCCGGTAGCGGGAGGCGGCTGTAAAGGCCATGGCGGCAGAGGCTGCCAGCATCAGTGCGCCGGGCCATTCCCGGGAGGCATTGCCTGACAGGATCAGGAAGACGGCTTCACCGACCAGCGCTGCCGCAGCGCAGAAGGTACAGCCTGCGGCGGAGCGGAGTACGCGGCCGATGCCGTTCTCCTTCTGCAGGCGGGTCATGCGGTCGGGCGCGCGGTACACGCCCCAGATGCCCATGGCCCAGTAAACGCAGGGAAACAGTCCCAGCGCGGCAGGCAGGAAAACATACAGGACCCGCGCCCCGGGAAAGTCCAGCCGGAAATACAGGAGAAGCAGGACCAGGTATACGGCCCACGGCAGGAGGGCGGACAGCAGGAGCTTCCGTTTATCCTGGCCGGAAGGCAGGGAAAACAGGGGTCCCCGGTATACCGGGACCCTTTTTTCTTTTCCCCGTGCGTCAAACCGGGTTTCGTTGACCCAGTCTTCCTTATACTTGCGTTCCTTCATAGATGTGTTCCCTGTGATCCTTCAAAGCTTTTTATTCCGCTCCGGTAATGGTTACACCCTGCAGGCGGGTGACGGAGGGGATCAGGTGGCAGTTGTACTGCCGGCTCTCCTTCGAGAAGCGCATGGTCTTCGCCAGCTCCGGCATGCTGCCGGAAACGGAGCCGCCGCTGACGGGCGTGACCTTGCCGCCCTGATGCAGGTAGGCCAGGCGGATTTCGCCGGCGATGTCCCCGGTGATCTCGTCCACCTGGAAGTCGGAGAATTCCACCACTTCCAGGTAATCGCCGGTGCGCAGTTCCGCCTCATTCTCCGTGCCGCCGGACACGGCGAAGTTATACACGTCGAAGGAGGAATCCAGTTTCATATACTGGCTGAACTGGCGCCTGCCCCAGTAGGCGGCGGCTTTGCCCCCGTCGATCAGGGTCAGGTCCCGGATCGGGGCGCCTTCCGTGTCGTAGGGGGTGTTCCAGGAAGAGTTGGGCAGCGTCTTTACCGCCCGGATGGTCAGGTTTTCCGGGCCGACGGCATCGCCGATCTTCCAGTCGGACATGCCGCGGTACACCATGCCGGTGTCGAGGCGGGCAACGAAATAGGAATACAGTTCCCGGGCGGGATCCGTGGAGAAGACCACGTCCGTCTTTCCCAGGGCAGGGGTGGGCTCCGTCGCCAGCCTGTCCCGGCCGTAGGCCAGGGTCTCGGCCAGCTCCTTGGTGAGCTG